>LWDU01042570.1_pt1 | contig 23941 bp, 15 predicted proteins | sample 727161 | NCBI WGS metagenome assembly LWDU01 (sample SAMN04566230, study PRJNA314399) | hydrothermal vent metagenome | isolation source: deep sea hydrothermal plume seawater | place: Mexico: Gulf of California, Guaymas Basin | collected 2004-07-11
GTTTCCCTGACTACGCGCTGGAAATTCGAGGGGTTCCGCCAGACGGCGGTAACCCCCGGGAGGGAGGGCGGCCCCATCTTCTGGGCGACGAGGGGCAAGCGCCTCCACGCTCTCGACCCTCACTACCCCGAGCGTTACCGCGTCCTGAAAGCCAGCGCCTTCGCGGCGATGGAGCGCATCCAGGCCGATCCCGGCGATGGAGACGCCCTCGCCGCCATCGGCCACTGGTGCCTCTTTCGCCGCTCCTACTCGCTGGCACGCGATTACCTGCTCGCCGCCGGTGAGGCGAGGATCGCTACCGGAACCGCGGCACAATCCTCAGCCGCTTCTCGACCTGGATCCCTGCCTGTCTCCCTTCCTCTGGCACAGGCGTGTTGGTGCGCCGGGTACCCCGAAGAAGCTCTCCACTACTACCGCGCCGCCCTCGCCGAAGGCGCCATCACCCCCTACCACGCCGCCCTCCTCGAGACCGCCCTCCAGCAGGAGATCGCCGAGTCTCCCTAGCCTCCCCGTCCCCAGTAGTTTCCAAAATAAACCGAAAAATCACCGGGCCTTGTGCCTATTCCCCATCAGAGACGAGCAATGACGCTCGTTCATCTGGCAAGGAGGGAGCGAGGGGATGTTCAAGTTTAATGGAAGAAAATGGATCTGTCAGGGTGCTGGGGACTTGCGCCGGATCATCGGCAAGCCAGTAGTCTCTCTTCATGCCGCCACTCGCTACGCCCAGAGAGTGCTGGGGATCGAGACGACGGAAGAAACGATGCGCAAGAACAAGCCTCTTCTCGAACGCTGCCGCAACGGCATCCGACGGATCTACAAGCAAGCGGACCAGTTGGTCCTGGCGATCAACGAGCCTGCCGCTGCCTACCTGGTGTGCCGAAACCGTTGCCTCGTGGTGAAGAGCGGCCGCATAGTGACTGTTATCATGAAAGCCAAGAGGGGGTCTTTCTCGAAAGCCAAGTTGGGCCGTTACTCGAGAGGACACCTTCCAGGGATCGAGCGTTTCAACGCGCTGCTGGCTCTCGGAGCGAGTTGATCGGGAGCCTCGTGAAGATAAAGCCCTGAAAATAGTACCGCGGGGGGCAAGACAAATTCGAAGGTACCGTAGTCTCTTCATGTTGGCCCCCTGGAAGACATCCGATCCATGTGGGCGGAATGAAAGCGAGAATATTGACTGAGAGACAACCGCCCTTCACTCCCGCCGCAGGTACGGGGGAAGAGAAGGCCTTCTGGAATCTCGCCCGCTCCGCCGAGGGAGGAAATCCCGTTGCGATGCAGCAACTGGGCTTGTGGCTCCTCCGGTTGTCGGCAAGCGAGAACCAGCTCCCGCCCGGCGTCGGCAAGGAAGGCTATCGGTGGCTTTTTCGAGCACTGAGGAAGTCCGAGAAGTTGAACTCCAAGACGATACCGAGATCTGGTGGGCCAGGTCAGAGAACTTCGAGATTTGATCACTGAACAGGCGATCTACTGCCATCCATGCCGAGTTGATTCGCACTGCAGCGGAATGCAAAATATAGATAAACGAACATAGTGTTATTGTAAAAAAATAATTACGAAAAAGGAGGGCAGATGAAATCGGCCTTTTCAAATGAAGAGTGGTTTGCAGTGGTTTCGATACCATTTGCATTGGATACAATGCTAACGAATGGTGCAAACGTTGAGCAGCGATTGGTTTTTCAATCCGACATTAATAGTGGGCATGACTTTTCTTGTCCTCTGTATCAAGAGATCTGTAAGTACTTGGCGGTTGAAAAAAACTGGGAAGAGTATGCAGGGAAAATGGCGAAAAAGGTCACAAGCACTTCTTTCAGTAGCTACTTAGAAAGTTTTGTTCCAGTCGCAAAGAAAGCAATAAACAAAACCATGAAACCCAAGCAACAGGCTGTTTTCTTTGGCCATATTTTGTATTACGCCTTCCGGCACGGCATGCTCGCTGGCACCGGTGTTCCATTTGGTAGCGCAGAAATCCAGGGGTTCCTGGATTCGTACCTAGCGGGCTTCGAGGCACCAAGGGAATCAAGTGCTGAATTGGAACGATTGTTAAAGGATAAGTTTGGAAATTAGTACTTCGGTAATCTGAACTGAGCGAATCGGTACCGTGGCGAACCGCTGGATGAGGAAGATACGACCTTGAAGAAGCACTCAGCCACCGATGAACCATCCGACGGTCACCACTGGGCCGGCAAACTCGCAGATCTGGCTCGTCGGGCCGGCTCGATCGTGTTGCGTGGAGGCTATCGATTCGGCAAGGCTGGTCTCACATCGACCATCGATCTGGGAACCGGCGTGGTGCGTGCTGTGAAGGGGAAACGGGGCCGGAAGGTCGGTGAACCAGGCACCCGGCAAGATGCCGTAGAGGCCACGGCAGTTTCTGCATTACTGACCGCCGAGTTCCTCCAGCAAGGCTCGGTGCCAGAGGAGATCGAGTCCACCTACGCCCGCGCCTATCCCGGCCTGGCTGCGGATGAATCCTTCGCCGAAGCGGTGAACCGACTCGACGGCGATCCCGCAGCACTAGAGGGATTGCTTTCCGGGATCAAGGGCAAGCTGTTCGAGCAGCGGGCGGCCGCAGAGTTGGCTGCAGACCTTCCGGATGGGGAATCGGTGCAGCTGGCAGCCTCCGCCACACAACCAGGCCACGACCTGGAACACTTCGATGCCGATGGAGAGTTGATTGGCCTGTTGCAGGCAAAGGCGGTCGCCACACCGGAAGCGGTCCTCGACCATCTTGCCAGGCACCCCGACATCCCTGTCATCACCACCGGGGAAGTGCAGCAAGCGCTGGCGGGGCATCCGGCACTGGCGACCTGGCAGCCGCAGATACTCCATGTCGAGTTGAGCCAGGAGGTCAGCGATGCCGCCGTCGAGGTCGCAGGCCCATCGCTCTTACCGCTCGGGGCGACCACCGTTGTTGCCATCCGTCTCGCCACCGGCGACGGAAGCATCGATGACCGTCTCTGCGATGCTGGCGAGGACATCGGACGCAATTTCCCCGCCATCATGGTGGCTTCTGCAGTCGGCACCGTCACCGGCACCATCTGGTTGGCGATCCCCGTCGCCTGGGGCACTCGCTGGTTGATCGGCGAGGGCACCGTATACCGCCAGCAAGTATGGGAAGCCCTCAAACAAAAATTGCGGGGAACCCCCGCTCCGATCCACGACATCCGTCTCGATCCGGGGGGGGCCCGATAAAACAACAGGCTCCACAAGACGGCCCCCGTGATTCGGCGGCCCTTTTCAACATTGCCATCTCCCAATTCAACCGATGCGTTCCTCGATCGCGATGATCTTTAGACGCAGTTTCTCATTGAACTCATCCCCATCCTGCGACTTCTCCGTTCGCCGATGGCAGTTAGGGCATAACGCCGCGATGTTCAACGGGTGGTCGCCCCCACCATTGGATACGGGAACAATATGATGGACCTCAAGATATGGCTTTCCGTTCCTGGTGGTGAATGGCGCCGGTTTGTCACACCCCTCGCACACCCCTATTGACCGTTCCAGCGCATAGGAACGAATCAGTGGATTGCGTTTTCGAGTGACGGTTTCGCTACGCGACGAGGGGACCTCGTCCACTGCGATTTCGTAAGCTTGGTCTCGCAAGGTCAGTAACGCTGGTTTTCCCGTCAGGGTGGTTTCATCAACGTACTCGAATAGTCGATCACCGATGGGGATTGCATAAATTTGCCTCATTGGTGAGTATTCAGTTTCCAGTTGAATAGAAGATTTCGTGGCCACGAGGTAGGGTCCCCCGCGCAGTGAGCCGTTGGAGTTATGCTTCTGGGCAACCTTGACGGTCGCTCGGAAGCGGGTGCCGATCGGGTGCTCTTCTCTCAGTATCCTGGGAAACTCTACCCGCATTTCTGCGGGGAAATGTTCCAGCGGCTGAACCCTGGGACGACTGATCTTTTCGTCCCTGCAGGTGGCCAGGAGGACGCCGCTGAAATAGTCGCCTGTCTGAAACTCGAGATTCATCGACCCCCTCCATCGTCTTGTTCCCGGCTACTGGTCCGGCATGATTTCATCTTCGGTTTGGATGGCTTTCAGTGAGTCCAGGCCAGCAAAGAGTTGTGGCATCTCGGTCTTGAACACGGGGTAGCACTCGATCCCTTCCTCCAGGGTTTCCGGGATGACCTTGTCGTGGCTGCGTTTTCCCCGTTCGGGGTCGAACGGCTTGAAGTGAAAGGAGTGGATCACCTGTTCGGGGGATTCCTTCCGCAGTTTCTGGTAGGCACGATCCCAGGCGCAACCGATCTCCTTCCACAGGGAACCCTCGAAGCAGCGGCTGCACAGATGTTGCTTCTGCAGCTGGGGAAGCAAGTCGCAAGCGCTACGTTTGCTCAGCGGAGTTTGCTGGAGCCAGCGAAACAGCGTCGGGCAGACCGCGATCAACTGGGTGCTGGTCTGTGCTCCCTGTTGATTGAAGCTGGCCAGCAGGTACCAGCCTTCCGCGATGGAAAAATTGTTGAATGCATCCACCACATCCGATTCGAGGTCTTCCAGTGACTTGTCGAGCCGGTATGACTGATCCTGAACCTCAAATCGGGCCAGCACTTCATGCTGCTCGGTGTAGATCTCGAACCGTCCTTCTCCGGCAGCTTTTCGGTAGATCTCCTCACCGTTCTTGCGCAACTCGTAACCCTGATCTTCCAGCGACTGGCAGAAAGGAGCCCAATCACGCACCCGTAACCCAGCAGGTGGTGTTTCGATGGACCCGATCTGTTGCAACGTTCGCTGGAGTTGGAGTTCCTTCAAACCCTCGCTCAGTTGCGGGATCATCGAATTCTTGCCGTTGATTCTCACCGATTCTGGATTGAGTTGGACGGTCGTCGATGGCCCACGAGACATCTGGAAGGTGTTTTCCTTCGTCCGCTCAAGGCCAGGCACCTGGTGGCACAGCCACTTCTCGATCTCCTGTTGAACTTCGGGATCCGGGTGCCGCCAGATGGTGAAATCTGTCGCTGAAGTAGCCGGGTCGGCAGATTCAACCCGGGTCGGTTGAAACCCGACCTTCCACTCGTCGAGCCAGGCGATGCGACCGGTCGGTTGAATCATGACCTTGCCACTCTTGTCGTAGAAGGTCACGGTCACGATCCCCTCGGGAGCGGTGACCCGTATGCGATGTCCCCCGGCAATGTCCTCGATGGGACTACTAGTGCACTTCTTCTCCTGAATCAGGAGCTGTAGAGATTCCAGGGGGGTCATCGGATGCACGGTCCTTCCGTTTCTGCTCTATCGGTCACTTGAGAAAATAGGCTCGCATCATCTCAACGAGTTCAGATTCTTTGAGATACGACCTCAAGGTCTGGTTCTTGGCAGGTGATTTGAACTTGAGTTTAATCCCCGGGCGGGGGCCATCCGGGCCGAGTAATTTCCCCATCCTGGTCCACTTGTCCTTTTCCGATCGGTATCCGGTCACATCGTCGCGGTACTCCTTCTCGCTCTGCCGTGCTGCACGACAGTTGGAACACCACTCATCTTCTTCCAGCGGAATCCGGTCGCAGGCAGGCGGTGATTTTTCCGGATCACAGAAGGAGGTGTAGAGGTTGGTGCGCAGGCAGTTTCCGGAGAGGAGCAGGTCCAAGGTCTCGTGACTATCGTCGGGGCTTGGGGGGGGTGAACCATCGGAAACCGGGGTACTTCCCGAGGTCTCTCGGGCCGAGGGGTCCTTCTCGAACGCCATCAGGCGACTTTCAGTGTAGGGGCCGTGGCGAAAGGAGACCTTTCTCTGACGGTATCGAGCGTACAGCTCCAGGCAGAAGTTCCACGCCTCCCTGGGGTCCACACCGTCTCGCCAGCGGTGTCGGTCGTTATTGCTCGATAGCCCGGGGTATTCCTCGAAAACGCGATCCGTGCTGATGAACTCTGGAGGGAGATCCCCGATGTACTGACCCCTGCCCTGGATCTGTTCCTGAATCAGCCAGCGCCGTGAAAGATTGCCCAGATCATATGGTCTCAGCTGGGATTGGGTGGGATCGGGAATCTCGAGATCGTCTGGCTGGAAGAGGGTGGATTGAGTGACCAGGGATGTGAAGTCCCTGTTGAACTCATCCCACTTTATCCTCTCACGCTCGTCGAGGAATTGTGATGCGCCGATGGACAGATCCCGGGCCATCGCGTGGACATTTCCCTCTGGCTGCTGCGGTCCGGGAAAGAGAAAGACGTGTCTTCCTGGATACGTGGCTTCGGTATTTCGGCCCGCACGACCGCATTCCTGCACGAAATCGGTCAGGGTCAGGGGTAAATCGAGGTGGAAGACCGCCTGGATCCGTTGGTTGTCCACCCCCATGCCGAAAGCAGAAGTCGTGACGAGGACTCGTTGACGCTGGGGATCCCCCTCGTTGAAGGCCTTCTCGATCGTGCGCCGCTGGGGCACGTTGGAAAAGAAGGGGAATACATTGCACTCATGGAGCAGTGTTCTCAGCGCCAGTGTCCAGTGGACGGTATCGGCTCGATTCCGGACGAAGACGAGGCACTGCCCTGCACCCTGATCGATCAGCTTCTTGATCTCTTCCGTCAGCGTCTTCAGTTGCCAGAGGCGGCGGCTCTTATTGTTGGAGAGGGACTCTTGCGGATAGATGACTTCCGGGACCAGACGCTGTCGATAGGTCGGATCCTGGTCGGGATCCCAGTCCATCTGCACGGGATGCTGGAGTCTTCGCCGCAACGATTCAAGAGCGTCGGGAAGCAAGGTGGCCGAGAAGAGCGTGATGGGGATCTTCGTCTGGAGAGCTTTCTCCAGTTCCCGAACCACCATCGGAATGCGCTGGTAGTGCGACCGGAAACTATCGCCCCAGTTGAGAAGGAGATGGGCCTCGTCGATGATGATGCGCGAAACACCGCGCTCCTTGAGGGCACTGTAGAGTTCAGGATTGGCGAGCCTTTCCGGTGAGGTGAGTAGCAGGTGAACCCGGCTGTGCTTCTGGGTGATCTCGGAGAGGATGTTGTTTCTCTGGGCAATTGGCATCATCGAGTCGAGGGAGCGGATTCCCTCACTTCCGCCGCGGCTCTTGAGGGCCTGATCGGTCATCAGTGAAATCAGCGGAGAGATGACCACGGTAAGACCGTGCTCTCTTTCCAGCCCTGCCACCGTCTTGTAGATCGCAGATTTTCCTCCCCCTGTGGCGCGTACGAAGGCGTGGATCTCATCACCTTCTCGAGATTCCAGCATCGTCTGGATCGCATCCTGCTGATGGTGCTTCATGGTGCTTCCTGCAGGGGCTCCGGAGAAGGACTGGAAGCCGAGTTGGATCCGGTCATCCAGCGAGTCGCAGTTGCTGAGGTTTTGTAGCGAGTGGAGCAGATCCGACTCATCCTTCGTCCGATAGATCGGAGTGTTGCCCAGTGAGCCGTCATCTTCAGCAAGAGCGGCACTCCCCAGCAGATAGCACTCCGGTGCCCGCATGTTCCTCATGACGAAGTCGACCTGATCCGAATCATCTTCCCCGGGAAGGAACAACCTGGCGACCCGGTCAGCGTATGTCGACCAGCCGGCTCGAGAATCGAGGATGAACACGACACATCGATCCGTCTTCTTGCGAATTCCCCGGCCCAGTCCCTGTCGCAACTGCTGTAACATCAGTGGAAGGATGTACATCTCGAAAGAGGCGAAGCCTTCATTTGCAAATCCCTCGTCGTACCACTCACAGCGTGCGGAGTGGACCGGGTCTCCGATGTTGGGAAAGGGGAGCCGTGGAATGATGAGGGAGTGGACGACCCCGGGGATGTCCACCCCTTCCCAGAAGGAACGGGCTCCGAGCAGAACCCCCCGACCCTGGGAGTTTTTGAACTTCTTCCTGAGGTGTGATCTGGTGAGACCGTCTGGTTCTTGAGCGTACAACTCCAATTTCTGCTCCAGGAAGTGTGGTGAGGCTCTGAGCAGTTCGGCGGCGAATCCCAGGGACTGCCTGGCCGTGAAGAGGCAAAGGGTACCTCCTCCCAGCATCAGTACTGCCCGTGCTGTCTCGAGGGCAAGTCTTCTGTCCTGCGTTTCTCGATCGGCCAGTGGGTCGAAATTCAGGGTGTTGTTATGAAAGACCTTGAGACGGGAAGGGGTATCGAATCCATGAATCGGCTTATCGGTTACATATCCTTCGCCCTCGAAACCAGACCACTCCTTCCAGCGCTCATAACTTCCATCGATGGTGAGCGTACCGGATGTGAAGATGGCTGCTGCTGCACGATCCCATAGCTGTTTCAGGAGAGGGCCGGGCCAGAGGGGAGCGACGCTGATGGCTGCAGGAAACAGCGGCACCCTCTTTTTATTTCCCAGTTGCCAGAGTGGACTGCTCCCCAACATTGCCCACTTAAATCTCCCTTCCCCTGCGGGAAATTCGAGCGTTCCGATCGGCTCTTCATCGAGGAACGAGAGCACTTCTTTCTGATCAAAGGAGAAACCGTTCCTCATCAGCCGGGTCACGAAATCATGGGTTCGGTTGACGGTCTTCAGGAACTCGTCCCAGGATCTGGCGAGCCGTTCCAGGCGTGAGCGGAAGTCAGTGAAAGCAACCTTGGTGGAATAGGCTGCGCGGCTGTTGGTATTGCTACCAGCCACATCGGGATCTCCCGATTCTGTTTCTTCGGCTATGGAATTTTCAAAGGACTCCTTCTGCACCTCGAGTTCTTCGAGACCTTTCTTGTAGCGGGTCTGGATTCGGGTCCCTATTTCCCTGAACTGATCGAGAGTGATGATGAGATCGGTCCAGATCTCTTCTTCATCGGTGGAGATGGCGCGATACGAAACAGTTCTCTGGGGGTGTGTGTCTTCACCTTCCTCTTCAAAATCTTCCATGTGCTGGCGGTGCCGCTTCAGCGTTCGGCGAAGGAGCAGAAGGAACTCCTCACCCGCATGAGAGCAATCCTGCAGAAGGGGCTCCTGATGTTTCCACAACTTCTCGCGAACCGGTGTGAGTTGAGGAGGGGTCGAGTCTTTCAGGAACTGTCGACTTTCATGCAGCAGGAGAGCCAGTTCTTGACACGAAAGAGAGTACGTGAGCGCCGCCGTTCCCTCGTCAAGGAGCTTGTGGGCCTCATCGATGACGACAACCTCGTTCGCCCGACCTGTTTCATCCAGGTTTGTCAGGCGCTTGCGAAAGAAGAGCGCATGGTTCTCGATATGCAGGTGAGCTGTTTCCTGTTGCTTCATTGAAATGCTTGGGAAGTGCAACCTTTTCAGTTTTTTTCCATGAACCGTCTCGCCCGATTGACAGCGAATCAGTGATTCAGGGAAACCGGTCAAATCCTTCAATCGCTTGAAGGCGGAGGGAAGGTGATCGATGCAACCGGTATAGAGGTAATCCTGGAGATATTGATCCGGCTCTTCTTGTGGGCTGTGGGGTGACTCGAATCGATAGAGTCTCAGTTTGAGGTATGCGATGAGGAAGCTGAACTCCGGATGGCCGTGATCTTTATTTCGGGACAGGTTGTAGAGGCCTTGCAGGCTGATGAAGTTCTGCGCCCCGATCACCTGGGCCACACGCAGGTCGAATGAACTCTCTTTCAACTGCTTCCGGAATTCCAGCGCACTTTCCCAGACCTGCTTCTGCAGGGGAATCGTAGGGGTGGCAATCACGGCGTTGTGGCCCGAGCGAATACTCTCGATGGCACTGGTGAGATAGGCGTAGGTCTTTCCTGTCCCCGTGCCGGCCTCGATGGCCACCTTCTGATGATTCTCGATGGCCTTCAGGGTGCTTCGAGTGAAGTCCTCCTGTCCCGGGTACATCTCGTGTCCGCGTTCTCCAAGCACTCCATTGAATACGCCCAGGGCTCGATCCACATCCGGAGACGTGGTGGGTGGCTCTGCAGCACTGGAAGAGAACTCCAGAAAACCCAGGTCCAGTTGAATGCGGGATGAGTCCAGTGGGTGAGGTTTACGGTCAGTCTCCAGGCCAAGAAGCCTCTTGACGGGATGGCGTCGAGTCAACTCCTCGACCGCTTCGACGATGAGGTTGTCGACCGGCATCGCCATGGTGCGAAATACCTCGATGAACTTGCGTGCGATCTCCCTTGTGGCTTCGCAGTCATACTTCGCGACATGAAACTGCGTCACTCCTGTCAGCCCCAGGGAATGATACAAGGACTCCAGTGAGTGGGATGGCTCCAGTGGATTCAGAAGTAGTGAAAGATGACGGGTGTCGATGAGGTTGACGTTGCGAAACTTCATCTTGAGATTCTTCGGATCAAATTTTGATATGTTGAAATTGGCGATGCGATCGATCACGTCGAAATCGAATCCTGGATTGTGTCCGATCCAGGTCTTGCCCTCGAGGGTTTCAAGTAACTGTTCTTGCAAGGCCGCGAAATCTGTCTGGGTACAGAACTGAAGGGTGCCCCCGAGGAGGCTGAGTCGGAGAGCCTGTTCCGGTTTGTGGTCGAGCAGTATGGAGCCCGAATGAAAGTCGAGAATGCAGATCTCTCGAAGTTCGATGAAATTGCGAGAGAAACTGGCTTCGATGTCCACGATCACTGCGTCCTGCAGTGATCCTGCTTCATAGAACAGGTTCTGGATGCGACCGGCTCGGTTGCGCAGTTCATATCCCTTGGGTCCTGCAGCGGAGAACTCATTCTCCTCGATGACACTCTCCAGCGGTTGATCAGCCAGCAACTGGTTGGTGCCGAGGGGACCGCTTGCATCCAGCGGGCTCGCAAGGCTCCCTCGTCCCTGGATCTGGGAGAAGACGGAATCCAGAAGATCCTCGTTAAAGTGTGGGGCGGACATGGCGGGATCATCCTTGCTAGCCTGGCCAGGGCGACAACACAGCAATATAGACCGCCACGGATAGTCGCAGCAATAATTCTTTTATGACCCCGGCAAAAAACGAAGATAAGGAATTCTGAGATTGCCAGTCAGGGCCAGATGGCGATCGCGTTTCACCTGAGAAGCCGAAGCGAATCTGTAGCTGCGTCGTGTTGGCAGAGAAGGCTGGTGAGATCCGCTCCTATACATTTCGAGCGATCATGGAGGCTCGGTACTGGATGCAAACAGGATGGTTTCTTGTTTCAGGTGGTCGATCGGTTTGATGGTCAAAGGCGATTTCCGATTTCAGTTTCAAGAGAAATCCGATTTCACAAAATAGTGAATATCTGTTTTTATTAGTGAAGTGAAATTAGATATTAAATAAGTTGCCGAGCCAAGCAGGAACACGCTTGCAACCAGCGCATCTCTGGGTCACTATCCGACCTGGCACGATGAGACAAGCAAACAAGAATGCTGACTTCCTGTCTCTTCATTTTTCTTGAGGAGTCAGCGGTTGGATAACCAGAAGGGAACTCAGGACCATGGACGGACACAGCAATGACGCGTTCGAGTATTGGAGTGACGAGGTGGCGAACCATCCATTTTGGAGTGAGTTTTTCCGTCGTGGTGTGCCGATGCATCCGGAACTGAAGGGTCTGAACCCTACGGGAGACATGAGAAAAATAGGGCCTAACATCGGAAACAGTATTCAGGTCGACGTTGCCTGGACTCCAAAAAAGGTTTCTTGCCGGCCCCTATCGAGAAAACCAGAGAATCTGAGACCCCTGCTGATGGACCGGGCCACCTTTGAAGCCGAAGTCGGAGCGCCGCAAAAGTGGAGCGAGGGATCCAGCGAGCACATCGGTGTCACTGTATTGCCCTCAAGTGCCGCAGATCAGAAGAACTGGTCCACCGAACGCCAGGTGACCGAAACCCTGGAACTCTATGGACGGATCAAGAAGTTTGTACGCGCGCGCATCTGATCGACATCTCAAGGCTTTGGGCCAGCGTCGTGGGTGCTTTGCTCTTGCTGCAGATTGGCGACGCAATCGGTCGAGGCAGCGGCGATGACATTGAATGGAATACCTTGGCAATAAAACACGATCCAGCCGCTGTCGCTTTGGAGTTTATAATACGTGGAAAGCAATTGTATCCGGAGCTCGACGGGCATGAGCCCAAAGGAAAGATGAACAAGATCAACCCCACCATTTCCAAAGGGATTGTTGTGGATATCACCTTTTCGACAAAGAGAATTGCTTGTCGAATTAACTCCAATTGTTCGGAGTTGTTGCAGCCAATGCTCCGAGATCGAGACGCATTCGAGAGGGATGTGGGGAAGCCATTGTGGCCGTGGGATCAGATCAAGCCAACGAAAAAAGGGCACCTCGGGGTGACCGTAATTCCTGGCTCCATTGATCAACAAAGTTGCTGGTCGGTTAAGCAGTTGATTGCTGCACAGTTGGAGTTGTACGGACGATGTAGGAAATTCATCCTCAACCGGGATTGAGCGCTACCTCCACACCAGCAGCAGATCCACGGCGCCGATGGTCGAACCTGCGACTGTGTCACAGATGAAGATGGTGATGGGGATTGAGATCCATTATTAATGCAGTCTTGTCGCTCGGAAAATAGTTGCCGACATATTGAATAATTCTGTTACATTGAAGATCGGGACTCTGTCCGGTGCACGCCGCATTGAACGTTGTAGAGGTTTCGTTGCGGCGTTGTTGATGCTGCTTGCCGTGTGGTGTTTGTGGCTTGCTGCCGCCCCTGTTTCCCGTGAGTACTGGGATACAAGGAAAGCCGGTGTGTCTCTGATTCCTGTTAGAGATAGAATGGCAGCTCCGTCCGAGGACACGGAGGTCTGGGTCTGCTGGCTAAAAACGGGCTTCTCCGTCTTCACCAAGGGCAAGGAAGACATCTTCAGGGGAGAAATTCCCCGCCTCGATCGCACCGAGCCACTATCGGAATCGGTGTTCGGCTTTCTCCAGGAAGAGATCCGGACCACTGCGAAGACGAGAAGGGCCAACGCCTGGAATGGCTTGTCCTGGTCCATGAGGTACTTCGTTCTGGATAGCTACTACAGTCGGACCTTCGTAAAAAATCTATGTTCGCCTGAAGTATTGAGCCTGATGGAGATCCAGTACTTCTATCCTGATTATGCGGCTCATCCGGGCGTCACAGCGCTGGGTCGGAATTTCATCTGGCACGATTCCATCATGGTGGAAATCGGGCTTGCAGATCTTTTTGAGGAATCACCAGGAAGGGAATGGTTCGAGGTGCTGGAGAAGGGGGTGGAAGCCAATCTAATGCCGATGATGAATGAGTATCTCGAAGACCAGCTTCCCTTCGAGGAGTTTGACCAGTTCCTCATCGCCGAAGAGGGCCTGAAGATCATCTTTCAGCCCTATGCGATCAGCGGTCCCTTCGACAATGTCGTCGAGGTGGTCGTTTCGTGGGATCTGCTGGCACCGTTCCTGAAGCCGGACGCCCCGGTGACCATCTGGTACGAGAAACAGTTACAGAAGCAATTACAGAAACAATGATGATGTCGCCACTGTAGCGGAAGGGAGAGCGATGAAAGCGATCAAGTGTCTGGCGATAATTGCGGTGGTGATTACCACGATCCTGATTCCATTTATTGGCTTCGACGCCTTCCAGTGGTGGGTCGGTGCGGTTTTCATCGCTTGCATGGCATCGGGACTCGATAGTTGAGCGACTCGATCTCGATCACTGTGGGGCTCGATCACTGTGGGGCTCGATCAATGCGCGGCTCGATAGTTGTGCGGCTCGATCGATGAGTCGCTTCAAGCCTCAGGGCTTGGTCTTGCTGCGGTAGCAGCGGTAGTTACACCGTTTCCTGCTGTTTTGGCTTGAGCTTTCTCATCAGCCACATCAGTGGATCGTAGAAGCGATCGACGACCCTTTCTTTCAGCGGGATGATGGCGTTGTCGGTGATGCCGATGTGCTCTGGGCACGCTTCGGTGCAACAGCGGGTGATGTTGCACAGGCCGGAGCCGCTCTCGTCGCGCACCTCCTGGATTCGATCGTCGGTGTCGAGTGGATGCATATCGAGGCTCGCGAGGCGCACCATGAAGCGGGGACCGGCGAAGTTCTGCTGGGTCTCGCGATCGCGCAGGATGTGACACATATCCTGACAGAGGAAGCACTCGATGCACTTGCGGAACTCCTGAACCCGATCGACATCCTCCTGCATCATGCGGTGCTCGCCGTCGGGGTCGCGTGGCCGCGGGGCGAAGGGGCGGATACGTTTGTTCTGCTGGTAGTTCCAGGAGACATCATTGGTCAGGTCGCGGATCACCGGGAAGGTCTTCAGCGGCTGCACCGTGATGGTCTCACCTTCTTCAAAAGTGTTCATACGGGTCATGCAGGAGAGAGCCGGCTTGCCGTTGATCTCCATGCTGCAACTTCCGCACTTGCCCGCCTTGCAATTCCAGCGACAGGCGAGATCGGGGGCGTGCTGCTTCTGGATCTCATGGATGCAATCGAGGACGACCATCCCCGTCTGCACATCGATGGTGTACTCGACGAAGTCGCCGCCATCTTGTGGATTGCCGCGCCAGATCCGAAACGTTCTCTCAGACACGGCTACCCTCCAGATCTTCCAGCGAAGCGTTGGCGATCTTCGCCAGTTCTTCGGGGGGAGTCGGGCGCATTTCCTTGCGCGCCTCGATCTGGCCGTCGACCAGTTTCACGACACTGTTGAAGGTCAGTCCCTCTTCCCGTTCTCCCTCGAAATCGAGCCGAGTGTGGGCACCACGACTCTCCTCTCGCTGCAGGGCGCAGCGGGCGGTGGCCTCGGCGGATAGGATCATGTTGCGCAGATCGATGCAGGTGTTCCAGCCGGGGTTGTACTGGCTGGTGGCATGAGCCTTGACTGCGGCGGCACGCTCCTTGAGCTTCTGCAACTTCTCGATCCCCTCTTCCAGTTCGGTTCCATCTCGAACGATGCCGACATGCTGTTCCATCGTGGTCTGCAGGTCGTCGACCACGACGTAGGGGTTCTCTCCATCTTCGCGGTTGAGGAAGTCGATCACCGAGCGCATCTGCTGGTGGACCTGTTCCTGTTGTACCGTCGGCGTGCCAGACAGTTTGTCGAGGTAGGCCTTGGCACCGAGACCGGCGCGGGCGCCGAAGACGATCAGGTCGGAGAGACTGTTGCCACCGAGTCGGTTGGCACCGTGTAGACCAGTACCACATTCTCCGGCAGCGAATAAACCCGGGACATTGGTCATCTGGCTCCCGGCATCGACGCGGATTCCACCCATGTAGTAGTGCAGCGTCGGCCCTACCTCCATCTGCTGGGCGGTGATATCGACCTCTGCCAGTTCCTTGAACTGGTGATACATCGACGGCAGTTTCCGTTTGACGAAGTCGCTGTCGCGGTGGCTGATGTCGAGGTAGGCACCGCCATGCTCCGAGCCGCGGCCCGCCTTCACCTCGCGCATGATGGCGCGAGCCACCACATCACGGGTCAGCAGTTCGGGGGGACGGCGTGCCTCGCGGTCGCCGTCGAGCCACAACTGCGCCTCTTCCTTGGTGTCGGCGGTCTCCGAAGCAAAGCGCTCGGGGATGTTATCGAACATGAAGCGGACACCCTCGGAGTTGGTGAGGATGCCCCCCTCGCCGCGCACTCCCTCGGTGACGAGGGTTCCTCGCACCGACGGCGGCCACACCATGCCCGTCGGGTGGAACTGGGTGAACTCCATGTCCATCAACTCGGCACCGGCGCGGGCGGCCATACCGTAGCCGTCGCCGGAGTATTCCCAGGAGTTGGAGGTGACACGCCACGCCTTGCCCGCTCCACCGGTGGCGAAGATCACCACCGGGGCACGGAACACGACGAAGCGACCGGTCTCGCGCCAGTAGGCGAGCATGCCGCTGATCTTGCCACCATCTTGCAGCAGGTCGATGCCGATGCACTCCATGTGGACATCCATCCCCTGATGGATGCCGTGATCTTGCAGGGTGCGAATCAGTTCGAGACCGGTGCGGTCGCCGACATGGGCCAGCCGTGGGTAGCGATGGCCACCGAAGTTTCTTTGATTGATCAGGCCGGTGCGGGTGCGATCGAAGACCGCTCCCCAGTCCTCCAGTTCACGCACCCGGTCGGGCGCTTCCTGGGCGTGGATCGCTGCCATCTCCCACTGGTTGAGAAACTTGCCGCCTCGCATCGTGTCGCGGAAGTGGATCTTCCAGTTGTCGCGGGAATCGACATTGCCGAGTGCCGCGGCCATGCCACCTTCAGCCATCACGGTGTGGGCCTTGCCCAGCAGACTCTTGGTGATGACACCGGTACTGAGTCCGAGATTGGAAGTTTCGATGGCGGCGCGCAGTCCGGCACCGCCGGCACCGACCACCAGCACGTCGTGTTCGATGGTCTGGATCTCATCGAGATGGATCACGAGAGGTCCTTTCTTACTGACCGATGGCAGCGGTCTGAGACCAGCTGTTGAGGTCGGTGATCCAGCCGTTACAGACGGCCCAGATGTAGAAGTCGGTGAACATGACCCAGAACAAGCTGACCCATGCGAACAGCATGTGACGTTGGTTGAGCCAGCTGGTCATCTTCCAGACGGCGTAGGAGAGTCCCGTCTCCCCGGAACTGGAGGCGAAACGGTTGAGCCGGCCACCGATCAGGTGGCGCCACGAGTGGCAGCCAAAGGTGTAACCGCCGAGGAACACGACATTGAGCATCATCACCACCGAGCCGACGCCGAAACCGAACTGGTATGTCGCAGGATCGCCGCCTCCAGCAATCCACGGTGCTCCTTGAGCATCGATGGGCATCCACAACGAGAGCCAGCCGTCGTAGCCGAGGATGAAGATGAAGGCGACAGCAAAGTACATGGCGTAGCGATGGAGGTTCTGAATCCGCAGCAACCCGGTTTCGCCCTGGTATGTTCCCTGGGCGATGGGGCAGACGGTGCAGCCAGCGGGAGAGCCGACCACACTGCGGTAGTACGCCTTGCGATAGTAGTAGCAGGTGCCACGAAACGATGCCGGAAAGATCAGGATGAAAAATGCCGGAGAGAGGGGTAGTGCCAGCGGTAGCCAGGCGATCATCTGTTGCCACATCGTCAACGCCTCGGCGGGTAGGTTTCCCATCAGGGCGTGAAAGGTGGGGGAACCGGCGTAGTACTCGGGATTGGCGTAGACCAGTGGCGAGTAAAAGGGTGACAGGTAGGGAGCGGCGTAGTAATCGAGCCCCTGGAACGCTCGAAAGGTGACATAGACGACAAAGGAGCCGAATCCGAGCAGGGTCAACAGAGGACCCTTCTGCCACCGATCGCTTCGCTGGGTCGTCAGAGGTGCCGAGACATGACCGCCCTGTGGTTTTTGCCCCTGACGGGGACCAAAGCGGCTCTCGGTCGCACTGGTCGTGGTGGTCACGCGGTCCCTCCTCCTGTCGGCGGAGTTTAACTCCACCAGGTGGCCCGAGGATAACTGTGCTGGCAGAAGAGTTCACCCGAACCGGGGTGATGGGTTTCCTCGCAGCGATTCCTTGAGCAGGATGCACCCCGCAATGGGATCACCAGATCGAGGCGAGAGGAGGGTGCGATGGCAGGAGATGCTTCAGAAGCAGGAAATGAGCCGAATTCGAACTCTCCTCGTGAGCCGGAGCAGATCCGTCGGGAGGGCTTCCAGCAGCTCGGAATCTCCACCCCGGATCGAGCGATGTGGAACCTCAGGAGCGTTCTGAGAGAGATTGGCGAGGATCAGGAGGCGCGGATCTTCCTCGCCCTCCAGCAAGCATCCTGTGCCGATGCAGCCCTTGGAGGTCTGGAGCGGCTGTTGTGTGGATCACTCGGTTTTCCCGCGGCGATCCTCGAACCGGGGCGACTGGAAAAACTGGTCAGTATTCTTGGAGCGGGGGATCCGATGGTGGATCTGGCCAAGGGCCATCTGCTCGAGGTGACCTCTCCCGACTTCACCAGCACGCCCGAGGCGATTCCTCATCCGCCGGTGATCGGCGGAGCCGATGAGACGGCTCGTGCTCGCGCCCTCAACCGCTGGCATCGACGTGAACAACTTCGCATCGTTTGCTGTGAGCTGGAGGGACTTCTCGATGTCGAACAGACCGGCGCTGCACTCAGCGACCTGGCAGATCACACCATCCGTTGTGCTCTCGATGTACTGGGCGGATCAAAATTACCGATGGCGGTGGTGGCCCTGGGGAAATGGGGTGGTCGTGAACTGAACTTTTCCAGCGACATCGATCTGTACTTCATCCGAGATGATCAAACTCCGGCGGGCCCGTGCGAGGCGGTGGCACGGGGGATCTTGAGAATGCTGACCGGATACGCCGGTTCGATTCCACTCTACCGCACCGACCTGCGATTGAGACCCGGGGGCATCACCGGGCCGCTGGTTCCAACCGTCAGCCAGGCACGCGCCGAGTTCCACGCGGTGGCGGGCACCTGGGAACGAATCGTTCACATCCGGAGTCGGGCGGTTCACGATCACACCCAAGAACTGCCGCGATTGCTGGCGGAGGTGGAACACTTCGTCTACCAGCGCCCCTTCGATCTCGACGAGATCCAGCGACTGCAGGGCTGGAAAGAGGTGCTCGAGAGTAGCCCCGCCGGACAGGACGCCGCCGAACTGAAGGTGGGATGGGGAGGGATTCGCGATGTCGAATACCTGGTCCAGTTCCTGCAACTGCTCCACGGGCAGATCCACGAGTCGATCCGTGGAGGTAATGTCTATCACGCGCTTCGACGTCTCGGAGTGATCGGTGCGCTGACCTCGACCGAGTCGGCCAGGATGCTCGATGGCTATCGTTTCCTGCGGCGCGTCGAGCATCACCGGATGCTTCAGCATCAGCGCCAGTCTTTCAGCTTGCCCGATGACCCGGCACAGTTCCTGGCACTGTCACGATCCCTCGGCTTCGAACAGAGCGAGCAGTTGCAGCAGGCACTCGATCGCCGCCGCGAACGAATCCGCCATATCCTGGAGAGTCTGTTTCACGATCTGTTTCGAGGTTACGGAGATGACCAGGCGGGAGAGGTCCATGTCATCCTGGCCTTTCGACCCGAGCCAGAGGTGATCGAACGAGTCTTCAGAAAGTACTCCTTTCGCGATCCGGAGAAGGCGTACCGATTGTTACGACGGCTGGCTTTTCCCCGGCAGCAAGGTCTTCGATCGCCGCGGGCGAGGCACCATCTGGCCGCACTGTTCCCGGTATTGCTGGAGGCGATCCGCTCCTGTCCCGACCCGGACCAGGCCGCATTGATGTTCGTGCAGTGCGTCGAGACGCTGGGTGCGCCGGCGGTGTTCTATCAGCAACTGACCGAGAACCCCGAAACCTGCAAGATCTTCGTCGATCTCTTTGGCCAGAGCCGATATCTGTCGGAGTTGTTGCTCAATCACCCGGGAGTGCTCGACGATGTGGTGGATCGGGTTCGCACCGGTCGGCGTTCGACCGAGGAATCGTTGCTGGAAGAGTTATCGTCGACCATCGAAGGCGTCGAAGACGATCAGGAATTGTTCCGCCGGATACACGAGTTCAGGGCGTTGCATTCGGTGCATGTCGGCATTCTTGATCTGAGCGGCAGGATGCCGCATGACCAGGTGCTACGAAGTCTCTCGAGGATTGCACGGACGTTGCTGAAGGTGATCGACCAGATCGCCCTCGACAAGACCAAGGAACTGCTCGGTCCGTTGACCCATCCGAAACGATCGAAGGAGTCGTGTTACAGCATCCTGGCGCTGGGTCGACTGGGCGGCAACGAGATGGGTTTTGCCAGCGACATCGACATGATCCTGGTGCACGACGGCGTCGGTCAAACCAGAGATGGTCATGAAGCGAGTCAGTTCTGGGCTGAACACCTCAAGCAGGTCACCGGATTGCTCGGTCAAACGGGCACCGGCGGGCCACTTTACAATGTGGATCTGAGGCTGCGACCCGATGGTGCCGGAGGGGCGCTGGTCACTCATTTCGATGAGTTCCAGGAGTACTTCAGTGGTGAGCGTTCGCAACTGTGGGAGCACCAGGCACTGGTGCGATTGAATCCGATCTGTGGTGATGAAGACCTGGGTCAAAAGGTGCTGGACTGGGTTCGAACGAACCTCGGCAGGGGCGTCGACCAGGCGGAAGTTCTGCAGGAGTTACGACAGATGCATCAGCGACGTCGTTCCGTCGGCAAGAAAGATGAAATCGACTTCAGGACTGGCAGTGGTGGATTGATCGACATCGAGTTCTTGATCCAGTGCCTGATACTCCTCCACCAGGGAGAGCATCCCACCATCTTGCAACCCAGGACCCGCAATGCCATCGCTCAGCTGGAAGAAGTGGGATTGCTCGACTCCGGTGAGGCCACCACTCTATTCACCGCCTATCAGTTCCTGCGAATGGTCGAAAATCGCCTGGCGATGATGCATCGCGCATCGGTCAAGGCGGTCTCCGAGGAGGACGGGAGTTTGCGGCAACTGGCGATGCGAATCGGCTTCAGGGCCTCACCCGCAGGGTCTCCAGAGGAGCGGATGAAGGTCGAGATCGAGCACCATACCGAACTGGTGAGAGAGTTGTTCCAGCAACATCACCCCTAGTGGCCGAGGTCGCCTTTCATCCACGAATGAGCCCGCGAGATGATCGCTTCAGCGCAACTGGAGCGAGCCAGGTCGTGTACCTTCATCGACTCGTGAATGTCGAGACGCTGAGGGCGACGGTCATCGATGGAGATGGGTAGAGATGCTGCCACGGCTCTCGAACCCGTGGTGTTGACGATCGGATCGAATCCGGGAGCGAAGATCAGCACCGGAGTGCGCAGAGTACGCGCGACTTTTCTGGCCCGCGCCATCCAGGGCAGCAAGCGACCGGCAAAACAGAGCGGGATCTGATGGTTTTGCAAGGGGTCCGTCGAGTGAAGGAGACGCTCGGCGGGTAGGTCACTGACATACTCATTGGCGAAGCGACCATCACCATCGATCCTCAACAACTGGAGAAACAGTCGCTGTAGCGCAGCGATGGGGCGCAACAAGGAGAACGAGGAGAGCAGATACGCCTGGCCGATGATGATTTTTTTCAGCACATCATCGACAGCTGCGGGGGGAGAGAAGGCGGCCGAACCGAGCACCAGGGATGTGGGAGCACAGCACTGATCGCGGTCGATACGACTGACGGCATGAAATGCCGCGAGCCCTCCGAGACTGTGGCCCCAGACATGGTGTGGAACCCTCGATTGGGTGCCATCGATGGCGCTCCAGAGAGTCAACTTCTCGACCTGTTCGATGATCTGCTCGAAGGTGGTACTGAACAGCTGTTGGTGCTTGTTGGCAGCGATCTGTTTCGCCTCGGTGATCAGTGAAGGAGGCAACTCCTGGATGAGATCATTGACCTCGGAGGCATCTCGACCTTTGAGGTACGCCTTCACCACGGCATGGTGAGAATCCTCACCGTTGGCACCATGACCCGGGAGATCGGGTACCCGGCAACGATAACCCATCGCGGCAAAGCGTCTTGCCAGCGGCATCATCCGGCCTGCGTGTTCACCGAGGCCGTGGACCAGGATCAACTCACCATGACCCACACCTTGAGCCGGCGTGACTCTCCAGTGCTGGAAGGGGCTGCTGCGAAATTCCAGCAGTGGTTCACCAGAAGGAGTCATCGGCAACACTCACCTCGATGAAGATGACAGCAACACTCAGGAGAGGATGTCATGAACCACCTTGCCGTGCACATCGGTCAAGCGGACATCTCTTCCCTGGTACGGATGAATCAGCCGCTCGTGATCGATTCCCAGCAGGTGCAGGATGGTCGCATTGAGATCATGAACGTGGACCGGATCGCGCGTGATGTTGTAGGAAAAGTCGTCGGTTTCACCATGCACATGCCCATGTTTGATCCCGCCACCTGCGAGAAACATGCTGAAGCAGCGAGGGTGATGGTCGCGGCCATAGTCTTCCTTGGTCAGGCCGCCCTGACAGTAAATGGTCCTGCCGAACTCACCACCCCAGATCACCAGGGTGTCATCGAGTAATCCTCGCATCTCGAGATCCTTGATCAGGCCGGCAGTCGGTAGATCGACATCGGAGCATTGACGGCGGATCGTCGAAGGAAGAGCTCCGTGCTGATCCCAGCCACGGTGGTAGATCTGAACAAATCGTACATCTCTTTCGGCCATTCTTCTGGCGAGCATGCAACAGGAAGCAAAGGTGCCCGGTTGATCCACTTCGGGACCATACAAATCCTTCACATGCTGTGGTTCATCGGACGTGTCGACCAGTTCGGGTACCGACGATTGCATCCGGTAGGCCATCTCGTACTGAGCGATCCGGGCCAACGTCTCTGGATCACCGATCCGATCGGCCACGCCTTGATTGAGTCGAGCCAGGCGATCGAGCATCGAGCGACGAGAAGTTTTTGCCACGCCCGGTGGATCGGACAGGTAGAGCACCGGATCTCCGACCGAGCGCAGGGTCACGCCCTGGTATTCAGAGGGGAGCATCCCCGCGCCCCACAACCTCTCGAACAGAGCCTGTGCAGATTTTCGTCCGGTCCATGTCGCTTGCATCACCATGAAGGCGGGCAAACTCTCGTTGAGGGAGCCGAGCCCGTAATTGAGCCACGATCCGAGGCTCGGTCGCCCTGGCTGTTGAATGCCGGTCTGCATGAAGGTCATCGCCGGGTCGTGATTGATCGCTTCGGTGTACATCGAGCGGACCAGACAGATCTTGTCTGCGATGGATGCGATGTTTGGAATCAGTTCGCTCATCTCGGCACCCGAAGGTCCGTATCGGTCGAACTTGAAGATGCTGGGAGCGATGGGAAAGCGACTCTGGCCGCTGGTCATGGTGGTCAAGCGCTGACCATCGCGGATCGACTCGGGCAGATCCTTGTCGAAGTACTCGTTCATCTTTGGCTTGTGATCGAACAGGTCGATCTGTGACGGCGCTCCAGACATGAAGAGGGAAATCACTCTCTTGACCTTGGGCTTGAAGTGGGGAGCCAGCAACAAGCCGGGCCTCGTTTCGGAGGCGAGGGTGGGCAATCCACCCAGTTGTGAGAGAGCCGCCAGCCCCAGAGTAGATCCGACAGTGGTCAAGGATCGGCCGAAGAACTGTCGGCGCGTCTCCTGGATGTTCATCTGCAGTTCAGGATCCATCGGATCATCCCTTCGTCACGACTTCATCCAGGTTGAGAATCAGGCTGCATACCATCGCCCACGCCGCGTGTTCTGCGGGTTCGAGCTGGTCTCCGGCGGGAGAGTCTCCCACCATCAGCAACTGAAGAGCGTCTTCGGTGTGCACCAGGTAGTGCTGTCTCATCTCGATGAGGAAGGAGTGAATCTCCTCCAGCTCCAGTTCCGTCGGCTTGCGGCCGGTAGCCATTCGCCACAGCGAGTTCAACTTCTGTTCATCATCCAGTTCTCCCGCTTCCCGATGGATGCGAGAAGCCAGCTGCCGCGCACATTCGACGTACTGGATGTCATTGAGCAGGAGCAGCGCTTGCATCGGGGTGTTGGTTCGTTCTCGTCGAACCACGCAAGTTTCACGGTTCGGGGCGTCGAGAATCGCCAGGAAGGGTGGCGGACTGGTTCGCTTCCAGAAGGTGTAGATACTTCGTCGGTAGAGAGCATCGCCGGAGTCCTTGCTGAAGCGGACGGTATTGCTGTCGCTGTATCCGACCGCTTTCCACAGTCCCTCCGGTTGATAGGGTTTGACCCCAGGGCCGCCCATCTTCTCGACCAGCAATCCCGAGAGGAAGAGCGCCTGATCGCGAATCATCTCCGCTTCGAGACGAAAGCGAGGGCCACGGGAAAGAAGCCGATTTTCCGGGTCCTTTTCCAGGTCGAGCGCAGTGGTGATCGACTGCTGGCAGTAACTGTCGGTCAACATCAACATCCGGATGGTCTTCTTCAGGTCCCAACCGGTATCGACGAATTCCCTGGCGAGCCAATCGAGCAGTTCTGGATGACTGGGCCATTCTCCCTGTGATCCGAAGTCCTCGGTGGTCTTGACCAGACCGGTGCCAAAGAGCGACTGCCAGATCCGGTTGACGGTGACTCGAGCCAGTAGCGGGTGATCAGGATCGGTCAGCCAGCGTGCCAGACCGAGCCGGTTCTTCGGCGTGTCATCGGGAAAGGGCGGCAGGAACTCGGGGATGCCCGGTTCGATGGGATCGCCGACCGGATCATCGTATTGACCCCTGTTCAGCAGCCGTGTTTCGCGACGTTGCATCCG
>LWDU01040045.1_pt1 | contig 23935 bp, 24 predicted proteins | sample 727161 | NCBI WGS metagenome assembly LWDU01 (sample SAMN04566230, study PRJNA314399) | hydrothermal vent metagenome | isolation source: deep sea hydrothermal plume seawater | place: Mexico: Gulf of California, Guaymas Basin | collected 2004-07-11
CAAAATTTGCCCTGTAAAGTGTTGGGATTTTGCAAATAGACGGCGTTTTCCGGTACGTTTCCCCCGGTTTACAGTTATTTTTCCCGATTTTTAGAGGAACAACACTCAAGGGGGAGACTACCCAAAAATCGAAAAGAACATTACTTGAGGAAATCAGTGATTTGATGCACCGTGAACACTATTCTCTCAGTACAGAACGCACCTATTGCGATTGGATTCGAAAATTTGTGAAGTTTCATCAAATGCAGACGCGAAAGGCTCTCTTTGTGGAACAGGAAAAAAAAGTTGAGGATTTCCTCAACTATTTGGCAATCGAAAGGAATGTTGCGGCTTCAACACAAAATCAAGCCTTTAATGCCTTGGTATTTCTCTATAAACGAGTGCTTAAATCTCCGTTTGAAAATGTAAAAGCAGCACGTTCACGTAAAGAAGCACGAATCCCGGTAGTCTTAACCCGTGAAGAGGTGAAACAAGTTTTGTCGCTTTTGGATGGCGTTCCGGAATTAGTGGTTAAATTATTGTATGGCTGCGGTTTGCGCATTACTGAGGCCGTGAAACTGCGGGTACAAAATATTGACTTTGGTTTCAAACAAGTAACAGTACGCGACGGCAAGGAGCTGAAAGACCGTGTTACTCCGTTTCCGGACAATAAGGACTTGGAAACTACCATGATTTATACTCATATTTTGAAACAGGGAGGCGAAGGAGTGCTGAGTCCTCTGGACGATTTATGAGTTGAAACAAGTGCGCTCTGCTCTTTTTGGGATGCCGATGAAAGCGGATCTCAAGAGAGTGGGTTTCATTAATTTGACGTAACTACTCAGGTCACATTAACACTGATATTACAGGATTTTTTTTGACAACAATCTTCAAAATAGCGGTTTTTCGTTCAAAATCAACGAAATCAAAAAGCTAAGTTACTGATATTAAAGAGTTCAGATACCTGATTAGTTACAATTTGACATTGATTTCAACGGTGTCTAAACTGTTTTCAACAAACTGCAACTTTCCGCCCGGATCAATGAACTCAGCTCCCGAACACTTGGAACTCGTTTTGGCCAGCCCACGCGGTTTCTGTGCTGGGGTGGACCGCGCCATCACGATTGTCGAAAAGGCCGTGGAGCAGTACGGCCCGCCCATCTACGTCCGTCACGAAATCGTCCACAACCCGCATGTCGTCAATCGACTTCGTGAGCGTGGAGTCATCTTCGTTGAGGACATCGAAGAAGTTCCGGAAGGGGCACATGCCATCTACTCGGCGCATGGGGTGTCCCCGGCGGTGCGGGAAAAAGCGACTTCCCGAAAGTTGCAAGTGCTGGACGCGACTTGTCCTTTGGTGACGAAAGTTCATGGCGAAGCCCAGCGTTATGCCCGCAAGGACTACACCATCGTACTGGTCGGGCACCGCGACCATGTTGAGGTCGAGGGCACGGTTGGCGAAGCTCCGGAGCAGACGATTGTGGTGAGTTTGGTGGCCGAGGTGGAGGGTTTGGAAGTGACCGATGAAACGAAAGTTTCCTACCTCACGCAGACCACGCTCTCGCTGGACGACACGGCAGAAATTGTCGCGGCACTCCGGAAACGCTTCCCACAGATCGAAGGCCCAGCCAAGGACGACATCTGTTACGCAACTCAAAACCGTCAGAATGCGGTCAAGGCGTTGGCACAGGAGGTGGACTTGGTGCTGATCGTGGGAGCCGCAAACAGTTCGAACACGTTGCGGCTAGTGGAGGTTGCACAAGCGGCTGGCGTTTCTGCGGAGCGCATCGAATCCGCCGAGCAGGTGCGTCCGGAATGGCTCAAGAGCTTACGTTGCGTTGGCATCACCGCCGGAGCGTCTGCGCCGGAAGACATCGTGCAGGGCATCGTTTCCAAACTCCAGAGCCTTGTGGAGTCGAGTGCTGTCCGGACCCTTGAACTGGTGCAAGAGGACGTCACCTTCGCCCTGCCTGCGGTGTTGCGGGCTTAGGCTTCTTCGCCCATCAGCGCCGACACATGCTCCCGCACACTTGTGGAGAGCGCCCTGAGATCGTAACCTCCCTCCAACAGGCTGACCAGCCGTCCTCCAGCATATTGCTCCGCAACCTGCACCAGAGCGTGGGACAGCTCTCGATAACTGCGTTCGGTGAGGTTGAGGGAGGCGAGGGGATCGTCACGGTGTGCGTCAAACCCGGCGGAAACCAGCACGAACTGTGGTTGGTAATCTTCCAGCACGGGCAGCACCATCGTTCGGAAATGGTGCAGATACTCCTCGTCTTCGGTTCCCGCAGACAGCGGCACGTTCACCGTGTAACCTGTCCCTTGCCCGGTTCCCTGTTCCTTCGCGAATCCGGTTCCGGGGTAGCAGGTGCGAGGGTCTTGGTGGGTGCTGATGAAGAGAACGTCCGGACGCTCCTCAAAAAGATGCTGGGTGCCGTTGCCGTGATGCACGTCAAAATCGACGATGGCGATACGCGAATAGCCGAGTTCACGGGCAAGGAATTCGGCGGCAAGAGCGATGTTGTTGAAAAAGCAAAAACCCATCGCGTGGTCCCGTTCCGCGTGGTGTCCGGGCGGGCGGGCCGCGCAGAAGGCGTTGTCCAACTGACGGTCGGAAACCTCCACGACCGCATCCAGCACCGCGCCCACGGCGTGGAGCGCGGCCTCGTAAGTTCCGGGCGACACCACGCAGTCCGGCGTGTCCAGCATCGTCGCGCCTCCGGAAGCGGCATCTTCTAAGCGGTCAATGTGTTTTCGCGTGTGCAGCAGGTTCACCTCGTGGGCTTCGGCTGGACGCCCGGAGCGTGTTTGCAGGCGGCTCAAAACGCCCTCGGCTTCCAAATGCTGCTCGATAGCCCGCAACCGGGAGGCGTTTTCCGGATGCACCCCGGTGTCGTGGGTGAGGTAAATCGGGTTGGTGTAGAATCCGGTACTCATGGTTATCAATCAAACTCCTGCATGTAGATGTCCAGCACCATGACATAGACGATCGGGTGTTCAACGTCCTCCAGAATCGTCCGGGTCACTTGGTAGGCCACGCTGTCGTGTTCGAACTCACTGCCCTCTTCCAGATTTTCCACCTCCAGTTCCAGCAGCGCCCCCTCGGATTCTCCCAAGAGTCCGTGCATCCGGACCAAGATGGTTTGCTCGTTTTCCTCAGACATGCCCTCTTGTGTGAAATCCGCAACCTTTCGAGCAGGTTGTATTCTATCTTGAGAAAAAGGACAACCTGATTCGATCCAACTCACACTCAGCTTGAGATTCCGCACAGATTTGCCATCATCTCTGGATGGATTTCTCGCGCCAAAGCTCTTCCGAACCGTCTCCACTCGCCTCCCAAAAGCTCAATCCGATGCAACAGGCAGCACTGGCCACGGTGCTGGCGACAATCTTCCTGATTTTTGTGGGCGGGTTGGTGCGGGCTTCCGGAGCGGGGTTGGGGTGCCCAGACTGGCCGCGTTGCTGGGGACACTGGTGGCCACCTTCCGAGGTCAGTCAAATCGACGCCACCCGCTACGATCTCACACTGTTCAATCCGGTGAAGATGTGGACCGAGTACGTCAATCGGCTCATCGGCGTGACGATTGGGCTGTTCGTGCTGACGACGGCTGCACTCTCTTGGGGCTATCGGAAAACCCGCCCAGTTGTCTTCTACGGTTCGCTCGGTTCCGTTGCGCTGGTCGTCTTTGAAGGCTGGCTCGGCGGCATGGTGGTGCGTTCCGGACTCAAGCCGGGGATGGTGACGCTCCACATGTTCGCCGCCGTCGTGCTGGTGTGCCTGTTACTCTACGTCACCTTCCGGGCCACCGAAGAACGCTGGTCCACCGAGCTTCCGGAAGCCTTGCGGGGCCGACTGCTGTGGGTGGGATTGCTGCTGCTTGGCTGCACCTTGGTGCAAGTCGTGATCGGCTCGCAAGTTCGGGAAGCCCTCGCCCACGTTGCTGAAACCCTGTCGCTGCCGCGATCCGAGTGGATTGACGAGATCGGCTGGCTCGACCACGTTCACCGCAGTTTTTCGTGGGTGATTCTGCTGGCGGGGGTTTACCTCGCGTGGATCGTGTTCCGGCGGGAAACGCCGCCGCTGCTCCGGAAGCTGTGTTTCGGAACGCTGGCGATCATACTCGCTCAAATCTTCTTTGGGGTGCTGCTGGTGTATGGCGGGATGCCGTGGCCCATGCAGTTGCTGCACACGGGAACCAGCGCCGTGTTGGTTTGCGCGGAGTGCCTCTTGCTCCTGCAACTCCGAAATCCCCGAAAAAATCCGCTGGCGACACCACCACTGTCTGCGGACCACCCTGCTTTTTCTCCGTGACCATGAATCTTGCTGTTTCCAACCGCACGGCCACTTCCGTGATCGGCGTAATCAGCGTCGGAGTGTTAGTTTTTCTGCTCTGGTTGCTCTACCTCCGGGAGCCCGTCATCACCACAGAGACCCCGGACTTCAGCTTCATGCCCCTGCTCAACGCCATCCTCAACGGCCTGAGTGCGTGCTGCATCGCCGTCGGTGTCTGGATCACCGCACCCTACACATCCGGATGATGCTCTCCGCCCTCACGTTTTCGGCGGTTTTTCTTGTGGGCTACATTGTGTACCACAGTTTCCACGGCAATACTCGTTTTCAAGGCGAGGGCTTGATCCGAGGCGTTTACCTCTTCATCCTCTTCAGCCACATCGTTCTCTCTGCGGTGATGCTGCCGATGATCTTCAGCACCGTTTTCTTCGCGGGAGCCGAGCGCTTTGAGTCGCACCGAAAACTGGCCCGCTGGACTTTCCCAATCTGGCTCTACGTCTCGGTCACGGGGGTGCTGGTTTACCTCATCCTCAAGCACTGGCCGTTCCCGGAAACTTGATTGCGAAGCTTTGGGTCTAATACCGTTTACGATTAGAAACCTTCCATTGACATTCATGGATCACTCAAGCGAAGCCGGAGAAATTTCAATGACAATGGCACATTTGAATCACAAATTGGTATAATATCCCGCCCCTTGGGGCGAAAATTGAGTTTAGTTTTGCCAAGCTTTTCTCAAAAGCGTCCAAAATACCCCGTCTGCTTGCAGCGGGGATTTTTTTTATTCAACCTGTCCTTTTTCATGCGAAGTAAATCATCCACTCCGCTCTTCACAGCGGAGGAACGCCAAGGCATCCTTGGACTCAGCGGCATCCTCTTCTGCCGGATGTCCGGGCTTTTTCTGCTTCTGCCCGTTTTCAGCGTGCTGGCGCAGGAGCTTCCGGACGCAACCCCCGCGCTAGTGGGCTTGGCTCTCGGAGCTTACGGCCTGACGCAAGCTCTGCTGCAAATTCCCTTCGGACTTTGGAGCGACCACATTGGTCGTCGTCCGGTGATCGCATTTGGCCTCGTGCTATTCTGCCTCGGCAGTGTGTTGGGGGCGGTTGCGGATTCCGTACAGCTCATCATCATCGCCCGCCTGTTGCAAGGGACTGGGGCCATCAGTTCCGCGATCTTTGCGCTCATTGCTGACCTCACACGCCCGGAAGTCCGCACCCGCGCCAATGCCGGACTCGGCATGAGCATCGGTTTGGCCTTTGGCATTGCCATCCTCGCAGCTCCGCTGCTGGGAGAGTGGTTCGGGTTAAGCGGGCTGTTTTGGGTGATGGCGGCAATGGGCGGACTCAGCCTTGTGCTGCTCTACACCGTCGTTCCGGTTCCCCAGCAAGCCCCTGTGGTTGCATCCGGGAACCTCCAACGGCTCCGCACGGTGTTCCGCAACCCGGAATTGCGGGTGATTGACTGGGGCGGTTTTGTGTGCAGCGCCGGACTTTCCGCAATGTTCTTCCTGATTCCGCTGCTGCTGGTGCGGCATGGTTTTCCGCGCAGCGACCTCTGGCAAATCTACCTGCCTTTGCTGTTCGCCGGAGCAGCCACGATGATTCCCGCCGCAATCCTTGCAGAAGCAAAAAATCGTTTCCGGGAGGTGATGCTTGGCGGCATCGTTCTGCTGTTGGCCTCACTGCTCTGCTTGGGGTGGGGGTGGCACGAGGATTCCCTGCCGTGGGTGGTGGTGTCCCTGTTTCTGTTCTTCATGGGCTTCAACGTCTTTGAGCCGATTTTTCCATCCTTGGTCACGCGCCTGACCACTCCGGACACCAAGGGAGCAGCCAGTGGCGTTTACAACCTCGCACAGTTTTTTGGGTATTTTCTGGGTGCCTCCGTGGCCGGAATGCTCTATGAACAGCAGTTTTTGGCGCTGACCGCTGTGATTGCGGTATTGGAAATCAGCTTCTTGTATGTTACGCTTTCTTTTCCAAATCCTGGCCGACGGAACCCTAAACCCAGCACAAATCCTACGGACACCTTGTCTGGTTAACTCCGGACCTCATCCAGCAACTCTCGCTTCTAGCCCATGCCTTCTTCAGACGACTCCTTTGTGATCACGCCCCTCCTGCCGATGCGCGAGGAGGTGGTTTTTCCGCGCAGCACCAGCCCCTTCTTCATTGGGCGCAAAGCCTCGATGGACGCGCTCGAAAAGGCGCTGGCCGGGGAACGCACGATCTTCGTGGTCACACAACGGGATGCCGAAGTGGAAGAGCCGCAAGAAGGCGACTTGTACGAGGTGGGTGTGCTGGGCCGGGTGTTACAGGTGATGCGCTTGCCGAACGGAACCGTGAAGGCGCTCTTTGAGGGTCATCAACGCGCCCGCATCATTGAGACCAAACTGGCTTCCGGGGAATACCTCGCCCGCGTCCAACCCCTGCCAGAGTCGGAACCTTCCGGAGAAGCGGTGGCAGCGATGGTTGAGCAGATCAAGGAACGCTTCCAGAGCTACATCAAGCAGCAGAACAAGAAAATCCGGGAGGAGTCGGTGCGCAAAATCGAGCAGGCCGACCCCCGCTTGTTGTCCGACTTGATCGCACCGCTGCTGGGCATTGACTGCGAGCAGAAGCAAAAGCTGCTGGCCACCATCGATCCGGCGCAACGGCTGACGCTGCTCCTGAAAATCCTGGAGGAGGAGCTGAAAATTCGGCAGTTGGAAGGGCGGCTCAAGCAACAGGCCCAGCGTCAGATTTCCAGCACCCAGAAGGACGACTACCTGCAAGACCAACTGCGCTCCATCCAAAAGGAGCTGGGGCAGATGGACGACTCCCGCACGGAGTTGGAAATACTGACGCAGCGCGTCAAGGACGCCAAGATGCCGGAATCGGTGGAGGAGGAAGCCCAGAAGGAGTTGAAGAAACTGCGGCTAATGTCCCCGCTTTCGTCCGAAGCCAACGTCGTCCGCAACTACTTGGAGTGGCTGGTGTCGATGCCGTGGCAGGAGAAGACCGAGGACAACTTCGATCTGGACCGCGCCCAAAACGTGTTGGACGAAGACCACTACGGCATGGAGAAGGTCAAGGAGCGCATCATCGAATACCTCGCGGTGGCACGACTCAAGGATTCGCTGAAGGGGCCGATCCTCTGCCTCGTCGGACCTCCCGGAGTCGGCAAGACTTCGCTCGCCAAGTCCGTCGCCCGTGCCCTGGAGCGCAATTTTGTGCGTATCAGCTTGGGCGGGGTGCGGGACGATGCGGAAATCCGGGGGCACCGCCGCACCTACATTGGGGCCATGCCCGGCAAGATCATTCAGTCGGTTCGCAAGGCCAAGAGCAACAACCCCGTGCTGCTCATCGACGAGATCGACAAGCTCTACCAAAGCGCCTTCAGCGATCCTTCGGCGGCGATGCTGGAAGTGCTGGATCCGGAACAGAACAACACCTTCATGGATCACTATCTGGAGGTGGAGTACAACCTCTCCAATGTCCTCTTTCTCTGCACTGCCAACACGACCCAAGACATCCCCGCCCCGCTACTTGACCGCATGGAGGTGATTCAGCTTGCGGGCTACACGGAATTGGAAAAACAGCATATCGCCGAACGCTTTCTGGTTCCCCGACAGTGCAAGTCGCACGGCCTCACGGCCAAGCGCATCCGCTTCCGGAAACTGGCGATTGGCGACGTTATCCGCAACTATACCCGTGAAGCCGGAGTCCGTAGCTTGGAGCGCGAGGTCGGCAAGATCTGCCGAAAGGTGGTCACGCGGTTCGTCCGGGGCAAGGGCAAGAAGAGCGTCACCGTGACGCCAAAACTGGTCAACGAACTGCTCGGAGTGCCTCCGTTCTCCCGCGACGTGAAGGAAGATGCTAACGCAGTGGGGTTCGCAATGGGCCTTGGCGTGACCTCAATGGGTGGGGAACTGATGCTCATCGAAGCCGGATTGATGGTGGGTGCGGGCAAAATCCAACTCACTGGAAAACTCGGAGATGTCATGCAGGAGTCCGCCCGTGCCGCCTATTCCTACGTCCGCAGCAATGCCGAATTTCTGGGCATCGATCCGGAAGTGTTTGGCAAAAGTGACCTGCACGTCCACCTGCCCGAAGGCGCAACGCCCAAGGATGGACCCTCTGCCGGGCTGCCTCTCATCCTCGCCATTGCCAGCGCGTTCACTAAGATTCCGGTGCGGCATGAGGTCGCCATGACCGGCGAAATCACGCTGCGGGGGCACGTCACCGAAATCGGCGGACTCAAGGCCAAGCTGCTGGCCGCCAAGCGCGGTGACTTGAAAACGGTCCTCATTCCGATGGAAAACGAGAAAGACTTACCGGAGGTTCCGGACGAGATCAAGGAGGGTCTCAACGTCGTGGCGGTCCGGAATGTCAACGAGGCGTTTGAACTCGCCCTCGAAACCCACCCGACCCTGCTCCGGAATCAACCGTCGGTCACGCCGTCACCGGAAAGCGCTGCGGAGGAAATCCCCACGCCAATGGATGCCGCCGCCCAAACCTGAAGCCTGCCACTCCCGAACATCATGGCCCGTCACGCTCTCGATCCCACTTCCGAAATTTATCGGCTTCGGCATTCGCTCGCCCATGTTCTGGCGCAAGCCGTGCTGGAAATCCGACCCAATGCCAAGCTCGGTTTCGGTCCACCTATCGAGCATGGGTTCTACTATGACTTCGACCTCGAAGAGCCGCTCACTCCAGAGGACTTCCCGGATTTGGAAAAGCGTATGCGCCGCATCATCAACTCGGGGCAGACCTTTGAGCGCGAGGAGGTGGGCGCAGAAGAAATGAGCGCTCGGCTGGAGGGGTCCGGACAGTCCTACAAGGTGGAGCAGGTGCAGGATTTGGCGGCACAGGGCGAAGCGCTCACGCTTTACCGCAACGGGCCGTTCTGGGATTTGTGCGAAGGCCCGCATGTTTTGAACACCAAGGAGATTCCAGGAAACTGCTTCGCGCTCGACACGCTTGCAGGCGCCTACTGGAAAGGTTCCGAGCAAAACACGATGCTCCAGCGCGTCTACGGCCTTGCGTTCGAGTCTAAGCTGGAACTGCGTGATTTTCAGGAAAAACGCCGACTTGCACTGGAACGCGACCACCGCAAGCTCAACACGCAGCAGCACTACTTCGTGATTGAGGAGGAGGTCGGCAAAGGTCTACCCCTCTGGATGCCCAACGGCACGGTGATCCGCGATGAATTGGAGAAGCTCGCAAAGGAGTGGGAGTTCCTTGGCGGCTACCAGCGCGTCGCCACCCCGCACATCACCAAGGAGAATCTCTACCACACTTCCGGGCACCTGCCGTACTATGCGGACAGCATGTTCCCTCCGATGGAAGTGGATGGGGAAAAGCTCTACCTCAAGCCGATGAACTGCCCGCACCACCACATGATCTACAAGGCGGTGCCCCGGAGCTACCGCGATCTGCCGGTGCGCTTTGCCGAGTACGGAACCTGCTACCGCTACGAGCAATCCGGAGAGCTTGCAGGCTTGCTGAGAGTAAGGGCGCTGACCATGAACGATGCCCACATCTACTGCACTCCAGAACAGGTGAAGGAGGAGTTCATCCGTGTCATGCGGCTACACATTGACTACTACAAACTTTTCGGTCTGCAAGACTTCTGGATGCGCCTCTCGCTTGCCGAAGAGGACGCCACAAAGTTCGTGGATGATCCAGAAGTTTGGCCTCGAGCCGAAGCCTTGGTGATGGAGGCGATGGACGAAGTGGAGATTCCTTACGAGTCGGTGCGTGGAGAAGCTGCGTTCTATGGTCCGAAAATTGATTTCCAAGTGAGCAACGTTGTGGGTCGGGAAGAGACTGCCTCCACCAATCAGCTTGATCTGGTGATGGCGGGGCGCTTTGGACTCGCCTACAAGGGGGCCGATGGTCAGGACCACGCGCCGATGATCATTCATCGTGCGCCGCTGGGAACACACGAGCGTTTTTGCGCGTTGCTGATTGAGCATTACGGTGGGGCGTTTCCCACGTGGCTCGCGCCCGTGCAGGTCCGGATCATCCCTGTGGCTCCAACGTTCTCGGAGTACGCCCATCAGCTCCGGGGTGAGTTGCACCGCAATTTCTTGCGGATCGAAGTGGACGATTCCCACGACTCCTTCGGCAAGAAAATCCGTAACGGTGCAACCGTCAAGATCCCGAACCTGCTGATTGTTGGCAGTGAGGAGCAGAGCAATCAGGCCGTCACTTGGCAGCGCTATGGCAGCAAGGCCCGAGAGGCAGTCGCATTTGCCGAATTCCAGTCCCGGATTCTGGAGGAAAACCGAAATCGAGCGGACTGGCGGAACGTGTAGGCGGATCGGATTCAGTCCCGGCCACCAGCAACCAACCACCAGCAAGCAGCCACATGGCCGAAGCGGAAGCAGCAGAAAGCGCAGACAGCGCTGAACTCTCGGAAAATTTTGCGGAGGATTTGGCGACTCGTGTCGTAGTCATCCTCCAGAAGCAGATGGACCCGCTCATCGGCGGAGCTGAGGCGGCGGATTATGTTTACGAAACCTGCTACCCCGATCATCTCCGTTACTACCTCGACGCCCTCGAACTTCTCCACGAAAACACTGCGACCGAGAAGTTTGCCGGGCTCGCTTGGAACGGACTCATCAACGCTGCTGTCAATGACAAGAAGCTTGATGGGCTGCTGACCAATATGATTGAGGCCGCACTCAAAGGCTACTACGCGCTTGAGAAGCCAGACGTGGAGTTGAAGGACAAAAAATTCTCCGGCTACTCCGCAGTCATGGCGATGACCTTCATCAAGATGGTGGAGAACAACGCCAGCAACGACGACAACTGTGCGGAGTTGACGCCAAAGCTCAGCAGGAGGAGAAGGAGACGGGCCATAGTTCTCTGCCCAGTCTCCAAAAGATGTACGACGATGTCATCGACTTTCTCGCCACCCGTTCGGGTTTCAAGGCCGGGTCTCTCAATCAGGACAACCCCTACGAGTTTGTCGGAGTCCTCCTAGAGAAGCTGCGCGGTTCCCGCCGCTATGTGATGCAGGACGTCATGAACCAGCGGGCACTTGAGAAGAAGAAGCAACTCGAGATAGAGTTGGAAAACCAACTCGCGGGTGCGGAAGAGGTGGTGATGGCTGCAGCACCGTTCACAGAAGGACTGGGGTTCTTCGTCAAGGAGAAGCGCTACAACTACAAGTTCCTCGCGGTCGAAAAAATCCGCATGACCCTGCAACTGCTCGGCTCCATTGCAGGGTGCATCTACTTCCTTTTAGGTTACATGAACCTCTGGGGGATCAACTGGATCGACGGTGTGGGCCTCTGCATCATCATGGTGATCTTCTCCCGAGTCGCTGGGGCGCGTTCCCGCTTCCAGTACTTCTACCCTGTGGACGTCAGCAAGGAGTTGGAGCAGAACTCCACACAGTTCATCAATGTCATGCGCCACATGTCCAAGGATCAGCTTGAGCAATTTGTCGTCCGGCAGATCAAGGTGGACCGCAACCAGAATTTTCTCTCAATGGTTCCGGAGTACGTCAAGTACCTCTACGCGATCATGCCCGACCGCAAGAACATGGTGATCACCGTAGACGAGCTATCGGAACTGGTGGAGAATTCCGAGATTGAAGTCGCCAAGCAACTCCGGGGTGCGCTCTGACTTGGAATTAGGGATTTCTCGCTTTCGTAAAGGGGGGCCAAGGGGGGGGACTTTGCACCTCCTCATCGGCAGCAATGTCCACTGGTGGAACGCCGAAGCCGCCTATGCCGCCACCCTCGCCGCACTGCTTCAGGATGCCGGACACGAGGTCTGGGTACTCACTCGTCCGGATTCCCTCAACGCCGAAAAACTACAGGCGCGTGGGTTGCGCATTCTCACAGAGATTGACCTCAATTCCAACAACCCGCTCCAGTGGTTCCGGAGTTACCAGCAACTCTGCGATTTCTTGCAAACGCAGCAGATTGATCTGATCCACGCCCATCGCTCCGAGGGCTACCCACTTTTAGCATTTGCCAGACGGAAACTCGGCATCCCTCTCGTCCGCACCCGAGGCACTGCCCGACCTTTACGGCAAAGCTGGCTCAACCAAAAACTTTACGGTGACTGGACGGACGCGACCATCGCGGTTGGTGAGGTGGTCGCACAGCAGCTTCGGAATGCCCTCGATTTTCCTACGGGACAACCCTCTGTCATCTACTACCCCGCAGAGGATTCTACGGGTTCTGGCAACATCACAGGTCCGGACTATCGGATGGAATTCGGGATTCCAAACGATCACACGGTGCTTGCGTTTGTCGGACGCATCCGTCCGGAAAAGGGAGTGCGGCTCTTGCTGGAGGCTTTCCGTCAGTTGCTCACCGATTTTCCCAAACTCACCCTGCTCTTGCTCTACCGCGATACCACATCCGAGATTCCGGAAATGCAGGCGGTGCAAGCCGATTTGCAGCGCTTGGGGGTGGCAACTCATGTGCGGATGGACGCCGAACGCGAGGACATCCTCAGCCTGATGGCCTTCGCGGATGTGGGAGTGGTCAGTTCCATCGCTTCAGAAGTGATCTGCCGAGTCGCGGTTGAGTTTTTCTCGGTCGGTACTCCGGTGGTCGCCCTGCCCACGGGTTGTCTGCCGGAAATCATCCAGAATGGGGAGACGGGCGCCCTCGCTTCCGTGCAATCCTCAGAAGCCCTCGCCCAAGCTCTGCGTCTCTTGTTGGCTAATTCCGAACACCGCGCTTTGCTCAGTGACAATGCCCGGCGTGCGGCCGAAACTCGCTTTGCTCCACAACACATGCTTGACGCGACCCTTGCCGTCTATCGGCAATTGGGGGTGCGCTAGGGATTTCCGGACTTCCGGCTTGCATTCTCCGCCGTGATTCTCTGGAATGTGGACTTCCGGAGGAGTGGGTGAGTGGTTGAAACCACCTGACTTGAAATCAGGCAAGGGCGCAAGTCCTTCGGGGGTTCGAATCCCTCCTCCTCCGCCATGATTTCATTCGATGACACGGCATAGGACATCACCCCGCAATCAGCGGTAGCACTCCGGGCGCTGCTGGTCGTTGACGGGCAGGCGGCTACGGAAGTCGCGCAGGTGCTCAAGATCAATGGCGCCGCTGATCAGTCCGGTGCGTTCCGGAGCATGGGCGAGGACGGTGCCCCACGGATCGATGAGGACGGTGTTGCCGAAGGAGGAGCGGCGTCCGTAGTGCCAGCCCCACTGCGCGGGTGCGGCAATGTACACCTGATTCTCGATGGCCCGCGCCCGCAGCAGCGCCAGCCAGTGATCCTTGCCGGTTTCCATGAAAAACGCCGAGGGCACGAAAATCAGTTCCGCCCCGCGTCGTGCCAGTGCCTGATAGAGTCCGGGAAAGCGCAAATCGTAGCAAATCGTGAGACCGAGTTGGGCGATTTCGTGACCCACAGCGACCGCCTCGTTTCCGGGAGCGATGTGCCGGGATTCGAGGTTGTCGAGGACCGGGACATCGCAGAGGTGAATCTTGCGATAGACCGCCCGGATGTCCCCGTCGCGGTCCAACAGCACCGACGTGTTGAACACGCGGTCGTCACGCTCCGGGTGCGTTTCGTAGAAACTGCCGAGCAGGATGGAGATGCTGTGGGCACGGGCCTCTTTCTGAAACTGCTGGACGAAGCCACCCTCGATGGTCTGCGCGAGCCGGAATTTTTCGGCACGGTCGTCGCCAACGTAGAGAAACATTTCCGGAAACGCGATCAGCGACAGCCCTTCGGCGCTGGCTTGCCGCACAAGCTCGCAGGCGGTGTCAAGATTGGCCTGCACGTCGTTGCGGGCGTTGACTTGGGCGAGGCCGATCCGGTGGTTCATGCGGGCAGTTCCGTGAAGTTGGGCGCAAGGTGGCTCCGCAACCGATTGAGGTAGCCCGGAAGCGAGGTCAGCGTCATCTGGATGCCCTCCTCGCGGTAATCAATTTCATCCACACGGCTCCACTCGTAGATGTCGGAGAGCCGCTGCGAGTGCTGGTAGTCGAGCCGGATGGTGACGGTTTTCATGCGCTGCTCGAAGAAGGTCCGGATGTGCTCCTGAAGCCTCGCTACCCCGCCCTTGAGCGCGGAAACAAACACTGCGTCCGGATAAAGCCGCTTCAGCATTCCGAGCCGCAGCGGATCGGCCTGGTCGGTTTTGTTGAAGACGAGCTGCACCGGAATGCGGTTTGCGCCGAGGTCTTCCAGCACTTGCTGGGTTGTCCGGAGATGGGCCTCGAAGTCGTCATTCGCGTCCACGACCTGCAGTAGCAAATCGGCGTCCCGGACGATTTCCAGGGTTGACTTGAACGCCTCGATGAGTTCGGTCGGCAGGTTGCGGATGAAACCCACCGTGTCCGAGAGCAGCACCTTGGGGCGCGAACCTTCCTGCAGCAACCGCGTCGTGGAATCCAGCGTGGCAAACAGGCGGTCCTCCACGAGCAATTCGGAGTCGGTGAGCGCGTTCATCACGGTGGACTTGCCCGCGTTGGTGTAGCCCACCAGCGAGACGCGCAGACAGTGGGTGCGCCGCTTCTTCTGCGTGACGCGCTCGCGCTCCAGCTTGGACAACTCGGTACGCAGTTTGGCGATGCGCCGCTGAAGGTAATGCCGATCCTTCACGATCTGCTTCTCTCCCATCCCCCGCGAGAGGCCGATCCCGCCGCGCTCGCGGTCCAAGTGCTGCCACAACCCCATCAGTCGCGGGAACAGGTACTCCGATTGTGCGAGCCGGATTTGCAACTGCGCGGCGCGGGAACGGGCGTTGCGGGCGAAGATTTCCAGAATCACCTGCGTGCGGTCCAGCACGAGGCACTTGAGGTGCTGCTCCAAATTCTGCTGCTGCTTGGGGCTGAGCGTGCGGTCCACCACCACCGCGTCGGCCTCCAGCCGATGCAGCGCGTCCTTGATGAAGTCGAGCTTACCCTTGCCGAAAAAGGTGGCGGGGTGGATTTGGGGGCGGGTTTGGACGATGCGGTCCCCGACTTCGCAGCCGAGCGATTCCACGAGCAGGCGCAGCTCTTCCAGCGAATCCTGAACCTGCGCGTCCGCGTCCTCTGGCAATTGGAGGGAAAGCAGCAGGGCACGATGCCAGCCACTAAACAAACGATTCTCTTCCAGACACCCCCTTCAAATGGTGAACCCTAATGCCCTCAAGCATAGCACAGCCCTGTGGAAATGCCACTCTAAGCGTGTGGCTTGATTCTCGTGCCGGAAGCCACCGCTACTGTTGCGACGCCACATACCCGCGCAGCACTTCGTTCATCCGGGTCTGCCAACCCTTGCCCGTCGCCCGGAAAAACTCCAGCACCTCGGCATCAAAGCGCACTGTGGTTGAAACTGCTGATCTTTTGCTCGCATACGCCTTCACCTCTCGCTTCTTGGCCTTTCGGAAACTGATCACCCGGACACCCCCGTTCACAGGGGTGAACACCACCACATGCAGGCGGTCCCCAATCAACCCATGCGCGATATAGTCAAAGCTACTGGTTCTAGGACACATTTGGATTGGGGAACAAACAGCCAATTAATTGATATTAAATAATATTTATTAGATTTCACTGCTAGTTCATAGTGTTCGATTTTTAATGGATTTTACTATAAAGCGTCACCCTTCCAAGCCCATTGCAACCCCCTCGTAAAGCGTCCGGCCTTCATGGTCAATGTGCGCCTTGAGGGCTGGATTGGTGAGGGAGTCGTAATGCACCACGTCAAAGAAGTAGGGAAGCGGCAGTTCCTCATCCAGCACGAATTTGACGTGGGTGACGGTGGTGAGGTCGAGGCGCTTGCCCTTGAGCGCAAGGTCCACGTCGGAGCCGCGCTTGGCGTGTCCCATCGCACGGGAGCCGAAAATTACGGCCTCCTCGATTTCCTCAAAGGTTGCCAAGGTTTCGATGATCAGGTCTGTGTCGCGCTTGGTCAGCCCAAATCTCATTGGACTTCCTGCTGCAATTTCTGACACAGCGCCTTGATGATGGGAAAGTAGCGTTCCCTGATCAGTTTTTCGACGGCGATGCTCGTTGCTTCGTCATAGGTGTGTGCCGTCAGGTTGCGGTGCTCCAAAGCCTCCAGCCACTGGTGCCCCTCTTTGACCAAACCATTTTGGAACGCCTGCTTGAGGGTGTCCCTTGGACTCCGCACGTCAAACCCATCGGCCTCCAAATAATCCTTCATGGTTTTCCACGCCAGTTCAAAAGCAACCTCAAAGAACTGGATCAAGCCACCCCGTTCCGCCTCGGAAAGCGGATCGATCTGGATGGTGCGCTCCAAAGCTCCCACCGCCTTTTCAAAGTTGGTGAAGCGCTGACGCCAGCGGATGTCTTTGGGACTCATACGCGATTCCTTATCCTTCGTTCACCTCATCCTAGCACAAACCGGACGGTTTCAGCACCCTGCCCGATCACTCCTAAACACACACCGCCAGATACACCAACGTTTCGCAGCCCTGCTGCACTGCCCCCAAGCTGTCACCCGTGTAGCCACCCAGCCGTTTTTGGTAGTAGCGTCCGCAGGCAAGCGCCGCACTGCCGCAGAGTAGCGCGGCCAGCACTCCTACGGCTCCAAGCAACGGCAGCGGAGCTAGCCCAATCAGTGCCGCAATCTGGAAATCGGTGCCTTGCAGCGGCTGCAAACCTCCGGATTTGCTGGAAGCTTGTGACTGGGCGTAGGGCAGCGAGCGCGTGAGAGTGATTGCAAAAAAGCGGCTGGACGTCTGTGCGGCAATCAGTGTCCACGCCACCATGCTGGATTCCATGCTGGCCAATGCCCCCAGCTTGATTGCCAACAAAAGCACCAGCCCAACCGCGCCGTAGGTGCCGAGCCGGGAATCCTTCATGATCCGGAGGGTGTCCTCCCGCGTCCAGCCGCCACCCAAACCGTCGCAGGTGTCGGCGAAGCCGTCCTCATGCAAGGCTCCGGTGGCCAGCACCATCGCGCCCACCGACAAAATCACCGCCACGAGATGCGGGAGTCCCCAGCCTGCCAGTCCGTAAACCGCCGCACCGATTGCTCCGACCAATAATCCCACTGCCGGAAAGTAACGCGAGGCGGCGGAAAGCTCAGGTAGCGGCGTTCCTTCCGGAACTGGAAGGCGCGAGTAAAACGCGAGTGCGGTCCAGAAACGCCGAAGCTCTGCAGATTGCTCAATCGCCATCGCTGCGGTCGCTCACGGCGGCGGATTCAAAGGAGGACATTTCGTTGAGAAACGCCACTGCCGACTGCGCCAAAGGCAGGGCGAGTGCCGCACCCGTGCCTTCGCCAAGCCGCATCCCCAGTTTGAGCAACGGTTCTGCTCGTAAAAATTCCAGCAGGCGGCGGTGCCCCTGCTCGTCCGATTGGTGCGCGAACACGGCGTAGTCGAGGATTTCCGGATGCATCTGGAACGCGACAAGGAATGCCGCCGTTGCAATGAAGCCGTCCACAAGCAACAGCATCCCGGACTGCGCGGCTTCCAGCATGGCTCCGGTCATCATGGCGATTTCGCAACCGCCGAAGGTCGCCAGCACCTCCAGAGGTTCGCGGGCTTTGGCATGGCGTTCGAGGGCGTTGCCCAGCACCTCGCACTTCTTGGCCAACCCGGCATCGTCCAATCCGGTGCCGCGTCCCACGCAATCGGCGATGGGAATTCCGGTGAGCCGCTGCATCAACGCCGCCGCCACCGAGGTGTTGCCGATGCCCATCTCGCCAAAGCCGATCACGTTGCTTCCGGAATCCCGGAGTTCCCGGACCAAGGCCGCGCCGCGCTCCAGCGCCGTTGTGACTTCCTCCGCCGTGAGGGCGGGTTCGTGCAGAAAATTGCGCGTTCCCGGACGCACCTTCGCTTGCACCAGTTCCGGATGCTCCGGAAGGTCGGAGGCGACTCCGGCATCCACAACCTTGAGCACGATGCCGTGCTGTCGGCAGAAGACGTTGATCGCCGCGCCCCCGCCCAGGAAGTTCAGCACCATCTGCGCGGTCACTTCCGAAGGATACGGGCTGACGCCTTCGGCGGTGATCCCGTGATCGCCCGCAAACACGAGCATCGCCGGATTCTGGAGCTGCGGGGACGTGGTGCCCTGAATGCGTCCGATCTGCAAAGCCAGCGTTTCCAAACGTCCCAGCGAGCCGGGCGGCTTGGTCTTGCGGTCAATCCGATGCTGGAGTTCGGTGGTCCGTTCGTCGCTGAGCGGTGGGATGTTCCAAATGGACATAGCGTGAATCGTTGTGGCTCGTAGTTGAAGAAAAGCTGTGGAGCGCCAGTTTCACTGGAATCAAAAAAATTTTGAAAAAACTCTTGACGCGCTTTAGCTAATCAAGTAAATTAGTACATACTAATTATTTGACCGGCATTACACTAACCCACTCTATAAGGAGTTCTATGCTTATGCTTTTCCGAGCAATCGGCATCACGGCACTCTTCCTCTCCAGTCTTCAGGTTCTGGCGGCTGCCGAGGTCAACGTGCTTTCCTCCCGACAGGAGTTCCTGCTACGGCCCTTTCTCGAAAAATTCGAGCAGGAGGCCGGCATCAAGGTCAACGTGGCCTACCTCAAAAAAGGATTGCTGGAACGGCTTCAGCAGCAACCCGGAGCCGTGGACCTTGTGCTGACGATGGACATCGCCAACCTCACCAAGATGTCCGACGCCGGACTCTTTCAGTCGCATGGCTCCTCGGTGATCGCGCAAAACGTTCCGGTGCAATTCCGGGATGCCGGAGGCCGCTGGACGGCGCTGACCACCCGCGCCCGCATCATCTACCACTCCCTGGAGCGAGTGAAGCCAGAGGAAATCCCGACCTATGCTGCGCTGTCCAACGCCAAGTGGCGGAGACGCATCTGCATCCGTTCCGGCTACCACAACTACAACGTCGCCCTCATTTCCTCGATGATCGAGCACCACGGCTCCAGTGCCACCAAAAACTGGCTGATGGACCTGAAAGCCAACCTCGCTCGCAAGCCGCAGGGCAACGACCGGGGGCAGGTCAAGGCGATCTACGAAGGACTCTGTGACGTGTCGGTGGGCAACACCTACTACATGGGCAAGATGCTGACGAATCCGGATCAGCAGGCGTGGGCCGCTTCCGTGGGCGTCCTCTTTCCCAATCAGATGGACCGTGGAACCCACATGAACGTCTCCGGAGGCGCTGTTGCCGCCAAAGCCCGCAACCGTGCCGAGGCCGTCAAGCTGCTGGAATTCCTCACGGGCGCACACGCGCAGTACCTCTACGCCGAGTTCAACCACGAGTACCCGGTCAAGTCCGGAGTCGGACTATCCTCCATCGTGCGCGGCTTCGGTAGCCAGCAACCCGGCATTCAGAACGGCACGTTCCGTCAGGACTCCCTCGACCTCACCCGCATCGGCGCTCGCCGCAACGAAGCGATCCGCCTGCTGGATGAAGTCAACTTTGACCAATGAGATTCAGGCTCCTCGGTCTTGGGATCGATGAGCCTTCCTCCGTTTTTCCCTATACTACGAAAGGGCTAAAATTTGGATTTTTTTGTAGGTCGGGCAAAGTGAAACGTGCCCAACAATCATTTGAAATCACTTGTAAAAGTTGGGCACACTCTGTTTTTCCCAACCTACATTTTTAACCCTTTTTGAGTATAGATCACTTGCAAACACAATTACCCCCGGACACAAATGCCCCAGAACACTCTGATGGAACGCAGCTTTTTTGGTATCCTGCTTTTGACCGCCGCGTTGTTGATTGGCACCGTCGGCTTGACTGCCTTGCTTCCCGGAAATGCCGAAGCGACCTCTGAACGGGAGGTGCTTCAGACCTATTCGGACATCGCCGAGGCCACTTACGAAGATTCCCTGCTGACGGCAAAGGTGTTGCGTCATGAGGTGAAAATCATTTCTCCACAGTTTGTGAGACCCTTTGTGCAAACTGTGGCCAGCATAACGGTTCTTCCAGCCAGTGCAAGTGGGGCTGTAGGGCTTCAATTCGCGAGCGCGTCCGGAGAGTGCTGGCAGGCGATGGTGTGGGCCGGAGCGACGGTTTGGAGTGGAGGCAAGTCACGGACGCAGGTTTCTGGAATGGCCACCGGGCAGCGTTCGACAAAAGGACAGCCACGTTCGATGATCTTCACCTCACGGGCAATGCCGGCCTGCGCCTCGCGGGTGGAGAGGGTGTCTTCCAGCCAGCCTTGTCGCATTTCCGGGACGGAGGAGAGCAGCAGGCGCGTGTAGGGGTGGAAGGGTGGCTCGAAGACGGTGGATTTCGGTCCCTGTTCGGCAACCCGTCCAGCGTAGAAAACCACCACTTGGTCGGCGATGCTGGCCACTGTGTCGAGATCGTGGCTGATGAAGAGGTAGGTCAGGTGCAGTTCGCGCTGAAGCCGCTGGAGCAAATCGAGGATGGCTTTGGCGACAATCGTGTCCAGCGCAGAAGTCACCTCATCACAAATGATCAGGTCCGGCTCGGCAGCAAGGGCGCGGGCGATGCAGATGCGCTGCTTCTCGCCCCCGGAAAGTTCGCCGGGGAAGCGGTCAATGTAGCGTTCGGAAAGCTCGATCTGCTCCAGCAACTCGATGACGCGCCGCTCGTGTTCCTTGCCGCTCATGCCGAGATAAAAACTGAGTGGACGGCCAATGATGTCCCGGACGCACTGTCGCGGATTGAGCGCGACATCCGGCATCTGGTAAATCATCTGGGCTTGCCGAAGCTGCTGCTTGTTACGCTGGGCAAGGGCAGGTGGCAGCAACTCTCCTCCAAACCGGATGTCCCCGGAACGTGGCGGGAGCAGCCCCGTGATGACCCGCGCCAAGGTACTTTTTCCGCTCCCGGATTCGCCTACAATCGCCACCGTCTGGCCGCGCTTCACCGCAACGGACACGTCCTGAAGGATGTTCGGACCATTACGATAGCCCGCTGTGACCGAATCAATCGCGAGCAGGGTTCCGGACTCGGTTGCTGAAGTGGGTGATTTTTCATGACGAGTGTGGGCCTCCAGCAAAGCACGGGTGTAGTCCTGTGTTGGAGCCTCCAGTATCTGTGTGGTGGTCTCCATTTCGACTAAATTTCCGTAGCGCAACACCATCAGTCGGTCTGCCACTTGGGCGACCACCGCAAGGTCATGGGTGATGTAAATCGCAGCGACTTGCTGGGCAGTGACGATGTGCTTGATCGTCTGCAACACCTCAATCTGCGTGGTGACATCGAGAGCCGTGGTCGGTTCGTCAAAGATGAGCAAATCCGGGCTGCAAGACATCGCCATAGCAACCATCATGCGCTGAAGTTGGCCCCCGGAAACTTGGTGCGGCCAGCGCTCGCCAATGCGCTCTGGATCAGGGAGGTCGAGGCGGCGGTAGAGGTCACGCCCCTTTTGCTCGGCTTCACTACGAGACAGCACCCCGTGATCCACGGGCGCCTCTGCATACTGATCAAGTAAACGATGCGCGGGATTGAAGGCGGCGGCGGCGCTTTGCGCGACATAGGCGATGCGGGTTCCCCGGAGTTTCCGTTTCTGCTCCTCAGACGCGGTTCGCAGCTCCATGCCGTCGAAGATAATGTCACCACCCGTGATGCGACAGCCATCACGAGCGAAGCCCATTGCAGCAAGGCCAATCGTGGATTTCCCGGCCCCGGATTCGCCTATCAATCCGAGGACTTCCCCACGCTTGAGTTGCAGGTCCACGCCGCAGACGATTTCGTGCCAACCCTGCTCCGAAAGTCCTTCAATGCGCAGGTTCCGGATGTCCAGCAATGGAGAGTTGGTGTTGCCGTTAGCTGACATCTTTGAGTCCACTTGATTTGTGCAGCATCCAATCAACCACGAAATTCATCGCGACCGTCAGTAGAGCGATGGCTCCGGCAGGTAGCAGGGGGGTGACGTCGTCGTAGGTGATCAGGGTTGCGTTGTCCCGGACCATTGATCCCCAGTCCGCCATGGGGGGTTGGAGGCCGAGGCCGAGGAAACTTAGTGCAGAGATGAAGAGAAAGACGAAGCAGAAACGCAATCCGAATTCGGCGAGCAGAGGCGTGGTGATGTTCGGCAGGATTTCTTTGAACATCACCCAGCCTAGCCGTTCACCGCGCAAACGAGCGACTTCGACAAAATCCATCACTGCAACATTCATGGCTGTGGCACGGGCAAGCCGGAAGACGCGGGTGGAGTCAACAATGGCGATCACTCCAATGAGGTAGGGCATCGAAGTTCCAAAGATAGAAAGCACCAGCAGTGCGAAAATCAGCGAGGGGATGGACATCAACACGTCCACAATTCGGCTGAGGATTTGGTCGGTCCAACCTCCGACTGTAGCGGCGATCATGCCGGTGATGCTGCCGAGCAGGAAGGCAAGGCTGGTGATAAGCAGCGCGATGCCGATGGTGTTGCGGGCACCGAAGATCAGCCGCGAGAGCATGTCCCGGCCTAGGTTGTCAGTGCCGAGGGGGTACTTGTCGGACCACAATTCGTAGGAGGCTCCAAGAATTTCCGTTTCCCCGTAAGGCGCGATCACCGGGGCGAAAAGCGAGATCACAGCGTAACCGAAAACCACCAGCATCCCGAACTTTGCACTCAACGGTGCCGCGAGAAATCCCTTGAAAAAGCTGGCCATAGAATCAGCGTGGATGCAGCAAGCGAGGGTTGGTGATGATTGAAATCACATCTGCCGAGAGGTTCAACATGATGTACACCGACGCAAAGATCATCGAACACGCTTGCACCACTGGAACGTCTCGTTTGGAAACGCTGTCCACCAGCAACTGTCCCAATCCCGGATAGACAAACACCACCTCCACGATGACCACTCCAACCACGAGATAGGCCAAGTTGAGTGCGACCACATTGACAATGGGAGCCAGTGCGTTGGGTAGGGCGTGGCGAAGGATGATTTTCGCAGGGCGAATTCCCTTCAGTCGCGCCATTTCGATGTAGGGGCTGGCGAGCACGTTGATGATTGCCGCCCGTGTCATGCGCATCATGTGGGCGACCACCACAAGGGTGAGCGTCGCTGCCGGAAGCAGGGTGCGGTAAAGTTTATCGCCTAACGACAGTTCGGTGCTGACGTTCGAGATGCCCGGAAACCACCCAAGCTTGATGGCAAAAAAGAGGATCAGAATGTAGGCGACGAAGAACTCCGGAAACGAGATGGAGGTGAGCGTGAAGATGTTGACTGCGCGGTCGTAGAGCGAATTGCGGTACAAGGCCGCAAGCACACCGAGCAACAACGCCAGTGGCACGGCAATCGCGGCAGCGAACCCGCCAAGGAAGAGCGTGTTGCCAAGCCGCAGGCCGACCAACTCCGAGATTTCTCGCTTGTTGGCGAGCGAAACCCCCATGTCCCCCATGGCCATCCCGGCCAGCCAGTCGAGGTAACGCAGGTGTGCGGGCTTGTCGAGGCCGAGTTCCGCCCGGAAGACCTTCACGGTTTCCGGGGTCGCGGACTGGCCAAGAATGGACTCTGCCAAGTCACCGGGTAGCAGTTCCACCCCGAAGGTGATGAACAGCGAAATGACGAGCAGGGTGAGCAGGCCCAACGCGATGCGCTGGGCCACGATTTTGAGGACGTTGATCATGCAGGTTTGTTAATGCGAACCGTCACAGTTTGAGACAGGTTGCCGTCCATGTCAATCGCAGAAAATTGGAAACTCCTTGACGACTCCGTTTCGGACCGGCCCCTCCAGTACGTCCACCTAGAGTCTGTTATGCACTTTGAAGAGGTGAGAGACTATCGTGTGGGACAAGTAGTCCTGCACTCCACTCAATGACAGGATCAAGCGCATGCCACGCCGAGCCTACC
>LWDU01000116.1_pt1 | contig 23930 bp, 21 predicted proteins | sample 727161 | NCBI WGS metagenome assembly LWDU01 (sample SAMN04566230, study PRJNA314399) | hydrothermal vent metagenome | isolation source: deep sea hydrothermal plume seawater | place: Mexico: Gulf of California, Guaymas Basin | collected 2004-07-11
CGTTTGTTCCAGAAATTATAACATCTAATAACAAATCACTTGTGTCACCAATATCCGTAGTTGTTGTTTCATTATGATTAACACTTGTACCGCTAAATATTGAAGCTATATTACCCGCCCTTAAACTTGTGGTACCCTTAGCGGTATATTCAAACCACGCACCTGTGTATGCACTAACTGGTACCGAATAAATAGATGTTGATGATCCAGATGATGCGGTTACTTTAGCGGTTGTATATAGTGAAGGTGCTACATTATCACCTAATATTATCCTATTATCAGAATATACTTGTAAAATTGGTATACCAGAAATATCATTAACAGCGAATAACTCACCAACCAAACTATCAGTTATACTAAATAATTCACCACTCGAACCTTGAACCCTAAATATCGGTGTTGTTGTTGTACCAGAACCATAGATTTGTACAACATCTGTACTTGTACCACTAAATACTGATTGACCATTAACTGTAAGTGTTGTCCCCGTTGATTCTCCATTAATGGTTAATCCTGTCATTATATTAATCGAAGCGTCAAATGTTGACCCACTACTATCACTTATTGTAAATGTATTGGAATCATCATAAGTAAATCCAGTAATTGTGGTGTTTTCAGTAGAAATACCAGTTAAATTTGATCCATCACCATATAATGTACCCCCAGATATAGTTGTTGCGGATAATACATTAATACTAGCGTTAAATGTTGATCCTGAATTGTCACTTATGGTGAATGTATTAATATTATCATATGTAAATCCAGTTACATATGTATTTGTATCATCTTTTAAAGCTGATACATCGATACTAAACGGTGAAAATCCACTATTTCCACTAAAATCTAAATTAACTGTTCCTGGGTTATATGTACCACCAGTAACAAATTTATCTGTAATTCCTGTTACATTAAAAGTACCACCAGTATTATTTGTAAATGTAATAATGTCTGTAGAATCACTATATGTACCACCAGTTACGTATGTATCCGCTGAAGCCGCACCAATAATAGAACTTACGTCTCTATATTTTATTGTTCCATCAGAACTATCTCTAGAAAGTATTTGTGTTAATGAATTATCTACTGATGGTGTCGTATCTATATTAAGATTTGGCACATAAACTGTATCGTTTGTTGTTCCTGTAATATTTGAACCACCTAATATAGCTGATCTTAATATATCGTCACTTATTGTATTACCAGATCCTGCAAATATTCCCGAACTTGTACTTCCAGTACCAATGTTATGGTCAGTACCTCCGAGAATTGCTGAATAATCACCATAAGCCCCAATAATACCAGAAGCACTTGTTTGTTTAAAATGAATAAACGATGTATCACCACTTGCAATAATTTTATTACTTGGATTTAACCCTTTACCCCCAGAATGAGAATTGTCACCACTTGATGTTGTCCGATATCCTTCAGCATGAGAATATATACCACTTGCGATTGTTAAACCACCTTCTGCATGAGAATCAAAACCACTTGCGGCTGAACCATGTCCTTCAGCATGAGAATTAATACCAGTTGCTTGTGTTTCATAACCTTCAGCGTGTGAGTTATTACCACTTGCTATTGTACTATATCCTTCAGCGTGAGAAGCATAGTCACTTGCAGTTGTGCCATACCCTTCAGCGTGTGAACCATAACCACTTGCAGTTGTGCCATACCCTTCAGCATGAGAATATATACCACTTGCGGTTGTTGAACCACCTTCAGCGTGAGAACCATTCCCACTAGCTAATGTTCCACTTCCCCAAGCAATGGAATTAACTCCTGTCGCAGACGAACTAATGTGTTGAAAATTATCGTGTACAGTTATAGGAGAACAACCATAAAGATTTGTTATATATAAATCTGTAATACAATCTCCTGACGTATTTCCCGTAAAAGTACTTACAAATCCACTAATACTAACAGAACCATTCTGCCTATCTAAAGTTAACGTACCACTATTTAATGTACCACCAGTTACAAATGTATCTGTCATACCAGATGTGAACCCAGTTACATTAAATGTTCCACCACTATTATTTGTAAATGTTACAATACCAGTGTTAATATCGTATGTACCACCAGTAACCTTAACATCACTAGCTAATATCGACAAGTCTGTTACAATATCAACTGTGTCGTTAAGACTAGTAGTTAATTCATAATTACCAGGATTAAGTGTAACACCAGTTACAAATGTATCTGTAATTCCTGTCACATTAAATGTACCACCAGTAGTATTTGTAAATGTTATTATATCTGTTATGTCATTATAAGTTCCACCACTAACAAAAGTATCAGTTGTATGTGGTATACCAGTTAAATTTGATCCATCACCGAAATAAGTTGTTGCAGATATTGTTGTTGCGGATAAATTACCATTAATCGTAGTGTCACCATTAACTATTAAACTAGTTCCATTTATAATTGTTCCATCACCATTATTACCTAATACGACAGAACTAGAGGCAAAATCTAAACCAAGATTTCCTTCTACATAAACTTGTTTAGTGAATATATTTCCAGACCCACCAGTAACTGTAAGGTTACCAATAACCTCTACATCACCAGTACTTGTTAAACCAGTAACGGTATTAATTGTTGCGTTAAACGTAGAACCACTATTATCACTTATTGTGAAGGTATTGGCATTATCATAAGTAAATCCAGTAACAAATGTATCTGCTGAAGCTGCACCGATAATAGAACTTACATCTCTATATTTTATTGTTCCATCGGAACTATCTCTAGAAAGTATTTGGGTTAATGTACTATCATTTGTAGGTGTTACACTAATGTTTAAATTTGACACATATACAGTATCATCTGTTGTTCCTGTAATATTTGAACCACCTAATATAACACTTCTGGTAACACCACTTAATAAGTTCCATTCTCCACCAACAATAACACTATCATTTGTTGTATCACCACTTGTACCTGTAATTATATTATTAATACCACCAATAATTACAATATTATCATCCGTTGCCCCAGTACCATAAGAATCTATTCTGTTTCTACCACCCCCTATAATAACCCTATTACCAAAACCCTTATCATTATTACTTATTATATCATTATTCGCCCCACCGATAATAACTGAATGTTTGTTGTTAATACTTATATCATTACTACTACCACCTAAAATTGCCGCATTATCACTATTCACATTACTACTAGTAGCGTGAACAAAGCTTGAAGCGCTTGCAGCCACACTCGCAGATCCACCAGCGTGTGAAAAATCACCACTAGCAGTACTACTTCCCTCTGCGTGTGATTTTTCACCACTAGCAGTACCACCATTTTCAGCGTGTGAAAAATCACCACTAGCAGTACCACCATTTTCAGCGTGTGAAAAATCACCACTAGCAGTGCCACCATTTTCAGCGTGTGAACTATTACCAGTTGCGTATGAATAATATCCTTCTGCGTGTGAGTAATCACCAGTTGCCTCTGTATATTGACCTTCAGAGTGTGAATATTTACCACTTGCGGTTGTAGAATATCCTTCAGCGTGAGAATAATCACCACTAGCAATAGTATCTTTACCTTCAGCGTGAGAATAAGCACCATGAGCTTTAACATTTTTACCAAAAGCGAATGACGTTGCCCCTGTTGCTGAAGAAGTAATACTTTGTATGTTATCATGTACAGTTATGGGTGAACAACCATATAAATTAGTGGTATATATCCCAGTACAAGCCGATACTGTTGTTGCACTTAATCCACCATTAATAGTTAAACCAGTAACGGTATTAATTGTTGTATTAAATGTGGTACCACTATTATCACTTATAGTAAATGTATTTGCATTGTCATAGGTAAATGCGGTAATATATGTATCACTAACATCTAAAGACGATAAATCTAAAGTGTAGGCACTTAATGAATCTGTTCTATCAAAAACAACTTCAGACCCTACTAGTGTTGCGCCAGTAGTAAAATTATCTAAACTAACAAGAATGTCTAATATGTTAGTGCCACCACTAAGATATGTGGTTGCATTTATTGTATTGGCAGAAACTGTTGTACTATGTAATGTTAAAGTACTACCACTGCAATTATATATATTATTAGTATAAAATCCAGTACAGGCACTAAGGATATCAAAATCCGTAGGTGATTGTACAATATAATTCTTACTTATGTTTGATTCATCACAACTACTCATGATATTGTTCCACTTATTTCAACTTCTGATGAAATATTCGCATCAGATTTATTTACCTTTATATATAATGAATCTCCATTTACCACACTAAATGGTGGTGTTACTGTTGACCCATTTACTTTTATAATCTCTGAATCCGAATTTGTACTATTAACACTATTGTAAGTAGCGTCAATCTCAATTGGTATTGTAACATTATTTACCCCCCTTTGGAATATTATGTTAATACATATTGTATTTCTTTCTTCGTCCGCATCAACCTGATAAGAAGCTCTATATAAATTCTCACTAATTTCGTAAAAATTAATAGCCCTATTAACAGCAGGTGTCACAACAAAATCGTCTTCATCTAATAAATATCCCAACATTTTAATAGTGTATAGTTGAACATAATATTTTCTTTCATCTAAGTTTGTGATCACACTTTCATCCCCTATACTATCCAACAATAAAGGTATTGGGTGTCCATTAACTCTTATGTATTTTTCACCCGCAGAAAAAGAAGTTAAGATTTTTCTATTCATTTTATTTAAATCTCTCATTCTATTACAAAATAACCTAACTTCATATGTTATATCTACAGATATTGGTTGTGGGATTTTATATATATCATAACCCTTTATATTACCATCCCAAGTGGGAATCTTCATATAAGTGAATGTTGGTCTACCTGGAACATTAAAACTACCAGCGTAATTAGTACCGACTTGTGGGTCTGGTTTTCTAACTATTGTTATAAAAGGTAATTTTATGTTTTTATTGATATCAGAATATTGCCAAGTTTTAGTAAACTCAGCCCATCTTTGTATACTTAAAAATATAACTGGAACCTTTTCTCCAGCTAAAGATATGTCGATATCATTATTTACATAATTGATCATATCACCATCCATATCTTCGTGAAGTATACCTTTAGGTAAATAAGTACCTTGATTAGCAACATCATCCAAAATACTTTGTCTTTGTGCTAATCCTTGTTTATGTGGTGAAATATTTAAATATTTTCTATAATTCTTTGGTAATCCCATATTACATTCCGTTAAATTCGTCTAAATCAGTTGGTACACATGTTATTGTTCTATAAAGCCCCTTATATCCACCAATAGTGTGAGAATTATCGCTAAATATCTTACCATTATTAGTCACTGTAAAAAACTTAATATTTGTTTCATTTTCTGGGTACCCAATATAATCCCCATAATTTATATCCACACCCAACTCATCTAATTGTTCTTGATACACACCAAGTGTTACAGTCCCATACTCTAAATATCTCATAGAACCATCACTATTATAACTTTTATTAGCTGGAGCTGCCATATTAAAACTAACAGGAATTTCCACAGGAGGTTTAAACATTATATCTTCTTTAGCCGCTTCACCATAAATATCATCAATAGTAGTTTCTTCTCTATCAACTTGATAAAGTATAACTTTTATATTTATATCTCCTTCTAACCATTCTCTTCCAAAATCGATCTCTAAATCAAAATCATCTTGAGAAAAAAACTTATTAATTCTTTCTATTGGTACTTTTTTATTAGATTGCATACATCTTTTATAGATAAATATTTCTTTTTATGAAAAAAATGTGTATTATTGTAATAATGTTGGATATTAAAGATATTAATAATCTCGATTCAGAATCTATGCTCATGACTTATGAGGGTAAAAACCCTTATATTACATACATGAAGAAAAAAATGGTGTCCAAAAAAAAATATTTTCTTACCAATAACCAATCAAAATACGTAAAAAATTATTATTCTGTAGAACCAATAAAAATGAATAAGGTTATTGAATTAACTAATTATTATTCTGAACAGTTACAAGAAGAACATAAATTAAAACACCAACCTAAAAAAATATTATTAGAAACTTTATTGGCGGAATCTGATAAAGCTATTCATATTATATGTAAATTATATAAAAATCAAAAAGATGTAAAACTTATATGGATACCTAAAACACAATTATTAACTGATATACATTTTGAAGATATCGAAGTAGATGTCGATTTTGAAAAATACCAAAAATTAGATAAAAGAAGTTGGAGCGCATTTAAACATCAAGAATCTGGAATCGAATTTCTTTTAAAGAATAAAAAATGTATTTTAGCTGATGATATGGGGTTAGGTAAAACATATCAATCAATAGTCGCAGCTTTAGAGATAGAAGCTGAAAGGGTTTTAATCGTTTGTCCATCATCATTAAAAATAAATTGGATGAGAGAGGTCCAAAATTTCTGTGAAGATGTTTCTATTATTAAAGGTAAACATTGGGATCCAGATAGGTTTACAATTATTAATTACGATATATTAAAGAATTTCCATACCATAGAAGAAAAAGGGAAAAAATATGAAGATTGGGAATTAAGAAGAGAGATTGTAGAATTTAACCCTGATTTAATAATTTTAGATGAGGCACATTTTGTAAAAAACCATAAAAGTATTAGGGGTAAAATATTGAAAGACATATCCAAAAGATTTAAAACTGAAAGAGTTTGGTTACTAACAGGAACACCTATTGCTAACAGACCAATGGATTATTTTAATTTATTATCAATAATAGACTCACCAGTTACAAATAATTGGGTTCATTACGCTAAAACCTATTGTGAGGGTATGAGGTTCAAAAAAGCGGGTAGATTTATTTGGGTAACTACTGGTGCATCTAATTTGGAAGAATTATCTACTAAAACTAAAAGAACTATCTTACGAAGAAAAAAAGAAGACGTTTTAGATTTACCTGAAAAATTAATAACACCAGTTTATTTAGAATTAGAAAATGTAGATGGGTATAAAAATGTTTGGAATGAGTATATGGAACAACGTAAGTTGGATGGGAAAAAAGGTAACCCAGCTAAAGATTTAGTTGAGATGACTCTTTTACGAACATTTATTGCTATGGAAACAGTACCGTATACCATAGAAAAAACTGAAGAAGCTTTAGAATTAAATAAAAAAACAATTATCTTTTGTAACTTTAATGATGAAATGGATTCTTTTATTAACCATTTTGGTGATAAATGTGTGTGTGTCAGAGGTGGAATGTCTGATAAACAAAAGCAACGATCTGTAGATAGGTTTCAAGAAGATGATAGTTGTATGGTTTTTGTGGGTCAAATTAAAGCTGCTGGTGTTGGATTAACATTAACAAAAGCTGAAATTGTTATTATGAATTCATTAGATTGGGTACCTGGAAATCACGAACAAGCTGAAGATAGAGCATATAGAATTGGTCAAAAGGAAACTGTTAATATTTATTATATGTTAATAGATGATACTATTGATACATTAGTATGGAATATATTAAATGAAAAGAAAAAAGTAATAGGTACAATAATGGGAGAAACAGATATAATAACAGAATTTTTAAATAAAATAGACAATGGAAATTAAAATATTTTCTATGAAGGGTTGTCCACACTGCGATAACTTAAAAGATAAATTAAAAGAAAACAAAATTGATTTTGTAGTGATCGATGTGGATGAAAATGAAAAATTATATGAAGCATTTTCTAAAAAAGTTAAGAATGATTTTCTACCAGCGATATTAATTGATAAAACAGCTTTTTTGCCTGATAAATCATTTAACACTATTGATGAAGCAGTAATACAAATTAAAACTCACCTTCAGGTGCTTTAGGTCCTGGACCATTAAGATTAAAATTGTAATTATCTTGACTATTATCAGAAATTAAGTCCCCTAATACATTTATAATGTTATCATACTCCGCATCATGTTCGGCAGCAAACCCTTCTTGTCTACCAGCACCACTTAATAAAGACATTCTTATATCTTCTAACCCCTTTTTTAAATCGTCATCAGTTGCATATTGTAAAGCTGACTCTATCGCTCTAAGAGCATCAGTTAAATGATTCATCGCCTTATGTGATAAACCAACCGCAATATCATTACCATCTTGATCTAAATCAGTTTCCTCTTTTAAAATTTTCTTAATTATATTTTTCATATTGTTAAAGTTCTCTATTTTTCTTTTCTAATTCATCTCGAAACATTCCTGATTGATTGTGCCACCCATCACTAGTTTCCTCAAAGTCCTCTTCATGTTTGATATCACCTTCTTTACTTATATCCGCCAATCTAATTCTCCTAGAATAGTGGTCATCACCTGCAAAATCAGAATTACTTATGATGTCGTTTATATTTTTATTATAGTCGGAGAATAATGTCTCCACATTCTTTTTAAATTCAAGTGTAATTTTTTCTGCCTGCTCACTGTAATTTTTTATACCTTCAACACCGTCTTTTATATTATATATTTCATAGTCTCCATCCTCTAAATGAGTTATTTTTTCAGTTTTAGGGTTATAATATGGTGTATAATATTCATCATTAGTAGTATTAATTAAATTATATTCTTTAAACTCGGGATGACTATCATCACCGAAAGAACCATGACCCGTACTCTCAACTGATGATTCACGAACACCTGCACTTAAATTCCATGCTTCAGGATTAATACTAAAATAAATCCTTTTACTTATCTGGGGGATATATGCACTCCAACCATACTTAGATCTTGCGACATGTAGTTCTGTATCTGGTGACATATTTATATCTGGCGATGTTAAATCATCAGGATTAAATTCTTCTTTTAATATTTTTCTAATTACATTTTTCATCATTTAATAAATATCGCAATATTTATAAATAAACACATTAACTATGGGAACACCATTAAACGACCAAACCAAAGAAGAATTATTTACTATGATCAAACATAGGTTAGGAGCACCTATTAGAAAAATCGAATTAGATTGGGATCAAATGTGTTCATTGTTAGAAACTTCTATAGAAGATTATGCTCAAAGAGTACAAGATTGGTTAATAGAAAATCAGTGGTCTTCATTATTGGGTAATGATGCAGATAATTTAGATATCGCATTTGCATTGACTACTAGATCATTAGATTTTGAATCTAGATTTGCTTACGCCTATTCTAAACAAGTCGGTTTACAACAAAGGGGTCCTTGGGAAATGAAAAAAGATTATGTAACTGTTGTCGCTAACCAACAAGTGTATCAAGTTCCAGCTGGTAGGGAAATTAATGAAATTATGTGGATAACACCTAACTCTACGGATCATGCTTTATATTCATTTGCTGGATTTGGAGATTATGGGTTCGGTGGAGGGTTTGGACAAGTTCCTTACGCTGGTTGGGGACAAGGTGGTGGATTAGGTAATGGTGGATTTTATATTGCACCTGCTTTTGACGTATTACTTAGAGCATCTGACTTTAGTTTAAAATCAAAATTATTAAGAAGTGAATTAACTTATAAAGTTACTGCGGGACCAAATGGTACTAGGTTATTACACCTTATGCCGATACCTGGTAGTAGATTATCCTTTGCAGGTGGTGGATTATTAGGTGGTCAAATAGGGTTAGCTGGCACTAAAGTATGGTATTATTATTACGATTCTGGTGATGATAGAGATCAATGTCTAATAGATAACCCCGACATTATAAAATTACCTAATGAAGTACCACTTTCTAAATTACAATATTCTGATTTAAATGAACCAACAAGGGTTTGGGTAAGAAGGTATCTTACATCCCTATTTAAAGAGGCCCTGGGGAGAGTAAGAGGTAAATTTAGTGGGGCATTAAAAGTTCCTGAGGCTGAATTAACTATGGACTATGATAGTTTATTAAGTGAAGGTAAGGAAGAACAACTTAAATTATTAGAACAGTTAGATTTAAGGTTAGAGAGATTAAGTAATCTTAAACAATTAGAAAATAAAGGAATAGAGGCAGAAAATCTTAATAAATCACTAAGTTTTCGACCTTTGGGTCTTTTCGTCATATGAGAATTCATCATATATATCATACTCCTCAAACATAAAAGTAGGAGATACGTCTATCCGTTTCCAAAATTCCATTTCTTCATCAGTTATAGTTAGTAAATCTTCTAATTTATCTTGATCGGTTTCATTATATGGTTTACCCGAAGTTAATTCTAATTCTTGTCTTGTAAAATATTTTCTATCTAAAGGTGTGGTAACTAATATATCATCTCTTACAGATGGGTCAAAACAAACTAATAAAGGTTTAACCCTTTTATTAAAAGCATCTAAATATCTATCTACATTATATTCACCTGTAGCTTCAGTGTCGTTTTCTATAATATTATTAGGGATATATTTGCAATTAAGTGTAACCACAGAATCCCCTAAAGATTGCCTATACGCTATATCTGTCGGTATACCTGTGTTCGCCTCTTTATTTTTAGAGTCACTACGAACCCAATTATCGTCCGACCAAGACATCTCCCAACCGTTATTAAGTAGGAAATTCTTTTTTTGTTCATAATCTTCATCTTTAGAAAAAAACATGTTTATTTGACTATCCTTCCACCCCTTTTTAGGTTTATTAATTTTTTGGACATCTCCATGTGATTTCTTTGTCCCTGTGTTAACATAATATATTGTATCACCTAAATCTACATTTAAATTCTCACTCATAATAAGTTCCATATGGGCTTGTCTCGCCATAGCACCACCAGACTTATTCTTAGTTTTCATTTTCTTTTTATAATCCTCTACACTAATCCTAACTCTAGATTTATTAGATATCTTAGATAGTGGTATTTCTTGATTATAAATCATTTCTACTGTTTCATAATATTCATTAACAAAACTATGACCATCCCCATCTAAAAGGTTTCTAACCCCTTTATCTATAAACTCTGCAATATATGTTGGCATCTTTTTAGATTTAATCGAGTTCCCCACTAATTTAACTTTTCCATCTATTAAATCAGCGTAATTCTTTCTAGCAATATTCATAGTGGCTTGACATATCTCATCTACATCTAACCCCATAACACCTTTCATATATTTGTCATTATATTCAGCAACTACCGCATCTAAACCTTTATATGTTTTACCTAATTCATTAAATCTATGATTACCGTTTGATGTGTAAATAAATTTATCTACATTGTTAGGTACTGAGAAGTTAAATCCATCAGTATCACCCACCAAAGGTTTAAACCCTTTATAATTAAAGAATCTAATCATATGTCTAAGATATTGTCTACCCGTACAAGTGATTTTCTCACCCTCATCAATATCACCCCATGGAAATACGTGTGGTGCGGATATTGATCCGAACATACCATTATTTAATATCTTTAAAGGTAATTGTTTTTTATCGTAATATTCTGACTTATCTTTATTACCCTCTAAAGCATATTTGTTTTTTAATTCTTTATATAGGTTACGATAGTCATAGTTATATTGTAATAACCCTTTCATTGCACCAGTAACATCACAATCAGTAAAAACATCGTGTGTAATTTGGATTGAAGGGTATAGTGATGCGAAGTCAAACTTAACTACATTTTGGCTGTACCCCACTTCTAATAGTCTAGATAATCCCCCTATAAATCTTTGTGAATCCATAGTATGTGGTATTCCGATACCATTTTTATATGACCACCCTAACATTAATAATTTCCAAGTCGCTGCGGTACCCATAGTAGATGACCTCATAAAAGAAGTCGGTAATATTTTAGCTAATAGGTATGTGGCTTGATTAAATATATCATCTACCTTTTCAGTTTCCCATAAATCATCTATAAGATATCTCTCTACAATATATGAACCACTCACAATTGTTAACCCTAACTGTTCGAATGTTCTATCCTCTAACTTATAATCCTTTTTTAATCCCCAAGCACCATTAGATTCACAAAACCAGTATTCGTTTTCTTTATCTGCGAAAGTCTTACCAATTTTATCTCCTGGGACATATACCCTATTTTCTTTATCTGCATTAGAATATTTTGTAATGTATTTCAGTGACCAAGATTTAATAGAAGAATTAATGGCTTGTGCCCTTCTTACTGCGTGTGACACATCCATAATATTATAACCCCACATATGTGTTTGTTCATAATACTCCATTTCTGGACCCATCTTTAGTGTTTGTTTTTTTCTATAAAAAGGGATACTACCTAATGTCTTAGCAATCTTTTTAATGTCTAACCCTAAAACTTCACATCTAGTAACAATAAAATACCAGTCAAAATTTTCAGAATTATATCCAGCAACAATGGCTGGTTTTAAATGTGTAATTATTTGGAAGAAAGTTGTTATCGCTTCTCTTTCTCTTGAATTGACGATTTCTTCTTCACCATCCTCTATCGTTAATATGTGTTGGAAACCTCTATTATCTTTTGTACCTATTTGGAATATCCTACTTTTATAAGGATCTAAACCAGTTGTTTCTAAATCAAAAGAAAGTCTATGGATTTCACTATAATCTTCCAAACCCTTAAATAGTCTCTTACCTGATTGTATTAAAAATTGTTCTGTAGGGTTTATAGCTAAAAAGTTACTTCTGTGTTCCTCATCATAAACACCCATCTTACCTTCTTTAAAAAATTTTAGTAAATCCCCATAAGTACCTTTACATCTCACTAAGAATTTATACCCATCCTCTAACCTTTTAAAATTATTACCTTCTTCATCAGTAACAGACAAAGGAATAAATTTAATTTTAAATTCTCTCATCTTTTCTTTAATGGTTTTACGATTACCACCATAAAAAACTTCCATATTCGGTGACTTCATCCAAAGAAAGGGAATTAACTTATGTTTTTCAATACGTTTACCTTTTTCTGGGTCGTGAATTATAAGATGTACTTTATTATCATAATAGGAAGATTCAACCCCTACAATATATTTTTGATCATCATAACCCCCTAAATATTCTTCGATTTCTTCTACTGATGCGGACATAAAATTAATTTACCACAAATATAGTGATAATTTCTCAATATATCAATTGTCTAAGACATTAATATAAAGGTCATCTCTGATCGGTGCGATAAGGGTTCCTGTTCCATCTAAAAAAGTTAAAGTAAATTGACCACTATATCTACCAACCTTTCTGGTGTCGCTGGTTGTAAATTGATATACAATATAATATTCTGGTTTATCACCACCAATAGAACAATTTGGGTCTTTAAGTTGTATTGTCGCTGTAGAATTGGCTATTTTTTTAATTTTAGTTTCCACATCGTACATTGTAAATTTTATTGTTGCGTTTTGAACTTTTTCATAAAACTCTCTAAAATCATTACGACCATCATTAACCAATTCCATCTTTAGTTTTGGTAATGTACTATTTTTATTTATAAAAAATTCCATAAAATCTATTTTTTGTTTATACTATATAAATATAATGAACATATAAATAAATATTAATTTTTAATTAAACTATTAATCCAAGAAAATCTTTTATTAATTCTTTCTATTAAATCAGTAGTTAATATATTTTCATGTTTTTTATAAAATATCTTACCCTCAACTATATCATGTATAAACTTATAATTATAATAACTATCCATCTCAAAAATAGTTTGTTTTAAATCGGTAAAATTATTTTTATCATAGTTATAGTTTTCTTCACCTAAAAATTCATGTATTTGATTTAATATTAATTGTGGGTTTTCAGTTAAATCTCTATATTTAACAATGAGTATTCTATTAGAATATCCCATTTTTTTAATGTCTTCTAATAATTTTACTGGTCTACCAACTAACCCACCATCACTTATAAAATGTTCTACTCTCTTTTCTAAAGTAGATAAATCAAATTTAGGTTCATCAATACTCTCTAATAATATAGTTTCTCTATGTCTTTTTTCTATTGAGGATACTACGTCTATTGGGTCTCTATATGTCCATATAACCTTTGTGTTTTTATGTCCCAATATCTCATCTAACAACATTAAATTTGTTGTCCACCCCCTAGATTTATCGAAAACAATGTTTTTATCTTCATAAAACCCATTAATAAACCCCCTCATCCCTTTTCTCATCACCTCGAACTCTTCTAATCTATTATGTGTTTTAAATGTTGGGTTATGTGAAAATGTACTTCTAATATTCCTTAATATATCTACCATAGGAGAGGTAGATGTTGCGTAAAAATTAGGATTCATATTTAATATGTTACAAAGAAGAGAAGAACCACTTCTTGGTAGTCCAGCGATAAGATGAATATTTTTCATTTAATAATGATAATATATATTCTTTTTTAGTAAATATCTAGAACCCGAATCTAGCCTTAGTTTTATTGTAATCGTACCTAATAAGTGTAACATCTAATGCACAACCATATATTTTAAATGTTGCTACATCACCCTTAAACGTACCAGCAAAATTTTCTTGTATTACTAAATTTTCATCTTTAACATCAGGACCATTAACAGTATTTGTTTCTATTAGTCCTTGAGCTCCACCTCCCCAACTATAATTAAATGGTACACCCTCTTGTTTTTCTCTATATTCATCTAATTCTTTAAATAAAAATTCATCAAAATTATCCACAGTCCATTTTAAATAACCACCAATAAAAATATCTAAACTTCCTAACCTTCTTGGTACACTATTTAATTCACAATCACCATATTCTTCATACGCCCTAAATCTAATCCCTATATGTACCCATTGATCATCCTTAACCATCCCACTTAAACTATATTCTTCAGTAACGGTAACACCAGTTATATATTTTTCAGTAACTGTTGTAGCGGTAACTTTAGTACTACCAGTATCACTATTACATCCACAACCACACTGAGAATTACAATTTACCACTGTTGTTGCGGTCACTGCGGAACATACCCCACTAACACCTAAAGTTCTGTAACCTATACTACCATCTGGTTTTATTCTAAACCCTAAAGCGTTGTTAACTATATCTAAATTTCTATCCCTTTGTTGTGTCGTGACTTCAGTAATTCCTGTAAAACAACAACAACTTCCTTTATACACTAAAAATGGGTTATTATCTAAAACTTCTTTAGTTTCTTTTGGCGGTGGTAAAGGATAGCCAGAAGATGTTGTATAACCTGTTTCCCCACTAAATAAGTCCCAAAACTTATTCTCAGCCCTAGTTCCCATATAATAAAAGAATCCAGTATTTCCACTGTAAATGTCATTTAATGTTGTTGGGCACGTATCACCAGAACTAGTAGTGGCGAAATCACATGTTGCGGGCCCAGATGTACATTCAGGTTCATATTGTGAACAAACATCCAGTTGTTCACCCTCAACCAAGTCTACTACCACCAATAAATTAGTTGTGCAAGAAGTATAAGACCATGTTGAACCAATTTTGGTGTCAGCGATTATTGTCCATGTAGTACATGAATAACAAACATCGTCATCATCTTTCCGTAACCAAAACATCGATGTCCATCCCTGATCATATCTTGTTGGTAAAACTTGGTAGTTATAAGGTATTGGTTTTTCCTCTAAATAACATTGGTAAGCCTTATTAGGGTCTGGACAACAAGAAGTGGTTCCAGATGTCGATCCTGTAGTGGTTCCAGATGTGGTTCCTGTACACACAGGTGGACAATTAAACCAAGAGATTGGCCACGTAAATTTATTATTAGTAATGTCATCAAAATATGTTTTATCGGATAATTTAAAAAATCCTTGATAAAATCCCCCACACAATCTTGAATATCTACCTTCTGTCAAACCAGTTAATGGTGTTATGGTATAATCATATGTACAACCACTTACCCTTGTCATAAAAAATCTTGTATCCGCGGAAGATAAAAATAAAGTTGATCCTGTAAAAGCGGATAAGAAAGTTGCCCCACTTGTTGATCCTGTACAATCATAAGTAATAAATCCATTATCGATACCAGTTAAACCAATATCACTCAATGTAACACCGCTACCATATACGGTTGATCCCGTCCAATCTATCAAATTATATAATGTATCCCCCGAATAAGAATTATCATCATTAATATCAATATTAACCAATAAACAACTTCCCGTTAAAATAATATCGGGATTCGGTGCGTCTTGACAATCATAACAAAGAAATAAGTCCCAGTATTCACTGTTACTTAATCTCATCTTCATACAATTATCAAAATTATGTTGGTATATATTGCTCATATTTAATAAATATTAGAGATCGTTAATATCTTCTATTGTTCTTGTCCCTCCACTAAAAATAATTTGTTTGGTGTCACCAGAAAAATAAGTATAATTTAATTTTAACTCATCTATTTTATTAAAACAATCTTCTAGTTCATCAGAAATAAATAATTCTTTGCGTGTATATGTAATACCATCAGATTCAAATAGTGATGTTACTTTATCTATTTTATATACTAATCTCCAACTCATATTAACTTGTTGTTACTGTCCATTGTGCTGTTACACCTGTTAAATACGCCACCGCAGATAACCCTGTTGCGCTAGGTGAGGCATTTGTAATTCCACCAATATTAAGTGTTACCCCAGACCATCTTGTTATGTTATTTGATGTTATTCCACTAAAATCTACTAAATAATCGTCAACCTCAGGCTTACTTAAACCACTATTTTGCATTTCAATATCTGCACCATGTGTTGAATTTACATCCATAGTTATCCCAGATAACCTCCAAAAGTCTGTTGTTCCATCTAAACCACATGTGCTCAAATCAATTGCAGAATTACCAGTATTGGTATTTGCAAAGGTTTGGGTTGTGTATGGAAAAGTAACACCCCTTAACCCCGAATTAGCTGACACGTCAAACGAACCCCCTAATGCACTTAGCATTGAAACATCTAATGGGGGACCAATTAAATTACAATTGTACGCCCAATAATTGGTGAAAACTTCACTACTGGCACCATGACTAATACTTGTTAAATTTGAGTTACCCTTTATACTGAATAACCCTCCTAAGTTTGGGAACATGGACACATCATGATTTCCTGTTAAATCATTTCCACTAACTAGATAACTACTAAAAGTTTCTGTAGATGCGGTATGGGTAATACCTGTTAAATTTGGGTTATTACCTACATTAAATATGTTCCCTAAACCCGATAACATAGATAGATCATGGGTACCTGTTAAATCACAAAATTGCGCTTGATAACCAATAAAAGGTTGTGAAGAAGTACCATGGGTTATACTCGTTAAATTAGAGTTACTATAACACAGAAACGACCCACCAAAATTTGGGAACATGGATAAATCATGATTTCCTGTTAAATTACAACTATTGATATTATAATTATCGAACACTTGTGTTGACGCGGTGTGTGTTATTCCTGTTAAGTTAGCGTTAGAGTATAATTTAAAATGACCACCTAAATTTGGAAACATGGATAAATCATGATTCCCTATTAAATTACAGAAATATGCGTAATACGCACTAAATATACCATTTGAATGTGTGTGGGTAATACCTGTTAAATCTGGGTTATCTTGTACAAGAAATTGCTTTTTAAGTCCCCACCCACTCATATTTATATTACCTATAATATTATCTGAATTACCATAAAATTCTCCTAAATCACTTAATTTATTTGTTCTTATTGTTACAGTTTTTGTTAATCCTGTATCTGAATAAGTATAAGACAAACTATTTGTTGCGGTGTATCCACTACCTTCACCTAAATCCCATGATACCCTATCACCAAGGGGGACTGCAAAGACTACTATTGGGTCAAAAGTGGTGCCACTATCAGAATTTGTTTGAAACGACATTATTTCACCAACCTTATTATGTGAACGAAATACACCTCTACTCATAATAATTAATTTTATGTATAATCATTACCTACCGTCCAAAAAGCTTGTTCATCACCATCAGGACAACTAAGACCATATGTAAAAGACAATATATCTACTGAGTTCGCAGTTGCAGTTAGTGTTGGTGATCCCGCACCACCATTAACAACATAGTGATTTGCAGCACCACCATTAACCGTCCCAAAAGATAGTGTATGAGAACCTACAGGGTCTTGTTTGACTATTATTGTACCGTAGTCACCATTTCTTACATTTATTAAATTTAATGTTGTATTACCCGTAAGTGTTACATCGTAATTTGTACTAGTACCTGAAACATCCCAAGTTATATTCCCTGATGAATTCCCAACACACTCATATGGGTCAATCGTGGCACCACCAGATGAAGTTCCTGTAACAACATTCCCACTAACATCAATACCTAAGTTATTAATTGACGTTCCAGTACCGATAGTCCCTATATTAAGGTTAGGCACATAAACAGTGTCGTCTGTTGTTCCAGTTATATTTTGACCACCTAATATGGCTGATCTATTTCCTGTCACTATTGAGTTGGTTGAGTGTATAAATGATGTAATTCCACTCGCTTCACTATCAATACCACCAGCATGAGAATTAGTACCAGTAGATATCGAACCAGCACCTTCAGCGTGAGAATTATCACCATGAGCTTTAGTACCCAGACCTTCAGCGTGTGATGTACTACCTGTTGCTTCATTATCTTTTCCTTCAGTGTGGGAATAGTCACCACTTGCAACTGTTCTATAACCTTGTGCTTGAGAAAAATCACCACTAGCTGTATTCTGAAAACCCCCAACATGGGAATAATTACCAGAAGCTGTAGAGAGAAACCCCGTTGCCACAGCATAATCACCCGTTGCGTCTGCGCCACCACCATTAGTAACTCTTATTGAATTAGTACCACTACTACCAGACACCCAATATCCACCCGTTGATCCGCTGGTTGGAGAATTATAAACCCATCCAGCCCTTCCATCTTCATCTAATTGTGTTAGAACATATCCAGTTGTTGCGGAAGAAGCCCCATCGGTAACAGTTAATTTTTTTGTTGTTAATATCCCATCTACGGTGGCATCTTCTTTTGTAGATATATAATCTAATGGACCTTTATAATCCAAAGTACCCGCTGAGAAATTTTCTTGTGATGCACTACTAAATCCTGAGTAGGCGGTATAGGCGGTAACTGATAATTGTTCTATTTGACTAAACGCATATGTTATCGAATAGCCAGTATATTGTATCCCTATTATATGTTCACCATTAGATGTTGTTGCCGTTTGAGTTAATGTCCAAACTGGACCAACAATCTGAGTATCCGCACTTAATGTGGTAATAGGTAATGTTAATCCTGATGTATTTCCAGAGAATAAAGCGTTTGTCCATACGGTTCCCGAATACCCACTAAATAACGCATTATAATTTGTTGACCCTGTGTTAGAAACATCGAATACCGTTGTCCCAGTATTACCACTAAATACCGCAGTTTCTGAAGAAACAACACCTAACGATACAGTGGTTCCCGTATCAACACCCGTAGGGTACCCACTAAATGGTATACCAACCTCTATCTTACCATCGAAACAAGCGGTTTCACCAGTAATAACTTTAGCTTGTCTTGATAAATCTAATAAAGTTGTATATTTATTTTCGCATGAAGCCATATTTTTACTTTATTTAATAAATATTTGAATTTCTGTTATATTTATATAAAAAACATTTATTATGAATAAAACATTTAAAAAGTCTTATATTAATAATTATATAAATAGAAAAAACCTAAGAGAAAACATTAGTGAGGAAGAAATTAGTGAGTTTGTTGATGGTGATGGTACCCTAATTAGTAAAGATAATAATTATGTGACTAACAGGAATTACATAAAGTCTAAAAAAACTACAGATGATTATGTTAGAAACGCCACACAAGGCCCAGAAGCTTATTTTATATATGGTGGACCATACTATGGTATTAACTATAATTACGTTGTAAGTGAAGAAGAAGATGTATTAAGTGAAGAAGAAGATGTTTATGACGAACTTAATGTGGTACCAGATCTTGAGGGTATGGAAAGTGGTAGAAAATTAGCAGATACAGACATTAGAAAACATTATCATAAACGTGGATTTCCAGATCACGATTACAAAGATAGTAGCGAATGGCCCAGACACGCTTTACCATATGATACAGAGTTTGATTTTATTGGTGAAAATGAGGAACATCAAATAGATGAAATGAAAGATATCGTTGATGAAATAATTAGGAATAAAAAAGATTCTAGGGGTATTGTTAAACAAAATGAACAAGATATGTTAAGTGATAAGGTTAAAATACCTGATATTATGGAATTAAAAGATGTCCACGAAAAACCCATGATAATTAGAAAAGTTAATAACCTTATGGATTTAATTAACAAAGAAGATTTACATGGTGTTGAATTATCAATAGTAATTAATCATATTTTAGATAATATAGATATTATATCGATAGATGAAGAACACAGAGAATTATTAGGTGATAAAATAAAATATGTCGGAGAAGAAAAATAAAGGTGGTAATAGTGATTTAGATGGTAAATATTGGAACTGTCCTGATTATGTACTTAATTGTTTTAAAAACGCAGTTAAAACATATGAATCCACCAATAAAGGTGGTGGTCAAACTGAGGGGTATAAAAGAGCTAAAAATATTCTACAATTAGAAATGATAGAATATAAACAAATGAAAAGAATGAAAAACTGGTTTGATAAATTTGAAGGTGATCAAAATGATATTGAATATAGACTTAATGGTGGTAGTACAACACGTAATTGGGTAGATGGTACATTAAATAGAGAAACACAAGCTGTAAAAGCACCTAAAAAAATAAAAAGTGAAACAGGATTAACAAACCAATTTATAAAACAACACAATAAAGACACTAATAAAGTTAATAAAAACACTTTAAAAATAAGGATACCTAAGATATCTAAAGATATATCAGGACAAATTAGTAGAGGTAAACCTGTTTATGAAGAAATAACAAAAATAAAAAAATTAATAACATATAAATCTAAAATATAGAAATTATGGCAAAAACTAAATTAGAAGATCTGGGAGACATTTACAGAGTAGAAAATGTAATCAAAAATACCTATCTGGACAGTGATGGTAAAAGGTATAAAGGAACCCACCCAAACGCACTCTCCGATGGAGATGTTAAAGGAAAAGGAACAAACGGAAACGCTGATCAATTAAATAGTGCTTCTGGTGGTGGAACTGATGATATTGCAGCTAGAGAAGATGCAATCGCTAGAAACGAAGGTAAATATGGTAGTACTACAGGACCAAATGGATTTGGACCAAATAAACCATACTATCCTAATTATATAGTCGATAACGGATAATTAAAAATGACTCTTTACAATATTGCAGAAAGTCTTATTCTTGAAGTGGCTGGTAAGTCTACTATAATGGACTGCATGGTTAAGAAAAGGATTGCTGAGGTATATTATGACGATGATGAGGATCCAGGAGGAAAAGGGAAAAGATGGGTTGAGATTTATTGTTACGGTGTGTCAAAAGCTGGAAATGATGTAGTTAGAGTATATCAGGTTGGTGGTGACACTAAAACGATACAACCAGGGTGGAAGTTATTTAGAGTAGATAGAATGGACGCATTAAAAAAATTAAGTGGTACATTTTCAGAACCTAGACCATTATTTAACTCTACTGGGGATAAAGATATGACAAAAATATATAATATAACAAATTTTAATAAACAATTATGAGTAAGGTCGATAAATTAACGGAAATATTAAACAAATCTAAAGCGATAATGAATAAAACTGATTCAGAATATGGAACAGTTACCAATATGGTGGCGGACAAAGCATCTCACGAAGAAAAGGAAATACCTAATCTAACTGAAAACTTTACACAACAAAGATCCAATACCCCTCAGTCGGTATCACCGAAAGGGGGACAATATAGAAATATAAAAACAAGTAAAATGCCACAGGCAGTATTAAACGCAATGGTTAATGATCCTATTGAAATACCTGAATCACCTAACCATACATTTGAATTAGGTGATGTAGAAGATTTAATAAATGAATCCCCAGTACCAAAACCTATTACACCTCCTTCCCCTAAAAGAAATGTGAATACTAATAATATTAGACAAATTGTTAGAGAAGAGATTGAAGATGTTGTTAGAAATGTTATTGAAGAATATTTAGATAAGTCTTTAGTAACTGAAGATATTAAGATTAAAATAGGTGATACGATATTCGGTGGACAACTTAAACCACTTCCTAAGAAAAAGAAAACTAAAAAAAGAATATAAAAAAACCCTCCGAAGAGGGTTTTTAGATAGGTAATCACTGCGTCACGCAAATGTGTTCTGGATTTTTAAGCTGATATTACCACGTCTGGATTTACACACTTCAACACCTTACTATTTTATATAACTGAATTTTCCAATTCTTCCTTACCCTCTTTGATCTGAGATTTAGCTAACCAAAAGGTTAAATCACCAATCTTATCAATTTTAAGTTTAAGAAGTTTTTTGTATACAACTACATCTTCTTCTTTTTTAACGTAAGGGATACCTAAAGCTTTTGAACAAACTGGTCCCACACCTGTGGCTTGAGATCTCCAATCTGTTAAGTCTTTCCCACAACATCTACAAGAAGATACATCAGATGTATTCATTTTACCTACCACTTGGTAAGCCTTATCGGTTTCTCTTAATACTTTTGTAATAGTAAGAAGAAATGGTTTAAATTCGAGATCGTTTTCCTCAGCCACTCTCTTAGCGATGGTAGTGTCTTCCATTTTTTTAGGGGTGTTTACTTTACTGAAAAAATTACCAGCTGCTGATAATTGTCTTTCGGTTAATTTACCATACTTTTTTAATCCACCTTGTAGTGAACTAATGAATCCATTATTACCTTTGTAATTTTGAACTTGTGTTGAAATTTCTGAATTTGTCATAGTTATTTGTTTTTGATATTGTAAAGATACAAAAATATTTTAAACTACCAAACTTTTTATTAATTATTTTTATAAATTATATTTTAATATATTTTTATGTTTATAAAAAACATTCATTTTACTATATAATTTACCTGTGGGGGTTTTCCACCCTTTTTTATTTAACTCTAAAGCAATTTTTCTATAACTATAATTTTTTGATCTGAGTTTTTTTATTAAATTAATAACTTTTTTAGGTTCAAAAACACCACCTTTACATCTATCACCAATCATTGGATATTTTTTATACCCCCTTTTAGATGAAATATCATAGACGGCACCAATTGTATTTATCCTATAAGGGTTATCTAATATAGTAACAGGTATATTAATTGTGAGTATAGCTGACATTTCTTTATAAAGATTAATAATTTCTTTATTTCTTTTTTCTATAAAGTGTGTATATAACTTCATATCTGATAATGCAGATTTACCATACTTTTTATAACTATATTTTTCACATATTGTTTTATATGGAACACCTTTTATAATGTCTTCTTTGATGCTTTCTTTTATATTTTTTATTGTTTTTCTACTTTCTTCCCACCTAGAAATGTTATTATCCCGAGCAAACTGATATACTCGTTGTCTAGTGATAGTATATTTTTCACCTATTTCACTATAAGTTAGTCTTCCCCCTTGAATATCTTTAACTATTTTAACATTTCTTTCTTTTTTTTCTTTATACATATTTTTTATAAATTATTTTCATTGAGATATACCATGTCTCAACAGTTTGTTTTTATTAATTTTTTTATTCCCTTCATTTTTCATCACCACCCACTTTTGGTATTCAGTTTCCCAACCCTTACCCATATATTCATTTTCATAATCACTTACATGAGTTATTCTATAACCCCCCCTATTTATCATATCCCCTTTAAATGACATTCTATTATATTTTTCATGAATATGATCCCAAACCATAGATGTCTCATCAGTATCCAACCCATAAATTTCCTTACAATATTTTTTAAAAGACAATTCAGTATCGAAAATCTCCTTATAATATAAAAAATTAACACTAATTTGTACCCTATTTGTTCGTATAATTTTATATAATACAATTGAATTGAGTATATCATTAATGACAATAGAAATATATTCCTTTGGTATTGGTTTAAATTCTT
>LWDU01043775.1_pt1 | contig 23926 bp, 34 predicted proteins | sample 727161 | NCBI WGS metagenome assembly LWDU01 (sample SAMN04566230, study PRJNA314399) | hydrothermal vent metagenome | isolation source: deep sea hydrothermal plume seawater | place: Mexico: Gulf of California, Guaymas Basin | collected 2004-07-11
GAAAAATAGAATCTCTATATTGGATAAAAGAGACTGATGAGTATGGCCTTGGGGCAGGTTACCCGCAACGAGATCAGGCTCTTGCAGTGATCGATGCATTTGGATTAGATCCTACATCGCTTAAAATTTGGGAACTTATACTCCCATGGGGTGAAGTATACGAGCCGTGGCTAGGTCGCGACGTTGATCACACATGGGGGATTAGTGGCTGGATAGCTAATCCAGATGAGCCGGGGTTCACTGTGAGTGACATAGAGAGCATTGTTAATGTATTTAATTCACAAAATGAAATTCAGTTAGCTTCAAATAAAGCATACTCAGATATGTATGCGATGCAAATTAATGTTGATACTGATATTAGTCTTAGTCAAGAGATGACTGAAGATATATCTGATGAAATAGAAAAAGCAGCAAACATTGTAATGACTCCTTAGATTAACTTTGGAAGGAACATGAGGATCACTAGGCGACAATTAAAAAATCTCATCATAGAAGAGATTGAAAATACGCTTGAGGGTAAAAAAGCGTCTAAGTCAAAAGGTAAACCATATAAAGGTAGCCGTCGCGGAAAGACAGAGAGTCAAGCACAGCAGATGGCTGCTGGGATAGCACTTAGTGCAAGAGAGAAGTATGGTAAAGCTGGAGCTATTAAAAGACTTAGGGGTGCATCAAAGTCAATGGCAGCAATGTCTATGAAGGACCTTAGAAAACTCGCAACGATTAGGCGGGGGTCAGAGGTGCCAGACAGCACGAAGAAGGGTAAAGAGAGAGCAGCTCTCCCTGGACATGTTAAAGAGAAAAAGTAATTTTGTAAATTACCATGCTTTGTAGTATAATTTTTTCATTGGTCAAGTAGCCAATATAATGCTAAAAATATAGGAGAATATAGCATGTCATACACAAAGTCAAAGTCTACGAAGCGCTTTAGCTTCGGAATCAAGCGTAACCCCACAGCCAAGCAAACTGGTAGTAACATTGTAACCATCTCAACGAATCCAACTGATGGTCATTACAGTGCTGCAACAACCGGTCTCACAATGACTGTTCGAGAAGCAACAGCTCTTCAGGGTTTTCTTAACAGTGAGCTAGGCGGATATATCGCCTCTGACACTGACGTTATCTGATTTTTTAGACTTTAACATCTAAGAGCCTGGGGTTTTTAAATCTCGGGCTCTTTTTGTGTGTGTGCCATATAGTTATAGTTGTTTAATAAGGAATACTAAATGAGAGTTACACGTAGACAACTTAGAAGAATTATTAATGAAGAGGTCAAACGTAAATCAGAGATGGCTGAGTTTGGAAAAAGTCGTAGCGGGAAAAAGGTTCGTGAAGCAGGCAATCGAATAATGTCTGCAGCCTCCGTCATATACGAAGTTCATAACGACCAGACCGGTAATATGAAAGAGACACTTCGCAAAATATCAGAGTTTGCTAATAAGTTTGGAGAGTCACTTACGAGCCTTGGATCACTTCAAGAGGGATCATCGATCACAGAGGGGATGCCCACTGTGCAAGAGTTAAAAGCTGTACTAAAAGAAATTCAAAAACTAGAGAGATAAAATGCAAATTACGCAAAATAGACTTCAAAGAATTATAGCTGAAGAGATTAATCATATTCGAAGAGACACCTATATTGCACAGCAAACTAAATCTGTTAACAAAATATATAATCTTCTTAGAGAGAACAGGCGTAATCCTCGATATAATATAGCTAGAGATCTTTTAAGTGATGCAGTTCAAAATCTTGAAATGTCTAGACATCTTAGATCTAGCTTAGTTGAAGAGCTAGCTGTTGATTTCCCAGGAACTGAAGAAGTAATAAATATTCCCGGTCTTAACTCTTCTGATGATGATGATGAAAAAACCATCATGTATCACATATGGACACTTATCCAATCTGGTTTTCCACCAGCTGCGGCGTATAGAGTGATTAAGAATGTTTTAGCTGGTAATTTTGTTGAAGCATTTAAAAACCTCCCTATTGTGAATGCTTTTCTCAACCCTGAGGCACTATGGGAATTACTTGATAGGGGTCTTGATATATTGCCGGCATCTTTAAAAGAAGACATTATATCAAACGGTGCTGTAAAATATCTAATGAGGCTCTTATTCACTGTAAAAGAATTAACAACATCTAGAGATATTGATGAATTTTATAATAACTTAAAAGCACTAATTGCCTCTAGTGTAGAGGTTAGTGTGGCGTTTGTTGCAATTCTTTCCGCTCTTGTAGCCCCTTGCACAGCAGCTGTCGGAAGCGCTGCAGCCTTTACTGGGCCGATAGCTGCACTTGCTACAGCCCTTGGAAGTCTGGCAGTTGCTACATCTGTAGCCTGTCCGCCATGCAGTGCTGCTGCTATGTTTATAGTTATTAGTATGGGATCGATTTGTATGACAATTATTGCATCGGCTTCAACACTAGCAGCTCTTAAGCTTATTGCTAGTCACACAGGAGGGGCAGATCAAGTCACAAGAATAGATAAAGAAATGGATAAAGCTCTCAAAGATGTTCAAAAGAGATCACTAACGCTAGTAGACGACATGGAGAAAAATACCAGAGATCAGATTGAACGCGCAGAGCTAGATCAACCTAAAGCTGATGATTTGTCAACAGGCCCTGTATCATCAAAAGATGACGGTGCTGCCTTTGAAGTGCTGCCCGGATTTGGACAAACTGATAGTGATCAAGATCTTGCTGCAGTTGCAGAGTCAGTAAATGAGTCCTTTAACTATGACAGAGTTGGTGTACTTGCTGGCATTTTAAAAGGATGAAGATAGCTAGGCGAGAACTAAGAGATATTCTTATTACAGAGATATCTCGCTTGCTAAATGAAGTTGAGAGTAGATCATTTAGTATGAATGACAGGGTGACTGTTATTAACTATGATGTCCCTGCAACTGTTGTTGGGAAGCTACCTGGTCATCGTGGGTATATAATAATGTCACACGATGATAGAGAGCCTGGTGCACATTTAAAAAAACCTACCCAAGAAGATCTCGACTCTCTTACAGAGAAGCAACTAACTGATGAAGTATTAAGCAGACTTGTTGAAAAAGAGAGGTTACACATAGTTCAGGCTCCCCTTTTATCTCTCGAACAAAGGACAACGCAGGCTGGTCACTTTGTTGACGACGCTGGAGGTGATATAGTTCATCTAGCTTTAGAAATACTCGGTCTAGTGCCTGGCGCTGGAGAGGGTTTCGATATAGCAAATGCAGTGCTATACCTTAGAGAAACCCCTACTAAAATTCTTGACGCTGTAATCTCTTTAATAGGAATTTTCCCAGGTGTTGGAGATTCATTAAAAGCTCTACCGATAAAAGGAGCATTAGCATTAGATATTATTGAAACAGTTGCACCTAAGGTGCTAGATCTAGTTGAGGAACTAGCAAAGACTCAGCCTCTATTTAAGAAAAACCAATCGGCTATTAATAATGAGATAAATAGAATAGTTAGCGGAGATACTCCTTTAACAAAAGAGATCGCAGCTCAAGCAAGGGTTGTGGGAAAAGAAGCTAGAGAGTTAGTTCAATCACTATCAGAGAATAGAAGAGTATCTAATCGTAGAGATAGTATCGTGTTAGATAGAAAACAGCTTCAAAGAATAATAAAAGAAGAGATTTTAAGATCTATTTATTGACTCCGTTCACAGAACGTTTTAAATTATAAATTCAATTTGGGCTTTTACTCAAGGAAGAATTCGAAGATAAAGGGGGAAAAAGATGTCACTTGGTTCTGATTCTATTTGGAAAATATTTACAACGGTGCTAGGCGTAATAATCGTACCGCTGGGCGGGTGGGTCTGGACAATGAACGTTGAGGTCTCTCAGCTAAGAAATGATTTGGGAGATCTTGAGCGTCAAGTGGCTAGTCTAGAGGATCAGGTTGATGAGCAAGAGGAAGCCACTAGAACACTTATTAGAGTAGAGAGTGATCTCAACCACCTTAGAGATATTCTCGGAAGAATTGAGGCAATGGTGACAAAATGAAAAAATTTCTAGTATATTTTGCACTCACTTTATCTCTTTTAATGTTTGCTGAATCAGCCATAGCACAAGATATGTCAGACATTGAGAGAGACGCAAAAGCTCTAGAGCTTTATATTCAGGATAAAGAAGATCATGAGAAACACTGCCCTTACGTAGTCTGGAAACAGCCTAAAATAGATGTATACAAGGACAAACTAGAGTCTCAACTTCCAGAGAATTGTAAAAGTGAAGATAACTAGAAGAGAATTAAGATCTCTAATATTAGAGACGCTATTGCTAGAGTCAGTCTCTGCAGTTGATGTTGAAGCCTCTGTAACTAGAGCAATAGAGATTCTTGAGATAGATGATTCTAATTTTAAAAACTTTATGCTAGAGATAGTAAGAACAGAGTCTGGATTTAACCCGTCGGGTGAAGAGGGATTCACATCACATAGAGATAATCCGTTTCAACTTACAAGACCTGCAATTGAGCAGACGAAAATATCTAGAAGGCTCGGCGACTATAGAGAGAGAATCTTTAGCAATGCAAATATGAAAAATACATGGATTGATCAGACAATAGAAGAGATACAATCAAATACAACTCTTGGTGCATTAGCTGCAGTTTTATATATTCTTGATTTTTTAAGAGGCACTTCTGTTCCGAGTGATCTACAGTCAAGAGCGGCGCTATGGAAGAAAAAGTATAACACAGAGTCTGGTGCAGGAGAAGTATCTCATTACATTAGTAAAAATCAAGGAAGATTTTAGACTATTTTGTAAAATTTCCGAATGAAAGCAGCTCCCCAAGCTTATAATACATGTAGACTTTAAGCTTTAAGCAAAGAAGCTAAAAATGAGATTTGCAATACTACTATTAGGAGCCCCTGGACTCCTCGCATCTGGATGTGCTAGTGCACACACACTCTACTAGGCCACTGGAAACGCTAGGGCTGTAATAGATATATACCAGATACCGCTGGTTTGATTTCAGAAGTTAATATAGGTATCTGGTTAACGTTATTATAAAGTTCGCTCTGGTGGTCAGCCAGGGCGTCTTTTTTAATATCTCTTGTCACGAAATAGATCTGAACCATAGATATATACAATGCGTAAATTTTTTTATATTTCACTTTTTTTACTATCTGGTTGCTTTGCTCATAAGTCTGTAACTATATCTCCGATTGAGAATGTATCTTTAACAGGATCTCCATGCATGGATGGAGTAATGGCAAACATGATATCAATGGGGTGTAAAAATTTTAACGTAAATGTTATTGTTGTAGAGGAAAATATTATTAATATTAGTTGCGTTGAATCTATAGAGGGTGAATTTTGGACATCTTCTACATTTTATAGTGTGCCCGCAGACATCGGGCTAGATTATCCTGAGCTAGTGGTAGTATGCTTTGATACATTTGTTAATGTCTATACAAATAATTAATCTCTTACTGCGACTAAGTTTTCTTTAAAAACATGGCATGTGTTATTTCCTATCATGATTTCGTATAGATCATAGCTGAACCAGTGAGTATCTTTTCCTATCTTAAAAGGTCTTCCAAGATATTTTATAACCATTGCTATGTCACCGTGATTAACCTTATAACTTTTTCCATAAAAGTCATTGCATGATGGATATGAGTTTAAATCTACTCTCTCGAATATCTCTATCTCGCCTTTGCCACTCTCATTACCCACTGTTGCCCAACCGTCTGATGTCCAGTTGAATCCGGTTGTCGTTATCTTTACTATCTCTCCGGGCTCAAAAGTTTTCATTTTTTTAGATGTCCCATTATTAAATATATCAGATAATTTAACTAAATTTAACATCTATAGTTATAGCTATGCGTAGCAGGGAGAACACTACATGAAATACATCTCAGTATATTTTAGTCCCAATAGAGGTGGAGCAGATGTTTTAATTGGATTTATTAATAGATGTAATGTGTCAATCGATGCCGCTGTATACTGCATAACACATGATGCTATATGTGACGCTCTAATTGCTGCACACAAGAGAGGTGTAGCTGTTAGAGTCATAACTGATAAGACTCAGTCACATGGAAAATACTCTGATGACGAGAAGCTAAGAGAGGCAAAGATTCCACTAGTTTTAGGGGGAATAGCGTGGAGATCATCGATGCATAATAAGTTTGTAATCGGTGACTCAAGTGCTGTTGGCACAGGGTCTTTTAACTGGACAAAGAGTGCAGACAAGCGTAATAATGAAAACTTTGTCATTATAAGATTAAGCTATGTTGTGAGAGAGTTTCAGAAGGAGTTCGATATATTGTGGTCAAAGCTTTGTAACTCATAAGGCTCTCTCCAGTCAGGTTCAACTGGGCACTCACAAACTGTATCTGATATCACACCTTCCCATAGTTCAAGCTCATAGCAGTCACCATCAGGAAAGACTTCTATATCATAAAGCCAAACAGTATTATATCCATCATAAACATTAAAACACTCGTCATTTCCTTCAAAGCTATATTTCCACCAGTTATTTTCAAATATGTCTATATGATTACAGTAAAAATCTTGTACGTCTTTTATTTTACATGTCAAGCATATAATCGAAACTAGCACAATCTTAAAAATATCAATCATGATAATAGATATTGAAAAATATGACTTGATTTTATTCCTGGGCCATGATAGTTATAAACTGATATAGTAATTTACAGGAGTTTGACATAATGTCAATATCAGAAGATAAATTTAAAGAAATTCTTAGTGAAGAAGTCTCTCTGGCAGTTTATAAAAATCCAGAAATTGAACAATATCTAGTAGAGGGATTTTTTAAAGATATGTTTGTCAAAGGGGGCACTGCAGCAGGTATGGCTCTATTGCAATCAATGATGTCCACTAAGTCTGGAAGAGCAAATCTTGCAGATATTTTAGTTGCAATTCCAGAGTTTATTAAAACACATATATGTGACGCTGGAAATCTTATTAGGGATCAATTTAAAATGGAGGGAGGTTTTTCTAGAGTTGTGGCCACTACACTATCTCTACTATGTAGAGGAGTAACAAATGTAAGCTTGTCACCTTTGTATGCCGCTTCACTTATTTTAAGAAAAATATCTGACGAAACTGCTGCAAAAGTTGTTCAAGAGGCAGGAAAAGCTAGGCCTCCAAACAAGAAAGACCCTGCAGCTACGCAGAATGATGCTCCAGGAGATGATGGATTACCAAGAAGTAATACTCCTGCTCCGAATACTGGATCACCAGATATAGATTCCGATTCAGCATGGGAAGATATCCCGGGGTTTGGAAAAGTTGCAGAGAGAAATAACACACTAAAATATCTTAGGGTAATAAGAGAAAATGAGCTCATCAATAGATAAAGATAAAGTAGAAGATGAAGATGAAGAGCTTGACGAGATAAGCTTATCATCTAAGGATCCTGAAGATTTTACACCACAAGCTCCGGGAAGTGACTTTGTCGGACCAGATGCATATGGTGACGAGCCAAGTAGTTATCTTGGGTGGACATCAGAGTCTAATAAAAGGAAAAAAGTTATGAAAATTTCAAGAAAACAACTAAGAGCCATATTAAATGAAGAAGCAAAAAAATATTTGTTTGAAGATTGCGGCTGCGGTGGTGGGCACCCTGCGATCGATCATGTAGATGATATGCCGTATGAATCAGTCAGTATGGAAGATTCAAGTGAAGATATATTGTCTGGAGCTTTAAGCAAAGAAGAAGCTCTAAGTCTTGTCTCAATTATAGCAGCAAGAACATCTTGCCCTGTAACACAGCAAGCACTAACGGGTGTTGTCAATGATCTCTCAGGAGAGGGTGTTGAGGATTATGATATAACATCTGATGAAGCATTTGGAACTGGGTACTCAACGGGCGAGACTGAGAGAGATGCATTTAGCTACACTGGAGATCTACCAGATGATCCTGAAGATGCACTAGGTCTAGGATATCAAGCAGGATTAATGGGATTGGCATAAATAATCTCAATTATTTTGAACACATGAGGTAGAAATGATATCTCTTAATAGAGAAGATATTAGGAGAATGATTGTATCAGAAATGATCAGTGTTAGATCACTTAAGAAGCTTCCTGATGAGTTTTATGGTGCACTTGAGAATACTATTTACAATTCTCATTTTTGGACTTATGAGAATGGTGAAGATGATATAGAGTTAAACAAGATAGGCGGCGAATATTGGGAACAAACAGATGCTGCTGTCACATTGGGAGATACTATTCAAGGATTCTTTGACGTTGCTGGATTCCCTATAACAATAGTAGTTAGAACTCCAGATCCCATAGTAAATACAGAATGGATTGTAAATCCTGGTCACAAGGATTACCCAGACAGAATAGTTCTTGGAGGGGAGCAGTCACTATCAAATAGAGGAAGATTTGTTATGTATCTAAATCTAGTAATATTTGGACCTGACTTTATTATTAATGATATAGATCCCGTAGTTGTTTCTAAAGATATAGGCAGGATTATTAGGCATGAACTTACTCATGCACTACACTACGAGAAAAGAAGATCTAGTCAGGGTATTTCAAGACTTACTGCAAAGCAAAGATTTGAGGATGAGGGTGAGATTGTAGACTCTAAAGATAGAGAGAAATATTTATCATCTAAAATAGAGATTGATGCATATGCTCACCAGTTTGCAGAAGAGTTACTTTCAAATTATGGAAAGGAAGAAGCTATTCAATTTCTTAGAGGCCCTATTGAAAAATTTAAAAATGTAGATGTATCTGATGAACTGATTGAATATCTTTTCTATTTCTCTGACCCGCTTCTTATTAAAAGATTAAAGTCAAAAATATATGCAAATATCATCGATCTAACTGATAGAGAGATCTATGAGGCAAAGAAAAAGAAGAAGAGAAAAAACTATAGTGGGTCACAACCAGAAGATGCTTATATGAAAGGGACAAAGAAAAATTTGCATCTTGATAAGCCGAGTAGTCACGGTGGATGGCCTAGCGGACCGAGTAAAAGCTTTACTAGCAATAAACCTGTTATGAAACAAATAAGTAGCTGGCTAGAAGATATGGCAATGCTTGAAGAGCTAGAAGAAGAATTTGAAGATATTTGAATTACTTTTTTAAACTTTGAAGATAGTTATATCTGAACTGTTATGTTATGGATGAACTAGTATGAAAATGACTTCAAGCCAGCTTAGATCTATTATTTCTGAAGAGATTGGAAGGGTGCTATCTGAACATGGGGCCGATCTTCAAGGTTATAGCGAGCTTGCTATTAAAGTAGCAACAGAAGCAATGGCCAGTGTTGAATATCCGCAAGGCGGGATGATTGAGAATGAAATTCACCAGATACTATCAGCTATGCCAGGAATTAGTGATGATAATATTTGGTCTATTGCTAATGAAGCGCTATCTGTAGCTGGAATTATGTTGGGTATTGGTCCTGATGTACTTTAGGATATTAAAATGAAAATTAAAAAGTCAAAACTTGCAAGAATCATTAAGGAAGAGATGCAAAGAGTTGTATCTGAGCAACAACGATATCCAAGAGAGCCTACTTCTCATAGAAGCGAGATGTCACTATCTGACACAAAAAGAGGAGCTCCTAGAGCTGCTAGGCGTGCAGAGAGACAGTTCGGGAAGAGACTTGCTGATTATGAGCTATCAATGGCTCAGATGGGTGAAGAGGTGTCTCTTGATGACTATCTTAAACAGAATCTTCTCTGGGTTTGGGATTATCCAGAATCTGAGTATTCTTGGCCTGAATCTTCATTTGATGAAAAGAAGCAAATCATGTATGATCTTGGAGATCAAGCATATGCGGTTGAAAATAATAAACTACATAATCTTGGGCTTGATCAAGAGATCATGCTTTTAAGTAGAGCTGGAGATCTAATGAGACTTTCACGAGACTTTAAACAAGGATATGAAGATGCTGAACATGATGAGAGCTGGGATAGAATGCTTCAAAGAGACTTGGATTATTAAAGATTATTAAAAAGGATATTAGAATGAAAATTACAAAATCAAAACTTGCAAGAATTATAAAAGAGGAAACACAAAAGCTTCTTCTTGAATATGAGCAGTATATCTATAGAGATGCTAATGGTGATCTTTGGATATCTGATGATGATGGTAATAGAGATCGTGCTGACCACCTTGAAGGCCAGTATGGCCATCTTGAGCCTGGCGGAGAGGGAGTGACAATACTTGGCACTGGTGGCGGCTACGGCGGTGGAGGTTACGGCGATAGATCTCGACGATCATATAGACGTAGAAGGTGGTAATCTAAATGAAACTTACGAGAGTCGATATTAGAAGAATGATTCTAGAGGCCATGGTTAACGATCTCGAGAGTGAAGAGACAGAGGGCGAAGTTGTTGACCTTTTTAAACATCCAAAGTTTAAGGGTGATCTTGATACTTTTCAACGAGTGAGAACACAAGATACCTCTAAAAGTCGCGATGATGAAGAGGAGATGGATCGTGAATTTAAAAAATATATTCAATCACTGCCAGATGACTATGAAGATCCGGAAGATGAAGAAGAGTATATGGCAGAGCAAAAAGGCGGAGGAGCATACTCTGGATATTTTGGAATGGAGATGCCATACGGTGACGAGATAGATGAGGGAGATGAAGAAGATCAATCTCAGCACATGCTTGATCTTCAGCTACAACTTCAAAAGGATGTAGAGGGTGAGAAAACAGGCGGTACCATCGCAAGACAAAGTGTTAGACAGGATCAGCAAGCTATAGCGAATCTAGCAGATAAATAGGATTTATAATGGACTGTGGAACAAAATCTTCTATTGCTAAGCTTAGAGCACTAAGAGACGAGCTATGCAAGAGACAAACAAAGTGGCAAGATGCATTTGCTATAAAGGATTCCATAGTGTCTGAACTTAATGACATAAAAGAGATGGCTACAGATCCAGAAGTTACAAAAGATTGTGTCATATCTAGAATTGACACTTTGCTTGATTTAATTGATCCGGACAAAGAAATAAAAGAGGGGAATGATAATGCCTGATGATAATAACTGGAGTGAATATTCCCGTCTCGTTCTTAAGGAGCTTGAGACCCTTGCCAGTAGCATCCAGTCTTTAAACACAGAGATTCAAGAGCTTAAGCAAGAAATTGCACGAATGCGAGAAAGAGAAGACCGCGTTGATGATCTTAAGATATGGAAAGAGAAGATTGATGAGGTTGCCTCTCCTTCTCAGCTTCAAACAGCTGTTAAAGATATTGAGGACCTTAAACTTTTTAAAACAAAAGCTGTAACTATATTTGCTGTAGTTCAATTTGGGATGGCAGCTGTAGTTTGGGCACTTAATGTTCTCGGATAATAATTAATGATTAGTGGAGATAATTTAATATGAGAGCTAGAAAGATTTCACCAAATATAATTAGAAGAATTATAGCTGAAGAGAGAGCTCTTCTTGCTGAATACTCTAGATACAATACTATGCTTGTTAGAGAAGCAAGTAGAATGAGATCTGAGGGATTTGACAGGCATGAGATAAATGAAGGTCTCATGGATATTATCAAGTCGCTTGGTGGCGGATTTATTGAGACATTTAAATATCAAATAGCAATGAAGATCATACAGGTCATAGGCCTTAAAGCTAATGGTCTTCTTGCAAGATTGATAGCTAATATCATTGAAAATGCTGATATTATGGAGTTTAAGAAGTATTTCGGAGCAGACGCATGCCAGTATCTTCCAGGATTAATAGTTGATGCTCTTGCAGAGACTAGTGTTGAACCATACCTTGACGGATTTATAGATACTGTCTTAGGAATACAGAATAATAGACTAGCTGACTCAGCAAGAGAAGCTTTAACAAATAGTATTATGTCAACTGAATTTCTTATGGGTCTTAAGGAACAGCTAACTGATTATATATGCGAGATAGATATTAGTGATATAGTTGATGAGTTTAAAAATGTTGTCTCTGGTGCTGGAGATGATGTAGCTGATGTTGTTAGAGATGCTACAGCAGTTGCGGGAGATGTGGTGGGTGCAGTAGATGCAGCTACCTCATAGAGAAATGATATGAATAAAGATATTTCATCTCTTAGAAAGATCATAGACATTCTCGTAGAGGAGATGGGATCTTTAAACCCCAGAGCATTTCATGGATACGGTGCAGTTCAACCATACTATGTTAAATCTACACGTGAGATGCTTGGAGATGTTGAACATCCAACAAGCAAAAAGAAGAAACTTGAAGTGCCAGTAAAGATAAGCAGAGCATTTTTAGACACAGACGAAGAAGAAGATGATAATATCTCATAGTCAGGTGAAATTATCAGCCTTGTATCATAGTTATATATGAAAATTACCAATCACAACGTATTTGGAGAGTGAAGTGAAAATTTCAGAATCTCAAGTTAGAAAAATTATTAGACAGGAGATGTCTAGAAAGAGAAAGGGAAATCTTTTTGAGGCATATCCTCAGGATCCCACTCCGACACAAATGGATGATCTTAGAGCAGAGCTTGCACCCTGGGGCGCAGTTTTAGGGGATGGAGAGCCCGACTCTAAGACTCTTGAAGCTTGGAAAAAGTTTATCTATGAGAGATATGAACCTCTCACTAGAGGCACTGGCGGCGTTTCTGTTGTTCAATCTCCAGATGTTCCTCATCCTATGAAACTATACAATGATTGGGACAATGCTTGCACATTAGTTGGATATCCTCCTGGTGTTCAAGGCATGATGCAATTTATTAATGATGGAGGTATGCCAAAAACTGGAAGCCCAGCAGCAACTGGACTTTCATCCAATATAACAAGCCTACTGGAGCAGTCAATTTCAGCAGCAACGGCTGTTGTTACTCCATCAATGACTGCTCTTGAGAATCTTGATCCTGGAGATGGAGCCATTGTCCACGCTAGATCTGCAGCAGATGTTGTCTGGGCTTGGAAAAATATTAAAAAGGTTATAGACGAAGATTCAACACAGCTCATGCACACCAGAGTTCTAATTGCAAGATATGCGATGGAGCACGGAGATTTTGTTAGCCCAGATGCGAAATGGGCTGAAGAGAATCCTGGAAAAGCTGCTTTGGCAATGGCTGCACTTGGCTTCGCGATCCCTGTTCCTGGTACTTCTACTTTATTTGCAGCGGGATCACTTTTGGGCAGCTGGTGGCTTTCACTTTTAAATAGCCAGACAACTACATCAATAGCAACTATTATGTCACTAATGTCAGATCCGGATCTTGCAACTGATTTGCAGCACATGTCTAAAGTAGTAAAGAAAGGTAAGGCAGGTCACACAATAGCTGGACAGGTTGGCTCAGGATTAGATCAACTCTTTGGAGTCGGAGAGCTCGGACCAGGAAATCCTTTTGGGCAGGCTCTCAGCACATTATCCCTTGTGTTTCAAAAAGCATCAACAATGGCAAACTATAGACAGGCTAATGCAAAAGGAACAATGGATAACTTCTTGACAACAATTGAGTCTACACATCCAAAAGCAGTGGAATCATTTAGAACAGGAAAGATTGTCTCGGGTGCTCTTGATGAGAGAAAGATGATAAGAAGAGAGATTGATCTTGTAATAAGAGATCTAATTGGTGAGTCAAAGACTGATCGATCTAGAAGAGTTATTAGAAGGGATATAAGATCAATATTTTCTGAGGGTACACTTGGCCTTGACCCCTCTGCGGTTGATCAGATGGCTAGAACATATAGAGATGAAGAAGTCGAAGTGAATGATACTCAGCCTACTCCGCCGAATGTGCCGCCGCCAGCTCCGCCAAAACCAGGTGGTGGCGGTGGCGGTTGTGTTCAAAGACTTCAAAAGATTGTTATTCCTAGTGAGGTAGACGGTGCATGGGGTCCAAATACAAACAAAGCATTCTTTGCCTTTATTAAGAAAAAGCTAGAAGAGATGGGAGAATCTATCGATGGCATACACCAGGCGTCATGGTCTGGATCTGGAGCAGCAAAGGCTAGTACACTATTTGATCCAACATTTGGCCCTGGGCCCTGCGGTGCAGCGGAGTTTGTTGAGCATCTTGCTGGAAGCTCTACCGCTGCGTCAACTGAGCCTGATGAAGATGTTCCCACTGGAAGAGATATTACAACCGTTAAGAGGGGTGGCAAAAAGCATAAGTGGAATCCTGCTGAGTCAATACAGTTTAAGGATATTCCAAATTTCACAGATGGAAGACTTATTAGAGATAAGATAGTAAGAATGACTCTAATATTTGATAGAGATATAGAGACTGTGACTGCTGCTGATATACCCACTGCAAGAATTAATATAAACGGCTTGCGAATGTCACATCAAGATAATATTGCTGTAATTAAGTCATGGCTAAGCGGCAAGGGAGATGCCTGGCTTGACGAAAGATTTAATCTTGAAACAGACTAGCATATAAAGAGATGAAAAATGATTATATCAGAGGAAGAGATAAGAAATCTTATAAGAGAATCTTTAGATAAAAAGAGAGTAAATGAAATACTGTCTCTAGTCATATCTGATATAATAGAAGAGAATAATTCTAAAGGTGTAGCTCTTACAGAAGATGAAATAAATCATCTTGTTGTTGAGAAGCTTAAAGCTGCTAGGTCAATTGGAAGTGCTATCCAATCTTTAACAAGAACGTCACAAGGAGATTCAGATTCTCCAGATGCTGGCTCGATTGGAAGAACAAGCGGGAGTAACAAATTAACTTCTTTAAATCCTAATGCTGCGGATACGTTTAGAGCATTTATCAATGATGCTACAAGAAATAAATACTCTATAAGAATAACAAGCGCACAAAGAATGCCAAGCCATCAGTGGAATTTAAGATTTGGAAATAGAAGGGGAATTACACCTGCACAACCATGTCGATCAGATCACCAGTATGGATATGCAATTGATATTAATTTTTCATATGAAAAGGATGGAGATAAAGTAAGAGTTAACTCTAAAAGCTCTGATGAATTGTGGAAACCAATAGTTGACATTGCAAGATCCCATGGAATAAAATGGCAAGGTGCATCAGATAGAGTTCACTTTTTTGTACAGGGCGTGGGATCATTACAAAAAGCAAAATGTGATCAATTTTTTGCTGACGAGCTTGGAACAGGGACGCCATCTGGGAGATCTGGAGCTGCAATTAGAAAAAGATGGGGATCTGCATCTATGAAAAGAGTAGAAGATGAAAATCCAGCTAAGATCAAAGGTATACTTAAACTAGCAGAATCTGATCTTAGAAATATTATAAAAGAAAAGCTTAAAGCAGCAAAGTCTATTGGAGCCGGTTCTGGATCAGTGAAAGCAACAACATCATATGATACTTCAGGTGATAATAAGGGATGCGATGGAGAAGGTCCTATTACATCTTCAAAATATCCAAAAAGTGCAATAACAGCTATTGAAAAACGCATGGATGATAAAGGAATTACTAGTAGATGCACAAGGATAGCTATTTTATCTGTTTTAGCAAAAGAGTCAGCACTTAAACCGCAGACTGAGTGGTGCTATACTGATAAATCAAACAGTGAAATAAGAAATATATGGTCTAAATTTAAATCATGGAGTGATACAGATCTTAATGAATTAAAAGCTAACTGTGAACTATTTTTTAACACTGCATATGCTGGTATGATTGGAAATGGCGGTGTTGAAAGTGGGGACGGGTATAGGTTTAGAGGAAGAGGACTAGTTCAACTTACAGGCAGGGGAAACTATGAACAATATGGGTATACAAGTAATCCAGATGCTTTAAATAGTTTGCCTGCTGCTGCAGATGTTGCTGTAGAATTTATCACAAGAGGTTTATCTGATTTAAACTTTAATAATCTAGAAGACGCAATAAAGGCAGTTGCAAATGTAGTTGCGGGCAGTGGCAATACTGAGATTAGTGAACATTCTCCGCTAGGAAGAGCAATAAGAATGGCTACAGCTACTTCAAAACATTTTGCTTAATATACGACTCGTATATTCTTTTTCTTTTTGGATGGCTTTTTGCATATAGCTTTATAAGCTCACCAGCCCTAGCATTTGCCTCATCCTCTATAGATCCGCCTGCATCTTGAATCTCACCAGATAATATTCCACACTCATCTTGCATCATGTGTGTCAGCTCGTGAGCTATTGACCTCAATATGTCAACAAGCGCTCTATCTCTTCCATAAACCTTGACTATGTTTTTTCCTATGTGGTAAGCAGCTGTAGTATCTATGTGATGACTATTTCTATCGCTTACAACGTATATTTCAAAATCGCCCACTATTGGAAGGCTATCAGCGCAAAAATTAATAAAATCGCCAGCTAGTAAAGAGTTCTCTGGAGTAATATTAACACCGCTGTCTAAATATAATTTTCTCATGTGATATCCATACGTGTAATTAGTTTTTCACTTGTATATAATTATTAAATAGAAGGCTTTAAAAGGTTTTCAATTTAGATAAATAATTAATGGTTAGATTTTTACTGAGGTGAAAGAGGCTATGGTTCTTAAGTAACCACAACGAATAGGAAAAAATATGAGTTCGATTTCTAGAAAAACTAAAGCAAAAGTTAAAATGATAGACATGGGTATTGTTCCTGCATTTACAGGAAAGGAGCTTGTTGAGATGTTAGAATCTCTTCCTAGTAATGAAAAAAGAATAGCAAAGAGAAAATTTAGAAAGGCATGGAGAAAGATTGCTAAAAATGACACAAATATGAGAGAGATTCTTATGTCTATAGGTGATCCTGATATTAATACACTAAAATCTAGATCATGCATAGTAGTATCTAATATTATAAAACAATGCTAGTGATAGTAGATCATATTATATCTACACCTATCTCTTTTGATGCGTTATTAAGAAATATAAGTATTTGTTTGGATCCGACACCAATTGACATAGATCTAAAGTAAACTGGTGTCATCTGTATTATACCTATAGCGCTTCCATGCATGTCAAATACTACGCTGCCAGAGCTTCCTGAAGTTGCAGGTATCGTATAAAAGCATATGCTTTCAATATTTTCGCATCCTGAGAAAAATCCTTCAAAGTGAAGAAGTATACCTGATTCAGATATTCCTAGAGGAGATGCTATTGTGTATATTTTCTCGCCAATCTCTGGCATGTCTGAAAATCTTATTGTGCCCACATTTCTTTTAATTTTTGATTTTAATAAACACAGATCAGATAGTTTGTCATAAAATACTATATCTGCTTCATAGTTTTCAGATTTATGATCTGAAATAGTAATGATATTTTCAAATATGCTATCTTCTACAACAGGATATCTTTGTACAGGATTGCTATTGCAAAAATGGTTAGCGGTTAAAATATATGAATAATCTTCTATTTTTCTAATTATAAGACCAGATGCTGTCGATTCAAGAATAGGAAATTTTCCAGGTATGCATTGATTTTCTTCTGATGATGTATCTTCTTCTATTGAAATTGAAGTGTCAAACTCTTCCTCTTCACATGTAACATTAAGGTACTTTGTTAGACTTATTGTTACAAAATTTTCTTTATGGATATCTTGTTTTTCTAATAAATCACTGCTTTTTATTGCTATTAAAAAACAAATAGCTGATAATAATATTATCCCAAATTTTGAAAATAATTTTATTGTATTTGTTGACATCAATAGTTCCTATAGAATTTAGTAGATAGATTAGTAGATAGAGAAGAATTATATTATATTATAGATCATTACACTGAGCTGACAGTTTGTTTAAAATTAAATTTTAGTTGGCATGGCTGAAACAATTACATATATCTAAGATAAAATACACTGATATAGTTATTAATATCATCTATCTTAGACTTAGATAGAAAAAGAGGTTAAGTGTCTATTTTTAGAAATCATAAAACATCTGCAGATAGATCAGCTTCAGATAGAAGTAGACACAAAGAGAAGATAAAAAGAGCTATAAAAGACGGTGTTTACAACATTGTATCCAGCGAATCGATTATAGGAAAAGATGGAAAGAAAAAGATAAAAATTCCTGTCAGAGGGATAAAAGAATATAGATTCATCTATGGTAAAAATGAAAAAAAGGTAGGCTCCGCCCCAGGAAAAAATATAAGTAAGGGTCAAATAATTGGAGATGGAAAAAAGAAACGAAAGGCCAAGTCAGATAAAGGTGCCGGAAATCAAAGAGGTGAAGAGTTTTATGAGGTTGAAATAACTTTACAAGAGCTTTCAGATTATCTTTTTGATAATTTAAAACTTCCTGATCTTGAAAAAAAGAAATTTAAAAAACTTATATCTGACGGATTTAAAAGAAAAGGATTTAGAAAAAAGGGGATTCGGCCTAGACTTAGTAAAAAAGAGACATTAAAAAATAAGCTTAAAAGAAAAAAGGCAGCATCTAGAGATAATCCTGATTTTGATGATGAAAATTTTTCATTTCATGAGTCTGATTTAAAATACAAACACATAGACTATAAATCAAGAGAAAATTCTAATGCTATAATATTCTTTATGATGGATGTATCAGGATCTATGAGCAAAGCTAAGAGATTTAAAGCTAGATCGTTTTTCTTTTTACTGTATCACTTTCTTCGAAGCAAGTATGAGAACGTAGAGATAGTATTTATATCTCATACAATAGAAGCAAAAGAAGTATCAGAAGATAATTTCTTTAAAGAAAGTACTACAGGCGGAACTATAATATCATCAGCTCTGGAAAAATGTCTTGACATAGTAGATAAAAGATATCATACTGATTCTTGGAATATATACGCATTTCATTGCTCAGATGGTGATAATTGGCCAACAGATAACGATAAAGCTGTTAAATTATCATTAAAATTATCTCAGATATGTCAGCTATATTGTTATATTCAAATAGCTGCTGCTGCAAATGAGACATTTTGGTCAACTGGCGGAATGGCCGGTGTTTATGAAAAAATTAAAAGCTCAAAGTTTAAAATTATCTCTATTGAAAAGTCTGAAGATGTCTGGAGAGAGTTTAAGAGAATATTTAGGCAAGGGGAATAAACTATGTCTGATTGGTCAATAAGTGATCTAAAGTCTTGGGATGAAAAGATCTGTAAAATAGCTGAATCTTACAATCTTGATTGGTTTCCAATATCTTATGAGATATGTGACTATTATGAGATGATTGGTCATATGTCATACCATGGAATGCCTTCTCACTATAGCCATTGGTCATATGGCAAGTCATTTGAAAGAACTCACCAGATGTATAATTTGGGAATGGAGGGTCTGCCATATGAATTGATTATCAATTCAAACCCATCAATAGCATATCTTATGAGAGAAAATCCATTTTATCTTCAGATACTAATAATGGCACATTGTGTTGGTCACAGTGATTTTTTCAAAAATAATAGAATTTTTGAAAAAACTAAACCAGATAGAATTGTGACTAAAATGAGAAATTCAAAAAAGAGAATTCAGAAATATTCTGAAAATCCTAATATTGGGCGAAGTACTGTTGAATCTTTTCTTGATAATTTACATACCATAAGATTCCAGACTGAAAGAAATAGAATGAAAAGATTATCAAGAAAAGATCTTGATGAGAAATATGTAAACTTAATAAACTCTGATAAAAAAAATAATTTTATTGATATTGAAAAAACTTTGCTTGAACCAGACTATGATCTTCTATCTTTTTTAATTGATTACGGAGATCACTTTAAAGACTGGCAATTAGACCTAATCAATATAGTTCGTGACGAATCTTGGTATTTTATACCCCAGATTCAAACAAAAATACTTAATGAGGGCTGGGCTTGTTTCTGGCACTATAAGATAATAAACGAGCTAGACCTTCCTCAAAAATATCATATCCCGTTTCTTAAAAGTCATAATCAAGTAGTAAGACCTCATGTGAGCTCTATAAACCCATATCATGTAGGATTTTATCTTTTTAATAAAATAGAAAAGGAAAAGGGATTAGATGAGTGTTTTTTTATAAGAGAGGTTCAAGATGATGCATCAGCTATCAATTGTCATCTTGATATAGAGGATTTTAGAAAATTAAATCTATTCACATACTCAGTAAAAAAGAATAAGATAAGCATTGATGATATATCTGATGAAGAGGGGTGGAAATCTGTGAGATCTAGCCTGTTAAAAACTATAGGAGTTAATTCAATTCCTAGAGTATATGTTTCTGATATATCTAGTAACGGTAATTTAATACTTAGTCATGATCATGATGGAAGAGATCTTGAGCTTGAATTTGCTGAAGAAGTTGTAACAAGTATTAGAAAACTATGGAATAAAGAAGTTAAGTTTTTTACTATAATTGAAGATGAATCGTTTGAGATCTAATTATTAACATGCAGGTACCAGAATGTCAAAAGAAAAGTTTTTATCTCTAATAAAAAATCAGAGAAAGCAAAAGAAAACAAAAAGATTTTCAGGAACATTTATTGATTATCTAGAGTTAATAAGTGAAAATCCTGATATTGTAAAATCTTCACATAAGCGTCTTTATGATGCTTTGACTTCTCACGGAGTTGAAATTATTGAAGATTCAGATTCACGAAAAAATAAGATATTTGACGGCGATAATGTCAAAATATACACTTATTTTAAAAGTAATTTTTTCGGAATGGAGAGGGTCATTTCAAAAATAATGAGATTTCTTAGATCAGCATCTTTGAAGGGAGAGGAGAGTAGACAAGTCTTGCTCTTAATGGGTCCAGTAGGGGCAGGAAAATCTGATCTTACTGAAAATATCAAGAGATCTCTAGAGGGGGAAACATTTTTTCATCTAGGTGGTGATCCTCAAAGAGGTGAACCTCTACATCTCATTCCAAGAAATCTTAGAGATAAATTTACAGAAGAGTTAGGTATCCATATAGATGGTGATATAAGTCCTATTGCAAGATTTAAGCTGCTAGAGGAGTATGATGGAAAATATGAAAACTTTCCTGTAGTAGAAACATCATTCTCTCAGAGAGCTAGAAGAGGAATTGCTTCTGTTCCGCCTATGGATGCTAATAGTCAAGATGTTGGAGTTTTAATAGGCTCTGAGGATATTTCTAAACTTGATAAATATCCCGAAGATGACCCTCGTGTGTTATCTTTAAATGGTGCTTTTAATGTAGGTAATAGAGGTATAGTTGAACTTATTGAGGTTTTCAAAAATGAAATAGAATTTCTACATACAGTTATAACAGCAACACAGGAAAAAAGAATTCCCTCTCCTGGAAAAAATGATCTTATTCATTTTGATGGAGTTATTATTGCTCATTGTAATGAGTCTGAGTGGAATAGATTTAGATCTGAGCATACTAATGAAGCAATTCTTGACAGAATTGTTAAAGTTGAAGTTCCATATGTTCTCGAGCTTAATCAGGAGATGAAAATATATGAAAAGATATTGTCAAAATCAGACTTTGATGATCACATAGCACCTCATACGTTAAAAATAGCATCAATGTTCTCTGTTATGTCAAGGCTTAAGCACACACAAAAATGTGATATTTTAACAAAGATGAAGATTTATAATGGTGAAGATGTTATAGAGAAAGGAAGGGTGAAAAAGATTGATATAAAAGATCTTAGAGATGAAGCTTATAGAGAGGGAATGACAGGAATATCTACGAGATTTATTATGAAAGCAATAGATTCAGCACTTTCAGACTCTGAAAAATCTATGATTACGCCTAACGCTGTAATAGAATCTCTTATAAAGCAGGTAAAAGAACAAGTAATAAATGAAGAAGATAGAGACATATATCTCGAAATACTTCAGAAAGTTATAAGAGAAGAATATTTAAAAATTCTTGAAAATGAAATAGCAAAAGCTTTTATAACAGCATATGAAGAGCAAGCCCAATCACTTTTTGACACATATTTGGATAATTCTGAGTGTTACACAAATAGAACCACAGTAAAAGATAGAATAACAAGAGAAGAGAGACACCCTGATGTTGATTTCATGAAGTCAATTGAGGAGTGCATTGGAATAGTAGGATCGTCAACAGATGGGTTTAGATCTGATATTACAGCATATATGTTTGCAAAAATGAGAAGAGGAGAGAAGATAGACTATAAGAGCTATGGTCCTCTTAAAGAAGCCATCGAGTCATACCTTATAAGCTCAGTTAAGGATATAGCTAGAATTGTTACAAGAAGCAAATCTAGAGATGATGACCAAAAGAAAAAATATAATGAGATGATTGGCACGCTAATAGATGAGTATGGATACAATGAAGATTCTGCTGAGGAGGTTTTAACCTATGCTTCAAATAATCTTTGGAGAGACTCATAGAGTAGATGTATACTAACTTTTTAAATCATGATGATTTTAAAAAAATATTAAAATTATCAATAGAAAATATTGATAATTTTTTTGATAATAGTATTGAAAGTATTTTACTTAAAGATAAGTGTTTAACGTCAAGTCTAGTTCAAAGATACGCATATTTTAAAAATGATAATATTCATAACAAAATAATAAAACCGCTTTTACTAGATGCAGCCATGAGATCTGAGAATATTTCTGGTGGAGCAGGTGATATTTGTCTAAAGATTTCTTCAAAAATACTATTAGATAAATCACATATAGATTTTAAAACACCAGATATTGAAAAAATAATATTGAAAAATTCAAAAAGAGCAGATAGGGCTGACTTTTATAATCTTGTAGAAAAAAATTCAACATGCAGTGATCATACTGATATATTTTTATTTCTTTTTAGAAAGATGAATATTAGCTCTCCTATATTTGTTGAGAGATCTAGATTATCAAAAACAAGAATAGTACTTGATAGTGGTTTCAAGTTTAACATAGCTGTTGATAAAAAATACATTACTAATAAGACAAGAAAAATGTCAAATGTCAAATGTTTTGTTATAGACGGCTTTATAGAGTCAGTAAGTGAGATTCATCATCTTCTTGAAGAAGCTTCACGAACAAAAGAAAATTACGTAATATTTTTTAGACATATGAATGAAGATGTCCAGTCTACAATAGAGTATAATATTCAAAGAGGTACAATAAATCTAATACCGGTAAGCGTAGGATTTGATGAGAATACTTTGAATATTTTAAATGACATATCTATATGTACAAATTCAGAGCTAATATCTTCTCACAAGGGAGATATAATATCTCAATCAATTAGAAAGGATCCTGTTATTGTTGATTCTATTGAATTTTTAAAAGATTCTATTTCAATAATAAATAAAACACCATCAGATATGTTAAAAAGTCACTTAAGATATCTTAGAGACAAGAGAGAGTGTTCAGGCAATCCTAGTATATTTAATATTATTGAAAATAGAATAAAATCATTATCTTCTGGAAAGATAGTAGTTTCTATAGGCGCTGATTTAATTTCTAAAGAACCTAGAACTATTGAGATATTTGACAAAATTCTTAGAGAGATGAGATCTATGATAAAGTCTGGAGTAGTTTATCTAAATGATTTAGAAGATAATATTAAAATTAAAGATATAATCTTAAATAGCAGCTATCCGTATTCTCCCCTCTCTATAATTGTAGCATTAAGAAATTCACAATCAGTATTCAATAGCTTGCAATCTATTAGCGGTGTTATTTACGAAGATGATCCACATGCTTAAGATATAAAGTTAAAGGAGGATACTTTAATGAGTAAATTGTCCAGAGTTAGAACAAGCGTAGCAGAGTTGATAACATTTTCAAAAGAAAAATGTACATCAAATATAGCAGAATCATTTTCAAGAGGCGATATAAAAGTAAGTGACGATGATTTAAGAAAAATTATTAGCCTTGTTGATATGTCTATTTCTCAAGCTTTTTCTCTTGGATTTTCTAACGTAGAGTCAGCGTTAAGAGATTTTGAAAATTCAATTAAAAAGTGAGATAGTCACCGTTGTCCGGATTTAAACATTTAGTTCAGTGTCACTGTATTCTTCCCCAGTATAGAAAACTAGACAATCCTATATTTCATAAGTTTGTTGTCTTTTCTAGTGTCGATGAAGATGAAGATGTTATTCCTAAAATAGTAAAGTGCAATAATTGTGAAGTTGCTCATAAAATCATTGATTTTTGCAAATC
>LWDU01036276.1_pt1 | contig 23925 bp, 17 predicted proteins | sample 727161 | NCBI WGS metagenome assembly LWDU01 (sample SAMN04566230, study PRJNA314399) | hydrothermal vent metagenome | isolation source: deep sea hydrothermal plume seawater | place: Mexico: Gulf of California, Guaymas Basin | collected 2004-07-11
AGTACCGATAAAGATTCGGTGCAAATAGTTCGGAAGTCGTGACAACAGCAAGGCGGGAATCTGCGACTGACCGTGCAGCTCCACGGTGGCAGACGGAACACCCGCTGCACGGCCTCGTTACTCTTTTCCTGCGTCGCCTTCAGTTGGCTGCTCTTCTGACGCTGGTTCGGACTTCGGCGTCGAGTCGTCGTCAGAAGCAGCAGGTTCTTCCGCAGATTCCTTGCTGTCGGTCGAATTCGGGGCTGTTCCTTCCGTCGATTCCGATTCAGCGGCCGTTTCTTCAGACTCTGCTTTATTACTTTCGCCGTCGTCACTATCAGAGTCTGATTTCTTCTCGTCTGCTTCTTCAGGCTCTTCTGCCTGCTTTGTTGCGGGAGTCGACTCGTCGGCACCGGCCTCGTCAGCTTCAGGCTCAGCAGCGCCGACGAAGGCCCCTGTGCCTGTTGATTCCGCTTCGGCTCTGGCTCTCATCGAAATGCCCAGCAGGCCTGCCGCCGCGACCCAGACCACAGCGACAACGATGGTGATTTTTGTAAAAACGTCACCGGCCCGAACGCCCAGAGCACTCTGTCCGCCCATGCCTCCGAATGCCCCTGCAAGTCCACCACCACGGCCACGCTGGATCAGTACCAGCAGGATCATGATTACGCTGGCAAAGACCAGCAATGTCAACAATGTGTAGAACACAAAACCGGATATCATCATTCTATTTGCTCCATGGCCCGCACGGCAGCTGCCTGGCGGGTTTCGCTCAATGACAGAAGATCAGCAATCGCTGAATTCGATCAGGATCGTGGGCGACCATGTGGTCCACCTCAGTCGTTTTGTTTTCGGGACGCTGGGTCTGCCGATGTCTTGGACTCAGGCTGATGCCAGCTTTCGAGCCGCGTCGATAATCGGCACGAACAATTCCGGCTTCAGGCTGGCCCCACCAACGAGAGCTCCGTCGACGTTGGCCTGCCCCATCAGTGTTTCAGCGTTGTCCGCCTTAACACTCCCGCCGTAGAGGATGCGAATCTGATCTGAAAACGTTGAATTGTAGCGATTGGCGACCCATTTGCGAAGATGTTCATGAGCAGATTCTGCCTGCTCGGGACTGGCGGTGACTCCCGTGCCAATCGCCCAGACAGGTTCGTATGCAATCACCAGTTCCTTCGCGTCCTGCTCAGAAATATCAGCTAATCCGCCAGACATTTGAGCATCAAGAACGGATTCGGTATTTCCCCCCTCGCGGTCACTCAGCAATTCGCCAACGCAAAGGATGACCTTCACGCCGCCAGCAATGGCCGCTTTGACCTTACGATTAATAATTTCGTCGGTTTCGCCAATAACGTGTCGACGTTCGCTGTGCCCGATGATCACATATTCGCAGCCAACGTCCTTCAGCATGTCCACGGCAACTTCACCCGTGAACGCTCCGCCAGCTTCAAAGTAAACGTCCTGAGCTCCAACCTGCACGCCGCTACCCGATACTTTGTCGGCGATCGTCGTCAGGTACGGATGTGGCGGACAGACGAGGATTTCCACGCCGTCCTCGGCAGCCGGCGCATTTTCTGCCAGTGCGGCAGCCAAATCCTGACCGCTGGCACGGTTGGTGTTCATCTTCCAATTACCCGCAACGAGAAATCGTCGCATTATCTTCTTCTCCTCAATACGGCGTGGCCGCGACCAAAATGCAAGTTTGCGCTCAGGCCTGAAAGCCCCGCCCTGCTGGCCGCTAAGGCTGACTCGACAACAACATATTTTCGCACGGTCAAAGCCAAAATTGGCTTCCAGCGTGCGGATGTCAGCGAAATAGAAGGGGCATCGTACTGTGGGGCATTGACAGGTCAACTGCGATCAGCTGAGGAACCACAGCTTTCGCTCGTTGTACGAAACAGGTCTCAGGATCGGCAAAACACGGGCTGTTTTCGCCATCGACACACAATCCAGCAGGTTGCGTCCGGGCGAACATCCTGAAAAAACATCTCGGCAACCGGGCACTCGAAGAGCAACATTGGCGCCGCAACGTCATGCCACGACCCTCAGACAGCGACAACTCTTCGCAATCACTCAGTTCAAGGGTTCGCTGCGAGGATACGAGCCGAGGATTTCCAGTCGATCCGCCATCGACTCCAGCTCCTTCAACGTGCGTTTGGTCTTCGCATCGGTCACGTGCCCTTCGAAGTCCAGGAAGAACAGATAGCCAATTTCCGGAGACCGTAACGGGAAGGACTCAATCCAGGTGAGGTTCACCTTGCACTTCTTGAAAACCTGCAGGGCATCTGACAAGGAACCGGACTTATGTGGTATTTGCAGCAAAATCGCTGTGCGGTCGTGCCCCGTGGGTTCTGCGATGGAATCGCCGATGATGGCGAAACGCGTCATGTTATTGCGATTGTCTTCAATGCACTCGGCAACGATCTGAATGCCATATTGCACGGCCGCCTGCTGACTGGCGACAGCCGCCGCACCGGGTTTGTCGCGAGCAAGCTGGGCCGCGGTTGAAGTGCTGGTAACTTCAATCAGCCTGGCATGTGACATGTTCTTCGCCAGCCAGTCACGGCACTGCGACAACGCCTGCGGCTTACTGTAGATCTCAGTGATGTCACTCCAATCGCAGCGGGCCAGCAGATTGTGGTGCACGTGCAACTGTATCTCGCCACAGATTCTCAGTGGCAGACGGGTAAACATGTCCAGCGTATCAACAATGCGGCCATCCGTGCTATTTTCGATGGGCACCAGGCCGTATTGGACATGCCCCCGGTTCACCTCCTCAAACACCGTCGCGATGGTGCTGACGGGCACAAGATCCGCAGACTCACCAAATCGATTAATGGCTGCCAAATGAGTAAAGCTGTACGCAGGGCCAAGATACGCCACTCGCGTGTTCTTGACACGTTGCCTTCCAGCACTTATCACGCTTCGAAAGACAGACTTCAGTTCGACTGTCGACAGCGGCCCCTTATTCATGCTCTCCAGCATGGTCCACAGTTTGATGTCATCCTGCACATCGAAGAGGGTCTCTTGAGGAGATTCGGATTGAGCCACCTTTTTCAGAAACGTCTCCACGCGCCGATTCAGCAGGCCCACCAATTCCTGATCGATTGCGGCGAGTTCTTGATCCGGATTGGCGGGAACGGGAACCGAGCGGGCCTTTGTTGGCTTGGTCACCCTGGTCGGCGACGCAGCGGGGGCTCGTTTTTTCGCCACCTTCTTTTTGACGGGTTTTGCGGCCTTTTTCTTCGCCATGATGGTCCTTAACAGCCGTGCAGATTTGACGTGGCAGCGCAGCCACAGAGGAGGGGCGGGACCATGCAAAAGGAGGGTAATCTGATATCTCGTCCCGTAAAACGCTTGTACCGGTGACGTTTTTCATTTTCAAGGTGAGGCATCTTCTGATCTTAAAGGTTCCAACAAACCCCGCCTAAATGCCTGAAAATGTGACGCTGGCTCCAGTGGCTGGCCAAATTGGCACACATTCTGCGGCGGACATTAATGCCAATATGACATGCAACAAGTCACTCAGGGTGCTGCCACCATCCTGCCACATTGGCAATATCCGCTCGTAACCGGCGAAAGCGGATGACCACAAGGCGTTACTGACAAGTTGCTTAGGACAAGAGAAAGCGTTTTGGCGCGCATTGTGCGTTTGTCGATGGGCAACGTCAGAAGCCTGCCCGAATGCGAATCACTCGCAGCGGCCGGGATTCGAGTCGTTGAGCGCACGGGGTAGCCGCGCTTGGTTCGCACAAGAAATTGTCGTTTACCGAAATCGCTGACGAATCCGAAACGGTTTCGGTACGCCAGCCAAACCTACCCAGTCCGGGTATGATCAAACACGAGACCCACCAGCGTCTCAGCATCAAATTGATAAAGAAGTCAGGAGCTTACAGATGGCAGTCTCAGGTGAAAAAATCATCGGCATCGATCTCGGAACTACAAATTCGGTTGTGTCGGTCATGGAAGGTGGCGAGCCCAAAGTGATCGCCAATCAGGAAGGCAGTCGCACGACTCCCAGCGTGATCGCCTTCACCGATAAAGGCGAAACACTGGTCGGCGATCCCGCCAAACGACAGGCCGTGACCAACCCCACGAATACGATTTACTCAATCAAGCGATTCATGGGACGCCGGCACAGCGAAGTGAAATCAGAAGAGAAGATCGTCCCTTATGACGTCGTTGGCGGCGAATCTGACTACGTAAAGGTCAATGTTAATGGCAAGGAACATACGCCACCGGAAATTTCAGCTCTTGTGCTCCGCAAGCTTAAGGAAGCATCCGAGAGCTACCTGGGCCACAAGGTGAACAAAGCAGTCATTACTGTGCCGGCCTACTTTAATGACGCTCAGCGACAGGCCACCAAAGACGCGGGGCAGATCGCCGGGTTGGAAGTGGCTCGCATCATCAACGAACCAACCGCCGCGGCCCTGGCGTATGGCCTGGACAAGAAACAGGAAGAAAAGATTGTCGTCTTCGACCTTGGGGGCGGTACGTTTGACGTGTCGATTCTGGAAGTCGGGGACGAACTGGTGGAAGTCCTCAGCACGAACGGTGACACGCATCTCGGTGGCGACGACTTTGACGAAGTGCTGATCAGCCACATTGCTGACGAATTCAAAAAGTCTGACGACATTGACCTGCGCAGCGATCCCATGGCACTGCAGCGTCTGCGCGAAGCCGCTGAAAAGGCGAAGCAGGAACTTTCCACCGCCCAGACGTCAGATATCAACCTGCCGTTTATCACGTCAGTCGATGGCGTTGCCAAACACCTTCAGATGTCCATTAGTCGAGGTGACTTTGAGCGACTGATCGATCCGCTGGTGGAGCGTTGCCGCGGTCCCGTGGAAAACGCGTTGAAGGATGCAAGGTTGAGCGCCAGCGACATCCATGAAGTGGTTCTGGTCGGTGGTTCCACTCGAGTTCCCAAGGTGCAGGCCTTCGTAAAGAAGATTTTCAGCAAGGAGCCACACCAGGGCGTGAATCCTGACGAAGTGGTTTCGCTGGGCGCAGCCATTCAGGGCGGCATCATCTCCGGCGACGTCAAAGACGTCGTTCTGCTGGACGTAACTCCGCTGTCCCTTGGGATCGAAACAGAAGGCGGAATCATGACGACTCTGGTCGAACGAAACACCACGATTCCAACGACCAAGTCCGAAACGTTTTCCACTGCGGCCGACAACCAACCGGCAGTGACGGTCCGAGTATTTCAGGGGGAACGACGCATGGCCACGGACAATCGTCTGCTGGACCAGTTTGACCTTGCAGACCTGCCACCGGCACCGCGCGGCGTGCCGCAGATCGAGGTGAAGTTTGATATCGACGTGAACGGTATCCTGAGCGTCTCCGCGAAAGACAAAGCCACTGGCAAAGAGCACAGCGTTGAGATCAAGCAGTCCAGCGGTCTGTCTGACGACGAGATCGAACGGATGCGAAAAGACGGTGAAGCCCACGCCGAGGTAGACAAGAAGAAGGAAGAACTGGCGAAGGCAAAGAACGAAGCGTCAACGCTGGTACACCAGACGGAAAAAACGCTGAAGGAGCACGAAGACAAGCTGGACGAAAGCTCGAAGTCAGCAATCACAGCGTCCTGTGAAAAGGTGAAGGCGGCTGCGGAAGGCGACGATGCCGCCGCCATCCAGACCGCTCTGCAGGAATTGGCTCAGGCAAGTGAAGCGTTGTATCAGCACATGGCGGCTGCGGCCGAATCAGCCGGTGGCGAAGACGGTGAATCCGTCGGGGCAACGGCGGGTGGTGGCGACGACGATATCATTGACGCCGACTTCGAAAAGAAGGACTAACGGCGCGCGGCAACAGCAGACTGGACGCCGCACCGGAAGTGAAATTCCGTAGTGTCGCAACAGGGCCTGGCCTGTTGTGGCCTGTGGACTCAATGGCGATCGAAGACGCCGACTCAGGTGAGTCGGCAGTCGCCGTCTCGTGTTTATAACATCGCGATCAGCTGCGTTCGTTGCTGCGCGACCATGAAAGGCACTCCTGATGGCATTCAATCCCGAAAAACTTACCGTCAAAGCCGGACAGGCGTTACGACATGCTCAGGAACTGGCGGAAGAAAACAGCCACCGAATTCTGCGACCGCTGCACATTCTGAAAGCGCTGCTGGACGAAGACCAGGGCATTATGAAACCGCTGCTGCAGCGGGTGGGCGTGAACGTCGGGCAACTGGCTTCCATGGTGGATAGCGAGATCGATCGACTCCCACAGTCAACCGGCAGTGATGAACCTGTAAGTGCCGGACCGGAAGCCGTCAAAGTCCTGAATGCGGCCGACAAGCAGGCCCGCGACATGGGCGATGAATACACGTCGACCGAGCATCTGCTGCTGGCACTGACTCAGGTAGAAGACCAGGCAAAGCGAATGCTTGCGTTGAACGCCGTGAATGAAGCCGACATCCTGGAAGGACTGAAGGAAGTGCGTGGTGGGCAATCCGTGACAGATCAGAATCCCGAGGAAAAATATCAGGCTCTGGAAAAGTACGGTGTGGATCTGGTTCAATCGGCACGCGACGGAAAGATCGATCCGGTCATCGGCCGCGATACGGAGATTCGTCGAGTCATTCAGGTACTGTCGCGACGGCGCAAGAATAACCCGGTGCTGATTGGCGAACCCGGCGTCGGCAAGACAGCAATCGTCGAAGGACTCGCACACCGCATTGTTCTGGGCGACGTGCCGCAGAACCTGAAGGACAAGAAGGTCTTTGGGCTGGACCTTGGCGCGCTGGTGGCCGGGGCAAAATTTCGTGGCGAATTCGAAGACCGGCTGAAGGCGGTCCTGAAAGAAGTTCAGGATTCGAACGGCCAGATCATCATGTTCATTGACGAACTGCACACGGTCGTAGGAGCCGGCGCCAGCGAGGGAGCCATGGATGCGTCCAACCTGTTAAAGCCGGCGCTGGCGCGGGGCGACCTGCACTGTGTGGGAGCAACGACGCTGGATGAATACCGCAAACACATCGAAAAAGACCCGGCGCTGGAACGCCGATTTCAGCCAGTGGTTGTGCAGGAACCGAATGTCGAGGACACAATTTCCATCCTGCGTGGCTTGAAGGATCGTTACGAATCACATCACGGAGTGCGCATCACCGACGATGCTATCATTGCGGCGGCCACACTTTCGGACCGATATATTTCCGATCGCTTCCTGCCCGACAAGGCGATTGACCTGATCGATGAAGGCGCAAGTCGGTTGCGGATGGAGATCGATTCGATGCCCGCCGAAATCGACGAAGCAACTCGGCAGCTGACTCGTATGCAGATCGAAGCCGCCGCTCTGGAAAAGGAAACCAGCGATGACAGCAAAGAACACCTGGCCGAACTTCGACGATTAATTGCGGAAAACGAAGAATCCACCAATCAACTGAAAGCGAAATGGGAAGTCGAAAAAGCAGCGATTTCCGGACTCAAGCCACTGAAGGAGGAAATCGAAAAACTACGCACCGCGTACACTCAGGCCTTTTCCAGGGCGCAGCAGACCAACAGCAACGAAGACTACCAGGAGGCTTATGAAGCGGAGCAGAAGCTGAAAACGGCGGAAGGTCAGTTGGCCGAAATGGAACAGAAGTCCGCCGAGCTGAACGAAGATCCGGAAAGTCGCCTGCTGCGAGAAGAAGTGACCGAGGAAGACATTGCCTGGGTCGTCAGCGTGTGGACCGGCGTGCCGGTGGCTCGCATGATGCAGGGTGAACGCGAGAAGCTGCTGCGGATGGAAACCGAAATTCATAAGCGAATGATCAACCAGCAGGAAGCCGTCGAAGCCGTTTCCAATGCCGTTCGTCGAGCACGCTCGGGCATGCAGGACCCCAATCGTCCCATAGGTTCATTCATGTTTCTGGGGCCGACAGGCGTTGGCAAGACAGAGCTCTGCAAAGCTCTGGCGGAATTCATGTTTGACGACGAACGCAGTATGGTCCGCATCGACATGAGCGAATTCATGGAGCGACATTCCGTAGCCCGTCTGATCGGTGCGCCTCCGGGGTACGTTGGATATGAAGAAGGCGGACGACTGACGGAAGCAGTGCGGCGAAATCCGTACAGCGTCATCCTGCTGGACGAAGTGGAAAAGGCTCATCGTGACGTATTCAACATCCTGCTGCAACTGCTGGACGACGGACGTTTGACCGACAGCCAGGGACGCACCGTCGACTTCAGCAATTGCATCATCGTCATGACGTCAAATATCGGCAGCCAGGCGATTATGGATCTGAGCGGCGACGCCGACGACAAAGAGATTCACAATCGCTGCATGGACGCTTTGCAGCAGCATTTCCTGCCTGAGTTCCTGAATCGAATCGATGAAGTCATCGTGTTCCATCCACTGGGGCGGGATGAAATTCGCGAGATCGTGGATCTGCAGATTCGTCAGCTGAACAAGCAGCTTGAAGACAACGGCTACAAGCTGGAGGTCACCGACGCAGCGAAGCAGCTGCTGGCGAACGAAGGTTACGACCCGAAGTACGGAGCACGACCGCTGAAACGCGTCATTCAACAGCGACTACAGAATACTCTGGCCAACGAGATTCTGTCCGGTCGTTTCTCGGAAGGCGAGACAATTCAAATCGACGCCACAACCGACGGTTTCATCTTTGAAGGATCCGCAGAGTAGCCATCGCTTCACACCTACCTGGCAGGAAACTGACAGTTCCTGCTGGGCGCTTTTCTGGGGCACGCAGCCCTGTAGGGTCCGCTGTGCGGACCGAAACAGCTTAAGCAGCGGTCCCGGGAAATCCGAACGCAGACAACGGTCCGCACAGCGGACCCTACGCGGAAATCGACGCCAAATCAAACGAATCACATTGTCCACTTCAGCAGCCAGCACACGGGCGGCGTGCAATTCTTGCTGTGTGACGGCTCAGTTCACTTTCTCAGCCAGAACATCGACTACGGCCTGTTTCGCAATCTGGGTGAGCGGGCAGACGGAAATGTTATCGGCGAGTTCTGAGCCACGTCGTTCCGGCATGACGGGCAACGCGGTGTGGGACTTCACGATTCGTCCGGCGCGTTCCCCACGAACTGGGCTGGCCGGCGTTCAAAACGCTCTGGGCTGCTGACGGGGCTGTACGAGGCACACCTCGTTTTCCGGGATCCGAACCCTTCGCGCTGCGCGTGGCCGAGGGACTCGGTAGACGCCAGGGAACTCCGTGGGCGGCGATTCGTGATGCCGTTTTACAACATTCTGCAGTTTCCGTGGCAAATCCGACCTGGTCCACACGACCTTGATGTGGCCTCAGCTGAGTTCGACTCGCCTGTCGTGGCAACCAGGATCGGCGTAGTTCACCGTATATTCTCCTCTACGATTAGTTTTTTGGGTTTCCACAAACATTCCGACGCGGTTCGACGTAACCCCGTTATGCGGCGGCAGACCTGTGTTTCGCTGCGTTTACGGTTATCCAATGGCTTTCGGCCACCTACGCCAGTTGATTCGGAGCGACTGCTCCATGACTGAAAGCCAACTTTTCCTTACTTGATGCGTCGTGCCGGCCCGCAGCCCACTTTGCACTTTGTATTGCCAGAACCACCCCGGATTCGCTGACGAAGAACGAAAATATGCAGACTCAGGACAACGTGATTGAAATCAGAAACCTGTCGAAGGTTTACCGCGATTTCTGGGGCAGAAAGAAGGTTCAGGCCGTAAAGAGCCTGAGCCTTGATGTTAAACGGGGCGAAGTCTTTGGCTTGTTGGGACCAAACGGTTCCGGCAAGACGACGACCATCAAAATGCTGCTGGGACTGTTGTTCCCGACGTCGGGTGAAATCAAGATCCTGGGCAAGAAGGCCTCGGACGTCGAAAAGAACGAACGAATCGGATATCTGCCGGAAGAATCGTATCTCTACCGCTTTTTGAACGCGGACGAGACGATGGACTTCTACGGAAGGCTGTTCAATATCTCTGCCGCGGAACGGGTCCAGCGCGCTGATGAGCTCATCAAAATGGTCGGACTCGACGGTGCTCGACGCCGGCAGCTGAAAGAGTACTCCAAGGGCATGACCCGCCGCATCGGATTGGCTCAGGCGTTAATCAACAATCCGGATCTGGTGATTCTGGACGAACCAACAAGTGGTCTGGATCCCATCGGTACTCGCGAAATGAAGGATCTGATCCTGAAGTTGAAAGATGAAGGAAAGACGGTCGTTTTTTGCAGCCACCAGTTAGCGGATGTGCAGGACGTCAGCGATCGCATTGCCGTGCTGTTTCAGGGCGAGCTGAAGGTTCTGGGAGAAGTTGACCAATTGCTGGAACTGCGAGAAGAAACTGAAATCCGAACCGGTAACCTCAGCGATGAAGCAATTGCGGAAGTCCGGCAGGTTCTTGAAAAGCACGGCATGAAGGACAGTCTGATTCAGAGACCACGAGCGGACCTGGAAGAGTTGTTCCTGAAAACAGTTCGCGAAAGCGGCGAACGGCCAGGGCGAAGATTTACGGCCGAAGAGATGGCGGCGACTCAACCGGCAGCTGCTGAAGCTGCAACAGCTGAGTCCGCTAACGATTCCGCTGACTCCTGAGAAACGCCATCTTCCCTGTTTTCGCTTTCTGACTTCAACATTTGCGGACTGAATCATGGATTTCGATCCACCAACATACAGTATTGCGTTTGGCGTGGCGAGCTGGCTGAGGCTCGTCGTGATCATCGGCGTGATTGCGATTGGCATTGGTGCCATCGCCGCGTTTTCGCGAAACGGCACGAGCGGAGGTAAAGCTTTCGGCACCGGCCTGGCGAGCTTCCTCAAGGACCTGTTCGCCGTGTCTCCGCGTCGAGTCATCGCACTGGCTCGACTGACATTGACGGAAGCACTGCGGCGCAAGGCTCTTTTGGTCTTCGTGGTGTTCGCAATGATGTTGATGTTCGGTGGCTGGTTTCTGACGGACAGTAACGACCGAGCGGATCTGCAGGTCAGCGTTCACATTACGTTTATGCTGACAACAATCTCCTGGCTCATCCTGCCGGTCGTCATGTTCCTGAGCTGCTGGAGCCTGCCGGAAGATATTCGCATTCGTTCGCTGCACACTGTTGTGACAAAACCGGTTCGCCGAGTTGAAGTGGTCATGGGGCGAATGCTTGGATTCTCTACGTTGGCGACAGCAATCCTGCTGTTGATGGGGGCTGTTGGGTACATCTGGATTCAGCGTCAGGTACCGCCCTCCGCAGATCCGAACGCCCCGGGTCAGCTGACGTGCCGTGTTCCGTCATACGGCAACCTGTTCTTTCTGGATAACAACGGCCTGCCCAAGAACGTGGGCATCAATGTGGGCGATCCATGGATGTATCGATCGTTCGTCGAGGGCAACTCACGGGCTCGAGCCGTGTGGGTCTTCTCCGATGTGACGCCCGAAAGAATCGGCGACCAGCTGAATATGGAGTCCCGCTTCGAAGCGTTTCGCACGGTTAAAGGTTCCGATGATACGATCAACGAAGGGATTGAGGCACAGTACACGCTGGTCCGAAATATGCGTGAGGATGCATTTTCATCGTTTGGCGTAGGTGCCAGTTTTCGACCGGCAGCGGAATCCATGCGAGAGGGCAGCTTTCAGAATGCCGCCGACCTGCTGAGCGATGCGGCCGCTCGTATGGGCTCATCGCAGAGTGACTTTCCACCGGTTGACTGCCACCAGGTGTCGTTCGCATGCATGCAGGTGGAGTATGTGTTGGCGGAACTGGGGGATGAATTCCAGGACGTAGTTGATGCATTTGTGGTGTTTGGGCAGCTTGCTGGTAAAGTCGAAGAGAACAAGGTCGCCACGTATCAGGACCTGTCAACGGCGTGCGAATCATTGGCTGACGTACTGCGAAAACGCGGTCAGGACCTAATGGAGTCCATGCCGCGGTTTGAAGTTCCGCTGGAATCGTTCCATATCACGGAATTTCACGAAGGCGATAACGTGAATGCCTATCCGCGAACACTGTCTTATGCAGCGGACTACGAAGCAACCGCTCGCTTTCTTGCAGATGTAACCGCTGCATGGAACGACCAGGAAAAGCTGGTCGATGGTACAGAGCTTGCGACCGGTCTTGCCGAACTTCTTGCTGAGTCCGCCGGGATTTCACCGGAGAATGCAGATTTGTTCGTCGAGGTGCTGCAGGAGCAGATTGATGCGGAGAGCCTGACAATTACTGATGGCAAACTGGCAATCGCCGATGATTCTCGCTGGCTGCAGTATTTCATGAAGCTTGTCCGTGAGGAGAAGCTGATTTCCCGTGATCCGGCCGGCTGGGTTTTGGAAGTTGATCTGTTCGATGATCTTACTTCCAATGGCAGACTTCAAATCGACGTCGCGTGCCTGAACCATCAGATGTTTCTTGGCATGGCTCGGCCGGACCTGTTCATTCGCCTTAAGGACAATTCCTTTCTGCAGGGATACAGTAAAGCGTTGTTGAATATCGGGCTGATGCTTTCTCTCGTGGTCGTGCTGGGCGTCACCGCCAGCTGCGTCGTCAAGGGACCAGTTTCGTTCTTCTTCACGCTCGCAGTGTTCGTGATCGGCCAGTTCTTCCATGAACTGATGCTCCGCATTGTTGGTGGATCGGAAGAAGATCAACACAGAAACCCCAATTCAGGACTGGATGCCAGCGAAGGCACTCAGCAGGTAGTCAAAGCATTGGACACCGGAGTCGTCGGTATTCTCGACGTGGCAAGCAACATCATTCCTGACTTCAGCATCTTCAGTGATTCGGCAGCTTACATCGAAAACGGATTCGACGTCCCGTGGAATTCGTCTGTGTTGCCAGCTATTCTGACGTTTGTCGGGTTCCTTATTCCATGCATCATTATTGGTGCGGCGTGCCTCAAGTTTCGTGAGTTGGAATCGAAATGAACAACCTTTCATCAAGACAACGAAAGCTGGTTTATGCCGGCTGCATTGTCTTTCTGCTGATCCCAATCGTCTATCTTGGGGCACCCACGTCCGAAGATGTTCTGCCTGGGACAAAGACGGCTGTGTCCGGCGGACTGCTGGCCCAGATGCGCGTCGAACACGACCTTGGCGAAAGTACGCTTGGGGAAATTGATCCGTCCAGTGCTGCGATGAATCTCGTCCTGCTGGGACTCAGAGGTCCGGCTGCCGGGATCCTGCATCTGCAGGCCCTCGAATACCAGGAAAAGAAAAACTGGGGAAAGCTGAAGACCACCGTGGATTCCATCATTAAACTGCAGCCTCATTATGTTGAGATCTGGAAGTTTCAGGGTTGGAATCTGGCCTTCAACGTTTCGCGTGAGTGGGACAAGGTGGCAGACCGTTTCTATTGGGTAAAGGAAGGCATCAAGTTTCTGCAGCTGGGAACGAACCGGAACCAGACGACGACCATTCTGTTCCATAATGTCGGCGACTTCATGGGACGCAAGTTCGGCAACTCTGACGAGAAAAAGTTCTTCCGCAAATTCTTCATTGATGACCCGAACGACGAACGCTTTCCGGACGGTTCGTCCGACCCGGAACTCAACCCACAGGGCAAAGACAATTATCTGGTCGCCAGGGATTGGTTCGACATTGCCAATGACAAGGATGCAAATGGGTATCCCGTCAAGGGCATGACGCACGTATTCTTTCGGCAGGCACCTTCACGAGCCCTGTTTGACTATGTCACGGCAAAGCAGAATGACTATGCCGCCGACATGCAGGAAAAGGGTGAGGACGAGGATCGGCTGATCTGGGATGAACAGAATCGAAGTGGATGGGACAATGCCTACGCAGAATGGACCGAAGTGTACGGCAACGACATTTTCCTTGGACTGAACGACGTCAGGTACAAGTTGAATTGTTCAGCCGACGAGCTGGCAGCGCTGGCCAAAGAAAACGGAGTCACACTTGCGANNTGGCCGTTTCGGCACACAGAGCCATCGCGGACGGAAAAGTGGCATATTCAAGAGGGCAGATTTCCGACGCAGAAGACAGGCAGGGCAACCTGCAGCCGTCCCCGGCGGAAATGCGATTTTTTGACGGCCTGAAGAAAATGGATGAGCTCCTGGCGAAGTACCCTACACTTCAGTACCACGATGCCTACATCGAAGAAATCCTTCTGGCGGCTTATTACTGGACAACAGTCCAGCAGTACAACAACAAACAGCCTCCTGCAGATTATCCTCTGAAGCAATTCACCATCCTGCACTCGGCTCGCCAGCCCGACATTGAACGGGAGTTCATGAGGGAAAACCGCAGCAGATTTTAGTTTCGTGAGGCTGGCGGTTTGTCCCGTCGCGTGGAATGATCGTTCGCCGCAATTCAGGTGTTCACCACCTGAATTTCAAAACGACTTGTCGGAGTAATACTCTTGTTTGCGGGTCCTATCTTTGCTCGAGAAGCCCTGATTGCTCCGCGCCGACTGAGTCACTATCTGCTGCGGTCAGGCTACGTCGCGTGCCTGCTGGTACTGATGTACACCATACGTCAGGCCACGATCGGATTTCAGGACACGAAGTTTTCTGGTGACATCGCTGCATACAGCAGTCTGGTGTTCAGCGTCTTTGCATTGCTGCAGCTGACACTGGGGATGTTTTTTGCGACGTTATTTACGGCCGCCAACATCGCCCAGGAAAAGGATCGTCGCACGCTGATTCTTCTGCTGATGACCGATATGCGCAGTCGGGAACTGGCTCTGGGAAAACTGCTGGCCAGCCTGTTGATCGTCGGTGTGCTGTTGGCAGCTTCACTGCCGGTGTTCTGTGTGCTGCAACTGCTGGGCGGAGTCAGCTGGTCGCAGATTCTGTGGGCAGAAGCAATTATTGCAGCGACCACTCTGGCAAGCGGCTCATGGGGCTGCATGGTGGCCTACTGGCGTGAGAAAACATTTCAGACGCTGGCGATCAGCGTGCTGGGCGTGGTCCTGTTTGTGGCGTCTGTCGAAGGAGTCATCGCCCTTGTCGGCAGTCAGTCAACTGTCGGATTCTGGCTGGGGCAACTGTCACCCTACAGATCATTATTCAGCGTTCTGAATCCGCTGACGGGGCAGGACCACGGAGTGGTCCTGGTGTCTGCGTTGAAATCGGTATCGCTGTTGACTGGCCTGGCCGCAGCCCTCAGTCTCTACACCATTAAACGGCTTCGCATATGGAATCCCTCACAACAACTCAGACAGAGCGTACTGGAAAACGAGTCGCAGCCGAGTGCCGTCGCGCCGGACAGTGTCGAGACCACGGTGTCCACTGGCAAAGGACGCAAGCATCACCGCGCCGTCTGGAACAACCCTGTCACGTGGAAGGAAATTGCCACGCGCGGTTACGGTCAAAAAATTGTTGTGATCAAACTGGCCTACGTTCTGCTGGCGGCATTGATCGGGTATTCGGTCATGACCTCGCGGACCGACAGCACCGCACTTGTGCTGGGCATGATATCGCCACCGGCGGCCGCGTTTTTAGCCATTGCTGTCATTAGTCTGTTGCTGATCAATGCTCAGGCCGTGACATCAATTTCCACAGAACGCGACGACAACACGCTGGATATTCTGCTGGCGACAGATCTGCACGCCAGCGAATTCATGACCGGCAAGATTCTGGGTGCCTTGTGGAACACACGCGAAATGATTGCTGTGCCGGTCATCCTGATGGCCGCCGCGATGACGTACGGAGCGTCACAGCAGCTCACCGTGGAGAATCTGATCTATCTTGTGGTGACGTATTTCTGTCTCTCAATGTTCGCCATCATGTTGGGCCTGCATTCCGGGCTGACCTACGAAAATTCGCGCGCGGCCATCGGCAACAGCCTGGGAACGATGTTCTTTCTGTTCATTGGCATCTTTGTGTTCATGTTACTGCTGGTGGAAGCACGGTCGTCGTTCGCCATTCAGATGCAGAGTTTCATTGTGTTCATCGGACTGGGCAGCATCGGCCTGTACAGTTCCCTGACGCATAAAAACCCCTCCAGCGCCCTGACGATGGCCGCTGTGATGTTGCCATTTCTGACGTTCTACGCCATCACGGACTTTCTGCTGGGTGGCACTCTGGGCGTGTGTTTCTGGATCTGCGTGGCCTACGGATTTGCAACGATCGCGATGCTGGTCCCCGCGGTCAGCGACTTTGATGTCGCTCTGGGACGCACGACACACGACGCTGGCTGAGTTCGCCTGCAGGAAGATCACAGGTTGACTGTGGCACGTGAAGCAGGCCGGTTCCAGGAGCGAAGCGACGCTCCGGCAATGGAACGAAGACAACGCGAACGTGCGCGAACGGCAGCATCAGGCCAATCCCGCGACCTGCAGCGCTAGTGCGTAGATCTGCTCTGTGTCCAGGACGTGATCGTTGGCTTCAAACAGGCTGGCGATGGCTTTCCGGTGGACCTTCATCTTGGTACCGCCCACCCCAATCGCTCCGTAACAAATTGTGCCGTGCTTTTCTGCAGCCTTGTCGGTGACACCGATGTCGGAGATGCCGGTCGGTGGTACGGCGTTCAAGTCGATGGCGACGGATAAGCCATCCAACGCTGCCAGTGAGCCTTCCGGAAGGAAACACACGCCAGCGGCCCCGGCGGCCACCACAAGCTGCTTACCGGAGCACAGACTTTGAAACTCTTCGACTGTCGCAGCGCCGGCCGGAGTCAATGTTCCGGCGTCTGTCTTTTTACGGATGGCATCGCAGGAAGTGGCGGCTCGATCTTCGGACCGCGACACCAAGGTCACGGCACTGCCTTCGGTCGCCAGCAACTGAGCCACTCGCTGACCGACCGGCCCCGTGCCACCCAGGACCAGAGCCGATGTTTTGGCCAGCTGCAGGTGTTTCTTAGCCGCCACGACAGCGGCGGCCGCTGTTGTGTTGCAGCCGTTGGAATCCATCATCACGGAAACTTTCATCGGCCCGAAAAATGTCGAGCCAATTTTGTCCATCAGGGCTTCGCCGTCAGTCACGTTACTGCCACCGACAAAGATGGCCGTGTTCTTCAGATCGGCGGGACCACGCGTAAATATTGCTCCGTGGACAAGCCCGGTTACGTTGTCGGGGGAAATGCCGCCGTAACTGAACAGTTCGTCGACTCCGGCGTCGACCGCGACGACGCGATCAAACGTGCTGGGGGCCTGGTCAGTATCAAATTGAATCAGGATCTTCTTCATCATCTTTACTCAGTGACAGGACGTTCTTTGTTCTTTCGTCGTGGCTGCAGAGCACGGCGGTAATCGGCGAAGACATGTTCGGCCAGCAATGTGGCTTCGGCGGCCAGTTCGTCGATGCGGTTGCGAAAAATGGCAAAGGCGCTCAGTGACGGAACTGCGACTCCAAGACCCAGCAATGTTGTGATCAAAGCCCGGTAGATCCCCGGAGCCAGTTCAGAAACCTGCGGATTCGCTTTCTGTTCGAACTCCAGAAACGCCTGGATCATTCCCCAGACTGTTCCCATCAATCCCAACATCGGTGCGATCGTAGCGATCACGGACAGGTATTCGATGCGTCTAAACAGTCGCGCCATTTGCTCTGCAGCGGCGTCTTCCATTGCTTTTTCAATGGCATTGTAGTTTCCTCCCACTTCGTCGAGGCCCGCACGCAGCACTCGGCTGAGAAAGCCAGGATGTTCCTGGCAAAACTTCTTAGCTTCGTCGATTTTTCCTTCGGCAAGAAAACGATGCACTTCTTCGGCCAGTCCTGGCGGGATCAACATTGAATGACGAATGTTCATCACGTGGTCGGCAATGAGTGCCACCATCACCAGGCTCAACAGAACGATCAAATACCCCACGGAACCGCCGGCGCGGAGCATGTCACTGAGGCTGAGTCCATTGCCTGCCGCTTGCTGAACGACGACGTCGGCTGGCCCCTCCGGCTGAAATGCGACCGCAACCGGAGCGTGTAGAAGGACAATTCCGACTGATGATACAGCGGCAAACGTCAGCCATCGTGCTGTCACAGTTGGCGTCGCTTTAAGTTCAGGAAACGGTCTACCGAAATTTTGCATGCGGCCTCTTCCGTGGGCAACACGGACGTGTTGGAACTTATTCAGTGCCCGGCAAGCAATCGCCACGACGTTGTCCGGATCATATGCCGCAGAATGGTAGTAAATCGCGGCCCGCGCGCGAATCGGTGGTTCGGCATCACGAATTCATTCGGATACAATCTGACGAGACCTGAGCCTCAGATCAGACCGGCGAATACCCAAACTCGTACATCGGCGGTTGCCGGGCGCAGAAACTGACGGAACATTGCTTTGTTTCGTTAAACAGGCGACGATAATTGCCCGTCGGGACGTTTACAGAAGAGGGGCGTTCCTGGGCAGACATCTCTGATGAGTCTTATTCCTTCGACAGGAGATCCTTAAATGCATCAAAAACTTGCAATAACAACCACAACGATCGTGCTGCTGCTGGTAACGTCTCTGCAGGCCGATGAATCCGAAGCGCGAGAAAAAGCGTTTTCTGCGCGGATGTCCAACGTGACTCTGGTCGGTTCATTCACTGTCGATGGCAAGACAGATGGTCCTCCTAAGGCTGAGCGTTACGAGATTAAGAGCGTAACGAAACTGAGGGGCAACCTCTGGACGTTTGTAACGCGAGTAAAATATGGCAAGGTCGACACAAAGGTGCCGATCACCGTTCCTCTGGAATGGGCAGGCGACACGCCCATGGTGTCTCTGACAGATGCAACGTTGCCTGGACTTGGTTCGGCGTTCTCCGCACGAGTCATCTTTCACGACGATCGTTATGCCGGCACATGGCAGCACGGCAACGTGGGTGGCCACATGTTCGGGCGGATCGAAAAGACAAAGCCAGCCGCTGAGACGGAGAAACCGACCGAATGACACGGCGAAAAACAGCCTCCATGATCTTCGTCTGTTTGCTGTATGTCGGCTTGACAATCAGTGCGGTCGGTCAGGATGGGCGCGACCGAAATGACGACGCTCGTCGACCGCAGGACTACCGAAGTCGAAACTTCCTGATCCACACTGATCTGGCCAGTGACGACGCGGAAGCCCTGCTGCAGAAGATGGAGACGATGCTGAAGATCATCTCCCGTTATTGGGGAGCCCCCAATCGTAAAACGATCGAGTGCTACGTGGTGGACAACCTGGACTATTGGCCTGTCGGGTCACTTTCTCCAAACGTTCGCAACACAGTGCGTCAGGGGGGAATCACGATTGCTCAGGGATCGCGTCGCGGCAATCAGCTGAACATGAACGCTGTCGTGTACGCGTCCAACAGCTACGGTACGCCTCAGCATGAAGCCGTTCACGCGTATTGCTACCAGACATTCGGAGTGACCGGGCCCACATGGTACGCCGAGGGCATGGCAGAGTTAGTAAATTACTGGATCGAAGACGATTCAACGGTCACCGCACCGGACTATGTGATTCAGTATCTGAAGAGGTCGCCCCGCAAGAGCCTTGAGGAAATTACCGACTATCGGCAACGCACCGGAGATGGCTGGCAAAACTACACATGGCGGTGGGCGTTGTGCCATTTTCTGGTGAACAACAGGAATTACTACGACCGATTTCGTCCGATGGGTGTTGGATTTCTGACGGGAAGACCATCAACCTTCGCCCGCTCATACGCCTCAAAAATGAAGGAACTGGAGTTTGAGTTTGAATTCTTCGTCGATCATCTGCAACTTGGTTTCGACGTGGATCGTTGTGTCTGGAACTGGAAAGCGAAGTATCGAGTACAAAAAGGCACACGCCCGGTGGTCGCAAGGATCCGTGCAGATAAGGGCTGGCAGCCCGGCGGATTGAAAGTCAACGAGGGACAGGACTATCGCTTTACCGCCGAAGGAATGTGGCGAACCTCAGGCGATTCTGAGGAAGTACTCGCCGACGGCGGACCAACCGGCATTGGGAAGCTGATTGGCATTCTGTTCAATAACTATGAACTAAGCGCGCCGTTTGAACTTGGCACGGACGGCACTTTTACGGCGACAGGCGATGGACGACTTCTGCTCCGCTGCAGCGACGAGTGGAATCAACTGAGCGACAACAAAGGCACAATTTCAGTGGAATTGATGTCCGTCAAAAACGATTAAGGACTGTTCTTCAACACGCTGGGGACTGTGGCAACAGTCAGTGCGACGACTGCAGGGCAAACGCTTCGGTCTTCACGATTGGAATCGCCCCAAAACCAGGTGTCATGACTTCGATGGAAGTTTGTGAGAACTGCGCAGAATTCAGGCTGTTGGGCTTTCGGCGAATCACGGCATGAGTTTAAATCAATCGCTTCGGCGAGATCGTGGCACAGTACCGTCCCTCGCAACCAAACGTGTACCCATTCCGGGATAGAATACGTGAGTTCCTCACGACCGCGGTTACTGGTGTCCGGCGACTCGGACGAAGCGACCAGTCAGTTTTGCAGGATAATGGGCGATAGAGTGGAACTGATCCCACCGGGAATCCCCGGCGCGGAGGCGGACGGAATTCTGTTTGCCGGTGAGTTCGCGAAACGCACTCAGGATCTGCAGCTGTGTGCACAGGGTTTCCTGGACAGTGTTCCGGATGCCCTCGTCCTTGTGGACGCCGAAAACAAAGTGGTCTGGCACAATCAGATGCTTCAGGACATGGCCGGCAGCGACTCCTCGCTGATCGGCCTTTCTTTTTGGGAAGCGCTCGGAAACCCGGAAGTGATTAGCCCCACCGTGCTGCCCACTGCGCTGCCCACGAATATCGATCCCGGTCCCGATAGAATTCTGAAAGCCATCCTGAAAATGGCTGAACGCAAGTTTGTGGCGGTTCGGGCATCGCGATCACCACTGCCCCCTGGAAAAGGGCAAACGTTGCCATTAACCACGATCGTGGTTCGCGACGTTTCTGAAGAAATCCTGGAGAACCAGAAACGCGAGGCACTGTATCGAGCGGGTATCGAATTGGGAGACTTGTCGCCGGAAGAGGTGACGGAGATGTCGCCGGAGGATCGCTCTGAGCTTCTGAAGGACAAAATCCTGGAGTATTCCCAGGATATCCTTGGCTTTGAAACCATCGAAATTCGTGTGCTCAACCCGACTTCGGGCGAACTGCTGCCGCTGCTGCAAGTCGGCATGCGTTCCGAAGCAGCGACACGGCAGCTGTTTGCAAACGCAGAAGGAAACGGGGTGACCGGATATGTCGCCTCGACTGGCAACAGTCACCTGTGTGAGGACACACAATCCGACCCGCTTTACCTGAGCGGAGCTGTCGATGCTCGCAGTTCACTGACCGTGCCGTTGATCATGCACGACGAAGTACTGGGGACATTCAATGTGGAAAGTCCGGGAGCTCAGGGCTTTGATCAGAAGGATCTGGAATTCCTTGAAGTTTTCGGCTGTGTGGTGGCCATGGCTGTCAATCAGCTGCAGTTACTGGTGGCCGAAAAAGTCACCACGGCCACCGAAAGCTCAGCTCGACTGCGGCGTGAAATCGCATTGCCGACGGACGACATCCTGTCCAGTGCCACGGCCATTCTGGAAAAGTACATCGGCCACGATCCAGACGTCTGCGAAAAGCTGCAAAGCATTCTCGACAATACTCGCACCATCCGGGGCCAGATTATACGCGTTTCTGAAGAAGTGGATTCCGGCGATGTGGCGTTTCCTGGTACATCCAGCCGGCAGCGAGTCGAACGCCCTGCTCTAAAGGGCAAACGTATTCTGGTGGTGGATAGTGACGAAACCGTGCTGAAGTCTGCTCACGATCTGCTGGACCAGCACAATTGCACAGTGGAGGCTGTTCGTTCCGGTAAAGAAGCCTGCCAGATGGCCCGCACTCATCATTACGATGTCGTCCTGACCGACATTCGCCTGCCGGACATGAATGGGTACGAGTGCTTCTGTGAGATTCAGGAGATCGACGGCCGTCTGCCAGTCGTCCTGATGACCGGCTTCGGCTACGACGCCGGACATTCCATCGTCAAATCACGTCAGCGTGGTTTGAAGTCCGTGCTGTACAAACCATTCCGCCGAGAACAACTGCTGAGCGAGGTGGAAAAGGCAGTCACGCCACCGCCACCGCATCAGTAACATTGAACACGGACGCCGGTCAGCGAGTGTCGAGTCCCGGCGCGCCGACGGATGTGCCGCGGCCCCATTGGCTTTGGCAACGCGCACGATTCCAGTCATTTCGAAACAAGTCCGGACTGAACTGCCAGGCACCGGACACTGCCGTTTCGGTCTCGACAGATCAATCGACCGTTTGCCAAAACGACATGCGGCCAGGCATCTGTTTTCGAAAACACAGTTTCGGCAGCCAGTTGAGTGTACTTTTGCGGCGACCGCTTCGCCGTTTCCGCCAGTGACAGACTGCCCTTCTTTGCGTAGACGATCAGGCGATCATCGCTGGTCAGAATGCACGAACCCTGTGACCCTACTTTGCCGCCCGACCAAATTTCATTGCCGGTTTCGAAATCAACACAGTGAACGCCCCGCCACGCCCAGTAGACGTGGCCCTCGTGAATCACCGGACTGCATACGCCCGAAGCGAGTCCGTTTTCCCAGACCTTTTTCGCGCCCTGCAAGGTCACATTCAGCCGACACATCGCAAAGTGGTTATAGGCTGACGTGATAATGACCGAATCTTCGAAAACGGCCGCGGTGGCTATGTTATTGCCGTAGTCAGTTGTCCATGGATAGACAGCAACGGTCCTGCCGGCGTTGTTCCCGTCGATCCTCGTCACAACAAGATTTCTCAGCGTCAATACGGCCACGCAGGGAACTCCCTGGACACTGATCGGCACGGGACCTCCAGTATGCCCGGCTTCGTCCCGGTTCTCCGATATCCATAGCTCACGACCGGTGCGTTTGTCGAAAGCCACGACGTTGCCCCGCTTTCCGCCGACTTCCACAATCAACTGTTCACCAATCACCAGCGGAGAACTCATGTAGCCGTAATCGCGCTGAGTTCTCTTACGAACGGCAACTTCGGGACGCTGTTCTGCCTTGTAGCGATCGTAAATGTTCAAAGACCACGAGGAACGACCTTTCTGTCGCGTGTCCCATGCATTCAGGTCACCGTCAACACCAAGCGTGAATAACAGACCCGTTTCCGAGTCATAGCCCGGAGTCGAACACGCGCCCGAGTACAGCTTCTGGTCACCGATTGCGAAGCGCCCATAGCGTGGCGACTGATACGATTGTTGCCACAGCTCTTTGCCAGTATCGCTGTCCAGACAGAAGACCGTGTCACGGTTATTTGACCAGCCAGTCAGAAAGACCTGGTTGCCGACGACAACAGCCGACGAACTGCCCTCGCCAACGGCCACTTCCCACAACTGGCCGTTAAGCCACGACTGACCATCCCAGCCGGACGGTTCCGACGAAATGTCGTTCCGACCAGGACCCCGCCAGTGTGGCCAGTCGGCGCTTTCGCCTGGCAATGCTGCCGACAGGAAAAACAACAATAAGGAAAAGCAAATCGTGCGGTTCATAAACCAGCTCTTGTCTTCTGGACGGGCAACGCGGAACAGAAAGGCGTCTGCAGCTACGCCGATTCGAGAACACGCAGCTCAGATGACTCGACGAATTCCTTCACCTTCGGTCGATAGGCTTCCATATGAGGCGCCACCAGATGGGCCTTCAACGCGTCCAGCGACTCCCATTTTTCGACAATCGTCACCCGATTCTCATCAATGTGCTGATTTCCGAGGTCCGTGGCTGCATCAATCGTCGGGCCATATTCAATACAGCCAGCTTCCTGCAAAACCTCGGGCACGATTTTGCGGAATTCGGTCAGGAAGTCGTTTCGGTGACCGGAAGTGCATGTAACCGTGGCAATAACCGTAACCATGATCCGTGTTTCTGTTGCGTTGACCAGTGAAGAGTGTGAATGCGGCAGGCTATCTGTTCACCGTCAACGTCGCCACCGAGTAGAAACCGATCGACCTGTCACAGCGTGCATCCGATCGTTGGAGGGACCACGCCGCCCAGTGTTTGCTCCTCTCCCCAGCGTTGTTCGTTGTCCTGCGAATCGGTCTGCGAGCGGGGGAGAGGCTGGGGGCTGGCTTGCGTATTCACCGGGTCGCTGCCGTTATCTGAAACCGAAGGGACTAATTATCGGTATTCCGAT
>LWDU01035251.1_pt1 | contig 23920 bp, 23 predicted proteins | sample 727161 | NCBI WGS metagenome assembly LWDU01 (sample SAMN04566230, study PRJNA314399) | hydrothermal vent metagenome | isolation source: deep sea hydrothermal plume seawater | place: Mexico: Gulf of California, Guaymas Basin | collected 2004-07-11
TGAGTTTAATCACCAACCAGACATCAGTAACAAAGATGAATTGGGAGATCTTGCCACTGCATTCGTAACTATGGCGGGGCGACTGAAACACCTGGAAGAAATGAACCTGGACACTAGCCCACTAACGAGACTGCCGGGCGGCACCACTATTGGAAATGTCATGAACAAACGCATAGATGCCAAAGCGCAGATTGCGTTTTGTCTAATGGATATTGACAATCTCAAAGCATATAACGATCACTATGGTTACGCCAAAGGCAATGAAATTATTCAGGCCACTGCCGACATAATCAGCCAGGCTGTGGCGGACCATGGTAGTGAAGATGACTTTATCGGGCATATCGGTGGAGATGATTTTGTGGTCATTTCCTCACCCGGCACCTGCGACGAAATCTGTCAGGCGGTTGTTGATGCTTATGATACAGAAATTCCTAAATTTTACAGCACAAAAGACCGAAAGCGTGGCCACATCACCGGAGAAAACCGCCAGGGAGACAAGGTTTTATTTCCGCTGGCTACAATATCGATAGCTGTTGTGACCAACAAATCAAGGCAGCTCACGAATCATATTGAGTTTGGTGAAGCAGCAACTGAAGTGAAAGAGCGGGCGAAATCAGTGGCTGGCAGTATTTTTCTCGTGGATCAGAGAGAGGAAAGGACAGGCCGCAAAAAAGACCGCAAAGTGGTCACACTCGGTAAACCTAAAGCCGGTAAATCAGCGAAGGCCTGATAAATGGGTACAAAAATGATGGTGATTAAATCAGGGATTGTTTGTGCAATTGTTTCCTTTTGCATGGGATGTGCTGTTCAGAAAACAGATAACACAGCTGACATTGAGTCAGATCAGTATGCGTTGGAAACCGCCAGACTGGAGGCTATTGTACGTGAGGATCCTGGTTCTTCCAGAAGTTGGCAGGCGCATTACAAGTTGTCGCAAATATACACCAGCTATAAAAATCCCGGCCGTAATTACGAAAAATCTCTTGCGAACCTGGAACTTTATTTACCCCATCATCCGGCTTCAGCGGATGATCATGATTTGCAAAATTGGCTCTCTGTACTGTATGAGGTCCAAGAAGGGTCCCCTGTAGTATCTCAGCAGAAAAAGATCAGACAGTTGACGAAAAAGTTAAATGAGTCCCGGCAAGAAGTAACGGCATTAAAAGTAGAAAACAGCAACATCGAGAAGCACAATGACGAGCTGGAAATGAAGATTGCCGTGCTGAAAACGCTTGACCAGGGGGTTGAGGAAAAGCGTAGAAACTATAGTTTTGAATAACCATGTTTTGATATCCCGACCCGGCTCTCGTGGAATGTCCCGCCTTCACCCAGATCAGTGACAGCCTGAGAAGTCAGGTCATTAACCCCGGTTTGATTCGACGCCTCACCGGCCCAGTAAATACCCTCAGCGACCAGCAGTTTAGGCTGTGTTTTATCAGTTACATTAGCGACTCTGATATTGCTGCCCCTGTCATTAAACAGCTCTACACGGTCCCCGCTTTTAATATTGATTGTCAGGGCGTCCCGGGGATGTATCAGCACCTCACCCATCTGGTTAGGATAACGCTCGCCAAAAGTAGAATTGAGCAGCGCGCTATTCGGTGGCGCGATCAAAGCAAAAGGGAAACGCTTCTGCAGGGCAACGTCGTCAAATTCGGTATTGGGTAACAGACTGGGAATTGCCGGGACGTTGGGTTTGGATGAAGGCACCGAGAAGTGGAACTTGTTACCACCAAACTGGTTGAAATCCCCGCCCGTCTGATGCAAATCAGATAGAATAATTTCACCGGGTGGTATGCCTTCTTTCACGTATTGCTCTGGTAAACCGGAGATGCCCGGTGCATAAGTCTCTATTCTGTCAGAAGCTGTTTCATTAAATACGGCATCGTTAAAACCCATTTTCCTGGCCAGGGTCTGGAAAAGCGTAAAGTTGCTTATGGCTTCGCCTCGGGGCGCGATCACCGGGTCAATTCTTCCCAGGTAAAAATGGCCGTAACCCGTGTAAATATCTTCATTCTCGAAGGAAGTTGTGGCGGGTAACAACAGGTCTGCATACTGCGCGGTTGGTGTGCAAAATTGCTCATGTACAACGGTAAACAGGTCCTCACGTACCAGCCCTTTTCGAACCTGGCTCGAGTCCGGGGCAACACTTAGTGGATTGCTCGAGTAGACCAGGAGTGCTTTTACCGGCGGCGTCAAAACAGTCAGTGCCTCGCCCAGTCTGACCATATTGATGGTTCTGGTCCGCTGGGTCTGCATCGAACCGAATGACATGATTCTGTGATTGAGCGGAAAGGAATTACTGGAATACAGGGCACCGCGCCCGGCCCTGCCATCGAATAGCCCCAATGCTGCAGAAAGACACGCAATTGCCCGCAGTGACATAGCGCCTTGGGTATTTCTTGAGAGTCCAACGCCAACGCGGATGAACGTTCTGGGATTATCAATCAGCAGGCCTGCGAGTTCCCTGACCCTTGGCAATGGTAGTCCTGACCTGGCGATCAGTGATTCCAGATTTTGCGATTCAACGTATTGCCTGAGCTCCCCAAAGCCTTCGGAATGTTGTTGAATAAACTCATCGTCGATCTGCTCTCGTTCGATCAAAATTTTAAGCACGCCCAGAGCCAACGCCGTATCTCCGCCGGGCTTCACAGCGAAATGGTCGTCCGCCGACTGCGCAGTTACATTTCGATAAGGATCAATAGCAACAAATCGTGCACCGGCGCGCCTCGCTTCAACCACAAGAGGCATGAAATGAATGTTTGTGACCTTGATATTGATTCCCCAGGCAATGACCAGGCTTGAATCGAGTGCTTTTTCCGGGGGGCTACTGGGGTTGGGTCCGTAATGCATAAACCAGCCGGTTCTCGCGGCGGTTGAACAAATTGTGCGATTCAGTTGTGACGCGCCGTATCGATAGAAGAATGGGTCACCGGCATGAAAGTTGAGCCTCCCCATATTTCCGGCATATGAATATGGCAGCAACGCCTCACCACCGTATTGCTGCTTGATTGATCCCAGGCGTTCAACAAGGACCTCCCAGGCTTCGTCCCAGGAAATCCGTTCGAATTTACCTTCACCTTTCTTCCCGACGCGTTTCTGTGGATACAAGACACGATCATCTGACTGAACCCGGTGATGGTAGGTTCTTACCTTCTTACACAGAAACCCACGGGTAAAAGGGTGTTCAGGATCACCTTCAATGTTGACAATTTTCCCGCCCTCCAACGTCGCAATCATGCTGCAGGCGTCAGGGCAGTCCAGCGGGCAAATTGTTTTCTTCTTTTCCATCGCAGTTCAGTCTGTCACGCGATAACTATTCGTCGAGTGTGAAGAAATTTGCCCTCGGTGTCCTTGAATCATCGTAAACAGGTTCTTTGTAGTCGCAGCGATATTTGTTGTTATCGGCTTCCTTAATGCCAATTTCACCCAGCAACGCGCCCATATTAAAGTAGTTCTCATGCTTAAAATGAGCAGCCAGCGACGCCTCGTCGTCCCATAGTTCATAAACGACGATCCGGCCCGTAACGCAAGGACTCATCATCCCTGGTTGCCTGTTGTAGGGGTTTGGCCCTCTCAAGCGCCTGGTTCATTTTGTCGGGGTCGGCAAGATCGATACAGCCTGCAATGATGATCATGGTACTTCCTTCTTTTTGGTTATGATTTGTATTCCGGATATTACTATACCTGACGCTGGTGCATCAGGCCCGTACAGTGACTACCGGGCTATGTTGGCCGGGCTATGCTGACCGGGACTATGATGACGGGGCCGTGGCCACCGATTCATCCATGGGTCTTGTTTCTCCTGTGACCCTTCTAAGTTCCATTTGTTGAATCTGCCAGCCCACATCCGGTTTGAATTCCACCTCATCGATGTAGGTTCCCAAGAATAGCCAGACCTTGTCATGGGGCATTTCATGCCAGGCCTGAACGTAACTTTGCATATGCGCCCGGCCTTCTATGATTTCACAATTATCGTTCAGTACCAGAGACTGAATCTCCACCAGTTGGGTGCCAATCAGATGCTGGGTTGGTCCCAGAGGTGCCAGGGCATCCAATACAACGTCGACCCAACTGTCAGGACCTGTTGCTGGGCGGGGTTTTGCATCAGGTCCTGAAATAATGAAAGTAACATTCGGTGAAAAGATTCGATGGTAGATGGCTCGACCTTCGGCGGTAGACTCTTTTGTAGCCACACCCAGAAGATCCGTGGCCCTGGCATACCATCTTCTCAAGTATTCAATTTCCTGAACCGCAGTTGATTTTGCGGCAGTATGACTACATGGCATAGACAAGCCTGTTGTTGGGTATTGCAACAGACAGTACGCGAACAGGACGTGCAGATAAACAGGGCTTTTCAAATTACTCTCATTTTAGATCCAGTAAACAGCGCATTGTGGTTATCTTCTACCAGCTTGTCAGTCCAACCCAACCTGTATAGTCTATTCATTACTCTTTTCCAGGGCTGATTAATCATGTGCATATCCCACGATGTTGACAATAACACCGGAAACGACGATCCTCGCAGCGGTTACCAGTTAGCTGAAAATTGGCCCCGGTATCCGGCAGGGATGCAGTTCGAGATGGGCTCCGGAGTAGCGGTGGATAGCGCTGGTATTGTTTACCTTTTTACCCGGGACATCGAGCACTGGTCAGCTCACCCCCTTGCCATGAAAGAAAAAATGGGTAAAAGCAGCATATCCATGTTCAACCGCGAAGGCGAATATTTAGGACTATGGGGTCCCTCTGATGAGCCTGGTTTTGCACTCGGTGCGCACACGCTTTACATTGAAAAAGACGGCATGTTCTGGACAACGGATCGCGATGGTCATACGGTTAAAAAGTATCATCCGGATGGCGAACTGCTGCTGACACTGGGTACGTTTGCCGAGTGGGGTGATGACGAAAATCACTTCAACGGACCTACCGCTGTGATGGTTCAGGATAATGGCAATATAGTAGTCGCAGATGGCTATTGGAATTCGCGGCTTGTGTGGTTTACCGCCGAGGGAGAATTCATTAAGTCCGTGGGCACCTGGGGGCGAGGTCCAGCCGAGTTCAACACGCCCCACGCCCTGGCCCAGGATTCACAAGGGCGTCTATTGGTCGCTGACCTTTGTGGCGGCAACTTCCATGATTATATGACTGTGCCCGGTCAAATTGCCGAGCACCGAACCGTGGTGGTAAAAAATTGCAAACATCGTATCCAGCGTCTGGACCCTGAAGGGAGTTATATTAACGAGTGGACGCATATCACACCGTTAAGCATCGCAACCTACGGTAACCAGATTTACGCCAGTGATAAAATGAGTAATTTGGCGATCCTTGACGAGGACACCGGTGAGGTGGTGAAGCGCGTAGACGATATTGCCATTTACATTCATCAACTGGCGATGGATGTTCATGGTGACCTGTACACGGCTTCAGTGTATCCGGAACATGCGCGTGAAAATCGTGGTGTAGAAGGTCCGTCACACAGGCGCTGGACAACCGCAGACCTTGCCTAACAGGCTGATACATAAGGAGAACCGTTAATGATTATCGTTGTTGCTGCATTGGAATTCGAAAACCAGGCAGATCGTGATCGAGCCGTGGACGTGACCAGGACTGTGCAATTGGCAACCAGAGCCGAGGAAGCCGGTTGCCGGGACTATTGTTTTGCGGCGGATCCGTCGGTACCGACGCGGGTGCAGGTGTATGAACTCTGGGAGGACAGTGATAGTCTTGCCACCCACTTTAAGCACCCCAACTACACAAAAATGGTGGAACTCCTCGCCAGCGCCAACATCAAGCAAAGTATCAATCAGGCCTATCTGGTGGAACGTGGGGAACCCGTGTACGGCCCGAACGGTGAGAAGAAAGAGGCGTTTTTCGCAGAATAAACCGGCGTTTATCAAGGTCAGAAGCTCATGTCGAATCGCAACCAGGTATTTACCAATGTCCGGTTATTCGCTGCCAGGGATGAAACTGTCATTGATGCCGCGGCAGTCTGGATCTGTGATGACACAATTCGTTATGCAGGTCCGGCAAATGATCTGCCACAAACCCCTGCCGGGACGGACATTTTTGATCTTGACGGCAAATTCCTCATGCCGGGTATGACAGAAACCCATGCTCATTTGTCATTCGCAGATGCCAGCCCGTTTGCCATTGGCCAGACAAGCGTTGAGCAGGCAACGATCACCGCCGTAAAAAATGCCGGTCTGATGATCAATTCGGGTTTTACCTCTGCAATCAGCTTCGGCTCAACCTATGCTATCGACGTGGCATTACGCGATGCTATTAATGCAGGCCAAATATCCGGCCCGCGCCTGCTTGCTGCCGGTCGTGATCTGGGTGCAACAGCCAGTAACATCGATTCTTCAGGAGGTCTAAGTCATGTTGCGGACGGACCCTGGGCATTACGCAAGGCAGTAAGGGAACAGCGTAAATTACGGGTCGACGTGGTAAAAATATTCATCGACGGGGAAGCCGTTAATCCTGTCAATCCGCCCGGTGAACTGTCCTTTACCGACGAAGAAGTTAACGCAGTGGTCGATGAGGCGCACCGTCGCAATTTGAAAGTAGCCTGTCATGCACGTTCGGCTGCCGCCGTCAAACAAGCTGTGCGAGCTGGTGTTGACTTCATTGGCCACGCCAACTACCTGGACGACGAGGCCATTGACCTGCTCGCAGCCGAAAAGGATCGTCTGTTTGTCGGCCCCGCCATCGCCTGGGAAGTTCAGTACGTGGCCCAGTGCGAGAGCCTGGGGATCTCCCCCGAAACAGTTCGCAAACAAGGCTATGAAGCCGAGATCGAAGCTACCATTGAATCAGTTGGCAAGCTGCGAGCCGCTGGTGTTCGATTGGTAGTCGGTGGTGATTATGGTATCAGTATTGCACCCCATGGAACCTATGCGAAAGATCTGCAGTATTTCGTGGAGTTGTTTGGCATGTCACCGGCAGAGGCTTTGATCTGTGCGACTCGCAATGGTGGATTGGCGATGGATGCAAACGGACAACTGGGCACAGTCGAAGCCGGATCAACTGCCGACATTGTTATCGTTGATGGTGACCCTCTCATGAATATTACCGTTTTACAGGATCGCAACCTACTCCAAGTAATAAAATCCGGTCGGGGACAGTTTACTTAATTACCGGTCGGTGACAGTTTTTTTACCTAATTGGAGGCCGTCTTTTTTTTAAAATTGCCCAAGTCTCCCTGTAGAGTGTATTCGGCGCCGTTTTGAATAATAGCGATGGTGGCAACTGGATCGTTACTTCTCCTGAAATGAGTCGAGCTGACCGCGATCAGCTTCCGTCTTCGACCGCCTTGTATTGTATATAACTCGCCCTGATCCTCGGTTATTTGAATCGTTTTGCTGGACGGAGCACTACCGAACCGGTAGGTAACCGGCACGTAAGTCCCCGCAATCTGTCGCATCTTTTCTTTATTTAAAGGAAATGATTCAGGCTTTTCAGGTGCAGGCGCATTTTCGATCAGCTTATCCTCAATGATTTCACGAATGTTACTCATAGCCTTGCCGTTGTAGGCGTTGATAAAAACGAAGTAACCGAGTTGCAATGATCTCGAATAAGCGAGATAGGAGAGGTAACCATCTGCATCGCCACCGTGACCGATAAACTCAAACCCCCCATGAATGAAGTGATACAAACCCAGGCTGTAGCCATATTCCAGACCGCTGCGTGCCGCCAGGCTGGTGCGTGGAGTTTCCATACGACGGATGGTCTGTTCGTTAAAAACTCGCTTGCCGTCAATGATGCCGTTGGACAGATACATCTGTACCACCCGGATCATTTCGGATGACCGAACATTGATACCAGCGAAAGCCCGGTACAAGGTATGCCAATAGGGAATCGAGGTTTTGCCATCCGTGTTGTATCCCGTCACCAGATCTGTCAGCACCTGCTCCGTGGGAATATAAGTGGCTGATGCGAGCCCCATTGGTTTGAATACCTGGTTTCTGACAAAACTTTCGAATGAACTCCCCGTTGTTTGCTCAATGACGTATGCGGCAATACCCGCTCCGGAATTGGAGTAGGAACTATGCAATCCAGGGCGCCATCTGAGTCTCCTTGAATTCGGACCGATGTTAAATGCCTCTTCAAGAGATACAGGTGTATTAAAGCTGAATTCCTTGCGTGACATATCGGTTAGCCCGGCAGTATGTTCCATCAAATGTGCGATTCTTACCGGGTGGTCTTTGCTCCAACTGTTTTCGAAAGGTGCGTTATCGACAACACTGGAAACTGGCATGTTTAAGTTTATTTTGTGTGTCTCCTGCAATTGTGTGAGCGCGATGCCGATAAACATCTTGGATACCGAACCGATTCTTATGTAGTGATGCAGGGTCAGAGCTTCGTCTGAGTTGTGATTGGGTTTGCCGAGAGCGCGTGAGAGTAGGGTTTGTTTATTATCGGTGATAAGTACCACGAGCGCGGAAATGTGTTCTTGTTGCCGAATATTGTCAATATCCTGAAGCATGGCTGAGTAGTCCTCGTTAGCAGCGTGGACGTACACCGAACCCATAATCAGGCTAGTCAACAGAAGAACGTGTATCCGTCTGTCCATATGTCCGACTACGCGCTCCAGTGAAAGCACAAGATCAGGTTTATCAGGCAGCAGAATCGATCATCCGCATTGAAAGATCCACGGCGTGGCAATGCTTCGTTAGTGCGCCAACTGAAATGTAATCTACCCCGGTTTCTGCAATAGCGACCAGGTCTGAGTCCTTTTCGATGCCACCGGAGGCTTCAAGTTTGATGTTTTTATTGTTGCCTGCCACGGCCTTCGCCAGATCCGTCAGTGCAAAGTTATCCAGCATAATCCAATCGGGTTCGGCATCGATGGCTTGCCTGAATTCCAGCATGTTTTCTACTTCAACTTCGACTCTTCGACCCGGGTAGAGAGTTTTCGCTCTCGAGATTGCATCTGCAATCGAGCCACAGGCAAGAATATGATTTTCCTTGATTAGGAATGCGTCATACAGCCCCATCCGATGGTTTTCACCTCCGCCACAGGAGACAGCATACTTCTGTGCCCGTCTGAGCCCCGGTATTGTTTTTCGCGTATCCAGTAACTTCACATTTGTATGGGCAATAAGCTGTGAATAGCGATAGGTGGCGGTTGCAGTACCAGAAAGCGTTTGTAGAAAATTAAGCGCTGGACGTTCCGAGGTTAACAGGCTGCGCGCTTTGCCGCTAACGCGGAGCAAGCGTTGATCTGCGTTGACAGACTCGCCGTCTGCAACCAGCCATTGTATCGCCAGGCTTGCGTCGACCTGTTTAAACACCTCATCTACCCAGGGTTGACCGCAGATGATGGCATCGTCTCGTGAAATTACTTCTGCCACAGCGATGGTGTCGGCATCGATAAGTTGTGCAGTAATGTCCTCATCTCCAACATCTTCACTGAGAGCAAATGTCACGTTTTGTTCCAGGTCGGTAAAGTAATCTGTCATGATTTCTTTTGCTTGTCGGTTAGGGTTTCAATAGCCAGGGTAAGGTTGTTGCTTATCACTTGTAGGTCATCACTCGTTGGTCATCAGTAGTTGCTAGAAAATTTGCCGCAATGTAAGGGAATCTCCCCGCTGAATCATTTCAACCTGCTTCAGAGCAGACATCCCGAGCAGGATTGAAGGCGGTCGCATAGACGGATTTAAGCTGGCGCGGACGTTGTAAAGTGTGATATCACCAATACTCAGCTCGTCGATGGAAGTATTAAACACTGTGACCGGGCCGTTGGCAGTCATTGCCTGTGCTCTTCGCCCCGCTTTCAAGTTAAGTTCCCGGGCCATCGCTTGCGGGATGACGACATCGGTTGCGCCTGTGTCCAGCAGAAACTCGACCTGTTTACGGTTGATATTTCCCGTCAAAATATAGTGGCCCTGGCGATTCCGCACCAGGTTTACTTCAGCAGCACGGGCTGTTTTGTTACTCTGGGGATCCTGGTTTGGGTTGTGCTGTCTCTGCTCAACATCAGAGAAAAATACCGTCAACAGGCCAAGACCAACAATACAACCCAGCGCCACCATCCCCTGGCCGACTTTCTTTGTTTGCATAGTATTGTTTCAATTTGTTCTCAAAAAAAACAGTATAACAGTGATGCGGCGATGCTTCCCTTTGAATGGGTTGTTATGATGTTCGGACTCAGGAGGAGCCAGTGCGGATACGCGATGGAATAATCAGCGATGTGAAACAAGTACCGAGCAATAACTGTGATGCGCGCCCGGACGGGGAAATCTCTCTTATTGTGATTCATTGCATCAGCTTACCGGCCGGGCATTTCGATACAGACTATGTCGAAGCGCTGTTTTGTAATCAGCTGGATTGTAATGCGCATCAGGATTTCGCCGATCTCGATGGTGTTAAAGTTTCAAGCCACCTGTTTGTCCGCAGGGATGGGCAGGTGCTTCAGTTTGTACCGTTTCAGCTTCGAGCCTGGCATGCGGGAAAGTCGAGTTTTCTGGGTCGAGAGAATTGCAATGATTTTTCCGTCGGTATTGAGCTAGAAGGTGTTGAGGATGGCGAGTATGCTGACCGGCAGTACGAAGTGCTTGCGGACGTGTGCCGGGTCATGCTTAAGAAATGGTCCCTCGATAGTTCACGGATCACTGGTCATAGCGACATTGCGCCGGGTAGAAAGCGTGACCCGGGGCCGGGATTCGACTGGAAGCGTTTAAGAGGTAAACTGCAGGATGAGTAGTCCATCGACCTGCAAGGGGAAGTAAATGGGGTTTCTTACAATATTGGTTACTGTGTTTTTTTACCTCCATTGGGTGGGTGACAACCCGGTGCAGAAAGCGATTCCATTCGATCGCTACCAGACCTGGTTTATTGGCAGGAATATAGCAACGACTTTTCGGTTTCTGCTTTGTGTCGGCACGCCATGCATAGTCGTTTTCTGGTTGGCTCTTGAAATTCAGCACTGGGCTCTCGGTCTGTTCTGGCTGTTGTTGTCACTGGCTGTCGTTATCTATTCCATCGAACTCCATGACACCAGTTCGGTGTTTGACAACCAGATTTCCTGGCTCCAGTCGATGGGGGGGGAGCACGCAATTGCTGATGCTGTAGTTAGTGCTGATTATGATGATATGCCTGTTGAAACTGACTCCGAGAATATGCTTGCCAACGTTGTGCAACGCCACGAAGATTTCGTTGTGACGACTATATATGATATGTTTCAAAGTATCATACCGGTATTATTCTGGTTTTTGCTCATCGGCCCGGCAGGAGCGTTGCTGTATGCCATGTCGACTAAATACCTGGATTGCCTCGACCTGGATGATCCTGAGGTTGATCTCGTGGAACAGGTTGTCTACTGGATGGAATGGCTGCCCATGCGAATATCGGGTTTGTTGTTGGCTTTTCTGGGCCACTTCGGCCGGGGCTTTGAGTATTGGCTCGAGATCGTACTGGATACCCGCACATCAAACGCAGAGCATCTGGCGGCTCTGGCCAATATAGCAATTGATGAGTCTGACACTGCAACATCCGACGACATCGAGGGTTTCGTAAAATCCGCTGAACATAATCTCAACGAATTGCAAGCTCTGATGGAGCGCACCTTGTACGGCTGGGTGGGCCTTGCCGCGCTGGCGACGATTATTGGTTTGTAGCTGTTAAGGAGAATTGGATGGCAAGTGGGAATAACTCTACCGATGAGGATCCGCTCGAAACACAGGAATGGGTCGAGGCGATCTCTTCGATAATTGAGAATGAAGGCGTTGCAAGAGCACAGTTTTTATTGCAGCGTCTCTCAGTCAAAGTGACGGAAACCGGCGCTCAGTTACCTTACGCTATTAACACGCCCTACCGAAACACCATACCCACAGATAAAGAAGCTCGCATGCCGGGTGATCTGTTTATGGAACGCGGGATTCGGTCTTTAATACGCTGGAATGCCATGGCCATGGTGATGCGGGCAAACTTAAAGGATGCCACCCTGGGTGGCCATATATCCAGCTTTCAGTCGAGCGCCACGCTGTACGATGTGGGCTTTAACTATTTTTTTCACGGTAGGACCGAAGACCACAAAGGCGACATGGTGTATATCCAGGGCCATAGTGCGCCGGGCATTTACGCGCGTTCTTTTCTCGAAGGTCGCCTCAGCGAAGAGCAATTAGACAAATTTCGTCAGGAAGTCGATGGAGACGGATTGTCGTCTTATCCTCATCCCTGGTTAATGCCCGACTATTGGCAGTTCCCAACAGTTTCGATGGGTTTGGGGCCACTCCAGGCAATCTACCAGGCCCATGTGATGAAATACCTGCATAATCGGGAGCTTTTGGATCAGCAGGACAGAAAAGTCTGGTGTTTTATTGGTGATGGTGAAATGGATGAACCGGAATCACAAGGTGCAATTGCGTTGGCCGGCCGGGAGAAACTGGATAACCTGATTTTTGTCGTAAATTGCAATTTACAGCGACTGGATGGCCCTGTCAGGGGGAATGGCAAAATAATCCAGGAGCTCGAAGGTGTGTTCCGTGGTGCTGGTTGGAATGTCATAAAAGTAGTCTGGGGCCGATTGTGGGATCCGTTATTTGAAAAGGATAAATTTGGCATCTTGCAAAAACGAATGGATGAAGCCGTTGATGGAGACTACCAGGCCTATAAGAGTCGGGATGGTGAATACACGAGGGAACATTTCTTTGGTAAGCATCCTGAACTTTTGAAAATGGTTGAAAACCTGAGTGACAACGATATCTATCGCCTGAATCGAGGCGGTCATGATCCATACAAGGTGTATGCGGCTTATGCGGCCGCGTCCGCTCACAAGGGTCAGCCAACGGTCATTCTTGCAAAAACAGTCAAAGGTTACGGCCTGGGTCTTGCTGGTGAAGCACAAAACATCTCTCATTCAGTCAAGAAACTTGATCTGGACGCTCTGAAGGAATTCAGGGATCGCTTCGATATTCCATTACCGGACTCTGAACTAAAAAGTGTTTCCTACTACCGACCACCGGAAGACAGCGCAGAGATGCGATATTTAAGGGGGCGGCGCGAGGCATTGGGGGGTTTTCTCCCGGCGAGAAGATCCGAATTTGAGGGGTTGGTTGTACCGGAACTTGATTTTTTCGAGAACGTAACAAAGGGAACCGGCGATCGGGAAATTTCAACGACCATGGCATTTGTTCGTATTCTGTCGGCCATTATTAAGGACAAGAATATTGGCTCGCGAGGGGTTCCCATTGTCCCGGATGAAGCGCGCACCTTTGGAATGGAAGGGATGTTCCGGCAGTTGGGTATCTATAGCAGTGTTGGCCAAATATACGAGCCAACAGATGCGGGCCAGGTGATGTACTACCGCGAAGACAAGAAAGGACAGGTAATGGAAGAGGGCATCAATGAGGGTGGCGCCTTTTCTGCCTGGTTGGCTGCTGCAACATCTTATTCGAACAATGACTGCCCCTTGGTTCCTTTTTATATTTTCTATTCAATGTTTGGTTTTCAGCGGGTCGGAGATTTGTGTTGGGCTGCCGGGGATCTCCAGGCCCGTGGATTCCTGTTGGGCGGCACTTCCGGGCGCACAACCCTGAACGGGGAAGGTTTGCAGCATCAGGATGGGCACAGTCATATTCTTGCAAATACAGTACCCAACTGTACCAGCTATGATCCAACCTATGCTTATGAACTTGCCGTCATCATCAGCAATGGGCTGCAGGAGATGTTCGTAGAGAAATTACCAAAGTATTACTACATCACTATCCTTAACGAAAACTATCCACAACCGGCCATGCCAAAAGGTTGCGAAGAGGGGATAATCAAAGGGATGTACCTGCTGAAGAAGAGTAAGAAAAGCAGCGGCAAGGTCGTACAACTGTTAGGCTGTGGTGCGATTCTACGAGAGATAATCGCTGCAGCGGAGTTATTGGAATCCGAATTTGACGTCGATGCAGACATATGGAGTGTCCCCAGTTTCAATGAATTGCGCAGAGAAGGATTAGCCACCATACGTTGGAATATGTTGCACCCGGAAGACAAGCCAAGGATTGCATATGTTGAAAAATGTCTTGATAAAACCCGCGGGCCGGTGATTGCTGCAACGGATTATATGAAGAATTACGCCGACCAGATTCGTGACCATGTACGCGGCACTTACAGGGTGCTAGGTACAGACGGGTTCGGCAGAAGCGATACCAGGGAGAGGCTCAGGCGATTTTTTGAGGTAGATCGATACTTCGTTACTGTGGCAGCACTTTCGGCATTGGTTGAAGATAATGTTGTTGACAGTGGTGTGGTGGCGTCAGCGATCAAGAAGTTCAATATCAATCCTGAAAAGCCTGACCCAAGCATTTCCTAGGGGAGCATCCATGGCGCAACAAGTATTAGTTCCTGACGTTGGCGAGGCTGAAGAAGTCGAGGTCATCGAGGTGCTTGTTAAGATAGGCGATGTTGTCAGTACAGACGATTCGCTGGTGGTGCTCGAATCCGAGAAGGCAAGTATGGAAATACCGTCTCCATTTTCAGGCACGGTTGTCGCTATCAATGTCAAAGAGGGAGACAAGGTTGACGAAGGCGGGTTGATACTCGAACTTGACTCGGAAGTTTCGACGACGGACTCAGTCGAAACGGAACAAGAACAAGAACAAGAACAAGAAACAGAACAAGCCGAAGCGGTTCCAGCCCGCGAACCAGAGGCAGAAAAAGTCATCAACACCGCAGACACAACTGCGACTCCTGCTGTTTCTGAGATCGATGCTGACAAAAAGGTGCATGCGGGCCCGGCAGTCAGAAAGCAAGCTCGTCAATACGGTGTTGAATTGTCCGACGTCAAAGGTTCGGGAAGACACGGGCGGGTGCTGAAGGAAGATGTACAGGTGTACGTCAAACAACAGTTGACCAATAAAACTGCCGGGGATAGTGGAATCCCCATTGTGCCTGTGATTGATTTCTCCAGATTTGGTGAAATTGAACTGGCTGCCATGTCGCGAATCAAGCGAGCAACTGCTCGCAACCTGCATCGTAGCTGGCTCAATGTGCCGCATGTGACCCAGTTTGATGAGGCTGATGTTACTGACCTGGAAGTGTTCAGAAAATCCCAGAACTCAGAATTAGCCGGTTCCGATGTCAAATTGACACCGCTGGCTTTTCTTATCAAAGCCTGTGTCACGGCTTTACAGGAGTATCCTCAATTTAACGCCTCATTGGAGGCGGGTTACGAAAACCTGATTTTGAAGAAATACTATAATATTGGCATCGCCGTAGAAACGCCGGAAGGTCTGGTGGTGCCGGTAATCAGGGATGCCGAGACAAAAGGTGTGATTGAACTTGCAGGAGACTGTGCGCAATTGGCAGCTCTGGCTCGTGAGAAAAAGCTTCCCCTGGATGCTATGCAAGGCGCGAGTTTCAGTATTTCCAGCCTTGGCGGTATTGGAGGTACTAAATTCACGCCGATTGTGAATGCGCCGGAAGTGGCGATACTGGGTGTGTCCCGGTCCAAGGTATCCCCTCACTGGAACGGCAGCGAATTTGTACCGAGGACAATGCTCCCCTTGTCTCTGTCATATGATCACAGGGCGATCGATGGCGCTGAAGCTGCTCGCTTTACCCGTTATTTATCCCGTTTGTTAACTGATGTTAGAAGGATGTTGCTGTAAGCTTGCTATTTTTTTGTAGAGAGGTGTTGCACAAAGATAGCGCCCTGATATGCTTGGCTGGCAAAATTGTATTTAATTTAGGGAGTAAAAAAACATGCCATCTTTTGACACGGTTTCAGAAGTGGATATGCAAGAATTGACCAACGCGATTGACCAGGCTAAGCGAGAATTGGGCACTCGTTATGACTTTAAAGGGGTCGAGGCAGGTTATGTACGCAACGATTCTGAAATAGAACTGACCGCCCAGGCAGACATTCAACTTGAACAGATGCTGGATATTCTTCGGACGAAATTGGTGAACCGTTCAATTGATGTCAATGTAATGGAAGTTAAAGAACCCCAGCCACGTGGTAAGTTAATTCACCAGATGGTCATCATCCGGCAAGGTATCGAAACCGATCTGGCGAGAAAGATTGTGAAAATGATAAAAGGCAACAAGCTCAAGGTTCAGGCGGCAATTCAGGGTGACAAGGTTCGCGTCACCGGTAAGAAACGAGACGACCTGCAAAAGGTGATGTCCATGTTAAAGGACAGTGACATCGACGTACCGCTTCAGTTTAATAACTTCAGGGATTAGTAGGAAAGTAATAGGAGCTAATTAATTGCCGGAGCCAGATCGCCCTGAGTTGTCCTGGTCGAATGTGATCAAGGTCTATGCAAAACCGCGCGTTGTTACTATGGCGTTCCTTGGTTTTGCTGGCGGCCTGCCTTTCCTGCTGGTGTTTTCCACGCTGACGGCCTGGCTACGGGACGAAGGCGTCAGTCGTAGCGCCATTGGATTTTTCGCTTGGATTGGTATCACTTATTCAGTCAAGGTGTTTTGGGCACCGGTTGTTGATCGCCTCAGGCTGCCGTTGATTACACCGTGGTTGGGTCAGCGTCGAAGCTGGATTCTGCTTGGACAAGTAGGTATAGCAGTGGGGCTTATTGGCATGTCGAGAATTGGACATACCGAACTCTACGCCCTTTCCGTGTTTGCCTTAATTGTCGCGTTTTCATCAGCCACCCAGGATATTGCGATTGATGCCTATCGTATTGAGGCGATGCCGGAGGAGTTTCAGGGAGCAATGTCTGCAACCTATATCTTCGGCTACCGCATCGCATTGTTAGCGGCCGGAGCGGGGGCCCTCTATATTGCAGAATATGCCAATTGGGTAGTTGCCTACCAGGTGATGGCGAGTCTCACTGCGGTAGGCATTATTACGGTACTGCTCATTGCCGAGCCGGTCGAAGATCGGGATGAACTCATCGCAGCAACAGAACAAAGTGATAATAATTGGCGCATGGGTTTTGTTAACGCGGTGGTTCGACCTTTTACAGATTTTTTCTACACCTATGGTCACTATGCATTGGCTATATTGGCATTCATCGCAGTGTTTCGACTCAGTGACCTGGTCATGGGGATAATGGCTAACCCCTTCTACCTCGACATGGGTTACAGCAAAATCCAGATCGCCAATGTGGCCAAAGTGTTTGGAATATTGATGTCGATCTCGGGCTCGGTCATCTGCGGCGTGCTGATTATGAAGTGGGGACTATGGCGTTGCCTGTTGATTGGTGCGATTGCCGTGGCACTGACCAACTTACTGTTTGCCGGTTTATCCCTGATGCCAGCAGAGGTCATATGGCTTGCGGTGGTGATCAGTGCGGATAACATCAGTGGCGGATTTGCAGCCACAGCGTTCGTGGCCTATTTGTCGAGTCTGACCAACAGGGCTTACACGGCTACGCAGTATGCATTGTTTAGTTCGCTAATGACCCTGCCGGGTAAATTTGTCAGCGGCTTCTCCGGCAAAGTCGTCGACAGTGAAGGGTACTTTTTCTTCTTTGTACTCGCAGCCGCACTGGGGCTGCCAGCCAGCATTCGCAGGCGATCAGTTTGTCGACCATTGATAGATCTTCAGGCTGACCCTGCCTTTCAATAAAACTACACCGTCACGCTCCAGTCGTTCTTTCTGTCGCTCTGGATTTGGATTTGAGATTCTTCCCTGACTGTTAATTACCCTGTGCCAGGGCAATTGTGTCCCCTTTGGTAATCTAGAGAGTATGCGGCCGACCAGTCTCGATTGTTGCGGCATACCAGCCAGACGGGCAATCTGTCCATAAGTCGCGACTCTGCCCCTGGGTATGGCGTGAACGATCTGCCAGACCTGGTGTTTGGCGATTTCGAGTGACTCAGACATGTCCTTCCGCAATTTACAAAAAAAAAACAGTTCAAAAAGCCAATTAATTTGGCTTTTTTGTTGTCTCAGGGTTGATTCTAGGATTTTCGCCCCTATCATTAGCACTCCGAATAGGAGAGTGCTAATCAACCCTGAATTCAGGTCAAAGATTAGCTTGGTTTATTGAGAAAACCAACCCGTTGGACTGAACGGCCGCGGTTGGTACCAGAAATGGGAGACATTAATGAATATCCGTCCATTACAAGATCGTGTGGTAGTACGTCGCACGGAAGAAGAAGCAAAATCAGCCGGAGGTATTGTTCTTCCTGGTTCCGCCGCCGAAAAGCCATCTCAAGGTGAGGTATTGGCTGTTGGTCCGGGTAAGAAATCAGAAGATGGTTCTATACAGCCTGTTGATTTGAACGTTGGGGATAAGATTCTCTTCGGTCAGTACTCAGGGAGCGCGGTAAAGCTTGATGGTGAAGAACTGCTTATTATGAATGAAAGTGAAGTGTTTGGCGTAATCGAATAAGCCAACGTGCATTAACTTTATTTTGTCCGGGTTCAGGCCCAGTGAGATGGCGACTTCGTACTATCAGATTTGAAGAGAATCTGTTTAAAATAATTGTATGAAATGCTGGTCGACTCGCAGGACAGGAACTAACTTGATTTAAAGGAAACAGGAAATGACTGCAAAAGACGTAAAATTTGGTGACTCTGCGCGTCAACGCATGCTGGCTGGTGTGAATACACTGGCGGACGCGGTAAAAGTAACTCTCGGTCCCAAGGGCCGTAACGTTGTATTAGACAAATCTTTCGGTGCGCCCACCGTGACTAAAGACGGTGTGTCTGTAGCGAAAGAAATCGAACTGAATGACAAGTTCGAAAATATGGGTGCTCAGATGCTTAAAGAAGTCGCTTCCCAGACTTCTGATGTGGCAGGTGATGGAACAACCACAGCGACTGTTTTAGCGCAGTCAATTTTGAACGAAGGCTTGAAGGCCGTTGCTGCGGGCATGAATCCCATGGACCTGAAACGCGGCGTCGACAAAGCCGTTGCCGCTGCAGTTGTGGAAATTGAAAAGCTGTCTCAGCCATGTACCGATAGAAATACGATTGCCCAAGTAGGCAGTGTTTCTGCCAACAATGACACTCAGGTTGGTGAAATCATTGCAGAAGCCATGGACAAGGTCGGTAAAGAAGGTGTTATTACGGTAGAGGAAGGCAGCGGTCTGGAAAATGAACTGGATGTTGTTGAAGGTATGCAGTTTGATCGCGGCTATTTATCTCCCTACTTTATTAACAACCAGGAAAGCATGAGTGCTGAGCTGGAAGAACCTTACATCCTGTTGTTTGACAAGAAGATCTCAAACATTCGGGACATGTTACCCATCCTGGAAGCCGTCGCAAAAGCCGGTAAGCCATTGATGGTTATTTCCGAAGATGTTGAAGGTGAAGCACTGGCGACACTGGTCGTTAACAACATGCGCGGAATCGTCAAGGTTGGTGCAGCAAAGGCACCAGGATTTGGCGATCGCCGCAAAGAGATGTTGCAGGATATTGCGATTTTGACCGGTGGTACCGTTATTTCTGAAGAAGTCGGCCTGTCACTTGAAAATGCAACCCTGGATGATCTGGGTTCTGCCAAGCGAGTCAGCCTGACCAAAGATAACACCACGGTGGTTGATGGTGCTGGTAATCACGATGACATTGAAGGGCGTGTCAACCAGATTCGTGCACAAATCGAGGAAACTTCTTCTGATTACGACCGTGAAAAACTCCAGGAACGCGTTGCCAAGCTGGCTGGTGGTGTTGCTGTACTCAAGGTCGGTGCTGCAACAGAAGTAGAAATGAAAGAGAAGAAAGCCCGCGTAGAAGATGCGCTGAATTCAACTCGCGCTGCTGTTGAAGAAGGTATTGTAGCTGGCGGTGGCGTTGCCTTGATTCGTGCCCTGCAAGCTATTGATGGCCTGACTGGCGACAATGAAGATCAGAATGTTGGCATCAACCTGCTTCGCAAGGCCATGGAATCACCCATGCGTCATATCGTTGCTAACGCAGGTGATGAAGCTTCTGTCGTTGTCGACAAGGTCAAACAGTTGGAAGGTAACCAGGGCTACAATGCAGCTACCGGTGAGTATGGTGACATGATCGAGTTCGGTTTACCGGATCCGGCCAAGGTAACCCGTACAGCGCTTCAGGCAGCTGCCTCTGTTTCCGGTTTGATGATCACGACTGAATGTATGGTCACAGATGTTATCGAAGAAGGTGGTGCAGCCGGTGGTGGCATGCCTGATATGGGCGGCATGGGCGGCATGGGTGGCATGGGCGGAATGATGTAAATTCTTGCAAGAGAAGTTCTCCTGCTGGCTCCAAAAAAAAAGGCCCCGTTCTTCGGGGCTTTTTTCTGTCTGTAATAAAGTTTCTTGTTGCCCGTTACCAACAAATCAATCCCGCACCATAACAATCACCTTTCCGGTAGATTTTCTGGATAGAATAAACTCCATCCCGTCACTGGTTTGCTGAAGCGGGAAATGCCTGCATACGTGTGGTCTCAATTGTCCTGCTTCAAACATCTTGAATAACGTGTCAAAGTTAGCGCGGTTCTTTGTCGGTGAACGCCGACAGAACTCTCCCCAGAAAACCCCCACGACCGAGCAGCCTTTCAGCAGTGCCAGATTGGTTTTTAGCTGGGCAATTCTACCGGATGCGAAACCGATGATTAGCAGGCGGCCTCCCCAGTTAATGCATCGTATCGACTCGTCGAAAACATCACCGCCGACAGGATCGTATATGACATCGGCACCCTGATCGTTGTTCAGCGCTTTGACGCGTTGCCGAATACTCTCGGTGGTATAGTTGATGACATGATCCGCACCATAGGCTTTGACAATTTCCTTTTTTTCATCGGATCCCACGGTACCAATGACCATTGCACCGAGCGCTTTTCCCAGTTCAATGGCGTTTAGACCCACACCTCCAGCGGCACCATGTACTACCAGTACTTCGCCCGGCTGAAGCCTGGCGCGGTCCACCAGCGCATGATAAGTAGTGCCATAGGTCACCGGGAATCCTGCCGCCTGGTCAAAAGGCATGCTGTCGGGGATCCTGAATGTTCTCGCCTGTTCCGCAAGAACATATTCGGCGAAACCACCGTGACCATGATCCGCCATTACCCGGTCGCCGACACTGAGGTTAACAACATCCCGAGCCACTTCGGTGACAATACCTGCGCATTCCATCCCCGGGGAAAAGGGAAAAGCGGGCTTTTCCTGGTATGCACCGGCAATCATTAGCGTGTCGGGAAAGTTCAAGCCTGCAGCATGGATCTGGATCTTGACCATCCCCGGTTCAATCACGGGTTCAGCAACCTCTGCCATCGACAGGATCGAAGGTGGGCCGAATTCATTACAAACTATAGCTTTCATCAGAGCTTCCTGGTTTTAGTTTTTCTAAGGAGCTTCTGATTAAGGACGGTATGCAATCAGAGGATCCCTCCCAGAGCATAGCTGCATTCGGAATCGACGTCATGCCGGGATTAAATTACACTCAAGCCCAAGCTACTCGAATTTAGTCACCACACCCATTGAGAAATCTATGCATGTTATTACTTCGATTACCGGTCAGGATCTTAATCAGGTCGGTGAGGTCGCGAAAAGCCTGGAAGATCGTGGCTATTATGGTGTCAGTACCCAGGAAAACCGCTTCGATCCATTCCTGCCCCATGCGATTGCCGCCACCACAACATCCACTTTGAAGTTACGAACGAGTATCGCTATAGCCTTTTCCCGTAGTCCGATGGCTGTGGCAAATACGGCCTGGGACCTGCAGACTGTTTCAAAAGGACGTTTTACCCTTGGGTTGGGTAGTCAGGTGAAGGGTCATAATGTTCGACGTTTCAGTGTTCCGTGGAGTCCGCCTGCTCCGCGCATGCGTGAGTATGTTCAGTCCCTGAAAGCGATATGGTCCTGCTGGCAAACGGGTGAGAAACTGGATTACCAGGGTGAGCATTACAAGTTCTCGCTCATGACACCCAACTTCACGCCACCAGCCCTGACTTGTGAGCCACCTGCAGTACAGATAGCGGCGGTGGGACCGGCGATGATGAAAGTCGCCGCTGAAGAATGTGACGGGGTGCAGTTACACGCTTTTTGTACACGTAAATATCTGGATCAAGTGGTAATCCCGCGGCTTGAGGGGGCTCTCGCTAAATCCGAGCGTAGCAGGCAAGGGTTTGAAATCTCGGGTGGCGGATTTGTCGTTACAGGTGCTGACGACGAGGCGGTGGACAAAATGTTCGAATGGGTCAGGATGCGAGTCGGGTTTTACGGTTCCACACCCTCCTATTGGCCGGTGTTTGAAGTGCATGGGTTAGAGGATCTTGGTCACAAACTCAATGACATGTCCAAAAAAGGCCAATGGGATGAGATGACCCGGGAGATACCCGACGATGTCGTCCGCCTCTTTTCGGCTGTTGGCAGGCATGATGAAATTGCCTCGGCGATACAGGATCGTTTTGTGGGTGTTTCCGATCTGTTGGCTTGTGGTGTTGATCTGCCGGTAGGGCTGATCCAGGAACTCGAGAACCTGGGTTAGCGAAACTAAAGCCTTCAGTCGGATACCGCGATAGTTTAACCTTCGATGAACTATATAGAAGATTGTAGAAGGTGTTGATTCATGGTTGAGACACCAAATGCCGGACTAGTCATCCTGAGACGTTGTTTGTTCCTGGTATCCGTGCCGTTGTTCTTTGTGACGTTTGCATTGCCGGTGCAATCCAAGGCGCTTGGGGCCAGCGCTGTTGAGATCGGTGGTTTATTCAGCCTTTTTACATTCTCTATTCTGTTAATGCGGCCTGTCATCGGATTCGGGATTGATTACTTTGGCAGGCGGATTTTTTTTCTTTTCGCCATGGTTTTTTATATCGGTGCATACACCGGTTATGCGGTGGCGGACGGGCTCCAAACCATGTACATCGCACGTTTTTTTCAGGGGCTGGGGGCTGCTTTGATGTTGATCAGCGTGGACACGATGACCTCGGACCTTGTTCCTGCGTCAGACAGAGGCCAGGCAATGGGTGCTAACGTTGAGATTCAGGCAAGATCCAGTGTGGTGGGTGCGACCATCGGTTTTGGACTTGTAGCTGCCATTCCCGCGTTGGCCTGGACCTCTAGTTTCGGGCTTTTTGCGGTGCTGGCGACCCTGGCACTTTTACTTGCCCTGGTTCAATTGCCGGAAACCCGACCGGCCTCGTCTACCAGGGCTGCTACGATAAAGGGTGCCGGATTCAAACCAACACCGGCGTTAAAGCGTTTGTTTTTGATATTCGTTTTTCTGGGAATATCCAATGCCCTGATCATGCCGATATACCTGATCTATTTGCAGGACAATTTCACGTCGGACCCGCGAATGCTTTCCTGGGCTTTTTTACCTGCAGCGCTGGTGTTCATGTTCCTGCCGTCGAAACTGGGGGCCTTTGCTGACAAACGAAATCCTGTGGTTTTAATGGTGACCGGCATGCTCATCGCTGGTTGCCTGTATCTAACCATGCCCCTGGCAAAGGGATTCTGGTCGCTGGTGTTGATCTACTCCATATCCGTTATTGGCTGGTCTTTGATAGAGCCCACGCGAAAATCGCTCACGGCAGGCGCTGCACCTCCGGGTGCAACTGCACGAACATTTGGCTTCGCAGAGATGGCGTTTGGTGTCGGTGCAACCATCGGACCCTTGATCGGGGGTTATTTATACGACAATGTCAGTCAAACCAGCCCTTTCATTTTCAATAGCCTTCTGATACTCGGTACCGCATTACTATCTGGCTGGCTTTTAAGTGGATCGATCATTCACAGCACTGTAAAACCAGGCAAGGAGATCGAAGAATGAAATTTACCATTTACGCCCAGCGCGTGTTCAGCTTTAAGTTTGCGGAGTCGGTTGAATTCTATAAGGACACGATAGGATTGCCGGTAAAATTTGAGGGTATGGACATGGGTTGGGTAGAGTTTGATCTGGGGGGTGCATCTCTTGCAATTGAGCGACAAGACCCTGAGAGTGAGGAATCGCAATCTTATGTGGGCAGGTATGTCGGTATTTCAATCCAGGTGAAAGATATCGACGTGGTTTACAAGGAACTGCTCGAACGGGGTGTGGAGTTTCTTG
>LWDU01043779.1_pt1 | contig 23893 bp, 24 predicted proteins | sample 727161 | NCBI WGS metagenome assembly LWDU01 (sample SAMN04566230, study PRJNA314399) | hydrothermal vent metagenome | isolation source: deep sea hydrothermal plume seawater | place: Mexico: Gulf of California, Guaymas Basin | collected 2004-07-11
CGGCGACGTTTATCACATCCCCAGACTGAGTAACGTCGCCCGGAATGATGCCTAGTCCGTTGTGAGCATTAAAGTAGTCAAGCATATTCCCTGACTTGTCCCAAGTACACATCGACCTAGATGTTCGTGGATCTTCCTTTCGAATCCTATTCCATAGAGACTGAAACTTTCTGGCTGGCATTGCACATTCAGAATATTTCTTTTTTACCCGTTCTCTCTTTTCTTCAAGAGACATGTCAGAATATGGGCTTGAAGGCTCATCCAAGTCGCCTTTAGCGATCATCTTCAACATGTTAGCTACATTATCTTCGGAAGAAGCCTTTTGGGCTGTCGAATGGAGATTGTTTTCTCTAGTCTGATACATCAGAAGATCTTTCGCGCTATGCTCATAAAGACTAGACCATATGTGACCTTTCTTGGTTTCTAAGATTCATTCATCCGCATTGTTAACGCCGATTGCCCCTCTAAATCGAGTATTGCCCCATCCAACAATAAAAGACCCACTAGCCTTATGCCAAAAAACACAAATGCCCAATTCTTGACCAAATTGAATCATCTCATCACGAATCTCGGCAACTTTACCAGAATTGCAGTCCTGAAGACGTACTTGGGATGCTTTTGTGTCTCTCGTTACGAGAGTGATGGGAATCTCATATTCTATTACGCGGGTGCCACGGACAGGGCATTGTCGGAAGCGAGAATTGTAGCTCTTCATGTCAGGCATCCCTATCTCGTCTACCACCTTTCTCAGTATCGGTACTGGATTCTTCGATTGCATACTCTTTGCCTCTCTAGTTGAATGATCTCCTCTTAGAGATCTTTTTTTTTGTTAAGGGCAGCCAGACAAATATTTCTGGCTGCCAGGTATAGATCTACCACAACGGTAGACAATTGTCAAGCACTCTTTTCAAATTATTTTCTTTGAGATGCTTAGAATATCTGTTTTTGTAAGAGACGCCCCAAGCCTAGGATCTTTCCTGTGGGCACTGGTAGTGAAGCTCTTATGCAACTTTGGCTCAAGAATGTCAAGAACTTTCTTCGCCGGGGCGACAAACATTTCGTCGATACCATGGTTTGCAAATTTGGCGAAATAATGGTTAGGATAGCACCCTATCTTTTTATCTTGCAAATATTTGTACTGTTCATCCCAAGTCTTCTGGACTGAAATACCGTTATATGTTGCGTTTATATTCTTGCCTATTGTGCTCTTATACTCGGCGCCGTCTCCATTCTCGTCAATGCCGTCTGCGCCACTATAACTCTCGGCAACTTTGTGACCAAGGGTAGCTGCTATATATATTTCCCTAGAGCGAGCATATGAGAAGGGATCCCCCCAGTTGTTTTCTTCGCAGAGTTTGCCCATCTCCTCGTATAGTTCATAAAATCTTTGTTCAGGCGTTTTCATATTGTATCTCCTCCGGGTTATAAGAGAAACTAATCTCTAAATTTGTAAAATTGGTCTTAAAAAATCTTTGAACTTTTCTTATATGAGAAGTGAAAAAAGATATAGATGTTCTTAGTGAAAAGGTTAACAGACTGTCTTAACAATCCTGCAACACACTGTATATGGATCACAATTTGCTGCCGGTCTTCGGTCTTCTAGGTAGCCTTTTTCGTCTCTTGCTACTTGCCACGGAATTCTAACTGAAGCACCACGGTCAGACACACCGGATCTGAATTCAGTAATAGGGCAAGTCTCATGAAGGCCAGTCAACCTAGAGTCGTTCTTATTACCATATACTGAAATGTGTTCGCTGTGTTTTTCACTCATCTTTTCAATAGCTTTTGATATTGAAGAAATGCCACCAGGATCTCTCATCTCCTTGGTTGAAAAGTTAGCATGACAGCCAGCACCATTCCAATCTCCAGCAATCGGCTTCGGATCTAAGCTAACTGTCAGCCCATAAGAAGCACAAATCTTCTCCATAAGCCACCGAGCAACCCAAACATCATCTGATACCTTAAGTGGATCTACTGCTCCAACTTGATACTCCCACTGCCCAAGCATCACCTCTGAGTTAATTCCACTCATAGACACACCGGCACTAATACAGGCATCCAAATGTTCCATGGCAACATTTTCTCCAGTGTTTCTTCCACAATAATAATCACCTTGTGGCGGAGGATCTCCTTCGGTGGGCCACCCTAAAGGTCTTCCATCTTGGAATAAAGTATATTCTTGCTCCAGCCCAAAGAGAGGTTCATCATCATTGGTCTTCATTATCTCTGATAATTCTGCTCTAGTATTTGTTTCGTGTGGAGAACCATCAATATTCATAACTTCGCACATAACAATATAACTGTCTCTATCAAGAGGGTTATTATATACCCTAACTGGATTCAATACACAATCTGACTTATCTCCTGGTGCCTGATTAGTAGAAGAACCATCAAATCCCCAAACAGGAACCTGTGAAGCTTCTGTTATCACATTGCTTCCATTAATTACCTTTGTCTTGCTTCTCAAGGCAGCTGATGGCTGTGTTCCGTCTAGCCAAATATATTCTATCTTTGTCATATGTTCTTGTTCTCCCTTTGAGCATCATGCTCTATTGTTTTATATCACAATTCGTTTTAATTTGCAAGGCTTTTTCGATAGCATTCCTCACAAATTAATTCTCCCTCCGGAGTCTGCCATTTATACCTGCCAAAACAATGTTTGCTTTGGCATTTAAATTTGAAATCTATGTCAACATTGAGTAGATAATAACAAAGTGACAATATTTTTCTTTTTATCTTCGTCATCATCAATCCAGTAAAACAAAGTTCTTTCTGATACTCCTGGTACTAAAGCCCCATTGTTCATCGTAGTCTAAGGTAGCTATATAAGGACGATTAATGTGAAGTTCTTGGTTCGGCTGCACCACCCAACACTTTATTTTTGTTAAGTTGCTGTTGTCGTCTATGCAATCAATCACCCAATAATCCTTTCCTTTCTTTGTCTTCTTAACAGTTATCTTTCTGGGGATAAACCACACATTACCCAATTCCGGATCATATTCTGATATCGGTGGGACAAATTCTTGTTCCAACAAGGATCTGACTTTGTGGTTTAACACCTTGCTGATTGGAAAGAACCCTGTTAAAGATACCAGATATTCAATCTTCTCTTCTTCTGAAAAATCTCCTTCCTCAGCAAACACATCTATGTTTTCTAGAAGTTCCTTTTCTTTTCTTGGCCTGTGTACAGCAACAGCAGTCCAGAAATGTTTCAGACCAGTAAATCTATCATCAGCCAATTCGTTCATCGCCTGGCTTCTTATGAGAACATCCAAAGCTTTCTTGTTGAGCTTGCTGTATATAATATTCTCATTGAAGATGAATTCTTCGATGGTGTTGTATGGTCGATTGTTTATTATTTGTTCAATGGCTTTCTCACCCAATCCCTTTATAGATGTGAGAGGCTGAATCAACGTCTTTCCGTCTTTTGATATTTCCCACACCTTACCACTGGTGTTGACATCTAAGTTCTTAATCTTAAAACCAATACTCTTTGCTATGTTTATTGCTTTTTCTTTTCTTGTTTCTGGCTCCTTGTCTAGGAATGCGGCCATCCATTCTGTTTCATAATAGTTTGACAGCCAAGCACACTGGTAAGACAACACAGAATAGGAAACTGCATGAGACTTATTAAAACCATAACCGGAGAAGTATTCAAAGTTCGTCCAAAGGTTTTCTGCTTCTCCTCGTGAGAGGTTCTTTTCCAAGCAGCCTTCCACAAACTTAATCTTCAAGTTAACTTTGAGGTCATCTTTGCCAGTTCCCTTCTTCGTTAATAGTTTCCTCAAAAGGTTCCCCTCGTCTAGGGAGAAGTCCTTGCCAAGAAGATGAGCCAATAAAGCAATTTGTTCTTGAAAGATCAGGAAGCCATGTGTCTCTTTTGTTACCTCTTCTATTACTTTATTTTCATATACAACTTCTTCTGGGTTCTCTCTTGCCTTTATATAATCATGTCCAACCCCAGCAGATAAAGGTCCAGGGCGATAGATACTTGTTATCGTAGAGATGTCAATAATGTTTGTTGGCTTTGCATCCTCACAAAGCTTTTGAGCACCAGACTCAGTAAACTGAAAGATACCAGCCCACTTGCCTTTGTGGAAAACATTCTCATATACTTTTTGATCGTTGAGATCAATTTTGTTTGGATGAAGGTTTTCATCATAGTATTTTTTAACATCTTTAAAAGATGGATCTTCTTTTCCGTGGTGTCGTTTAAGGATGTGGCGAATTGCTCCTTCCATCATCCTCAATGTGGTTAACCCAAGAATATCAAACTTGATAAAACCCATAGGCTCCAAGTGTCTAACGTTTTGCCCTTCGCTCCAAGGGGTTTGTATTACTCCACCACTCTTAATCAATGGCATGTGCTTACTAAGGTCTTCTGCTACAACAACCCCACCAGCATGTCTACTACAAGATCTGATTTGTCCATGTAACACATCTATGTGAGTTTCCACATAAGGATATTTACTTAGAAAGTTTTGAAGTGTTGGGCTAAACTCTTTCACTTCTTCGAATGTAGGAATATACATTCCTGCTGCTAACCCGTGTCTTTCTTTTGCTCTTGGCTTTGCTTCATCCATCATCTTGCTAGTCACGGTGTTCACTTCGGAAAAGTCAATGTTGTAAAACCTTGCAATATCTTTTATAAGGCTCTTGAGCTTCAGTGTGTTCCAATTTGAAATAGGAGCAACACAATCCTCTCCCCATTCCTCCACGAGTTTTTCTTTCAGCACCATAGGATCACTAACATCATAATCAATATCAGGATAATCAACTGCATCCTTACGGAGAAACCTTGAAAACAACAAGCCATATTTAATCGGATCTATTTGGGTTATGTCCAAAGCGTAAGCAACCAGTGAGCCAGCAGCACTACCTCTGCCTGGACCAGCCAATTGTATTTCTTGTGCTTTGTCAGCAATTGCTTTCATTGTCAAGAAATATTTCTCAAACCCAACATTATTAATAATGGCAAGCTCTTCTTTCAAACGAGCTGCATACCTAGCAATCTCGTTTTCCTTTATTAAATTATCTTCGTATTTCTTTTGAAGCCCAGCAATAGCTGCTTGTGTTAGTGCTTCTTCTGCTGTCTTGCCTTTCGGCACGACAAACCCTGGAAGCCTAACTGAATTATCTGGGTAAAAACTCTCTATTCTTTCGTGTGCTATCTTATGTGTTCTTGTGATAGAACCCATCACAGTATCATCATCATAATTAAACCCAAGCTCACTTGAATAACTCTTATAAGAGTCCCACATCTGTTCGCCGTTCTTTGGATACAATTCATATCCTACTTCTTCAACAGACTTTGGAATAAGATCGGCAGATACACCTTCTCTGTTTCCTTTGTTAAGAAAGGCAAGTCTTTTATATAGTTCTCTGTCCTTCCAAACATCGGGACGAGGATAGTGGCTATCCGCTGTGCTTATCAATTCAATATTAAACTCTTTTGCTACTTGAATTATATACTCATTCAGTTCAAGCTGTTCCTTGATGGAGTTCCACTGTAGTTCAGCATACCATCTGTCTCCAAATGTTTCTTTCATCTTCCTAGAGGTTGTCCTCATTGCATTCAACAATGATTCTTTGTTTTCCTCTGGGATAGTCTTGCTCTCACTATCGTAGTGTTTCCAATAGTCTTGAGCATACACCCCGCCTAGACAAGCTGATGCTGCTATAACACCTTCGCTATGTTCAGCAAGGAGCTTATAGTCAACACGAGGGTACCGATAAAAGTTCTCTTCTGAGAAGGACTTTGAAACAAGTTTAAATAAATTGTTTAATCCTTTCTGGTTCTGTGCCAATAGAATCAGATGTGCTCTCTTCCTAAGAATATCTTTTACATTCTTCTTTGAAGCATCCTCATCTTCAATTGTGGTTCCAGAATCCTTCTCTTTCTTCATCTTCTTGGAGTTGTTCTTTACCTCTTCGTACTCTCCTCTCCACTCTTCCAGGGATGGAACAAAGTATGCCTCAATGCCATAAATTGGTTTAAAGTTTTTCCCTTCTTTCTCCATCTTCTTTGCATGTAAAACCTGAAAGGCTAGACCATTCATATTACCGTGGTCTGTTAATGCCAAAGCATCCATACCATTCTCATAGGCATAATCCATATGGTCTTGTGGATATCCAACAGCATCAAAAGGGCTTCCTGCTGTGCTGTGTGCGTGTAGTCCGACAAAAGGTATTTTCATTTACTCTTCCTCTCTAATGTTATCCACACCAATGGGATTCCACTCTCTATATTTTATAATCTTGGGCTTGTTTATTCTTTCTCTATCAAGGGATGACAGATATTGACAGTAACCTTCCCAAGTTCCTATGTTGTGGTACCAGGGGATCTCTAAGATCTCTCCTTCGTCCACCTTAGCACACTTGAAGACCGTTGTCAATGGGAAATGCCTCGCGGAGTATCTTTCTTCAACTGGCAATGTGTCTATGGGATATTTTCCATCTCGAAGTCGGCTGTCAGGGGCATAAGTTCCAGTCCCCTCTTTTCTTATCGTCCTTCTGAAATTCACAAAGTCATCCCCATCAAATGTAAAAGATAAGTACTCTCCATCCTTTACTGTTTTCCCTTTATATGACATAAAGAAATTCTTTTTATCAGAAATTATTGCTCTGTGTTTACGGATGCTAGCCACCGACAATATGCCATATGGGAATGAAACATAATACTTGTCTGGTACCACCCACTTACTTATCTTGTTGGATAAAATGAATGCTTGTAGAGCACCATATAAAACACTCCATCCCAAACAATCTCTCCTGTCTCTATCCTTTGGGTGTATTGGAATATAGTATATTGGTATTTGTTTCTTTACTTCTGATGCTCTCTTCTCAAACTTTCCTCTGCCTGCCCAAACAGGATCTTCAATCCACTCTCCGACAACATGTCTTATCAGTGGCTGCATCTCTCTATGACAAACAATCCATATAGTTTCACAGCCTGCCATAGCACACTCATATACAGAATGTTCTATTGCTAGATAGTTCTTTCCAATCGGCATCAAAGAATCGTGCCAAGGGAAATTAAAATCTAGTGGTTGCCCAGCCACTGGAATAACTCCTGCCAAGTGAAAGGAGTGAGCATTTTGGGGGCCTTTCTCTATCATTCTTAAACCCTTAATGTATTCTTAACTTTGTTGAAGTATTTGTTCTCAGATTCAAATTCTGTTTCGTCTGTTGGTACTTCGCTCTTATCAACAATATAAATGTTGTCTGGTGTTTCTTCCAGATAGAATTCAGATATGTCTATTATCTCTCTCTCTGCTGGCTCTGCTTTCACAGCATAGTATTTAAACCTTGTCTTATCATTCTGATCTCTTCCGTTTCTTGCTCCTCTTATGCCAGCCTTCTTCATCATATCAATTACTTTAAATCGGATGTAAGTGTCGGAGTATTCTATGGAGTCAATCTGTTTCTTGTTCATATAAGACACAGCAACTAAGTCTTTTTTATCGTGGTTACCATCTATTCTTTCTGAGGGATAAAAGTATATCTTGTTAACAAAGGAGGATTCTGTGTCTTCTAATGTATCGTGCTCGTGGACCATACCAGAACGGATATTAACCCAATCAATTACCTTAAACATTTCTTCTTTCTTTCTGAAAGATATTCCATCTACTTTGTCTAAATCAAATATTAATAATTCATCAAAAGTATATCTAAATAAAGCATTGTTGCTCGTAACAATCTTTAAGGTATCTTCGTGTTCTACTCTTAATGTTTGTATGTTGTCACCACCAGGCAACAAACCAGATAGGGACATATGAAATGATAAGTCATTCCACATTTGTTGTTTGCTTTCGCCTTTCTCGTTTTCTTCAAAAAACAATGGAACTACTGGCACAACATAAAAAACTGGAATGTTGTGCTTTGTGCCATATAGTAAAGCCTCTAGGCTACCTCCAATAATTATTTTATTGTGATGGCGAATTGAGTTCATTTCTTATCTTTCTATATGCACCAACAGTAACGGGAAACAACTCAGTTGCTATTTCCAAACAAGCTTCAGCAACCTTTTGTATTTCCCACTGTGCTCCCTCGTGAGTTCGCAAGTCAATAAACTTTAGTAAGTTGTTTAGGTTTACTGTGCCATAGTATTGTGTATACATATTCTGTGGCAAGATGCCTCTTGCTTGTTCACGACAGACACCAGCACTTATAAGTCTATCAAACAAATCCATTGATATTGTGTGGTGTTCTCTCACTGCTTGTGAAGCAGGATAACTAGATCCCAGAATAGAAGGATCAACTAGATCGCTTTCATTACTTGCTTGCCTGTTGCTTTTGTGCTGTGTTCTAAATTCTTTTGGTTCGTAGAATTGTATATCTACGTCTGTATATCTTCGTGAGATTTCATTATACGACCAAGTTCTGTGTCTGTGGTGTTGTGAACGAACAAAGAGAGGAACCACAAAACGAAATGTGATAAGACAATGCTCAAGTGTAGAAGTGTGTTTGTGTTTGATTAAATAAGAAACTAACTTCTCGTCTCCCTTATCTAATATTTCTTTTTGAGCACCAAATGAAACACGGGCAGAGTTTACTACTGATAAATCACTGCCCATGTGTTCCACATATTCTACTGTTCCTATTCCATCATCATACAGGTTTATCTTCTTCACTAACCACCTCTTTTTTCTTTTCTGGTGTCTCTAGTAATGCTGTCTTCTTTCCTACTTGCTCTTTTATCTCTTCAACTAACTTCTTTAACTCTTCTAGAGTGACTGAATTCATGTTGTTTCACCTCCTTTTATGGTTCCTAGTATATAGTTTTCTTGTATAAGATAAACACTTACAATACCCACTTTTGCATTTTTTAACATCGATCCTTCAATTAAAGCAGTGTCCCCCTCTCTATATATGGTATCTGCATCAGGGGCGACGCCAAGTATGGTAACCAATTGATATGGTTCTGGTGCTTTTTTGTAGTCATCTGGCAAAACAAAACCAATCTCCTCTTTTTCTTCTTCTAATTTCTTTGGCTCCACCAACAAGTGTCTGTTCTTGGGATAAAACTTCATATAACCTCCTTAAATAATTTCGCATGCACCGCCGGCACAAGCTATCTCTCCTTGCAAATCTGTCTCGTCTTCTTCTTCGACTATCTGTGTCAACTCTACCTTAGATAGGGTATTCGACATTACATCATAAGTCTCTTTAGAACAGTCTTCAAATGGTGCTTGCTTATAAGAGTGTTCACTGTGTGGCAGCACGCTGAGTCCATTATAAATATCTTTATTCTCCCACATCCAGTCACCAACATCATCCCACTCGCTGTCTTTGATTGACACAGTTGCAGAAACATTGTGAGAATTCTGCCCCTTCTTGTGTCCAGTCCTAACCCAATCTGTACTTACCTTGCCCACTCTCCTAAGTAACGACAGAGCACTTTCCTTTCTGGTTATTGCTCCTTCGGGTGCTTTCTGTGGCACCTTTATAATAGCAGTATCATGCGGGCGAAAGTATTCATCTTCTATAAGTTCTGGGTGGTTCTTTTCAAGAAAAGAATATATCGGCTCGTTCTTCCCAACTCTTATCCTTCTTATATAGTATTCGCTGTGCCAAGAGTGAACACCAGAACTTGTGCCCAATGCCAAAGAGGTGGTCCCAGCAGGCTTTACACAAGTGGTTCTTGCTGCTTGTCTGATGCCAATCAACTTAGCAACACGAGCATTCTCTTCCTTCACTATTTTTGCTGCGGCAGCCATGTTCAATTCAAGCACTGCTCCTGATGCTATGCCAGTCATAGAGACTCCTATCAAAGCATCTTTCTCTGTCGCCTTTTGCCACGAAGTCCTAAGATAATGAAAGTCAGTATAGCCAGCCTGTAAGGTGCCTATAAATGCAGCAACTCTTGCTCGCTCTTCGTAATCTTCTTGGCTCCTTACATCAGACACGTTTATCTCCGTAAGGTTGCAGAATTGAAATGGCCTCAAACCGATCTCGCAACAGGGATTGCATCCCCAGTCTTTGTCGTTAGAGAAGTAAAACCCAGGCTCCCCAGAGCCAGACTCTTTAACTCTCTCCCATATCTGTTCAAAGAATTCCTTTGTTATCTTATGCCTCAAGAGCACAACAGAGTTGTTTGCCCTTCCTCTCTGTGGATTGATCTCCCACCACCTTCCAACCTTGGAAGCCAACATATCATCATCGTCTGCGGAAAACAAGGAAATAAGTGCAGCCCGTCTGATCCCACCTGCTAGAACAGCATCCGCAACATGACATATAACATCGTGTACTTCAATTGGCTCTAGTTTATCACCGTTCTCCTTAGAGGATAGAATACCTTCTACCTTCACCAAACATTCTTTCAGTGGTTGTGGTCCGGGGGCCTTGCCGCCAGAAGTGACAAGCCTAGAACCCTTTGGTCTAATGTCTGAAAAATCAAAACGGAGTCTTGTCCCCCCTTCAAAGTAAGATCGAACAAGTGCCTTGACAGCATCAGCCCACCCTTCAATGCTATCCCCAACCAGGAATCTCTTTGATTTTTCTTTGCCACCGTTTGGTTTTAGTATCTCAGGTAAGCATTCTACATGGTGTCTCTGTACACTATAACCAACCCCAGTGCCACCTAAAAGTAAAAACATTATTTCTGAAAAAGATCTCCAATCGTCAACAGGGAGATAGGCACAATTAAACACTCTGTTTGGGGCCACCTCTATAGGCTTTCCCCCAAACTGCATAGATCTCATGGACGGTAAAACCTTCTTAGAGTGTACTAGTTTATATGCTTTTTCTATTTCTTCTTTTAGATCAGGATACTTCTTCATGTGCATCCTCTTGTTCCTGTTTACTAATTCTCTCCAGCTTTCGCGTCGTTTCTTAGTCTCCAGGTATTTAGCATATTTCATATAAACCGTAATGTCTGACAATATGTCATTACACACCCTAATTCCATTAAGATCTTTAACCATTTTATTCTCCTTTATTCAAACTCTTTTCTTTTTATATTTTTTTGATTTTTATGATGAGTCTTCAATATATCCCTTGTCTTCTCTCTCTGTCTTTTCATCGCACTATTGGTTATATCTTCAACTGTGTCATTAGTTGGTGGAAAGATCTTTATATTAACTTGCGATGTATCCATAAAAATAGGGTATACTATCCCATCTTCACCATTTCTATTCTTAGCTATAAACACCCTGCCTGTTTTTGCTCTCTTATCTTCTGGGGTTCGTGATAAGGAAAAAATAAAATCAGCCACAAAGCACTTGTTGAACGCTTCACTGATAGATTCCATTGTTATCACCTCCGCACTTAATCCAGAACGATTAGTCTGCGATGCCGTCCAGAAAGGACATTCGAATACTTGTCCCAATGCCCTGATCTCTTCATAAATAGATTCCAATTCATTTCTCTTTTCCTTTTGATACGAAACTGGCCTAAGAAGATCTGCATAATCAACAATAACTAAATCAGGTTTCGTCCCTCTCTGGATTAGTTTTTCCAAGTGGCTCCTTATCGTCGATGTGGTCGCACTTTTCGTGGGATATTCTTTTACTATGAGAGTACCTTTCACCTCTTTAACTATGTCGTAAATCATTTCTTTGTTGTATTTTAATGAACCAAGTGAATAACCAGTTATACAACTGTCGTACCTAGAAGCTATAGCAATGTCCATCAGTTCCAAAGTATAATGAACAACTGTATATCCTTTCTTTACTGCCGATGCTCCTATGTGTGCCAGTGCCATAGACTTCCCAACTCCAGTAGGGGCTATTACCACTCCGAGTTCCCCCCTACCCAAGCCACCATCAATTAAGCGATTTATTTCTTCCCACCCTGTCGGGACCGGCCTTCTCGCTCTTAACTCAAACCTCTTTTCAAAATCTTTTACATAATCATACCCAAAATCATTGTCAACACCAAGTTTAAGGGCACCGTTGATTACTTCGCTTATCTCGCCAAATGAACATTTCTGAAGCAAGTCAATACTTTTGAGCATCGCTTCTTTTAACTTTTGTTTCTTGCAGAAGTCCAATGCATTTGATTTAACAAAGTCTTCATCGGAAACGCTGTTCGTGCTTGACACCTTCTCTAAGAAAATTCTTATCTGTTCCTTTAACAGTTCACTTTCTTGCTCAGTATCCTTCTTGAGTATTGTCTCAACTGCGTCAAGAGAAGGGTGGGTTTGATATTCCCTCTTGTAGTCAAATATCTTTGAAACAAAGATTTGTAAAAAGCGTAATTCAAAAAAATTTACATCTATCACTTCCCCTATCTGATCTGAGAACCCTCTGTTAGATAATATTAATTGTGCTAGTTTCTCTTGAAAAGCTCGCCCGAAAGAAGAAAAAGAAATATTCTCTTGTTGTAGCATGTTACACCCTATATCATTTATTAGATATGACTATTTTCTTCATGTGGCGAAAGAGATCATCCCAATTCCCTTCTCCGAAGCCATCTTCTATCATCATTTTAATCACACCAGTTCTATTGAGCATCATCTTAGAATTTGAAACTGTGTTGTTCACTTTCTTTATGGTATGTAACGAAATTATAGGACTATACAGTTGCATCATCTTATAATTTGTCTTTACCAGTTTCTTATTGTCAATCAAATTCGAATAAAACTTAAACTCACCACGATGTTCTTTCGAGTGGGAGAGAACATCATCTATGGTGTAATCTTTTTCTTCTTTCAAGAATGGCAGTCTCTTGGCTATTGTTGCTAATCCAGCACCGGGGACACCTTTTAGATTGTCACTCTTATCGCCGTCTATGGCTCTAGCCAGAGCAAAGTTGTTTGGATGGATACCAAACTTCTCTATTATCGTCTTCTTGTTTAAAACCTCCTTTTGTGTTGGGCGGTATAGCACGGTTTCTTTATCACATAATTGAATGAAATCTTTATCACTCGACATTATTACTTTTTGCCAACCATTAAAGTTGTCATGTCTGGCAATATATGAAATAATATCATCAGCTTCAACATCCGGTTCAGCAAACTGAATTACTGGAAGGTTGTTAATATATTCAACACACCTTGTATGCTGCCATACTCTGTTTTCTGCTTCTTGATACTCTGATAGATCAAAGTTTCTGTTTAGTCTTATTGGCTTCCTACCTGCTTTGTATTCCTTAACAATACTGGTTCGCTTACGGCTTCCGCCGGGGCCATCCCACACCATAATAACAAAGTCTGGATCAATCTCCCTCAATGTCTTTTGTAAGATTTTTAAATAACCCTTCACACCACCAATTGGATCTCCATTGGCAGAAAGACTAGGGTCTACAATATAGGCTCTCAAGAATTGATTCGTAGAATCAATTAATAATAATCTTTTCGGCATAACATCTATTGTTCCTCAGACAAGTTGTAGTGAGCTGATGCATCACCCTCTTTCTTATCGAACTTTTCAATTGTCTCTTCAAAGAAAAGTTTCATAACCTTTTCTTTCTTCTCTTCGCTGTTCTTTAGTTCCTCTATCCACTTAGCTGCCTGGAACCTGTCTTCTGACCCATCACTGTAATTTATTGTATACCATGCTCCGCTTCTAATAGCCAAGCCCCTTTCTTTGAGAGCCTCTAAGATACTTTCTTCGTCTTGCACACCAATTCTATTTTCGTCTCCCCAAATGATTTTGAAAGTACACACTCTACCTTGTGTGCCAAATCTAGATTTTTCAATCTTTGCTTTTACTTCAGAGCCGACCCTAAATCCTTTCTCGTCTTCAACAAAAGATGCTTTAGCCTTACGCCCGGTGAGCCAGATACGAAGACTATAAGAATAAATTAAAGCTTTGCCTCCTGGTGTGAAGTATGGGGTAGTCATAGCCTCCGCTACATTGGAAGTTATGTTTGTTTTTAATTGGTTAAGTATCAAGAGTGTTGCTTGGTGTGCTTCAAACTGGCTAACCAGCTTTGACATACCAAGAGATAAGATACGAGGCTTAACAGCCATGCTAGACTGTGGGTTATAGTCTCCTTCTAGATCCCTATTGGAAGGAGTGAAAGCCAAGGAATCCCAGATAAAGAGTTTCTTGCTATCATCCATCGCCAAAATGTTCTCAATCGTTTCCAGAACAAACTCAACAGACTCTGGTTTAAGTACCAACATTTCTTCTATGTCTATTCCGCTATTAGCTAGGAATGCCGGTGTTAGGGCTTTCTCTGAATCAAAATAGAAAACTTTAATGCCCTGTTTCTGTGCATTCGCTGCAATCTGTGCTGCCATATAAGACTTACCAGTTGACTCCAGTCCAGCAATTTCTGAAATTCTACCTACTGGAATGCCTCCTAGCTTCCCTTGACAAATAATGGAGTCCAGCCAAGTAGAACCAGTTGGGATCCATTCAGTGACCTCTGAGTTCGCCTCAGAGGCTAATTTAGCTACCTCTGTTCCTGACTTCTTATTAAGCAATTGTCTGAAGTCATTTATTGATAGTTTTCCATTCGTCATCTTTTCTCCTGTATCAAGTTGGCACCCCGTGAGAGACTCGAACTCCCGACCTTAAGGGTAGAAACCTTCTGCTCTATCCAACTGAGCTAACGGGGCATTAAGTCTTCTTCTTGGTGTACCCATCTTTGTACCAGCAATCACCCTTTAATAAAAAGCTGGTTGCTGTTATTGTCTTCTCTAGAGTATCTTTTATATCACATTCTTCGCAATCTGTCAATGGATCATCTGAAAACTTTTGTAGTTTCTCCACAACAACCAAACATTGTGTACATTGATACTCATATAGTGGCATCTAAAACTGCTCCTCTTCTGTTGAGTTCTGCAGTGCCAAGGTGGATACACTATCACCACCAATAGCCTTTGATACCATATCAAAATAACCAGCACCAACTTCTCTTTGATGTTTCACAGCAGTATAGCCAATGTTAGCATTGTTGAATTCCCTATCTTGAAGATTAGAATATGCCTGCATGCCGGTTTCACGATATTCGTTTGCCAGTTCAAACATGCTATTATTCAAAGTGTGGAATCCTGCCAAAGTAACAAATTGAAACTTGTACCCCATCTGTCCAAGTTCTTTTTGAAACCTAACAATATCTGTTTCAGAAAGGTTGCCTCTCCAGTTGAAAGAGGGAGAACAATTGTATGCCAGCATCTGGTTTGGAAAATCCTTCTTAACTTCTTCGGCAAACTTCTTCGCCATATCCAAGTCTGGGGTTGAAGTTTCACACCAAATCATATCCGCATAAGGAGCATAAGCCTTTGCACGAGCAATGGCAGATTCAATACCACTCTTGATATGAAAGAACCCTTCATTCGTTCTCTCGCTAGAAGAAATAAAAGGACGATCTCTTTCGTCTATATCGGAAGTCAAAAGTTTAGCCGCGTCAGCATCTGTGCGAGCAATCAAAACAGTTGGGACGTCTGATACATCTGCTGCCAAGCGGGCTGCATTCAAAGTCTTGATGAATTGGCCAGTGGGAACAAGAACTTTGCCGCCCATGTGCCCACACTTCTTAGCTGATGATAGTTGGTCTTCAAAGTGTACCCCAGAAGCACCAGCCTCAATCATAGACTTCATAAGCTCAAAAGCATTCAAAGGGCCACCAAAACCTGCTTCAGCATCTGCTATAATTGGAGCAAACCATTCCTTCTCTCCATTCCCTTCTGACACATCGATCTGATCTGCTCTTTGCAAAGCATTGTTTATCTTCTTTACAAGCAACGGAACACTACGGGCAGAGTATAAACTTTGGTCAGGATACATAGTGCCATCTAGATTACCATCTGCTGCAACTTGCCAGCCACTACAGTAGATTGCTTTCAGCCCTGCCTTGACTTGCTGAATCGCTTGATTACCAGTAACAGCCCCAAGAGCATTAACATAGCTCTCTGACTTAAGCATCTCTCGCAGTCGAGTTGCTCCACGGGTCGCTAAAGTGTGATCAATCTTTACTGATCCTCTTAGCTTTTCTACATCCTCTTTCGAATAATTCCTCTTTGCATCTTCCATTTTGTTGGCTCCTTTTTTTAAATATGGTTATTCACTTTATACTCTCCATCTCTGGCTCGTCATTATCAATGGGATTGTTCTTAATATATTCTACAAGATGTTCTAGCCATTCTTCTTCTGTCTTTTGCAAACCCAAATCTTCTTTTAAAATACAAGTTATGTGATGTTCAAATTTGACAGCATATCTTCCCAGCCGATCACAGAAGTCTTGAATTTTCATTCCACATATCCTTATAATACAAAAATGGTAGGGACGGAGGGACTTGAACCCTCACACTATTGCTAGTAAAAGATTTTAAGTCTTCAGTGTCTACCATTCCACCACATCCCCACTTGGTGCGCCTTGTGGGACTTGAACCCACGACCTCCCGCTTATAAGACGGATGCTCTTACCGACTGAGCTAAAGGCACAAAAAGAGGGAGCAGCCCTGTCCTCAATGTTTTTATGTGGGCTTACTAGTTCTAAAAAGAACCGCCACACGACCAGTTTATCTTATAAGATAATTCAAAGGAAAAACATTTCTTTTGGACAAGGGCTTATGCTCCCTCAAGGGTTTTTTGGTTTTCTATATTCTATTTTTAGTTACTTACTGCTTCATCAAATGCCTTTTGAACAGCACCCCCAACTCCATCACTGTACTTGGAGATTTCAGAAGAAGAATCCTCTGGACTATCAGTCAAATACTCATCGAGAATTTGCTTGACCTCCGCAGAAGACTTGCGATCAAAAATATCATCAAAGTCTGGAATACTTTCCATAAGTTCCTTACACTTTTCGTCATCCATATCCACGCATGCCGGACTGGCATTCCGCTTAGGAGTGATCTTGGTTTGTGGAAACATTTGTCCAGCAGCCTTTCCGTAAGTAAGGTCCAAATCCGTACCTTCCTTCAAATCGGTAAAGTCACCATACTCGGGGTTACATGCAAGCTCAAGCAAAGATTGATAAGCCATCTTGCCATATCCCCAAACACGAACACCTTCATCTTCTTCACCTCGCACAATTACGGGTGAGAAGAATCGTTGTCGAACAAACAAAGTCTTAGCAACCTTCATTGAATCCTCTTCCTTAGAACGGTAGAGGCTCGTAGCAAAATTGCAAATCGGACAATCGTCTCCAAAGTTCCGATTAGGACAGAGGACACCAGACTTCCCTACATTGTAGTGAAAACTGAATGTCTTGAATGGGTCTCCATCTTCCGTTGTCAAAATACGAATGGTTTGATGCCCATCCGATGGACGCCAGAACTTGGAGCTTCCACCACCACCCTTTTCATTGTTTTGAAGTTCCTTCAATTTTTGTCTCATCTTTGATAAATCTAAAGCCATAACTTTTTTTCCTTTTGTTTTTTGTTAAGGACAGCCAAACAAATATCTCTGACTGCCCAGTATATATCTACCACAACGGTAGACAATTGTCAAGCTCTTTCTCAGCCCACCAGTCGCTTCTCACTGATGTCCGTCTGAACAGCATCGCCAACCTTGGCATTCCAATTAAAAACACGAAAGCCGCTGTTGTCCAAATCCCAGACAAGCTCGGAACCTTCCGACATCTTCTTGTCAGTTGAGTTCGGTCCAATCTTCGTCTTGAGAAAAGTCTGAGGAAGATCGGTAATCTTCACAAAGTTCATTTCTCGTGCTGCTCCGGTGCTTCGCTTAATAAAAGTGGCTTTATATGCCTTCATAGTAACTCCTAGTTTCTTGTTGTCGCTCCAGAGATCAGAACGATCTCTGTCTCACCGCACAATAGCACATATTTTTCTGTCTGTCAAGCCCTTTGTCCGATTTTTATTTGTTCGCACAGTCGCCTTGGATCTGGTTGCTGTATGAGACACAGTACACAGAATTAATATTATGTTTGGTTGGGTATACAGCATAAGATATTTTAACATTATCATCTGTTTTATCTTTCAACTGTGTCATTATCTTCTTGTGTAAGGTGCCGTCTTTTTCTATCAAGACTTCGTTGATGGCATAATAATATTCTTTTTCTCTTATCTGCTCCATATCAAAAAAAGGCTTCTCTTCTTCTTTCTCAAAGGTTGAGATGCTGAAGGTTGCCACTCTAGATGCTTCTCCGGTATCTGACATCGTAGACACGACAGGCTTGGAGTGTTTAAAAACATTAACCATGTGATATGTCTGAACGATTACCTCGTTCATCTTCTCTCCAACTTCTAGAATAGAAGCTTCTCCAACCATTTCGTTTATCTTTGAACTCTCTATTAAGTAAGCTCTCTCAAAGACACCAGATCTGGTATATTCTTGAAAAACATTGAAAGTTACTTTTTCGTGCATTCTCTTTTTGTTGTTCAGCAAATAAACATTATCTGGCCTGATATACATCAGTTCGATACTGCAATCTTTTTCCTTTAGCGGTTGCAACACTTTAAGAGATGCTGCTGATATATCTTCGGATCCGTCACACACAAAAAGAACATCGCCTTCTACATTCTTAAAGAAAGTTTTCAGTGAAGGGCACTTATCTTCGTATTTCTCCACAGAAGATTGTTTCTTGATGCCATAAGTATTCTTGGTCTTTTCAATACCGACATCAATCTTATAAATCTTATATTGTGGGTATTGAGACAGCTTGTCTGCAATACCACACCCTGTTTGTCCCAAACCAACTACAGTAATCATCTGTTCTTACCTCCGCAACTCAAATTTCAACTTTGTTCATATTCCCAAAGTCTTTTCCAATGCTAACATTGATTGGAAAATCTCCAAAATTTGTCCTAGAAAAAATATTGACAATATCAGTAATCACATCAGACTCAGACTCAGCTAAATCTATAATCAAAGAGTCATGCAAACAAAAACTAACAAAGCTTTTGTTGTTCTTCAATGTGTTCTCAATTTCGATCATCTTCTTCAAAACAATGTCACTAGTCGTACTCTGAAGTAGATAATTCAATGCATGTTCCTTGTCGCAACATATCTCTCTACCATATGGTGTCAGGACAACACCAGAAATAGCATAATGCTCCATTAAAACTTTTTCCTTATCATACAAGTCTTTCAGATCGCCAACATCATATCTTGTTGAACCGTACAGCCATGCTAGCACAGCTTGCTTGGCCTCGTCCCTTGTCACACCTAACTTCTCTGCATTCAAACTGTGAATATCTCCTTCTGGCTGTTCGTTCCCAGATAGAGCAATGAAAGTCCTCAGCTCAGCAGCATTATAATCCAGCTCTAAGAACCTGGTGTTTGTTGGCTTCAAAATTGAACGAAATGTCTTATCCAGTGTTAATGCTGGAAAGTATCCCTTGTTGACTGTCAGCCTTCCTGTTCTTGTTCCAAACATGTTGTAGGAGATACGAGGCACCATCTTGTTTTTTATTTTATAAAATATCTTTCTTTTTTCACTTGAGATTGACTGTGCTATTTCAGCACTTTCTATATTGCCTGCCAACTTCAATTCGCGTTGTTCAACACCCTTAAGACAGAAGTGGAGATCTCTCAAAAAAGAATAGTTTGCCGGCTTCTCATAAAAGGAGAAGATATAATCAATGACTTTACACTTTACTTCGCAGTATTCCAGCAAAAACTGTTTTGGGACCAGATCAAAGAAACAGTTGTCATCCAGTGATACTTTCGCTTCTACGAAGGAAGTATAAAAAGCCTTCAGTTTCCCATTGACCCTATCCCATCCGGGCTTAAGATGTTCTGGGCACATCTCATCAAGACTTTTTCCGCCACAGTATAGATAGGCATAGTCTATTTCACTGTCCATGTCGTGAGATGGCTTCCAGGTTCTTGTCAATTGTGGGAATGGGGCTTCGGTGAACAATTCTCCGTCTTTATACACACCAAAGCACTCTTGTTTTGAGTCAAGAGAAACAAATGTCATTATAACCTCTAAAGTGGACGAAAACTGAAATCTCTATTCTGCTTGGTTTCTTCTTTTACACGAACTTGTCTCTCAATATAGTCCAAAGCGAAGGATAAGTCAACACCTTTCTCAAAATCAATCGCTTTTTTTATCACAACCTCGTATCTCTCTTGATTCCAAGACTTATTCATCTCTCTGGCTCTCACGAAGGTATACATCCGGAGCCAAAACCTATTATCATATTTCTTTTCCAAAGTTCGTAAGTCTATTGGTTTTCTTTTTGAAAATGTTGTCCTCACTCTTGGTCTCCCGTTGCACAGCTTCACATCTGCCTGGCTTACATTTGGCTTGTTCGCTACCATAGAATTATAGAACTGAACAATGTATGTTTTGAATGAGTCTATCTCTACGGTATGTGTTATATAATAATACTTCTTAAAGAAGTCTTTCGTGCTGGTTACTCCATATGGTTCTAAATATTTCTTCATAAAAGGAGAACCTATATCAGCAACCAATCTCCATGGTGCATTCTTGTCTAGAACGAAGCCATATCTTTGAGCAGCGTTTTTGAAGAATGCAAAGTTGTCATTCAATAAATAATTTTCATACTTGTTGTTGTCATCAGAATGTAGATCTTCTGATATTTCTATTATCAATCCGCTTGTAAGCGGATCACTATTTCTCGTGGTTAGAAACTTTGTTCTCGTAAACGGAAAAGCATAAGATGTCCTGTCTACATATTCTGTAAAGAGACTTATAAAATCATCAAATGTTTTTACCTTATTGTATCTGCTTTTGGGAATCCCATTAGCAAACTGCAGAAAGAGTGTATAATTAAGCTGCATAAATATTCCATATGAGGAATGAACACTTCTCCAAGCCTTAGCTGGTTCAACCTTTACATACGGATCGTCTGGGTTTTTATTTGTGTTCAATATGCCTTTGTTGGCAACCGAGGAGACATACTTCTTCAAATCCCTAAAGGCATCTACAACAAAGTTTAAAGCATATAGATCTTTCTTTATTCCCGGAATAGGTTTAAGGTTGATTTCTGTAAGATGAACAGGCTTCTCTGCTGGGTTTAGCCTCCCGTAGAAAAGTTTATCATACCACATATCTATTGGCTTATTCTTTGCTGTGAGTGGGTCTGAAAACGCCTTTTTGTCGTAAAGTTTCCTTTGATAAAAGATAGCCCTAGAAGTCATACCATTGTTGCCTTCTGGGATTGTGTTCACCAATAATGGTTCTTTCCTGTTTTTGTCTGGTTTAGCCATACAATTTATTTCCTATTTAAACCAAACAGAGTTTGGGGCAACATCGGTTGGTTCTCCATCAAGGTAGTTGCCATCTCCAAAACATTGCCACTTTGTCTCTAGCTTCGTTTCAAAAACACCAGGAAGAATGGACGACTCCATCTTTACTATGTCATAATACCCACCAAACCCAAGCTCTCTAATCCTGGATTCTGGATTCTTACTTAAGCCTAAAGTCTGAACCGAAGGGTTAACATACACTTTCTGCCCAGGCCAATATAGATTGTTTCCAAACAAGTTAATAACAGCATTATATTTTTCTCTCAGAATACCGCTAACACCAACACTAGTATCATCCATACCTCTTGTTATATTCGCCTCCCTCAGAAAAGGCTGGTCTTCCCTTGAGAATGATATACTCTTTACAATTCCGGTAGATGCTCCCCAATAAAAATGAGGTATACCTTTTTTTGAGTCTTCATCATAATTTCCTTTTAGCCTATATGGAGACTGAGTGTCGGCATAGATATATAATATATCTTCCGTTGTGCTTTCATCTGGCAACAAACTAGATGGAATCGGAATGTCTTCTTGCGAAATCCTAGTTGTAGCCTCCCTTGAGAAAAAGCCACCCTTTGCATTGACAGTTATTGGTGTCATTACAAACCTTATTTTTTGTTTTGGTGCATACTCATAACAATTTTGCCCGAGAGACATTGGCACCAAGTCTGATATAACATCTCTAATAAAGCTTGAAAACAAATACTGCTCTTTTCCAGGAGATACAACCTTTTGGTTAAACCACCTCTGGAATGTTTCCAAAGATATTGGTATGTCTGCCAAGTTCATCGTTTTTTCTGTACCTTCCAGCACTCTTACAAAAACATCGTCTTCACCCTCTCTTCGGTAATCGTTGTAAGTGAAGGTGCCAAGAACAACTTTTATTTTTTTATCAAAAAACCTTGTTCCTTTTGTCTGTTCTTTCTCCTCCGGCAAGAACATATCTTCCAGCACGATGTCTACCAAGTCCCCTAGCTTGAAAAATTTGACAACATAATGTTCTTCATTACAACCTTCGGCATCGACAACACCTTCTACCACATCTTTAGTGTTAGCTTCGCTCAGTTTTTCAAAAGTTTTTTTAATTATTTCTGCATTTTCTTTTGAAATGTCAAATTTTTTATCGCTCTCGGACTGGTAGGTAAAAATCCTCTCAAAGAAACCAAAATCGCCGTTTTTTTCGTAGTGACTTATAATTTCGTTCACTTGCCTTTCTACATCGGCAGCAACCGCGTTTTCGCCATACACCTCTGTAATTGATTTTACAAGAGCTTTGTGGACGGCAGGGGAAAGTCTACCTGCCGCTGTGTTCTCTTCTGATACTGTGCTCTTGTTTATTCTTTTCGTCGTCTCTCGCCTTTCTTCATAGTCTCTTATGTTTCGGAACCCTCTACTAGTTCCCGATGGCAATGTTGTTTCAGCTAACTCATCTATCGTTTTCTTGTGTACTTTTAAGGTTTTTACTCTTCCTTCTATCAACAACTCGCTTATGAATGTGGAGTATTTTGCATTCTTTGACAATATCTTCCGTGTCTTAACATCACTTTCGAGCTTTTCTATCTCCTTTTCAATCTTCTCTTTCGAACTGCCTTTTGAGGTTTCTTTTCCTTTTGGTTCTGTGCCAATTGCTTCTTTTTTCTCTCCATATATTTTACTGTATTCTTCGCGTTTGGCTTTAAGTTCTCCTTCCGCTTTCTTCCTCAATCCGTTATAAACACGACTTCCTCGCAATATATTGGCTTTTGGGGAATTCATTATGCCCTCAACAGCAGATATATATTTAATTTTCACCTCCAAGGAACCGTCTTCCCTGAAATCTAACTCGTGGCTAACCAAAGACAATGACATATTGGTTGTCATCTTCGATAACAATGCACGTATCTTCTTCTTGTCCTTGTTGGTTTTCCAATGTTCCCCAGTTGGCTGAGCCCACCCAACAACTGCTTTTAATCTGAAATAATCTTCATTGAATTTTTCCTTTTCATTGTATGAGTCAGCATTGGTATCAAATTTAGTCTGCTGGACCAAAAGGTCTGCAAACCTAACCCCATTCTTTCTTGCTTTATCTGAAACTTCTACGCCTCGGGGGTAATCCCTTCTTTTTTTCGTGACATTTGCTTCAAAGATGTTCACATTAGCAGGGTTCGTTCCAAGAGATGCCCACTCAAAACTTTTTAGTCCAACTCCGCCGGCTCTGCCTTTCCTGCTTTCTGTGATGTTGAGAATATTAATCGGATCTGTATAATCGTCAAACGGCAATTCTATATTGATAGCCTTGTCTGGATCTCCTTCTGAACCTTTTGGATAAACAACTTTGAACATCCTAAACTTTGGAACCAAAGAAGATATTTCATCTGAAGTTAAAGCAAATAAAATATCTGGTCCTATAATTTCGCCCTTATCATCGCGGGGAAGAGTAAGATTGCTTATAATCTCATAAGGCTCCTTGGAGTCGATTATCATATAGTTTTTTTAAAGCGCACTGTTTGAAAATTCTTCGCCTCTGCTCTTTTTCATCATCGTTATCAACTTCTACCAACCCTCGTCGTTCGCGGTCTGCTTTTGTTATTGCGGCGGAGGCGATGCGCTCTGCACGTTCTTTTCTCTCTTTGGCATGTCGTTGGGCTCTTTCTCTCGTTGATTCGCTGACACCCCTAACAACAGGAAAAGACATTCCCGCCAAAGCAAGTATAGAAATAACAACTATCAATGAACCAAGTATCACTTATCACCCCTCATAATAACTCAAAACAATTTCCAAAGGAAATGGTATTGAAAGGCTGTCTCCAAGTTCCAAGTGGCTTTCGGTTGGTGTC
>LWDU01037590.1_pt1 | contig 23892 bp, 16 predicted proteins | sample 727161 | NCBI WGS metagenome assembly LWDU01 (sample SAMN04566230, study PRJNA314399) | hydrothermal vent metagenome | isolation source: deep sea hydrothermal plume seawater | place: Mexico: Gulf of California, Guaymas Basin | collected 2004-07-11
TCGAACTCGCAAGATCAAACTGCACCACAGGAGGCAGGTCGTTGTCCGTGATCGTGGTCGCATGTGAGGTCAAGAATCCCAGCGTCGCGTTCACCGGCGCAGCGAGCGCCACCACCACGGTCTCGTCAAGCTCATCAAGCAGATCATCCACCAGGCTGAGATTCACCAGCACCGACTGCGCGCCAGCCGGGATCACCACCGGTGAAGCATCGATGCCGAAATCGGCCGGGTCAATGGCAGTGCCACCCACCGTAAACGGCAGCGTCACGTCCAGGCCAGAGACTGTATCCAGACTGATGCTGAAGACATGCGAACCGGCGCTCTCAAGCACAGTCGAGCCCGCAAGATCAAACTGCACCACTGGCGGCAGATCATCATCCAGGATCGTCGAAGTGTGCGAGATCTGGACCCCAAGCGTCGCGTTGCCGGGTGTACCCAGCGTCACAACCACGGTCTCGTCAAGCTCATCAAGCAGGTCCTCGGCCACATTCAGGCCGATTGACACCGACAAGGCACCGGCCGGGATCACCACCGGCGAAGCATCAATGCCATAGTCAAGAGGATCCACAGCCGTGCCACCCACCGTGAACGGCACCGTCACATCCAACCCAGAAGCAGTATCCAAGCTGATGCTCAGGGGATGGAGCACCGGGTCTTCGACCACCGAGGAAATCGCAAGATCAAACTGCACCACCGGCGGCAGGTCATCATCCACCAAGGTGAGCGTATGCACACCAGGTGCCCCCAAGCTGGCGTTGGAAAGCCCATCCAGAGCGAGCACCACGGTCTCATCCAACTCGTCGAGGCTGTCGCCCTGAGGAGTCAAGGTCAAAATCGCCGTGAGAGCCCCCGCAGGGATCGTAAAGCTGGTACTGGCCAGAGTGTAGTCACTGCCATTGGTGGCCGTGCCCCCCACTGAAACCGAGCCCGTCACCAACAAACCCGAGGGAACATCAAGGATCACCTCGATCAGCTGATCCCCGGCGCTTTCGGATACGGAACCCGTGGCACTGACAAAGCTGATCACGGGAGGCGCATCATCATCGACTGCCAACAGGAGAAACTCCCGCAGTTCCCCAAGTTCCGCATCGTCACCAGGCATCAAGCTGAGAACCACCTCCTCATCGAGCTCATCTAGCGCGTCCTCCAACAGTTCCAATTGAAGAACCGCACTGATCTGACCTGCGGGGATGCGGACCGTCCCGCGGCTGCGATTGAAGAAGTCCAGCCCTTCAGAGAGCGAACCTTCCAAGCCATAGGAAACATGGATGTCGAAGGACGCAGGACCCTGAAGGACAAGGTCGAGGTCAACGATGCCCGCACCCTCCGGATAACTTCCGCCAGCAGCCGCGAAGGCCACCAATGGCTTGGGGTCATCATCATTCAAGGTCAGCACGTGCTGAGCCAAGGGGCCCAGGGTGCCGGGGCTGACACCGGTCAGACTCAACACAAGGTCCTCTGGATGCTCAAACAGGTCGTCCTGCAAGATCTTCAGGTGAATCGCGGTGCTGGTCTGCAGCGCTGGAATCGTCAGGAAACCTTGCCCGGGATCCAGATAGTCCCCCCCAGGGCCCTGCTGGGCGCTGCCAGCAAGGGCATAGGACAAGTTCAGTTCAAGGGCGCTTGGCCCCGAGAGCAGCACCTGCACATCAACAGGACCCAAGTCCTCGCGCGTCCGCGAGGAGGCGGCGAGAAACTGCACCACGGGAGGGGCATCCTGATCATGGATCAAGACCGCATGTACCTCAAATCCCGGGGTCGCCCCCACAGGAATGCTCAGATCGAGGGACTCGTCTCCTTCATAGAGGCCATCGGACAGGACCTGCACCGGAATGCCCAGCACCAGGCTGCCTGCCGGAATCACATGGCCTGTCGCAAGCGCCACATAGTCGCTGCCGGACAACGCAGATCCCCGGGCACCAAGTGTAAAGGGCACATCAAGGCCAGAAACAGCGGTCAAAGCGACCTCAACCACCGCTGTCTGACCCTCATTCATGTCCGAAGAGGACAACACGAATCCCGGGGTCGGGGTCGCGTCATCATCAAGAATGGTATGAACATGCACCAGCGGAGGCGCGAGGATCGCGTTGACAGGTGCAGCAAGACTGAGCTCGATGGTCTCGTCCAATTCATCGAGTTCATCATCCAGGATCGGCACGAATGCCTGAGCCGTCAAAGTGCCCGCTGGAAAATGCACGGTGCCAGCAGGTGCAAGGTAGTCAACCCCTATACCAGCAGTTCCCCCCAGCAGCAAATCGACACTCACAGGCAGTCCCGATAGTTCTGTGAGTTCCAACTCAATCACCCGATCCCCCGGGGCTCCTTCCAGCTCTGAGCTGGAGGCCTGCACGAACTGCACATGAGGCGGGAGATCGTCGTCCACAATCGTCAGCACATGGACCGTGGAGCCGTTCAAGATCGCGTTGGTGGCCGCACCGAGGGTCAATATGACGGTCTCATTCAGTTCGTCGAGCGGATCGTCTTCAATACTGACTTGAATCACCGCGCTGGTTGTCCCCGCTGGCAGAAGAACAGGGGACGAACTGACACCAAAGTCCGGCCCTTGAGCGGCGCTACCAGAAACAATGAAGGGCACACTGACATCAAATCCCGAGGGCGCGGAAAGTTGTATCTGGACCGAGACCGTGGCGACGTCTTCCTGGTGTGAAGATGTCCCAAGCACAAAGCCGATGGTCGGCTGCGGGTCCGAGTCCTGCAAGGACAGGGTGTGGCTGACCTGTGACCCCAAGACACCATCAATCGGCGCACCGAGGGTCAGGACAACGGTTTCTGTGGGCTCGTCAAGGCCATCCGCGATCCAGACAAGAGGCAGCAGACCGAGGACGTTGCCCGCCGGAATCGTCAACATACCTCCACCCGGATCGGTGTAATCCGTGCCCAGAATCGCCGTACCCGCTGTGCTGTAGGGCAAATTGAGAACAACCCCTGAAGGAGCGCTCATGATCACGCGGACAGAGACTCCCCCTGCGCTCTCCGTAGAGCTGGAAGCTGCACTTTGAAACTCCACGCTCGGAAGAGGATCGTCATTGGTCAGGGTAAGGGTGTGCTGAAGAAGGGAGCCCAGCTGAGCGTTGCTGACTGCCAGTAGATCGATCACCACCTGCTCGTCATATTCATAAAATGCGTCCGACAAGATCGTCAGATCAAGATCCGCCAAGCTCTGCCCGGCAAGCAAAGTCAGGCTGTCGGGACCATCGAAGTCCACGCCGCGGGTCGCGCTTCCGGAATACTGCACATCGACGGTGACCGGAAATCCCGAGGCACTGGAAAGCTGCAGGCCAATCGACGCAGTAGCACTGGATTCAAGCACCGAAGAGCTTCCGACCTGGAATTCCAAACTGGGGGAGGTCTCCTGCTGGAAGGTGATTCGCAGACCGTCACTGAAGTTATTGAATGGGGCCGGACTGGAGTCGGTATAGGTCGCCTGAAAATACAACGTGGTCCCAATACCGATCGCAGCAAAGTGATTGGCATTGAAATCGGCCGCATGGACCAATTGGTTGTTGGTGATCGGCTGAATTCCCGTACTCGCCGCGCTGGAGAAATTAACGCAAAGAGTCGTTCCATTGGGAAAGGTCGTGCCCTGACCCCCGTTGGCCCAGGCAGTGGCCACATAGAACTGACCCGAAGTGTTGGGGACCGGTCCTGCACGAAGCTCCAGCTGGTTCCCAAGAATGCCGCAGGCACCATTCGAGCTCATCAATGCGGGTTGGCCCAGAGAGGACGGAGCAGAACTGCAGAAATTCGACTCAGGACACTGGGCTGGCGCCAACTGACTGGAGATGACAGAAATGCCCGCGAGAAGTGCGGAAACGAGCTTGTCTTGAATTGAGCGGCACATCGGGTGAAACCCCTAGCGAGGGGCGTGGAGAGTGGCCCAGGGACTACGAGGCAGTCTAAGGAACACCCCCAAAGAGTAGGGTGAAGGCAGGCCCCCCTGGGGCTCAGGGAAACCCACCTGGACAGGCCCCATTGTAGATGAATTCAGGAAATTGCATATGGTAAGGGAGGTGGAATCCAGGTTTTTGACCCTCCAGCAGCCAAAAAGGTTCCCAGAGGCCCAACTAAGCCGCTCCGAAAGCCGGCTGCTTGGTTCTCCCCGGAAGGTTCTAGTCAGACAAGTTCCTGGACGGACCTTTGCGAAGCCCCAGAAAAGCCAGCAGATCCACCAGGGCTGGCGGCTGCAGCCACCAGATCAGGACGCCATAAGACAGGACTCCAATCGCAATCTCAGCCAGCAGGGAGGGAATGGGACCCAAACTCGTACCGAGCAGAGCATGGCCCCCCATCACCGCGACCACCATGCCAAGAGTAGCCAACATAGTGGAAACCAGCGGGCGCAAAGCATCCAAAAGACTCATGTCCATCAGGTTCAGGGCCGTGCGCCACACCCAGGGGGAGAGCAGCAACATGGTCACGGACGCTCCGCCGGCCAAGATCGCTCCGAGCTCCGCGCCCTCGTGACCTCTGAAAGCAAGAACCAAGACCCCCTGCACTACCAGGCAAGCCGCACTGGTTCCGATATTCACTCGCAACATCAAGTCGGTCCTCTTAAGAGATACGAAGACCGAACCAACGCTTGAGAGAACCGTGAAGAGCAAGGCGTAGGGCAGCAAGGCCGCAATGACCCACCTTGCAGCAGCCCAATTGGGATTGTCCACGACCAATACGAGCGAAGGCACGATCAAAGCAATTCCCACGAGCGCCGGGAACACTGCCAGCACGATCCCTCCTAGCCCACGGGAATAAAGGCGTCTCATCACCCCAAGGTCATCCTGGACGCGTGCCAAAGCTGGCAGAAGGACTCCACTGACAATCGGCGCCAGCATGCGTGCTGGCCTCAGAATCATCCTGTGGGCGAATCCATAGATGCCGAGGGCCGCCTCCCCACCGAAGTGTGCAATCAGGATTCGATCCAAACGCTGAAGCGCATAGGTACCAACTGAAGATCCGAGCAGATTGAGCGAGAAGCTCGACACCTCACGAATGTACTTCATTTGAAAGGTGAACGACGGAGTCCACGCCCGTTGGGCCGCCCACAAGATCAGACTGCGCGCACCATAGGAACCGACCAATGCCCAGACAAGAAGTTCGGGCCCGGGGTAACGATGCAAGAACACCAGGACCACCACTCCATAGGTCAGTGAGTTGACGAAATCCCCGAGCGCTACGCCACCAAAGCGCAAATCGCGCATCAACAGACGCGCATGGATGCTTCCCAACGCAAGGAGCGGGAAGCTCCAGGCCAGAATTCGCAGCAGCGGAGCTGCATCCTCAGCACCAAGCATGACCGACAGAGGGACCGCAAGAAGGTAGGCCGCCCCCCCCAGCAGTACGCTGATGCCAAATTGCAGCCAGAAGACAGTCGAAATGAAACCAGCGGAAAGCTCCTTGCGCTGAATTACCGCCTGACCAACTCCAGCATCCACCAGCACATCCAAGAGCCCTCCCACGATCAGAGCCGCCTCGAACACCCCCATGGCCGTCGGATCGAGGATCTTGACGATGTAGAGCAGAACCAACTGGCGTATCGCCATCGAAGCCACCCTGCTGATGGCCGTGAATCGGGCCGCAGAACGTAGTGAACCTGGACGAGCCGACATGGTTGGGCTCATCCTACGGTGCACAATTCCAGCTGATGACAACATTCTCTAATTGAGGCACGAAGGGCACACAAATTCGAACGGTCAGGACTTTGCTAAGATGGACCCCGCGACCCAGGAAGCCATGACTCCTCCTGAAAGACCGTGCCGCCACCATCTCGCCCCATGAACTCCGAACCCAACACAGCCCCCACGAGCCCCGTCATGGGCCTCGCCGGGCTGCCCTCCCTGGCCTGTCTCCTTTGGGACAGCCCAGAAAGTGCCCGCAACTGCCCCCGGGGGAGCATTCGCCTGATCGAAGAGTCTGGCACTGGATTGCTCTTCAACGCTGACTTTGATCCGCACCTGGTTGAGTACCAAGAGGGATACGAAAACTCCCTCGGCTTCAGCCACACCTTCAGTGGGTATCTGAAAAGCTACGCCAAGCAGGTGGTGAGCAGCGCACCCTGCGATGCCCCGCGTATTGCTGAAATCGGCTGCGGCGATGCAGAGTTTCTTATACGATCGATTGAAGAAGGCGCAGCGGCAGGCCTAGGAATCGAACCCTCCTGGAAACTGGATCGCGTTCCTAGCCTGGCTGAGGGGCGCATCCAAGTCCTGCCTGAGGCCCTCGACTCCAACACAGCCCCCAAGCTACGCGCCTTTGAGCCAGACCTGGTGATTTCTCGACAGGTCCTGGAACACACTACGGATCCGGTCTCCTTCCTGAACCTGATACGCGAGTCACTCCTCCCCAAGCCTGTACCCTGCGTGATCGAAGTGCCCAGCGCGACCTTTATGTACAAGGGCGGGACTCCTTGGGAGGTTATCTACGAGCACCGCTCCTACTTCACCGAAGAATCCCTTGGCTTGATCATGGAGAAGGCGGGCTACGAGGTCACTGGAATGGAGACAACCTTCAACGGTCTCTTCATCTCGGCCACGGGTCGTCCCAATCCAAACGTCAAGGTACGCCCCCAGTCAGCGGACCCGGACATTGCCTACTGGCGCGATGCCTGGAAGGAACGCTTGGAGACTTGGAAGAAAGACCTCAACCAACGCCGGCAGGACGGGCAACGGGTGGCCCTCTGGGGCGCTGGAGCCCGGGGAATCATGTTCCTCAATCTCGCCGATCCTGATAATTTCATCGGCAAGACAATCGACCTGAACCCACGCAAGTACGGCTATCACACAGCTGGGTCCGGACACGAGATCTCGCCCCCAAGCGACCTGGTGGCCTATCAACCCCAAATGGTCATCATCATGAATCCGGTCTACGAGGAAGAAATTCGCGCAGATTTGGCCAAACTCGGTTTGAATCCAGAGATCTGCATCGCCTGAGTCAATCCCATGCTGCACTGCCGCTTTTGCAATGCTCCCCTTGAGCACACCTTCGTGGACCTGGGATCCAGCCCACCCTGCGAGTCCTTCCTCACCGAGGAAGAACTCCATCAGGGGGAGACCTTCTATCCTCTCCATGTGCGCGTTTGTGCCAAGTGCCTTTTGGTTCAAATCCCAGAGTGCCTGCCCGCCACGGAGATTTTTGACGACTACGCCTACTTCAGCTCGTTCTCGGATAGCTGGCTGGCCCATGCTTCAAATTATTGCGAGGCAATGATCAAGCGCTTCGGCTTGAACCAAGACAGCTTCGCCGTGGAACTCGCCTCAAACGATGGCTACCTGTTGCGCAACTTCGTGAAGTCAGGCGTCCCCTGCCTTGGGATCGAGCCTTCTGGCAATGTGGCCGAAGCAGCCAAGAAGGTCGGAGTCGAATCCCTGGTCAGGTTCTTCGGCATCGAAACGGCGAGTCAAGTCCACACGGACCGGGGGCCTGCGGACCTGATAACCGCGAACAACGTGCTTGCCCATGTGCCCGACATCAATGACTTTGTGGCTGGTGCCGCCCACCTGCTGTCCCCCAACGGAGTGATCACCTACGAGTTTCCCCACCTCTCGCGCCTGATCGAAGAATGTCAGTACGACACGATCTACCACGAACACTTTTCCTACCTCTCCCTGCTTACGGTCCAGACCATCGCGGCGGCCCACGACCTGACTGTCTTTGACGTGGAGGAATTGCCCTCCCACGGGGGCTCCCTGCGAGTCTTCCTGAAACACAAGCGGGCTAACCACGAACGCATGCCCAGCGTGGATGAAGTGCTTGCGGCAGAAGAATCCATGGGATTGCACCACATCGATGGCTACCTCGGGTTTCAGCCCAGAGTCGAAGCGTCCAAGCGCTCAACTCTCAAATTTCTGATCGAAGCCAGGGAAAAGGGCGAGAGAATTGTGGCCTACGGAGCCCCTGGCAAGGGCAACACCCTGCTCAACTACTGCGGCATCCGTAGCGACCTGATCGAGTTTGCCGTGGACCGCAATCCTTACAAACACGGGCGCTACACCCCCGGAACCCACATTCCAATCCGCCCGGTGGAGGCCCTGGACGACTCCAAACCCGACTGGATATTGATTCTTCCCTGGAATCTGCAACGGGAGATCACCGCCCAGCTAGCCCCTATGATGGCTCAGGGCACGCGCTTCGTCGTGCCCATCCCCACTATGACCGAGGTCAAACCAACAACATGAAAGTTGTCCTCTTTTGCGGCGGACTGGGTATGCGCCTGCGCGACTACTCTGACTCCATCCCCAAACCCATGATCGAGATCGGCTACCGGCCGATCCTCTGGCACGTCATGAAGTACTACGCCTCCTTCGGGCACACCGACTTCATCCTCTGCCTTGGTTACAAGGCGGATGTGATCAAGCGCTACTTCGTCAACTACCAAGAGTTCATCTCCAATGACTTCGTACTAAAGGGCGACGACCAGCCCAAGATGCTGGCCTCGGATCTTGAAGACTGGAAGATCACTTTTGTGGACACGGGCTATGACTCCTGCATCGGAGAACGCTTGCGTCGGGTGCGCAAGCACCTGGACGGAGAGGAGATGTTCCTGGCGAACTACAGCGACAACCTGACAGACTTCGAGTTGCCCAAACTGATCTCGGCGGTAGAAGATTCCGACGCGGTTGCCGGCTTCATCACCGTGCCGCCACCCATGAGCTTCCACATCACAGAAACGACCGAAGACGGCAAGGTCGCCAGGATTCTCGAAAGCAAGAAATCGGGCCTTTGGATTAACGGGGGCTGCTTCGCCCTTCGCAACGAGATCTTCGAATCGATGCAGGAGGGGGAAGAACTGGTGATCGAACCCTTCGCCCGACTGATCGAGGAGCAACGATTGATTTCCGTACAGCACACTGGCTTCTGGCAGAACATGGACACCTTCAAGGACCGTGTGATGCTCAACGAGATGCACGAGCGGGGCAACGCCCCCTGGCAGGTCTGGGACAAGGCCTAGCGATCAGTCCAGCGTAATCCCTCGTCCAGGCGCTCTTCGGCTTTGTGCCTCAAGATCGTCTTGATGCGCAAGTAGCGCTCGGAGATCAGATCCTCTTTGGTCAATCCCTCTGCCAGATAGGTATCCCGCAACTGTTCAATGCCCGCCGCCACGGTCCACCGGGGCTTGAAACCGGGTAGCTCGCGCTTGATCTTGTCGAAGTTCACCCGGTAGTCGCGCTTGTCCGGACCAGCGCCCTGCGCAAATCCCAGTTGACTGCCCTCGACCGCCTTGGCAACCATTTCGGCCACCTCGCGGATGCGATAGTTCTCCTCGGTGATGCCCACATTGAAGGCCTGATTGTGAATTACATCAATGGGTGCGGCGAGAGCCGCCACCATGGCACGTCCAATGTCCTCCACATGCACTAGCGGTCGCCAGGGAGTGCCATCGGACTGCAGCCGAACTTCGCCGGTGGTCAAGGCATATCCGGTCAGGTTGTTGACAACCAGGTCAATGCGCAGACTTGGAGATACGCCATAGGCAGTGGCGTTGCGCATATAGGTGGGCGAAAAACCATCCCCTGCAAGTTCCATCAAGGCGCGCTCCACCCTTATCTTGGACTCCCCATACGGTGTCTGGGGATTCATGGCGGCATCCTCGGTCAGGATCGAGTCGCCACTCTTGCCGTAAAGGCTGCAGGAAGAACTGAACACAAAACGCTTCACGCCAGCTTTCTTCGCAGCCTGCGCGCAACAGACAGTTGCATCGCTGTTGATCTGATGGGTCAAGGCAGGATCCAAATCCCCCAAAGCATCATTGGAGAGAGCCGCCAGGAATACAATCGCATCTATACCCTCCAGGTGCTCAGGTTTGAGATCACGAATATCCAGAGAGTGCTGCTCAATGGAAGGCGCCTCCAGGAACTGGCAACCATCAAAGAAGCCCGTATCGAGGCCCTTGACCTGATGGCCGGCATCGAGCAGCAAGGGAACCAATACCTGACCCACATAGCCAGAGTGTCCGGTGACGAGTACGCGCATAGAACTAGCGAGGGGGCAAAGAAGAGGTATCTATTAGAAATCGAGTGTCAACTTGCGAGCCGTAAAGGCCTCCGCATATCCACTCGCCGAGTTGCATTCCACCCCGCGCAGGCGTGCGAGAGCTCGAAATGCTTCGGGGTCAAACCATGGCCGACCCGCCTGACTTGGAAAGTGTGCCTTCAGGTGCTGCAGCTTGCTCTCCATCTGAGCCACATCGAGAGGCACGAACAGGTTGGGCTGGCCAAGGTCTCCCTCGAACTTGGCGATCTCGAATTCCAGAACCGCTTGATCGCGAAATGTCTGCCAGATCACCTCAGCGCAAGTGCGATGGTCCTGGTGACGATCTTCAAGCCGATGACTAAAAACGAGGTCGGGCGAAAAAGTCTGCTGCAACTCCCAGAGTCTCGACTTAAGGTCTCCCAATTGAGACGGAAAGAGGTTCTCGGTCAGATCCCAGACATGAACCTCGCAACTGGCAGCTCCGCGAGCCAGGCCGGCAACGCTGGCGCGCGCCTCTTCCGCTCTTGATCCCGCAGCAGAGGCCACCACCCAGCAAAGGTCCACCTCTCGATCTTGCAAGAGACGCAACAGGGTGCCCCCGGCTCCGATCTCCAGGTCATCCGCGTGGGCACCGAGGCAGAGCACCTTGAGTGGCGCACTGATGGATGTGGGCAGAAAGGAAAGCACGGGAATCAAAGGCTGAAGGGCGAAGCGCTCAAGGGGTCAAGCTGAGAGATCATCATACTCCCAGCGCCTGCGCCGCGGGACTTGTTTCATTTGAGAGCATTCCCTAACCCTGCTCGGAGCCGATGGGGGTACACCCTTGTGGATCGAAACCGATGCAATTGCCAAAAGCACCCTTGTCCGGACTCGCTTCGGTGCCTCCCCCCGCTACCCTGAACGCGCCATGGAACCCAGCCCCAGCTTGCCCCCGGGCGTTGCCTTCATGAATGGTCCCCATGGCACCTGCCCCACCTGCTCGGTGCCTGGACGCGCACTCTATTCGGTGGCCCGGGTGCCAAGTACCTCGAACGTGCTCTTCCATACCCGAGCAGAAGCCCGGGCGGTTCCCATGGGGGCACTCGAACTCGCCACTTGCGACTCTTGCGGCTTGCTCTGGAACGCAGCCTTCGACGAGGGCCTGGTAGACTACCGCCAGGGTTACGAAGAGACCCAGAGCTTCTCCCCCACCTTCCGCAGTTGGCTCGATGCAACCGCCAGTGAAATCGCCCAAGAGCACCAACTTGAGGGCAAGCTCGTTGTGGAAATTGGTTGCGGCAAGGGCGAGTTCCTCGCCAGCTTGTGCGCCGCAAGCGGTGCCCGGGGATTGGGCATCGATCCATCCGCCAGTGCTGGCCGCGTGGACTTGAGTTCTGGAGCAGGACTGAAATTCCTCCTCGAACCCGTTGGAAACATCAACCCCATCGATGATGTTGAGCTCATCGTCTGCAGACACACCCTGGAACACATCTTCCAGATAGGCCCCTTTCTGCGGGAGATTGAACGAGCCTGCTCTCCGCACACACCCCTGCTGATCGAAGTCCCCGACCTTACGCGCGTGCTCACCGAAGGCGCCTTCTGGGATCTCTACCACGAACACGCCACCTACTTCACACTTGGTTCCCTGGTGCGCTGGATCCGCAGCATGGGCAGACCGGTGCAGACCCTTGAGCGGGTCTATTCCAATCAGAACCTGATGCTGTTTTCGGATCCCGGGCGCCCGGACGACTTGCAATTACAAGGCGAGTCCCCCACCGAACAACGCCGGGCCTTGGACCAGTTCAATCAACAGGCCAAAGACTCCATGGCGCGCACCAACAGCCTATTGAACAAGATCCAGGCACAAGGTGGAACCAGTGTCCTGTGGGGAGCAGGCTCCAAAGCCACGGGTCTCCTGGTGACCTTGGGAGTCGAGGACCAGGTGGCCGCAGTGGTGGACATCAACCCGGACAAGACCGGCAGTCACATCGCGGGCACGGGTCACCGAGTCATTGCCCCCGGGGAACTGCAAGAGATCAAGCCAGATCTGGTGCTGGTAATGAACTCCCTCTATTGCGACGAAATCAGCGCAAATTTGAAGGCCATGGGCTTGGCCCCGCGGATTGAAGCTCTTGCCTGAGTTCTAGCCGATCGAACGGCTGAACTCCGGCCTGAAGCGATTGAGCACCGCCCCCAGAAAGTGAACCCCAGCGCCCTCTATGCGCAAGCGCGCTTCCGCAGCATCCGCCTTCAAGCTGACTCGTGCACGAGCCACCAGGATGACCGCATCCACACTGTCCAAGAGGGCGGTGGTGGAAGCCTCGGTCAGGATGGGTGGACTATCGATCAGGATCACCCCTGCAGAGTTCGACAACTCAGCAAGCGTACTCTTGAAAGCATCGCCTGCGAATTCTCCAGCCAGGGGTGATCGCTTGCTACCTGAGGGCAGCACCCTGAGTTCTGGCAATCCAGGAGCAATGTGCAGCGCCCCGCTGAGCTTCACGCTACCACCCAATACATCCGACAGCCCTGGATCCTCAGGAACACCGCAATAGGTAGCCAGGGATGGACGCAGGAAGTCTGTCCCCAAGAGGACCGTTGGATAACGCAGGTGACGGGCCAGGTTGACGGCGATAGACGCGGCCAACACGCTGGTTCCGCAGCCGCGCTCGGTGCCCGTAACCAGGATACGACTCGTCGGCCGCTCACGCACATAGTCTGCGCAACTCTTCCAGAGACTCTGCTCCAGCCCGGCAAGGCCGGATTGGGCTTGTTCGATGGGTAGCGGCTGGACTTCGTTTTGCGCCATGGCTCAGGTCACCTTGTTTGGGCGCAGCTTGCGCAAGGACTTGTGTTCGTCGATCACCGCCAGGACAGGAATGTCGAGGGCTTTCTCCAGGTTCTCTCTGTAGCGCAGGCGACGATCGCGCAATTGACGCAGGACAGCAATGGCCATTCCCAGGGCGAATCCACCAAAGAGGCCGCCTGCCAGCAATTTCATCCGCTCGGGGCCAGTCTTGTCGTGCTGCAGGTCAGGCGTGGTGAGGGTGCGCAGATTGCTCTCGCCCTCATCGCGAGAATCCTGAATACCCTGGTCCTTGACGATCGCCGAGCGCAGACGTGAGACCTCGCCCTGTTGTGCTTCGATGTCTGACCGCCAGCGAGCGTGCTCGCCGACGCAACCATCCATTCGTCGCAGTCTCTCCACTTGCTTTTCCCGAGCCTCCTGAGTCGTGACCAGCTGGGCATCTATCCCCTCAAGATCCGCCTTGTAGACCGCGAGTTTTACCTGCAGTTCGAGACGTTCCGAGTTGGGCACTATCTGGTCCACGGCAATGCCGTCATCCACCACTGGCTCATCTTGCATCAGACGCTCCATCTCGCGAGTCAGGTCATCGATGTCCCCGTTGAGCTTCCCAAGCATCTCAGCCCGACGCACTGGATCGTTCTCGCGGTCGAAGTACTCGATATCCTCGCGCCGCTCCTTCTTGCGATCGATCTTCCCAAGCAGCCGAGGAATCTCGGGATTGGCCACCTGCCGCGGCAACTCGGTGACCGTGATGGTTGCGCCCATTCCCGCTGTGCGCGCCTCGAGCGATCGAACGCTGACCAGCAAGGCGCTCCGCCGGGTGTTCGCCTCCAAGACACTACTGTCCAAGGCACTCACAGCCTGCAACAGGCCGTCACGTTCAGCTACCAGGTCATAAAATCCACAAGTGACCTTGTGCTCACCAAAGTTCTCACCAGCCTTGCGTAGCTTCTCTTCCTGCTCATCCAAGAGAGCAGTCAGACGATTCAACTCCGGACTGTAGTGTTCGTTGTGTTGATCGATGAATGCCTTGACCAGGGCCGTGGCTGTGAGTTGGGCATCTTCCGGAGTCCAGGCATCGGCCTGCACCACGATCACCTGGGAGCGACGACCGGTGGTCACCCGCGTGCGTTTCATCAGGGTCTTAGCCGCAGCACGGATGGCCTTGGGCTCGTTGTTTCGAATCGCCCCGGCCCCGCTTTCCCCATTGCCCCGCAGAAAGGCCTGCAGCCCATGCATCAGACGTGCATGCAATAGAGTCGACGGCCCATCTTCGGCAGTGGGATCCGGGATCCGCAAGACCCAGGAGGGTGTCAGGTCCTGGGCCACGCGCCCAAACACTCGCGGATCGGTCAACAGCATGATCTCGTCCTCAATCCCTGGCACCGTACGGATGCCATCGTCGATCCCGATGGCATCGTCCGCACTGCGTGTTTCAGCGATGCCAGGCGTGTACTGCAGGCGAGCCTCTGAGGTGTAGACATTGGGCTGGGAAGCCGCCAAGAAGAGACCGGTCGACGCGCCCAAGATCGTGGTCAGAAGCAACCAACCGCGGGATCGCAGGGCCCCGTAGAGAATAAGGACCTTGAGGTCCAGACCCCCCCCCTCGCTCACGTCTTCGAACTCGTCTCTCATGGAGGCCCCTACGCGCTAGTTACCACGCGGAATAAACAAATCTGTGAAATACGGAAATGGAATCATGCGCCGGATCCAGGAATCCAAGAACAGACCGGCGTCATCGACGCGCGTGTTGGGCACATAGAGTACATCGTGGGCCTGCAACAGGACTGTATCGCCCCGGCCCCAGTGTTCCTCGCGGATGTCGAGCACCCAGGAACTTTGAACCTTTGACACTGGATCAAAGCGCACCAACAGGGTGTTCCCCAGCCAGGAGGTCCTGTTGTTGGGGCCCCCAGCTATGGCCAAGGCCTGCAGCAGGGTCAGATCGGCTGCGACGGGGAGGATGACTTCCCCCGGTTGTGCTACCTCGCCCATCACAAAGACCCTCTGGGCTGCTTGCTGAACAACAATCACCGAGAGGGTCGAGTCCCTGCCTTCCAGCATGGCTCCGTAGAGTTCCTGCAACTTGTCCTGCAGTTCCTCGGGCAACAAGCCTCCCACCAACAGCGGCCCCAAGCCAACAAAAGAGCAACGCCCATCAGACTGCACCTTTATGCTCTGGTTGAATTCACTGGCGTAACTAAACTTTATTTCAAGTGAGTCTCCGGGGGAAAGACGATCGAGACCCTCGTAAAGAGTCGCGTTGATCTCCTGGGCAATGACATGCATCGCAGGGCCCTGGGGAGTGGAACAGCCCACGAGGACATGCAGAGCAGAGAAGACAAGTAAGCGAGTGAACATGGGAATCCGTTTTGATGAGTAGGCTGTGTCAGCCAAAAAGTGATGGTAACCAATATCCCTTGCCCAAGAGGGCCGCTGTCTCATTCCAGGGCACGCTCGACCCCCTGTAGAATGCCTGACGCATCGATATGAACGGTGCTTGGCACAGGCAGACTGCCCACATCCATTAAGGCACCTAGACTCCCCTCCCGCAGCTCTGGCGAGAAAGGCGCAAAGAGCGCCTCGCCCGCGATGCCCCACTCGTCAAGCAGGCGCACCGCTTCGGAACGGCGCAGGCCCGGATCTACGCAAACCAGTTGCAGGCGCGCTCTCGCGTCAGGATCCATGGCGGCCAGGCCGCGCACGCAGGGGCTACAGGCGCTCGACCAAAAGTGCAGGTCAACAGCGACCCCCAACGCCAGATTACGGGCCTCACCCACCGCATTCTCCAAGACTATGGGCGGAACCTTGGCTCCAATTGGCAAGCGCAGACCCCGGGGCCAAGGATCGCTGAGTTGGCCAGCCTCAACCTCTACAACCCTGGGGCTGCTCTCTCCCTGCACGATCAGATATGCGCCACCAGCCTTGACAATTCCCTGAGAGCTCCAGGTTGCAGCACCGGGCCAAAGAACCTTTACCTCGGCGCTGGTTTTTGATCCCAGGCCAAAGATCAAGTTGGGCGATCCTGAAGAGGCAAAGCCACTGCCACGAGCAATCACCTGAGCAACTGGCCCCGCTGGACCCTCCAAGACTACCGTGGCGCCGATCGCTTCGGGATGGCCCTGGGTTGCCCGCAAGTGGATTGTCACCGCCCGCGATTGCGAACCAAGGTCATTGCGCCACAGTTGGTGACGCTCAGCTTGCAAATTATGACAGAAGAGATCCGGATCCCCATCGCCATCAAAATCCGCGGCCACAAGTGAACGCCCATCCAGGGGCGAGTCACTGCCCAACAGGACCGAAAGGTCACTGAAGCCTCCTTCTTCACAAGCCACGAACAAGCGGTTGCGCTGACGCCCATTGAAGGAAGTCCCGCTGGGATCCATGTGCAAGGCCCAGGGGTGAAAAGCCTCCTCTTCGGTCTCCAGGCCGTGACTGGCATCTATTGCGGAACCATGGACACCTGACTCATGAGAGCTGGAAGACGCCACCACGTGGCGCCAATAAGCACTTCATGTGTCTGCGGGCAACTCACCGGTAACAAACCCGTTGACGCAGGCGAGGTCGAGGCGTCCGTCCAGGTCAAAATCAGCTGCAACTGTGCCCCAGGCCCAGCCCGCGGCACCGGCTCCGGCGGCATCCGGCATGACTTCGAAACCCGACAGAGTTCCGCGCAGCAGGTGGTTGCCCTGAGCAAGGCCGCGCAGGGAACGGGAGAGATCCACCTCGCCGGTGGACTCCAAGGCTGCAAACATCCGGCGCCCGGTCCCGGAGCTGGCACCCGCAAGGTACAGATCCAGCCTGCCGTCCCGGTCAAAATCCCCCAGGGTGCCGCCAAAGGTCAGCCGTGCCTGAGAGCCTCCGAGGCCCTGCTCATCCCGTTCGAAACGGCCGCTGCCCTTGTTACGCCAAAAACGGTTGACGCCAAAGTGATTGAGGGTCAAGAGGTCCATGTCACCGTCCTGGTCCAAGTCTGCCGCCAAAGCGGAGGCGGTCCAATCCCGATCATGCAAACCGGCTTGCCTGGTCCCATCTCGAAAGACAAACCCCTCTTGCCCCAGCAGCAGCCTGTCCGGCGCACCGTTCGTGGCTTGAATCCAATTGTCGTTACGCATGGCTTCCATGCGGCCGTAGCCCGCAACAAAGAGATCCAAGAATCCATCCCCGTTGAAGTCCGCCGCGACCAGGCCGAGTGCAGGCATGTTTGCACCCAAGCCGGCCTGCTTGGTGACCTCGATAAAGTGGCCCTCGCCATTGTTCTCAAAAGCCCGCAGTGGATTGCCGCCACTTTCACCCGCATTACTCCAGCCGATGCCCCCCATAACCAGGTCCTGGTCCCCGTCAGCATCGAAATCAGCGAAGACCAGGCCAGTGCCCCCGCCCGTGCCCAGCAAGCCACACTCTTGCGCCGCTTCACGGAAAGTGCCATCGACCTGGTTCAAGTAGAGATAGCCTCGCATGGCATTGGGCAGGAACACATCGAGACGCCCATCGCCATCGACATCCGCAACGGCCGCGCCATTCCAGCCCTCACTGTCATTGCCCGGCTGCCCGAATGCGGGACCCCTCTGATTCACAGCCGTGCTGTTGGTGACGTCAACGAATCCGGGTCCTGTGCGTTCCAAGTCGAAGCCCGCTTCAAGCAGCGCGCGGTCCAACGCCCAGGCACCTTCCTTTCGTAGAAAGGCCCCACGCACACGCCGTGCCAGAGCCTCCTGTTTTCCACCGAGAGTAATCCCAGCAAGCTGCACCCGAAAGGTCACAACCCCATAGGGCGAGGGATTCCCACGCTCGAACTCAGCCTCAAGTACATGCAATTCCGCCTGGGTCACCTGATTCCAGTTCGAAACAAGAGCGCTCAAGTCCGCCAGCCAGGCCTGGCAATCCAAGCCCGGGCCCTGCACTGCCTGTAGCTCTCGCCGCAGGGCCCCCAAGGGCAAAGTCTGCTCCTTGCCACTGGCCATCCTACCCAGGGCGTGCCCTAGAAAGTCCGGCGTCAAGTGTTGCTCGAGACCCTCAATATCGCGCACCTGCAAGCGGTCGGCAAACTCGGTCAAGAGGTCCCCGACCTCCCCCGCCAGGGCTTCTGCGGTGTAAGGACCGCGGATCACGCTCGTTGGCTCCTCGATGTTCAAGGGTGCCTGCTCTCCCCCTGGGATCCCAGACACGGAGCCCTGTCGAGCCCCAGAGGGCTCAGCGAGCGGGCCGGATTGGTGCTCGAATGAGTTCTCCTCGGCACAAGCTGCCAGAATCACGATCGCGAGCCACCACCCAGGTCGATTGACACCCTGGTAGAGCATTGCACGATCCTACTCAATCACTCCAATCGCAGGGGTGATTCACCCAATTCTCAACTCCGATCCCCCCAGACCCTCCTTGGGGACCACAAATACCCCCTCTGGGACGAATGAGGAGGAATCTATGGCTGAAGCGTCGGACGGGCTACAATCAAGGCAGTCATGGGCACGCAGGGTCAGCACACAGTACCCGTCAGCTTCGTTCTAGGAGCAAGCGGGGCCGCCGGCCAAGCCCTCGTCGAGGAGCTTCGAATCGGCGCTGGGGGCCAAGGGGGTCGGGTGATCGCCCACCTGCGGGAGGGCAGCCCACGTACCCCGGATCTGGTACAGCAGTTTGAAGGATGCGGCGCCGAGGTGTTGATCTCGCCCTTTGAAACCCTCGCGCTCAGGGCAGCCTTGCAGGAGCTGCGCCCCAGCCACCTGTTCATCCTGCATGGCACGACCCGTCGGCGGGCCAAGGCCGAGGGCATTCAAGGAGACCCTTACAAACTGGTCGACCTTGCTCTGACCCGCGTAGCTCTGGCAGCCTGTGAAGGGCTGACCAATCTACCGCGAGTGCTGTACCTCTCGGCTCAGGGCACGAGACCGCGAGCCAGGAGCCCCTACTTCCGAGCCCGTTTCGAAGCAGAGGAATCCGTGCGTGCGAGCGGCCTGCCCTACACCATTGCCCGGGCACCGCTGATCCACCGCACCTACCGCAGCGACCCTCGACCCGCAGAGAGCCTGGGCGGCAGTGCCCTTGGACTACTGGCGAGTACCCTGCGCGCAGTGGGCTGCAAGCAACGAGCCGCGCACATCGCTCCTATTCAACCAGCCGAGCTGGCCCGTGGCCTGATCCATGCGGCCTTCAATTACACCACCCTGTCCCGAGTGCTTGAAGCGGGAGAACTCCGCGACGAACGCCCGATTCACAGGGCTGACCCGATCCCGGCGACCCGTCGGGACGATGCCCGCCACTAACCCATGTATAGAGAGGACTCCCAATGCGCCATGCACAATCGCACGAGCAAGAAAAGGATCACGGCCAGCACACTCTTGAGGTGTTGCCCGGAGTGGTGGTTGGAGTCAACGGGCACGATGTGTTTGTGGACCTGGGACCGAAACGCCAGGGAGTGATCCAAGCGGATGCCTTCGACGGACCCGCCACAATCGGCAGCCGCTACGATTTCGTTCTGCATGGCAGAGAGGAGAGCCTCTGGGTTCTGTCCCTGGCAGGCTCAAGGTCTATGAGCTCCTGGGTAGATGCGGAACCGGGCAACCTTGTCTCTGCACGAGTCCTGCGTATGCACGAGGACGGGCTGCAACTCAAAATCGGCCGCCTGCACGCCTGGATGCCCAAGGGGCAAGCCGGGGTTCCCCAGGGCCATAACCCCGCAGAGCTCATTGGCCGCACGGTACGCGTGGAAGTGCTGGAAGTGGATCCCCGCCACCAGCGCGTGATCGTCTCGCGCAAGGCAGCCTTGCGCCGGGAGCGCGCAGGATTCAGCCTGCCCTCCCCCGGCGATCGGGTACAGGGGCGCGTTGTGCGCCTGGAAGAGTACGGCGCCTTTATCCAACTTGGCTCTGGCCGCCAAGGACTGTTGCACATATCCAATGTCTCCCATGAACCGATCGAGGACATCGAAGAAGTCCTACGCCTCGGAGAGTCGGTCCAGGCAGTGGTGCTGCATGTGCGTGAAGGTGGCCGACGAATCGCTCTAGGCCTCAAACAGTTGATGGAGAATCCCTTTACATGTCTGGCCAAGACCGCATTTGAGGGCCAGATCATCGAGGGCATGGTCACCCGCATCCTGCCACACGGGGCGCTAGTGCGCGTGGAACCAGGCGTAATCGGTCTTCTGCCCAAGAGCCAAACCGCATCGCAGAGACCACTTCGCACTCTTCTACGACGAGACCAGCGCCTGTGCGTGCGCATTCTGCGGCTCGACCCGGACCAGGAACGACTGACCCTCTCCTGGCAACATGTGAACGGAGCCGCGATCGCTCCTGACGAAGCATCCCTGCGCCAGGATCTCGGTAAACTGGCCAAGGAACTCGGCGCGACACATGCGAGCACAAATCTAGGACGCCTTCTGAAGAACGCTTTGCACCGAGACGCGAGCTGAGAACTCAGTCCCCCAGCAGCAACTCCACCTCGCCCAGTCCCCCGCCCATTTCGGGGTCAGCACCGGGTACGACGCTGGTCAAGGTGATTCGCATACTGCTGACCTTGAGGGGCTCAGAAAAAGAGAGTCTGCCCTTGCGCCGTTCGTCCGAGTGCATGCGAATGACCCCGACCAGTTTTCCGTTGATCTCTACCTCGGCCTCAAATACCCGGGGCAGGGCGCCGGACTGAATCGGCCAACTGAGGGGTTGGGTCAGGAGAATCGTATCCGCGAGGATCGGGCGCTTGAGTTTGATCCTCAGGCTTGGTTTGCGGTCGGTCTGGGCCGCACGCCAGTGAGTGTGATAATCCCCATCGATAGCAAGGCCTGCCGGGTGACCAGCCCCCTTTGTGCTTGCACTTGCCGATGCGCGCTGGCCATCCAAGCGAGCCAAATCGATCAGATTCCGAGCATGCTCCAGGGCCACCTGCACCAAGGGGTCGAAGGCCTTGGGTTTGAATTCGACCAGCATGGCTTGAGAATTGACAACCCGCGGGATCGAATCCGCAATCCCCGGTCCGGCCTCACCTCCCGGAGGTGGCGCAAGCAGATGCACCTGCGCCTGGACCTGATACTTGCCCGGCTGGGTGAAGGACTGCTCGAACTCAAAGCGCTGGGTCTCGTTGGCCATAGTGGATTCACTCATGATCTCCTTGACCGCATGTCCATTCACAAACCAAACAACCTTGGTGATGCGCAGGCCACGCCTAATTTCCCCTGGCCAGGCGTGCAATTCACGCAGGGGCTTGGACCAGGCGGATATCCAGATCTGGCAGGGGTCTCTGCCAATTCCCTGCAGATGGATACCCCCCTGGCGCAGGGAGTAGACCCAGCGCTTGGCTGTTTGACTACTGCGGGCGCCCTTGCCTGTGCTCGGGCCTGTGGCCCGGTTCAAGAACAAGAGCGAATAGGCCGTCCCCGGGAGATCCCCGGCAAAAGATCCGTCTTCCCGCTGGAGCCCGAGGATTGCACCTGCCCCAACGCCATACCAATCCTCGCCCCCGATGCGCTCGCGACCAGTCAAGGCACCAACCCTCTCGATGCCGTACCAGGTGTAGAGGTGGTTCTGCGGCCCAAAGTGCCGATCGAGCCAATGCAATCCGTCATTGATCAAGCGGTCCCCGGGAGCCGGGTCTTTGGGAGCCCCCTGCTGCAAGTGCAAGCGACAAATCGCCAGACTGCCGATCCCCGCGGCGGTCATCGACTGGCTGCCCTGGTTCCCACCCATTTGGTAGGAAAAGCCTCGGTCCTTGGCGCGATACCTGCCCACGGCTCTAGCCACCGAGCGCCACAGATCCGCGGGTATTGTTCCACCGGCCTTGACTCCCGCGTGCAACCCAAGCAAAGCAAACTGGGTGTTTGAGAGGTCTTCCAAGCCACCCGGATAAGCCCAGGTTCCCCTCTTGCCGCGGATTTCAACTAGCGTGTCCAGCACGCGTTGCAAGCGCTGCTGATCCTCGGGCCGACCAGCAGCTGCCAAAGCCAGGGCAAGACAAGCCTGATCGTAGGTCCCGGAATGACGCGCCACCTCCAAGCGAGCCAATGCGCGAGCAACCGTGCTGTCCTCGGGCGTAAGACCACTCTTGATCAGCGCATAGGTCAAGAGAGCTGTCTGCCCCATACGCTCGGCCCCGGCAAATGACCCATCGAGACGCTGGATCTCCTGCAAGTACCGGACCCCAGAATCGATGGCTCGATTGACTTCAACCACAGAGGGAGTCTCGGTCTGGCTTGCGGGAGAAAGCAAGCAACCGGTCAAGAGGAGAGAAGACCACACGCAGGGCCAAGATAGGACAGGATTCGCGCGGGGTTACCCCTTGTCCAGGCTTTTTGATTATGTGCCCGGGAACGAGGTCGAGAGCTTATCCTCCGATCCCATGCAGCGCCTCCGCAAGCCCCTGATCCTGCTGCTCGCCCTGGCCTGCGCATTCAGCTGGCTGCCCCTGCATGGAATCGATGACGAACCCCTTGTGCTGACCATGCAAGGCCGGGGTTGGTCCAGCGCGGGGGTCGAAAGCAGCGGAATCACATACTCCGCGGCCGCCCTTGCCTTCGGTGATCAAACCGACGGGGGGGTGCTTCAAAGCCGTTACCAAGCAACTCCCCTGGCAGTGGAGCGAATCTGGATCGTGGGCCTTGATGACAGTCGCCTGCTGCGCGAAGTAGGGCTAGCCCTGGCCCATGAATTGACCGAGGTTCCGGGTGTGCGCGAAGTGGCATGGTTTCCAAGGTCCTCCCAACCCCTGACGGTGCGGCGCACCCCAGACCTGTGGGTGATTCTGGAATTGAACTCTGAGGAGACCCTGCACCTTCCAGGATATTGCGACGTCAAAGCAAGCGTGCGCGCGAGCATGGGCCGCGACCCCCTGACGGAACAACCGCAAGGCCCCTGGCGGGAGGCAATCTCAGGCCAAAGCTGGGTCGAAACAAGTGCACGAGCCATCGGGTTGGTAAGCGCCGGTGCACGCTATAAAGTCATTGCCAAGAACCTGACTGATCACCTCAACCTACAGGGCACTCTCAAAACAGCAATCCGCGAGCATGGTTTCATCGCCTCCCCGCCCCTGGACCCGAGCCTTGCGACCTTTGATGTGCCCGACAGCTGGGGCGCAGCGGTAGGCGAGAACGCACGTGTAGTCCAAGCGGGCCGTCCCCCGGGCATGGAGGGAGAAGTTCTGTGGGAATTCACAGGCGACCCTCAGGCCCTGCTGCAACGGCTGGAGGACCTGGGTTTTGTTGAAGCGCCCGCCGCCCAATTCCCGTTCAGCCAGCGGATCTTCCAGCGAGAGCGCGAGACCATCACCCTGACCACACGCAAAGGGTCCACAAATCCCAAGTCTCTGCTCCTTTGGCGGCGCGCGCTCAATCAAGAGGACCTGAACCGCTGGCTGGCCACTTCTCCAGCACACGAACGGGTGGGCGATGGTCTTCTGCGCAACCACTCCTGGCCCGGTTCCGCAACCAGGACCGTGCTCAACAAGGCGATCGCCGAGGGAGTGTTTCCAGGGACCGTTGCAATCATGGGTGGCCGCAACCAACCCGCCAGGGTCATCCTCCTGGGGCAGTTGGGCCTCGACAAGCGGACGAGCCCCAGGGCTACAACGCTTTGGGATCTGGCTTCCCTCACCAAAGTGGTCAGCACCACAACACTGGCGCTCTTGCTGGAAGAAGAGGGCCTGCTCTCCCTCTCAGATCCCCTGGGCACCCACCTGCCCGAATTCCTCGCAGGTGCCCCGCAGGATTCTCCCCGCCGTCAAGTGCGACTCGACCATCTCCTGACGCACACTTCGGGTCTGCCCCCCTGGAAACCCTTCTACACAGAAGCATCCAGCTACCAGGAACTGCTCGCGCTGGTACAACAAGAACCTCTCGAACACGCTCCGGGCAAGATGCGCGCCTACAGCGACCTGGGACTGATCCTCCTGGGTGCGGCATTGGAAGCTTGCACCCAAACTCCCCTGGCAGTGCTGGAACAAGACCGCATCTTCCGGCCACTGGGTCTCACCAGCGCCACTCGAAACCCGCTCAACCAGAGCCAGTTCCTGATCGCTCCAACCGAGGAACGCGAAGAAGGGGGCTATCACCATGGGGTCGTGCACGATGAAAACTCCCGTGCAGCCGGGGGCCAGACTGCCCATGCGGGGCTCTTTGCCTCGGGTCTCGACCTGGCTGCCTTCTG
>LWDU01031947.1_pt1 | contig 23887 bp, 15 predicted proteins | sample 727161 | NCBI WGS metagenome assembly LWDU01 (sample SAMN04566230, study PRJNA314399) | hydrothermal vent metagenome | isolation source: deep sea hydrothermal plume seawater | place: Mexico: Gulf of California, Guaymas Basin | collected 2004-07-11
CTGACATCTAAAACCGCTGTGACTATTGTCCCCATTGAAGCATTCGCCTCTCTGTGGTGGGGTTTTGAGGTGTTTTGTTATTGAATACTGCTTTTTTTAGCGATGTTTTTTGATGCGTGGGTGCCATAAACCCTTTTTATGATTGTAGTTCCGCACATCATGACGAAAAGTGACCTGACTAATCTAAGGTCCCGAGCAATCATGATTTCATTAGCATTGACTTTAGTGATTTTTGCACCTATGGCTTCGGCATTTGATACCGATGGCGATGGATTTGATGACAGCGCTGATGATTGCCCAGTAGCATTTGGAAATAGCACTGTTGACAGAGACGGATGCCCTGATAGAGATGGTGATGGTACGAGTGACAAAAATGATCCTTGGGTCATCCAAGCGGGTGGGTTCCTAGAAGATAACCGGCAAACAATGAGTGATGACCAATCTGTATCACTATTCAACCATGATGGAAGTAAATACTTGACAGTAGAAGATACTGGCGGTTGGGGAAGTTCAAACGGTTGGCTACGAATTTGGGACACAGCAACTAAGGCGAATGTGAAATCTATTGAATTTAGTGGATATGCAGTCTATGATGCAGATTGGTCGGCAGATGGAATGTTTGTTGCTGCTGTAACTGATAATGATGAGTTACTTGCTTACTACTCTAGCAATGTTACACCTCTATTTTCTGTTAGCACTGATGTAGGTAGTGGTGACCAACCGAACGAAGTGGCTTTCAGCCCAGACGGGACAATGATTGCTGTAGTAGTTGGAAGATCAGGAAATGGTGCTACTGCTGGAGAAGTACAAATTTACAATGCAATGAATGGCTCAGAAATAACCGCATTTGATCCGGGTTCTGATAGTCGGTTCTATTCTGTTGACTGGAGTCCTGATGGTAGTAGAATCCTTATTGGTGGAAGGGAAGATGTTTATATTTACAATACAGGAAGTTGGAATATCAACAGGACAATCAATTCCAATAGAGGTGCAATCAACGCAGTAGCTTGGTCACCTGACGGAAACAATATCGCTGCCTGTGAGGCATGGGAAGGCTCAGGCGCCCGCGCTAGATTGTATGATGTTGCTAGTGGAATAGAAGAATGGGCTTACACTACCTCGACTTCGTGCCAAGATATTACCTTCTCACCTGACTCTACTCAAGTAGTAGTTGCACATAGTTACTATAATTCAGATGGAGCAAGTTTGAGGATTTTCAACGTTGATGCAAGTAGCCCAACCGTTGTAGATACTATGTCAGCGCCTCGGCCAGGTGGTTGCACTTCTAGCGGTGGTGGAAACAATTGTGGTACAATCTATGGGGTAGATTGGCACCCTGATGGAGATTATATCATCTCAGCACATGGACGAAATGACGAAGGAATTTTCCACTGGATAGTTGACCCTGATATTGACAATGATGGTGTGCTAAACGCTGATGATGCTTTCCCTGAAGAACCTACACAGTGGAATGATACTGATAACGATGGATTTGGAGATAACCCTGCACCTGCAAATGAGCCTGATGAGTGCCCGAACGATACTGATGGGGATGGATGGTCTGATCTGAATGATGCCTATCCAAACGATGAATATCAATGGGCTGACGCTGATGGTGATGGACATCCTGACAATATCAACGATACCCGGGACCCCAATCCAATTGGAACTGTAGACCGACTACCAAACAACCCAACACAATGGGATGATACCGACGGGGATACATATGGGGATAACTTCGCTAACGCATCTTGGGTTGGGTTTAGACCTTCTGACTGGCCTGGCGTTCTAATTACCATGACACCAAATCAATTGAATGACATTGATGCATTCCCCACTGATGAAGAACAGTGGAATGACAGCGATGGTGACTGGTATGGTGACGAGCAAATTACCAGCCGTTCTGATGGTTGTCCCTATGTGTTCGGAGACTCAATTTGGGACAGACTCGCATGTTACGACACTGACGGAGATGGCTGGTCAGACCCTGATGCTAACTGGCCTGCCTGCAGAGAAGGGACAGGAACCGGTGATGCTTTCATTAATGACCCAAGCCAATGGTGTGATGCTGATGGAGATGGATTTGGAGATAATGCAAGTGGAACTGATGGAGATGCTTGCCCCGGATTTAATGGGAATTCATCAATTGACCGCACCGGTTGTAAAGACACGGATGGAGATGGATATTCCGATGCTGGTGACCCATTCCCTGGAGATGCTACTCAATGGTTAGACCGAGATGGCGACGGGTGTGGTGATAACGACAATGGCAATAATCCAGATCTCTTCAAAGATGATCCCTCCCAATGTGGTGACCGTGATGGAGATGGTTATGGTGACAATCCAGTGGGTGTTAATGGAGACTGGTTCCCTGATGAGATTACCCAATGGTATGACTTTGATTTAGACGAGTTCGGTGATAATTTTGACAACGCTTCATGGGTATTAGACCGAAATCAATCATGGCCTGGTGTATATATAGAAAATGCGAATGAACCAGATTTATGCCCAACATTGTGGGGGAAAATGGAAGGGGAAACAACTCGTGGCTGTCCTGACACCGACCAAGATGGTATTGCGGATAACGAAGATGCTTATCCTGAGGACCCAATGCGTTCATCAGACCGTGATGGAGATGGATATGCTGATGACCCTCTAGCAGCACAAAAAGATGATTGCCCAGACACATTCGGCAATAGTTCCAAAGGAAATACCTACGGCTGTATTGACTCTGATGGCGATGGGTGGGCAGACACTCGAGATGATTTCCCTGATATAGCCAGTCAATGGAAAGACACTGATGGTGACGGTTACGGAGATAATTGGGGGAATTCAAGTTGGAATTTCACCCGCGAATCAAATTGGCCAGGGGATTTCATCATTGATGCTGAACTACCAGATGCGTTCCCTAATGATATAACTCAATGGAATGACACTGATGGTGATGGATGGGGTGACAATCCAAATGGTACTGATCCTGATGATTTCCCACTCATTCATTCACAGCATAAAGACAGTGACAAAGACGGGTATGGAGATAATACAACTCGTGATGCCTTTGAACCCGATGACTGCAGATCAAAATATGGCACTTCATGGGAAGATCGATTTGGCTGCATAGATACTGATGGTGATGGTTGGTCTGATATCGCTGATATTTGTATCTACGACCCTGATGTTTGGGAAGTGCCCGGCGTATGTGAAATAACTGAGGCTGAAGGGACTGAAGCTGGCGGTGCTGACAAAATGTCTCTGAAAGAGTTGGGCTCATACTTACTCGGTGGTTTGGGAGTTCTTCTCCTCTTAGCCATCCTCGTTGCTATGGTTGCTCGTCAAGCAGCAAAGAGGAGTGGTCAATTGATGCGCCAAAATGTCGCCTTACAAGAACAAATATTTGACGAAGAAGACGGACGCCGCGAAGAATGGATTGAATATTATCTAGGTCAAGGGGACCTAGAAAAAGCCAAGGAACTCGGCTGGGTAGAGAAGGCTGATTGGCAACTTCATCAAGAGGAAGAGGAAAAGGAGGCAGAGGAAGCGATTGAAGCACTGCCTGATGCATTAGACCTTGATGACTTACTCTGAGCCGCCTACTCAAGCACAATTGCTATGCCTAATCTCCTTTCCCAAAGGATAAGGAGGCTGATAGATGGACCCGTTTGACACCCGCCCCGCACCAGCAACTATGGGGGCAAGGTTGCGTGCCCTTCTATCTTCAATGCACAGTGCAATCATAGAAATTGATGCACAGGGTGGCCTTATACACGCCAATAGAGCAGCACAAATGATGTTGCCAGATTTACCACCTACACCTGCATCTCCAGAGTGGGTTCATGAATTTGGAGAAGACCACATTTTCCGGGATGGCCATGGTGCCCCCATGAGTTCTACTGAAGGGCCTCTTTTAGAGGCGTTAAGAACGGAGGAATCTCAACGTGATTGGCATTTCAGTATTGAATTTAATAATGGTCGTATGCTCTATTTGATGGGTGCTGCTGAACCATTGTTTGGTGTTGATGGGCGACTCAGTGGCGTCGTATGTTCTTATCAGGACATAACCGAATTGATTGGATTACAGCACGCACTTGAAGAACAATTGACTGAGACAAAGAGTGCTGCTCATGAATTACGACTAACCCACGGTGAATTATCACGGGCACATAATCTTCAAGCGGGTTTCATTGCAAACTTCAGCCACGATTTACGAACTCCTCTTTCAGGAGTTCTTGGTTTTGCAGACTTACTTGATATATCACCTAATCTTGATACTGAAGAAAAAGAATTCTTAGGTGAAATCATTGATGCAGGAGATTCCCTCAGAATGATGATTGATTCTGTTATCACATATTCTAACATTATCTCTGGAACTGTTCGAATTACTTCGGAATGGCACGACATTGACACATTGGTTGAAAGGTCAAGTGAGGCAGCTAGAAAATTGTGCACACGTAGAGGACTTGAGTTCCACATGGAGATGGTTCGTGCTCCAGAAAAAATGTGTGTTGATGAAATGAGACTTCAAGAAGTCCTTGAACAATTATTAGATAATGCTGTAAAATTTACGGAACGTGGAGAAATAACCCTCAAAGTGAGCACTGTTGCTGATAATGTTTTATTCGAAATATCAGATACGGGACCAGGGATTTCTCATGAAGCAGAGATGAGGTTGTACGAGCCATACTCAAAAGCACTCGTCAAAGATGGGCAACTTAGACGTGGTGTAGGACTAGGTCTTACACTTGTCAAAGCACTTTGTAATTTGATGCATGGCAAAGTTGACTACTCAACATCTCCACAAGGGACAACATTCAGAGTGCAGTTTCCACTGATTTACACGCCAATGTTATCTTGAAATCTGTCTAATGCTAATTGCACTTAGCCCTCAATCACGCTAAGCAAATGGATCGTATTTGTCTTCTTTTGATGAACCGTTAGAAAACTTCTCAATGATTTCTTTGCTAATGGTATTTGGGTTTGAGTTTAGGAAGAGGAGAATTTCATCACTGAATTCCTCAATTTCTTTCATTGCACCTTGACCATCTCCCATATCATAACTAGATAAAATATTATCTGAGGACAGCATTTCTTGGGCTGATACCATGCCATCATTGTCTTTATCCATATTGAGGGCCATAGCAATTGCAAATGCTTTTTCTTCATTTTCTTCATTATCTTCAAGAACTTCAGAAATCATGCTCTCTATATTTCCAACCCCGTCTCTAAAGTCCTTATCCAAAACAGAAAATTTTGACATCATGCCCATCATGATACCTGCATTTTTTTTGGTTTTCACCTTTGTTTTTCTGTAAACCAATGAACCGGGTGCTTCATATCCTGTAGTAACGCGAACAAGAACAGTATTCCCCATCAATACATCCAATAGAGATTTCATCATTGGAATTACTAGAATTATCCCTAGCCCACAGTAGGGGCTCACATAGATATATCCGGAACCTGAAATAACAATAGTTGAAACGACCCAAATCAATCCATATATTATATTAAAAAAGAATGATTTTACCTCGTCTCCGCGTCTAAATGCAATATTAGGATACCTTATCTTGGCATACCTTAGTTGTTCTTTGTCATCCACAAACCTCCCCGGATATTCGCCCACTATGAATATTTCTCCGACATCAATGAAGGAATTAAATTCATTTTGCTAGGTCATCGTTGAACCGTAAAAAATCAAGTTCCTCAAATTGAATCAAGGAAGGTGAATTCAGTGCTAAATTGTGTTCCAATGCCTGAGATAAACGAACCCAATTTCGTTCAGTCCCATCAATCCATTCATAATTATGACCTGGAATCAAGCGCCAATCACTTGGCAATCCTTTGAGAATCTCTCTAGCATGAGTGACACTTCTCCATTGTGATTGTGAATCCCCGCCGGGAAGGTCAACCCTACCAGAACGTTGGGTAAACAGTAGATCCCCCGCGTGAAATACCCCGTGACCATGGAAAGTGAGATGGCCCGGTGCGTGGCCTGGTGTATGAGTGACTTCAAGGGTGATACCACCTGCACTCCATTGTTCCCCAGAATGTACTGGATGATTCCAAGTATGAGTGAAATCTAGGTGACGAAATAATACTCTTCCAAGTAAATTAGGATAGTTAGATTCTACGTGCCCCCACAACTCAATTTCTGGATGGGATTTCATGATTTTCTTAACCCCCGATGTGTGGTCTCTATGGGTATGTGTTACAATGATGTGAGTCGGTGATAAACCTTCACCCTCGAGGGCTGAAAGCCACTTTTTAGCAGAATACGGGTCAATTATTATTACTGTATTTGTGGCTCTATTAATGAATGCTGTATTGACATTTCCAAATGGTCCTTGTTGACTTACCCAAACCTCAATCCCATCATCTTCCATTCGGCGGTCAAACTCACCTTTGGCTAACATCAAAATCATGCGAGAGGGTGGCAGGCATTGAAATTACTGATTTTACCTAACAGGGCGGGTCTTAAGTGTGAGTGGGTTTGTCGCCTCTATAAGAGGCGGCTGTATGAGGGGACGTGAATCTGCTAGTAGATTGCTCATTGTTGGGCTAGCTTTTATCCTACTTGCCCCACTTGCAATTAGTTCTGCAAGTGCAGATTCTGCTGATATCGAATTAGTGATTTCTATTGATGAGCCAACTACCGGAGCAATTTGGTACGATGGGGGTGAAGCTCTTTCAATCTCAATTTCTGTAAAGAATTCTGGCGATACTACTCAATCAATCGAATACAATCCATCCTGCCCTGTTGAAATTAAAATACTTGACAAAGATGATAAATTATTCACATCTCTACGAGATCACAGAGTCTGCCTTGAACAACGCCGGGCGATTGACATACCGGCAGGGCAAACAAGAAATCTTGACTCATTTGATTGGCAATGGCAAAACTCATCTGGAGCAACTATCGACAGTGGCGATGTAACAATAAATTTCAACTTTGAATCTGGTTTGGCAACACATGTACAACCTATACAATTCCAACGCAGTCCTGTGTTAATTGAAGACTTGGTTTTGCAAGTCAATACTGCTCCAGCAATTAGTGGTGGGTTAGAATATTTGTCAGGAGAGAGTGTATATTCCCATGTTTCACTCACCAATAGTGGTAGTAACCCAGTAACTATTGATGCTGACGAAGGGTGCATGGTTACAATTCAAGCTAACACAATTGACACATCAAATCCCCCTTCAATGACTGGTTTAGGTTGTGGCTCAGGCACCACAATTGGAGTAGGTGATTCACTTTCTTTGGGTTGGTTGGTATGGGACTTTGCCTCAAATGGTGAACAACTTGAACCAGGGCAATGGTCCATTGAAGTTGCAACAACCGGTTTGAGTGGCTTGACTAGTACCTTTGATGCAACCCTAGCAATAAGTGAAGCACAACCTGAGGCTTTAGTTGAGATTAATGTTGGTTTGCTAGGAGTTGGTGGTGTGGATGGAACCATTACTGATGCTGATAATATTCAAATAAAAACTGAGTTAGTTAATTCAGCCGAGATGTCTGCTGAGTTGCAATTCAATAGTAGTTGCCTAGTTTCTATTCAATTAATCTCTGAGGAAGGGATGATAACTAAGGATTCAAGATTAAATGATATCTGCGAAACTGAATTTTCTGAACTGAAGATTGATCCTACTAGCCAGTTTACTATTGACCAGCGAATGTGGTCAATGAATGCTGATAATAATTGTGAACTCAACGATGGTTCTTACCTAATGGTGGTGTCAATCCCAGAGTATGGGATTACCACTGAATATCTAATCAATTACGACGGTGGTGATAGTGGGCCTGCTTGTATAGCATCAATGCAAGACACTAGTTTAGCCCAGTTCAGAGTGATTGATTTACTTACTAACAATCCTGGCACTGACCAAGAATCAATTACATTCCAAATCCAACTAGATAACCAAGTTGACTTAGATATCCACTGGCCGCAAGAATGTCGCTTAACCTTCACTCTACAACGTATTGGTGAGTCACAACCTCATCAGATGTGGAATGAACAGTGTGGAGAATCAGGAGGGATGATGGAGACTATTGCTGCAGGTAATGGTATACCATTCGACCCATTTACAATCGATTTTGGTCAACTCAATCAAGGAACTTGGTCTATCTTCATAGAAACTACTGGCACACCTAGATTCACTACACAATTAGCCCATACTTGGAATCCCCCAACCCAACTGGATGAGGAACAGAACTCAGGAGAAGGACCCGAAACCGAGACTGGAGATGGAACAATAGTGCAGGAAGATGCCACTCTATTGAATTGGATGGCTGAAGGTAGTTGGCAATATGTCACTACAGATGTTGGTGGATGTTGGATTCTAATCGATGTTGATGATAATGAACACGCTTACTCATCTACCCTAGTAGACAACTGGAAGCCGCTTCCAAACCACCGAGGAGCATATTGGGTTGAGGAGACTATTGACACCTCAACTGCTTGTGGTGGTTGGATATCCCACATTGTTGTGGTTGAAGTATTAGGTGAAGCACAAATCGCTCCCACAGATGCTAATATCGACAATGAAGTAGCATCTGAAACACCAGTGATTTCTATTCCTGCTGCAGCGCCAACAATAGTTGCTATCGTTGCTTCAACTGGTTTACTCGCACTGATTGCTGGTGCTGTTACTCAAGTTGAATGGATTCGTCTACCAGCAACAAAATATGGTCTTGCCCTTCTTGGCTTGGTTCGTAAGACTAAGGAATCAGGTGGAGAATACCAAAGAGGTAGAATCGTCGCCTACATTGAACTACACAGAGGTATTCACTTCAGAGCATTGCTTGGAGCTTTGCAAATGTCAAACGGACAACTAACCCACCATCTATCAGTATTGGAATCAGATGAACGTGTATGGAGGCGTAAGGATGGTCGCAAGGTTAGATACTATCCAGCATCCATTGACTCAAGAACTGCCGATGATGATTTACCAGTTCCAGTACTTACCCCAGACCCTAACAGTTTACAAGGTAAGATTCTACAAATTCTTGATATCCACGAAAATGAGATTCTCAATCTATCACAGAAAGAATTGTCTGACAAGTTGGAAACTAGTCAACAATTAGTATCATACCATCTCAAATCACTAGAGGATTGGGGATTGGTTGAGAAGGAGAGGGTCGCCATGCGCTATAGGTACAGGCTGACTGACCGCGCACTGATTCTGATTAACTCCGGTGACTTCCCATCTTTACTTGATGAAGCATGATAATTCCGTTCCTTTGATAGCGGACGTATGATTCGGCTATTCAATAACGAATGTTAATGTCGTTGAAGGGTTGATTGTATGGAGGAAGAATTCTCACCTGCACGCATTGAACATAAGTGGCAAAAGAGATGGTTAGATGAAGAAATTTTCATCGCTCCATTGGACACTGATAAACCTAAATTCTACTGCCTAGAGATGTATCCTTATCCTTCTGGGAAAATGCATATTGGCCATGTTAGAAACTATTCAATCGGAGATGCTGTTGCTCGTTATCACCGAGCAAGAGGATTCAATGTCATCTACCCAATGGGTTTCGATTCTTTTGGAATGCCTGCCGAAAACGCTGCTATCAAAGAAGGAGGTCACCCAAGAGATATCACCGATCGTAATATCGCTAGCATCAAATCAGACTTCAAACAAATGGGTTTTTCACACGATTGGAATCGTCAAGTGATGAGTCATGACCCAAACTACTACAGGTGGAATCAATGGTTTTTCCTGAAATTTTACCAGAGTGGATTAGCGTACCGAACTTTTGCGAATGTTAACTGGTGTGAACAATGTAACACCGTTTTAGCTAACGAACAGGTACACAATGGAAGATGCTGGAGATGTTCAAGTGAAGTGGCACAGAGAGATATGGACCAATGGTTTTTGAAAATCACAAAGTACGCACAAGAACTACTTGACTCGCTGGAAGAAATACAATTCCCTAGTCATGTAAAAGCACTGCAAAAAGATTGGATGGGGCGTTCAGAAGGTGCACAAATTAAATTCAAAGTAGAAGGTGATGATGGTCTTGTAGTTGAAGCTTTTACAACCCGCCCTGATACGATTTTTGGAGTCACATTTGTGACTCTTGCCCCTGAAAACCCTCTATGTGAGGATTTGGTTAAGGGTCACGAAAATGAACAAGCATGGCGACTGATGGAGAAAGAAGCAAAGCAACTTTCTGACATGGATAGAGGTATGTTGAAGGAGAAAAAAGGTGTATTCCTTGGTCGACATGCAATTAATCCACTGAGTGGGGAGAAAATACCAATCTATGCTGGGAATTTCGTCATCGGTTCATACGGTACAGGTTCAGTAATGGCTGTACCTGGACACGATCAACGAGACTTTGATTTCGCTACTGAGCATGACCTGCCAATTAAGCGCGTTTTACTTGAAGCAGGTGAAGACAATGATGCGCCACTAACCTCCGCTTTCGTGGGATATGGCGAAATGACAAATTCTATGCTAACTGGATTTGATGGCTTGAGTGGAGATGATGCAAAGCGGGCTGTTATTGAAGCGCTTGAAAGTGAAGATTCAGGAAGTGGAATGATTCAATGGAAAATTCGTGACTGGTTAATCTCACGACAGAGGTATTGGGGAACTCCAATTCCTATTATCCACTGCAATGAATGTGGTGCTGTCCCCGTTCCTGAGGACGAATTGCCAGTAATGCTACCTGATGATGTAGTCTTTAGTGGAGCAGGTAATCCAATAGAAACCTCACCCACCTTCCTCAATGTTGACTGCCCTACTTGTGGAAATCCAGCAAGACGGGAAACCGACACAATGGACACTTTTGTTGATTCATCGTGGTATTTCATGCGCTACACTGATGCAGATAATTCAGATTTATGCTTCAGTAATCAAGCCGCTGATTATTGGATGAATGTTGACTTTTATTGTGGTGGAATTGAGCATGCACAAATGCACTTAATCTACGCACGGTTTTGGACTAAAGCATTGCGAGACATGGGCTTACATAATTTTGACGAGCCTTTTGAAGAATTATTATGTCAAGGAATGGTCAATGCCCAAGCACCGTATTGTGCACCTTGTAACATTACCCATCCTGTAAGTGAAAGAGGGAATGCTTGCCCATATTGCTCTGGTGAGTTAACAGAACGTAGTGCCAAAATGAGCAAATCTCTTGGCAATACTGTCGGGCCAGTTTCAATGATTGAACAATATGGCGCTGATACAGTGAGACTATTCATTCTGTTTGCAGCCCAGCCTACTGCTGGAATGGATTGGTCTGATAGTGGTGTGGAATCATGCTACAAACAAATGAAAGCTGTTTGGAATTTGAGCCGTGAAATGTTGTCGTGGGAAAATGATGAATCTCCGATTGACGAATGGTTGAGTACCCAATTTGAAATTCGCAAAACAGAATGGGTTTCAACAATGGAATCTGTTGATTTGAGAGCCGGTGTAATGCTCAGCCATTACGAAGTCTACTCTGACCTTGTTTGGTACCAGCGACGTGGTGGATGCAACGGTCAATTGGCCCGTTCGCTACTACTTGATTGGGCTAAGATGATGCATCCATCAACCCCCCATATTGCTGAAGAAATTTGGGCATCGGCAGGAGGTGAAAACTTGATTGCAATCCAACCACTTGGGTTTGATGAAAATGTAAATGGTGAGACTGAAGGGATAAATCCAGTCTTGGCCCGTGAGATTTTCTTGCAATCTGTTCTTGATCAAGCTAGACAGATGAAAAGTTTAGCAGAACGACACCTTGAGAATGATGCAACATCTGTAACCTTCCAAATCGCTGAAGAATGGAAAGGTGAATTAGTACGTACAGGAATTGAATTGCTTGAGAATGACTTCCCAATGAAAGGGGCAATGAGGGAAATTATGTCGCGGCCATTTACACAGGTTGGAGATGTGAGGGGGCAAGTCCCTGGTGCTTGGAAACGAATCATGAAACAATTGTACAAATGGTCCCCAACTGAAAGAAACGTGCTGAAAGTTAATCTTGATGAAGTAACGATTCTCAATGAATCTAAGGAATTCATCAGCAACGAATTAAATATTCAACATGTCAACATTTACCTTGCTGGAGATGGAGAAGATATTGGTGGTAAAGCAAGATTTGCTTACCCATCAGAGCCTGGCATTGCTTATCTTTGATTCAACAAAATAATCTGTAAATCAACCTGCTTAGTAAGCCGGAGGTTGAAAAGGGAGGGGCATCTCGGCCATTACAAGTGAACAGAAGCAACAGAGAAGACAATAACCACCAACCGAGGAAAAACAACCGCAATAAAAATCAAGGTGGCAACAAAAGCCGCTCCCAAAGTGGTCAAACAGGTGGCGGGCAGAATAGCCAATCAGGCGCCCGAATTAAAGAAGCAAAGGAACGGGCTGAGGCTAGGTTCTCCATCAATCCCAAACCATTGGGTTTTCCTACTGATTTTGAGCCTCCGAATGATGTATCAGTCGAATGGAATACAACTCCTGTGAAACAACGTACGGAACGCCAAGCGTGTGACTTAGTGATGATCCCAGGTGAATGGGGATTTCTTGACGATGAGGCTGTAGATGGAATCGGAGAGAGATTGAAAAAGCACAACATGAGTGTTGACCAAGGCCTGTCATTGCGCAAAGCATTGATGCAAGAGAAAGCTGTTTATGGCCATTATAAAATGATGAATAAATCAAATACCTTTCACAAAAGATACGAAAATGGAGAGAGTGTCATGCAACTTTCACGCCGGTTTGACTTCCCCCCTGTAGCGATTTTCCGGGCAATTCTTACTGCAAGAGGGTGGTCAAAAGTGAAAATTCGTGACTCCCTTAGAGCACCTGACAAATTATTGTCAAAACGTGATGCTGAAGAGTTCCGCAAAGCCGAAGAAAAGGACCGCGTGACAAATGTTGACCAAGGTGAAACCGCAGTGAGAGCGGATTTGTTTGAAGTAGTGGTTGAAAATTACCTAGATACCTTGGGCATCAAATATCGTCGTCAAGAAGAACTGCTAAGTGAACAACAAAAAGAGCATGGTAGACCTCTAAATACACCAGATTTCCTAATAATGGATGATCTAAAGATTAATGGTAAATCAATTGCTTGGATAGATGCTAAAAATTTCTATGGTGCTAATGTCTCATTTGCTAAGAAAAAAACCAAGAAGCAAATGAATCGCTATATCGATGAATGGGGCTCTGGTGCAATTGTTTACCGGCATGGATTCTGTGAAGGAATGTTGATCCCTGGAGTCTTAATGCTAGATGAAACACCTCTAGATATCAATATCATGTATGATGAATGATTAGATTATTTGGGGTTCACCTGAGGGTGTTTTCAGATAATGAAACCTCAATTGATTTCAAGCCCATTAAATTAAATTGTTCAATCATCTGCAACATCTTATCATTATTCAATCCTGATTCAAGTGATGTTGGCAAGATGGCGAGGCTTTCTCCAAGCATGCATAAATGGGGTGAAGCCTTTACTTCTGCAAACGAAATTACAGATTCTGCAATCTGTAAAAGTTCGGCTCGACCTGCGTCAGAGACCAACTCAGAGTCGTTAGCAAAAGTGGTTGAGGTTGACAATATCTCCCCCCAGCGACTCTTATCCCACACTCCTTGTTTGAGTATAATGAGTTGTTCTTCCCCACTATTTCTGATACGCGTTTTCCACTCTTCGTTATCAATGTATGATGAAGTATGCCGAGTAGTTCTATCTCTCCAAGCAACTAAGAATTTAAGACTTGTATGCCATCCTTCAACAACTCCTGAACCCCCCAATTTTTCGTTCACTTGAGGACACCCGGGCTCCCTTCTAAGGTCAACACCTTCCGCCCAAAGTGCGGCTACATCACCCAACCCGCCAGAGAGCTTTCGCTCTACCAAATGGGCTACATGAAAGGATTGAGAATGTGCGAGTTTTTCCTCCACCCCGAGTGCTCGCTGTAGAGCAAGAGCAGTGGCTAATGCACCAGCAGCTGAAAGGCCAAATCCTTGTTGTTGGGGTAATCCACAACTTTGATTGATTTGCCAATTGTATTCTAATACTGATGGTACTAACTGAGAAAGAGTATCGATTACTGTCTGCTGGAGGGATAAATTTGGATTTGGGCTTGGCTCAGATATTTTTCCCTTGCCGGGCTCACCGGTTGCAATTATCTTACAAGTTGGCTCAACGGGATCAATACAAAGTCCAATTCCTCGACTCCCTTGATTAATTAATTTGACATCGGCATCTTGTACACTGAAAAGTAAAGTGATGTGACCCGATGAAGCGGCCTGTCCTGTGATCGCGGTCATTGTCAATTACCCCGTAGGGGTAATTTGGCTTGGTCTTACCGACTATCACAGAGCTTCTGAAAAGTCATTTGAGAGTGCTTCAAAGCGACCTGCCAATACCTTGCAAGCCTGCTCAAAGCAGGTTCGGGCTGTCATTGAACCATCGGTTTGGAATTTGAAGATATATTCGCCTTCAACATCTTCCAAAGTGATTGCATCATTGAACTCTGCTTCTAAATCTGTACCACTCCCAACATGGTTGAGGTCATTTCGTAGCAAATCTACCTTATCGATATCAGTGAGAGAACCATCCTTATTGAAATCCTTAGCAGTGATATTCAACTTAAGGTCAAATAGCATCTTTGAACGGGTCTTTACATTGATTTTACCATTCTGTCGTGCGTGGAACGTAACACCAGAAACTGGTGAATACTTGGCATGATCTCTACCTCTACCCATGATTGCATAGAAGTATGCGTGAAGCACTTGTCCTTTGTAGAGTTTTGTTAATGGGATGGAACCATATGCTTCTGGAATCTCTAATCGGCGGTCACCAATCACATTCAACTCTGATGCAACAACACTTCTACCACCCTCTTCACCGCTTGATGAAATTGTGTAGATTATCTGGCATGAAGGGCATCCACGTTGGTCAGCCACCATGTCTTTACAGTCTGGGCATTCATCCTGAAAATGAAATTCATCATGGAATGTTGGGACTGGAAGCATTGCGAATCTGTGTGCGAGTTGTTCATCGTTCAAAGCAAAATTTGACTCAAATAATTCACCAGTCTCTTCATCCTTGAAAATACCGAGTTCAATTCTCATTTGGTCAATCGCAAACTTTGGCACATCAGCAATCATGGTTCTGCGGAGAGAATTCAAGAATGCTCGGTTAACTCCTGAAAAGAGTATACGTATTGAAGTATCAGTTTCTGAAAGAACTTTTAATTTTATCATTTTAAATACACCTCTGAATCAAACTCTTCGACCTCTGCGGCCGCCCTTGCGCTTAGTACCATCATGTGGTCGTGGAGTACAATCCTCAATTCTAGCCACTGTCAGGCTTCTGACTGCCTGTTGTGCACCTGGTCCAGTATTTGGGCTCTTGTTACCACCTTGGCCACGGTATCGAACAATTGCCTGTGAGAATCCCTTTTCTTGGATTGCTTCAGCAATTCGCTCTGCAGCCCTGATCGCTGCGAATTGACTGCCTTTATCGCTACCTTTCTTGGTTACTTGACCACCACTGCACTTAGCAATTGTTTCAGCACCGGTTTGGTCAGTAGCAGTCATGAGAATATTGTTGTAGGAACTGTAAATATTAATAATACACTTACGAGACATCAGGATTCACCTCCGCTAACATCATCTGCACTTGGAGCTGCTTCAGCCGCTTCAGCAATCTGTTTAACTTCTTCAGCGGTTGGAACTCCATCTACAAGTTCCAAACTGCTCTCTCCGTCCTCATTTTCATATGTAGCTTGTTCACGGATTTCAGTAATGCCTACACGGATTGGATGATTTTCACCTGTTGCAATACCGCTCTTTTTGCTTTCACCAGCTCTCTTCGCTGAATCGTGAAGAGCCGATTGAATGCTGTATCGAAGTGTGTCTTCTTCCCCTCGAGTGATTGTATATCCTGGGACTGTCATTATTTGGTCACCAACTGAAATGTGGCCATGAATGAGCAATTGTCTTGCCTGCTTCATACTTGAAGCGAATCCTTTGTAGTAAACTTGTGACTGCAGACGACGAGCCAATACGTGCTCTACGTTAAGACGAAGAATATCATCAAGAGTTGCGCCTTCTGGAAGCATTCCTCGGCGATGAAGCGAAGTAATCAAATCAGCCTTCTCTCGGGAAACGTGATCATCTCCTGAATCGGTTGTTGCAATCAACTTCATCGCGTTTGAGCGCCATCTGCGCAGTTTGCTACGAGCCTTCCAGATTTCTCTGTGATTACGCAAACCATAGTTGAAAATGAGGGTGCGCTCCTCATCAATCCTCTCAGACTGCCATGGGTGTTTGGGGCCTTGCCATACTCTACGACTAAACTTAGGATGTCCCATACTTCACACCTCACTTCTTCCTCTGAACACCGAGTGTCAATCCACTACGGTTATTCGAACGTGTTCTTTGACCTCTTACTCTACCACCAATTGCGTGACGTACACCACGGTAACTCTTCACTGCACGGTGTCTGTCAATGTCGTCCTTCTGGACCATCTTGACATCTTGTGAAAACAAATGTAATTCATCACCTGAATGTAAATCTCTCTGGCGGTTCAACATCCAAAGTGGGACTGCGGTTGGGTAAACCTCAATCGCTTCCTTTAGGGAGTCAACCTCAGCATCGGACAACAGGCCACCCATTTTCTTAGCATCCACATCAGCCAATCCACATAATGCAATTGCGGTTCTCTGACCAACTCCAGCAATTGAAGTTAGGCCCAAGCCAATCGGTTTCATTCCATCAACATCAGCCATTGCGAGCCTCAGAATATATCTGAAATCGTCGCCTAACTGACTCTCGTCTATTTTTGCCATTATTCGGTTCCCCCGAGTACACCAGTTGCCCAGTGGCTACTACGTAGCGGCTTTGCGACTTACCCCCCCTATAAAAAAGGGACTATTTGCTAATATATGAATAATCAATGAAATGATGGAAATATGCTTAATTTCAGGGTTCTTTGCATATAAACCAAGCATGCCCACCATTAGTTTCGACATCGGCAAGGAAACCAGGTTTTCCTCTCGGGTAATCCTTCAATCCGTGATCTAATTTACCCTGAATTTTTGGTTGAGCAGATGGCTCCATTTTACATCTAAGAGTGAGTCTAGAAAGATATGCCGCGTTAGCCGACACAAGAATTGGAGGTATATTTTCTACTGTTGGTTCCACCTTCAAACGGCTAATGACTTGGCCTGTTGATGAAACAAATGCGCCGACTAATGATTTCTCCATTTGTAGTGGTTCACTAGAAAGTAGCATGGGCCTACGCCCAGAGATTCTGACCCAGTGTCTCGTTGATTCAGCGGGTAATGCTTCACGTAACCATTGCCCTTGAAGTCCTGATGCTAAAAGAGCAGAATCTACGATTGTTAGCCAATCTCCAGTTGAAGGTGTAGCAGAAGTAGTTCTTTTGACTTCAGTTGCCCGACCCGCAAAACTGACTACAGAACCATCTGATAGTAGTCTTAGCATTCTAGCTGGTGTTGCAGACTCAGCGGCTGCACCAAACCAAATTGTCAAGCGGTCAATCCTTCCACGACCTGTAGACACCCATTCCCAAGTTATCGGGGAATCTGGCCAATATGATAGAAGAAGGACTTCAATCTCTCTTTGCTGAGTTTCTAGGAGTCTAGGAGAGAGGTCAATGATAATTGCTGGGCCCCTACTCCCTATTACAAAATGCTCAGCCCATCTATTCAGCAAAGTAGAGATGGGGGGTTCCATCTCATCAAGTGAATGATTCTGTGTGTCTAAAGGCCTAGCCGGATCTACATGCATAACTGCAACTGCTCGGCCTGACAAACCAATTTCAGCAAGGGCAGCAGTAGCATCAGTACCATCCCCAACCAGTACGAAACTTTCTGAAGTCCATTCACTATTACTACCACTATCAGCTACGATTTGACCATTCGCGGCTGATAATACTGCAGAATCAGCATCGAGTTCTATTCCAAGTCCTGCCCGTTCCAACCCCGAACAATAAGCAAAAAGTTGTGAACCAGAACCACAAGCAGGGTCAAGAAGAATACCTTTTCCAAGACGGCAATCGGACAACTGCTCTGCCCTAGTCAGACAAACCGACCAAGGGGTGGAAAGCCGTTTCATACGATATGTTTGATACAGATGTGGTTCACTTGGTTTGGGTTTCCCGTCTATTTCACCCTGCGGCGCAATAATTTCAGCAAACCCTAGAATATCAGGTGAAATCGGTAAAACTCTGTGAGTTGACATCACGCACCAAATTAAAGGACGGCTGTTACTGTTATCCGCTTTTCTATTAAATTGCTAATTCATTAATACTTAATTCAAATACCAACCATTGGTTGTTTGCTGGTTCTCTATCTGGCCTATCTTTGTATGCAAGTTCAGGTGGAAGAATTACGGTATGCGTGGTTCCACCCTGTAAAAAACACCGATCCACACCACAATCTAAGCCAATCACACCCCAGTGAAATCCTTTGATGTAACATACACTGGGGGCGCCAGCCTCACAAGTAGGTTCAGAACCTGCAGTAACCGGTAAATCTCCTTCATCTAATTGTTCCCCAGTATCTGAAATCCAAACTTTGTAATGGACTGTCATGTGATTCCCATAATCTGTATGGAGGGCAAAATCATCACCTGCTAACAGCCTCACTTCTAATTGCACCGAAGCACCTTCAACTGTTGGATGTGAAATTGTAACCAAAAATACCTCTTCTTCAATATCAGAATCTAATTCTAAAACTAGCAATTCTGACGAGTCCCCTTCAATTGATAGCAATCCACTTGCTGGTTCACTAATTGATACCGATTCACTCTCAACCGTGACTTGCAAATCAAGAGTCGTATTTCCTGCATTATTAACAGCAACAACAGCAGTATCACCAGCCCCTTGGTGACGCCATTCACAAGATACTTCACCGGGTAACCAGAATGGCTCATCTTGAGCAGAGAGATTTTCAGGCCAATCCCAAGCATCATCTTTAGGCTCACATGTATCGAACAACAACATTGCTTCCCAAGCCCAACGACCATCTTCTTGTAGGGATGATTCGTCTACCGTCACAAAAGCCCCATCCATTTGTCCAAGGAAAGTGTAGGCACCCCAACCAACCCAAATAATTGATATCAAAAGTATGCTGATGGTACCTAATGAAGCTAAAATTGCAGCCCTCGGAATTGTCATCTCGTTGAGACCTAAAGGAACCGGCGGGTCCTCAGGCTCATCGCTAATCCACGGTCCAGACACAATACACCCTGCAAGCCACCTCAAATCAAGATATTGACTGATTGACTAGTTCAATCAACGGCCATTTGGCCCTCATGTTTCTGTCCAAGCCATGCGATTATACCTAATTCAAGCCCTAATGCAATACCCATCAATAATAGTGAATTTGTATTGATTGCCCCTTGGGCTGCTAATGCCGCTGCTACTAGAGCGAATACCAAATCTGCAGCCCCCCAAACTCGAAGGGAGCGGCGTAATTGAAGAATACCCGTTACCCAAATTGTTAGGGAAAGGGTGAGTAAGGATATAACCAAAAATGCACTTATCCCTGTGAGTAATAGAACTCCCAATGGAAGAAGAAGATGGGCATCCCAGGACCATGTAGAACTCCACCCAGGCTTTCGCATTGGTACGCTTAACACCAAACAAGCAAGGCTAACCAACCCTAGAACAATCATCAGGTGTGGGATTAATTCAGCCAATCCATCAAACCAACTTGCCAGTGACCGAGCCGCGATAACTGTACTAAGAATAATGATTCCAACTGCGGCTGGTTGTTGCCACTGTATTGAACGGCGTAAGCCCAGTACAATTGCTATGATTGCTACTGGGCCAATAGATAGCATGGCAACTGAAACTACCCAGCCACCTCTTCCGGCAGCACCGTGGAAATCAGGAAGTTCGTGACGTCTCCTAACAGCCTCTATCCAATCCCACCCCACAACACAAAGTAACAACACTCCTTCAACTAACAGCCACGGAATTGTGTAAGAGAGAGTATCCCCTCCTTCCAAAGGAGTGAACGGATCGGTCAATACTGGCATTGGCATAGTTCCAGCCATCATTGCGCCGGCAATTCGAGAAACTAGTAGGGTTGCCACATACCACTCAATTGCTGCAGGGATACGATGTACCAAGTCCTTACGACCTGTTAAAGAAATGCCAATGATTAGCAATACAATGATTGCAAAAACTCCAAAATCCAATTGATTACCTAGAGATGCACCCGCTGCTAATCTGCCAGTAATTTGCATTAAAGTCAAACCGGCTATTGTCGCAGCAAATGGTGTTTCAATTCCAAGTACATCTGGCAAACTCAAATCATTACTGCTGGCCCGCCATCTTGAAATGCCAATGAGTACAAGAGAAACTGCACCACTGATGACTAATATTCCAGCTGATGCGGAACCAAAACGCCACACAGTATACACCCCAAATAGAATAATGCTAGCAATGAATGCAAGAACAATCACTGGTTTATGATGAATATCACCATACAACATCTCTTCACGAGACAATTCACCTCTCCTCTTGGAGCGCTTACGCATTCTTTCAGCCTGCATATACAATTCAGGAGCAACTGTCTTGATTGCACCTACAGACTTGGCTTGCGACATGTGTTCAATGGAGATGTCACTACCTGCGGCTGCTGCGGCTGCCTCTTCAGAATCAAAATGATAGGTTTTTGAGGCTTCATTAAGAATTAATACAGATTTGCTAGAAATGGCTGATTCCTGCTCACCACTTACTACCAATGAGGCCGAGGTTGAATTATCCCCTGATGGGAGAGCAAGTTGTTCAGGAGGAAGTAGGGATGGCAATGGCCCACCCGCTCCTAAAGAACGTTGAACCTCATCAATTCGTTCCATTCTTTCTCTCCTCTCATCTCTTGCCCCAACTGCCTTAAATTCAGCGCGTAATTCACCTTGAGCGGCTAACCAAATAGCCGAACCAACAAATATCAGAGCGGAAAGTGAAAGTTGTGTAAATGTCATCCCATCAGCCGTCATAGCCCAAACCGTTGCCATCAACATCATTGCGGAAGATGCTGCCGGTTTGAGCAACTTCTCCATTTTACCAGCCCTTGGAAGATATAGTGCAAGAGTCAACAATACTGAGAGAAGAATTATCCAGCCAGTACTTTCAGTTGGCAACAATTGTTCACCATCTAACAATGAAGTGGTTCTCTGATCAAGTGAGAATATCACTGTTTGAGCAGTCAAGAAACCCATCAATAGACTGAGAATATCCTCGGTTTCGATATTCTTGCTAAATAGCACTAGAGAACCAAGACCGCCTACCATCATCAGCATCCAAGCCGCATCAAGTCCGTTGCGCCATTGTAGCAACAAAGTTGTGATTCCAAATAACACCATCAAAGTGCGTGGGTTGTCCTGATGCTCGCCGCGACATTCTGCAAAAATATTAATTGCTAACAATACTGCTAAGCCTACAATCAACCCGTAACCTGAAACTTCGTCCCCACGAGATACTACAATCCAAATGATAAGGGAGAGAATGAAACCGATATTCCATAACTTCAACAAGCCACTATCACGTAATCTCGCACCAACTTCTGAAAGACCTACTAGGCGGGCGGCTAAATTTACCCCCGATTCCCCAAGTGCTTTGTTCACAGGGTATTGTAATATCGTCACTGCTACAAGGTACACAACCAAATATTGACCATCCCAACCAACTACACCGGCTGCTAATTCCCATGATTGATTTGCAGCATTGAAAGTTTGTGCACCCATTGCCCAGAAAGAAATGAACAGAACCCAAAGCCATGGTGAAAGTATTGTTACGCCTGCGAGTGAAGGTGATTTTCTCAATAAGGCTAAGGCCGCAGTACCAAGGTGAATCGCACCTAATGCGATGAACAAAATCAGTGCCCCATCACCACCTTGAGTGGAGGGTTGGGCAGGGACTAGAATCGTCATCAAGAGCATCAAAACAAGGCTTCCGCCCCACAAAACATGGTCACTCACCAGTGATTGGTTTGAGAGCAGTATGTATGCTGTCAGGATAGCCGCACCTACTGCGAATATGTCGTATGCTACAATTCCAAAAGGTGCTGTGAAGGATGCTGATAACTGAATGATGAGAATCAAAATCAGGGCAGGCAATGCTGTAGCAAGTGGGGTGAGTACTCGGCTCTTTGGAACCTTTCTGACAACTAAGTATGAGCCGCCAAAACAAGCAAGGAGCATCATAATCAATGCAATAGCATAGGAGGTTTCTGCACGGTTTGCTGAAATTGCCAATAACGCACCAATCATCCCTAATCCAATTGAAACCGACCATAATCCAGGTCGGCCAAGTCCCACCAACTCTAATCCATCGGAGAACCAATTTTTCTCGGTAGAAAATCTAGCTGCCATCGCTGCATTTAGAGCGTTGATACCACCGAGCAGAAGGAATAGTAAAAGCAAGTCATCAAAAGGTACGATTTCTAACGCTCCAACTGTCCAATTATTACTGAATGCGTGCATACCAATCCACAAATTGGAAGCTGCTATTCCAAGTGATGCAAGGTTACCGCTTTTTCGATGCCATGCTAAACCATGTAGCAATAGAGTAGCAACAATAATTCCAGTAGCAACACCAATCTGCCCATACACTGCTCCAGCACCAGAACCTATTGCTAGCAATACTAACGTTGCTTGAGCCGCTATTGCATCTTCATCATGGTGATAAGATATCCAGACATTAAGACCTACAAGAGTGAGTAAAACACCACCTAGCATGGTCGGATCAAGTGGGAAAATACCCCACAAATCCCAGTGACCTAAGTCAATAGCTAATCCATACAAGAGTTTCATGGTGATAATCACCCAAGTAATACCCAGCATCCTCATCGCTGGGTCAGGGATCCATCTCTCACCTAATACAAAACCAAGAGTTGCTAACCCAAGTAGGCCAATTAGACCAATGATTGGGTCAAGAGTTGTTCCAACTAACCAACCTACTACAGAATAGACGACAATCATGCCCACCATGATACCCCAGTGAAGGCGCTTTTCCCCAGTCGTAGCCAACTCGGTAATGCTGTCCATTTCTGGTGGTAAATGAACGGTCCCATCTCGTTGTACATCACCTGGCTGAGGGCCATCTGCAAACGGGTCGAAAATGTCACCCATCGCCTCATCCACAACCACCTTTTCGGGTTGTTCTGGCTCGGCCATAGCTAGTTGTTTGGATTCCTCTATGGAGTCCTCGTTAAGGAAGTTGGATAAATCAAGCCCCCCACCCATCTCAAAGGCTCGTTTCCGGATGACTGAGTCATCCTCATCAGCCGATTCGTCCCCCATCTAAATGTTTCAGAACCGACCATCTCCATCAAGGTCGCCCTTGAAAGGAAGGCTGAAATTATGATTTAATCAACGTATATTCGTTCCGCAGCATTCTAAGAGGTCCCGCGACCCGCCGTCATCATGACGAGCCCCGTCCGTGAGGGTGGCACCCCCCCAGGACCTATCGGCCTAGATACTCACGGCCTTACACCAGCAGGAAAAATTCACTGGAATAATGAAGGCACAAACTTGATTGAACAAGCAGTGAAAAGAAATGAAGGATTTCTCAGTGCACATGGTGTATTAATCACGGAAACAGGAGAACGAACTGGTCGTTCTCCAAATGACAAATTTATCGTTAGGGAAGAATTAGTTGAAGATGATGTTTGGTGGGGAGATGTAAATGTCCCAACTACACGGGAGGTCTTTGATAATCTACGCGATAAAGTCCGCAATTATCTCAACTCAACACCAGAACTATTTGTCCAAGACCTATACGCTGGAGCTGATGAAAATCAGCAACTACCAATTCGTGTTGTCACCGAAAATGCTTGGCATGCTGCTTTTGCTCGTAACATGTTCCTAAGGCCTAGTCAAGAACAGGTTGAGTCG
>LWDU01039992.1_pt1 | contig 23882 bp, 18 predicted proteins | sample 727161 | NCBI WGS metagenome assembly LWDU01 (sample SAMN04566230, study PRJNA314399) | hydrothermal vent metagenome | isolation source: deep sea hydrothermal plume seawater | place: Mexico: Gulf of California, Guaymas Basin | collected 2004-07-11
TCGTCGCAAATGATGAACTCCGGACGCAGCGACAGGGCACGGGCAATGCCCACACGCTGGCGCTGTCCACCACTCATTTCGTGGGGATAGCGGTCGGCCATTTTTGCAGGCAGCCCGCAGATGTTCAGTAACTCGGTGACCCTTTTTCTGCGTTGGCTTGCATCGGGTTCCACGCCATGCACCTTCATCGGCTCGGAGATCGTGTCGCCAATCTTCAAACGCGGATTCAGCGAACTGTAGGGGTCCTGAAAAATGACCTGAATTTTCTGCCGCAGCGGAATCAGAGCCTTGGAGTTGAGTTGGGTCAAATCCTGCCCCTCAAAGAGAATCTGCCCCTCGGTGGCTTTCTCAAGCTGGAGGATACAGCGGCCGGTGGTGGTCTTGCCGCAGCCGGATTCGCCGACAAGCCCCAACGTCTCGCCCTTGCGAATGTTGAAGCTGACCCCATCCACCGCCTTGACCACCGAGACGGCCTTCTGAAAAATCAACCCCTCGCTGATCGGGAAGTGCATTTTCAGTCCGGAGACCTCCAGCAGCACATCGTTGTCTTGCGGATTGCTGTTCGGTGCGTGTGAGGCAGTGGTGGTGGTGGCCATCTTGTTTAGGGGCAACGACATTCAGGTGAAAGGACAGAGTCAGGCAGCAACGGGTTCGCCGAGCTTGTGCTTTTCCCAACACGCAGAGCTGTGAGCCGTCTCCACCTCCTCCAAGGGCGGATACGCCGTCGCGCATTGAGCCACCATGAAACTGCAACGCGGACGGAACACACAACCGTTGTCCAAATGGGTCAAATCCGGAGGTTGCCCACTGATGGGCTGCAAGCGCTCCTTGCGGGGTTGGTCGAGTCGCGGCACCGAGTTGAGCAATCCCAGCGTGTACGGATGGGACGGTCGGTGGTAGATGTCGTGGGCGGTTCCGGATTCGATGATCTTGCCGGCATACATCACATTCACCCGATCCGCGTAACGGGCGACCACCCCAAGGTTGTGCGTGATGATGATGAGTGCCACTCCCAGTCGCTTCGAGAGGTCTTTCATCAACTCCAGAATCTGCGCCTGAATGGTGACATCGAGCGCGGTGGTCGGCTCGTCCGCGATGATCAGCTTAGGTTCGCAGCAAAGGGCCATCGCGATCATCACCCGCTGCCGCATCCCTCCGCTGAGGTGGTGCGGGTACTGCCGCAGTCGCCGCTTTGCTTCCGAAATTCCCACCATCTCCAACCACTTCACCGCCTGCGTTTCCGCCTCCTTGCGGTTGATTCCCAAGTGAAACTCCATCGCCTCCGTGAGTTGGAGTCCAATCGTGAGGACCGGATTGAGCGAGGTCATCGGTTCCTGAAAGATCATGCTGATGTCCCGACCGCGAATCTTGCGGATTTTGGCATCACTGAGCTTCAACAGGTCTTGCCCCATGAAGTTGATTTTGCCACCGACAGTCTTTCCGGGGGGATCGGGGATCAGCTTGAGGATGGAGAGGGCGCCGACCGATTTTCCGCAGCCGGATTCGCCGACAATGGCGACAGTTTCGCCTGCTTCGACATCGTAGGTGATGCCGTCCACGGCAAGCACCGTTCCTTGGGAGGTGTAGAACTGGGTTTTGAGGTCTTGAACTTCAAGCAGTTTCGCCAAGCGTTTCCTTCTAGGTGGCGTTGCATCCCGGCGTGGGATTCAATGAACATCCAATGTGATAACCCGCCACTGGGGAATTGACAAGCGAAGAAATGAATTTTTTGAAACTCAGTCGTAGCTGGAGACTTCCAGCAGATTTCCATCCGGGTCTCGGAAGTACACGGATGTGATTGGCCCCAGTGCTCCAGTGCGGCCATCCGGCCCCTCCTCGATGGGCACACCACACGCTTCCAAGTGCGCACTCACAGCAGCAAGCGAACCCTCGACGAGCAGGCAGAAATCCCCGGAACCTGCGGTGGGACGCATGGCTTTTGGCTCAAACTCCTTGCCCACCTCGTGGAGGTTGATCTTCTGCTGGCCAAATTTCAACGCCTTGCGTCCCCCCCGGAAGGTCACGACCTCCATGCCCAACACCCTTTGGTAGAACTCGCTGGTCGCCTCGATGGAGGAGACAGTCAGCACAAAATGATCAATCCGTGTGATTTGCATGCTTCAGGCTTGGTACCGTTTCGACATCGCGTCGTACTCCGGAAAGCCCACCAAGGTTTGCAGTTCCTGAAAGCTGACTCGCTCCGGACGCATTGACTCGTGGTCTTCCTCGTGGAGGCGTTGCAACTGCTTCTGCATGGCATGAACTGCACTGAGCAGCAGCGTGACCGGATAGATGGCGAGCTTGAAACCGAGGGTTTCCAATTCCGAGCCACGGAGAAACGGTGTGTGCCCGCCTTCCACCATATTGGCCAGCAGCGGTTTGTGGAGGCGTTTGGCGATTTCCTGCATTTCCTCCAAACTCCGGGGCGCCTCAAAGAAAATGACATCGGCTCCGGTTTCTTCAAAAGCAAGGCAGCGCTCCAAGGCGGAGTCAAAACCCTCGACCGCCCGTGCATCCGTGCGGGCGACAATTACAATTTCAGCGCTCGCATCCCGCGCTGCCCGCAGTTTTCCCAACATTTCCGACAAGGGAATGACCGCCTTGCCTGCAGTGTGGCCGCAGCGTTTTGGCGAAACCTGATCCTCCAACTGGATACCCGCGACTCCGGAACGGGCGTAGGTCTGCACCGTGCGGTGGGTGTTGATGGCGTTGCCGTATCCGGTATCCGCATCGGCAATCAGGGGGATGTTCAGCACATTTGCCAAATTGCCTGCATGGGTGGTCATCTGCGTGAAGTCCATGATGCCTGCGTCCGGAAGTCCCAACACCGAAGCCGTGCTACCGAAGCCTGTCATGTATGCCGCCGCAAACCCTGCCCGCTCAATCAGCTTCGCGGACACGGCATCGTAACATCCGGGAGCCACCACAAGACCCGGCTGGGCCAGCAGCTTGCGGAGTTGGATGGTTGGAGATTCAGTTTGGTTCATGTTCATTTTGCCGTAAAAATGGCTCTGGAAAACCCCCGAATTTTAGGAGGATTTGAAAACGCTCTTCGTCAAGAGGCAAGGGATTCCGGATCAGAGAGTCGTCAGGGAGTTCCGCATGGAGCAGTTCCGAGACTGAAAGCGGGTGCATCCGGCAGGTGAAGTAGCGTCCCATCAGGCTGTCGCCTCCTGCTTTGAACACGTCCAGCCGCGCACTGCCCGTCACTAGCAGCCGCACCGCTTCCGGATAGCTGTCGTGGCAGCCCTTCAGGAAAGTTTTCCACTGCCCGTACTTGTGAATTTCGTCTAGGATGCACAAGGGTGGAGTTTCCCGCAAACGCTCAAAATTCTAGTGTCCGGCCAGTGCTTGCGGCCCTCCGAGCAGGAGTTGCCGATACGCTTGGTTGTCCCAATTCAGGTAGGCGGATTCCGGAAAATTCTCCACGATTTGCCGAGCCGTGGTCGTTTTGCCGGCCTGCCGTGGCTCCATCAAGAACAGCATTTGGCGGTGTTCCGAAAAATGCTCCGACACCACGGCTTCGTAAAGGCGTTTCACAACAAATCCTCCTTGACCATTTTAACGGCAATCTCAATTTAGTCATGACCATTTTAAGACAGTATTCAAAATAGTCAAGAGAAGCTGCTTCGCTCTCTGTGTCAGTCCGCTAAGGCGTGTCGCAGCACACTGAGCGGATGCTGCACGGAGCGTCCGGAGCCGTGCTCGATCTGGTGGCGGCAACTCGTCCCGCAGGCGGCTATCTGTTCGCTGGCCTTGGCCTGACGGACTCGGGGCAGCAACGAAAGTTCTGCCATTTCCATTGAAACCTCGTAGTGTTCAGCCTGATAACCGAACGATCCTGCCATTCCGCAGCAGCTTGAGGGGATCGTCTCAACCTCAATTCCGGGAACGCTTTCCAGCAACTTGACGGTGCTGTCCACCGCGTCAAAAGCCTTTTGGTGGCAGTGCCCGTGCAGTAGTACCTTTTCGTGTCCGGTGGTACGGAATTTCAAGTTCAGTCGCCCAGCGTTTTTTTCCGTCACCAGATATTCCTCCAGCAATTGCACATGCTCGGCAAGCCGCTTGGAAGGTTCTCCCGGAATCAAAACGGGGAGTTCGTCCTTGATCGTGAACACACACGACGGCTCCAGCCCGACGATGGGAACGCCGCGTTCAACGTAGGGCGTGAGGCTTTCGAGCAAGAGGGTTGCTTCGCGTTTAGCTTCGTCAATCAATCCGGAGGACAAGAAGGTGCGTCCACAGCAGAGCTTCCGGCGAGCGTTTTTCGCCTCTGGTACAATCACCCGCCGTCCCGCTGCTTCCAGCACGGCCAAACCATCCCGCAGGACTTGCGGCTCAAAGTAGGTGTTGAAGCTGTCTGCGAATAGAACCACTTCCGGGCCTGTGGTTTTTTGCGAAGTTTCCTCCGGGCAGAACGGTTGCGAATCCCACTGCGGCAGTTTGCGTTTGCTGGTGAGTCCGAGCAGTTTTTCGGAAAGCTGGGAGAGTCCGGGAACCACGTCACGCAGGTTCGCCAGCCCTCCCAATTTAGCAGCCAATGGAGCGTAACGGGGCATGTAGGCGAACAGGCGTTCCCGCAACGAAAGCCCGTTTTTTTGGTGGTAGTGGTGTAGGAACTCGGTCTTCATACGATTCATGTCCACCCCCGTGGGGCATTCCCGCCGACATGCCTTACAGCCCACGCAGAGACGCATGGTTTCGTACATGTCTTTGGAGGTCAACGCCTCCGGCCCCAACTGTCCGGAAAGCGCGAGCCGCAGTGCGTTGGCGCGTCCTCGGGTGAGGTGGCGTTCGTCGCGGGTGACGCGGTAGGACGGGCACATCACCTCCGTGTTGAACTTGCGGCAGGCGCCGTTGTTGTTGCACATCTCCACCGCACGGTCAATGCCCCCCCACTCCGACCAGTCCAGTCCAGTGGACAGGCTCGACTGCTGGTAGTCCGGGTTGTAACGGAAAAGGCGGCGGTCGTCCATTTTGGAGGGCTGCACGATCTTGCCCGGGTTCAACAAATCACTGGGGTCGAAGATGCGCTTGATTTCCTCGAATGCCTTGACGAGCCGCTTGCCGTACATGATCTCGTGGAACTCGGAGCGCACGAGGCCGTCCCCGTGTTCTCCGGAATGCGACCCTTTGTATTCGCGCACAATCGCAAAGGTTTCTTCCGTGATCGCCCTCAGTTTCCTCGCGTCCATTTCCTGCTTGAGGTTCAGCACAGGGCGGACGTGTAGGCAACCCACCGAGGCATGCGCGTACCATGTTCCCGTGGTGCCGTACTTCGCAAAAAGTTCGTTGAGACGGCTGGTGTATTCTGCAAGGTCTGTCAATTCCACTGCGCAATCCTCAATGCAAGAGACCGGTTTGCCGTCGCCCTTCATGGACATCATGATGTTGAGTCCGGATTTGCGCACGTCCCAGACTTGTTTCTGGAATTCAGGATCAATCGCTTCCACGACGGCATCCGGAAAACCGTGTGCCGCCATCAGTTCGTCTAAATCCCGAAGCTTGTGTTTGAGAGTATCAAATTCCGCTCCAGCGAACTCGACCAGCAGCAGTGATCCGGGCTTGCCCTTCACAAAGCGTTTCAGTTTTTCCTGAAACTGCGGAATCTCAGCAGCGAGTTCGAGCATTGTCTGGTCCACCAGTTCCACGGCATCCGGCCCCAATTCAACGAGGTGCTGCGTGGTCGCCATTGCTTCGTAAAAGGTCGGAAAGTGGCACACGCCCAGCACCTTGTGTTCCGGAATTGGTTGGAGGTGAAGTTCGATTTCGGTGGAAACCGCGAGGGTGCCTTCCGAGCCGACCAGCAGGTGCGCGAGATTGAGAGGGGACGTCGCCTCTGAAGTCAGCACGTCCAAGTTGTAGCCCCCCACACGGCGCTGGACTTTCGGGAAGCGCCGGGCCACTTCTGCGGATTCACGGGTGCCTAAGTCCAGCAGTTTACTCACCAACTGCTTTTGCCAGTCCGGAGAGCCGTTTTGAGTTCCATTTCCCCACTCGCCAAAGTGCATGCGATTCCCGTCCGCCAGCACTCCGTCTACGGCTCGAACATTGTCCACCATCTTGCCGTAGCGGATGGATCGTGCGCCACAACTGTTGTTGGCTGTCATGCCGCCAATGGTCGCCCGGCTGCTGGTGGAGACATCAACGGGAAAGAACAATCCGTGTGGCTTGAGTTGAGCGTTGAGCTGATCCAGCACAATTCCGGGTTGCACCACCACCACCCGTGTTTCCGGATCCACCGAAATGAGGCGGTGGAGGTGTTTGCTGACATCAACGATGAGTCCTTCCCCAACCGTTTGCCCGCATTGTGAGGTGCCGGCTCCACGCATCGTCACCGAAACGCCTGCGTCATTGGCGATGCTGAGGGTTGCCAGTACATCCTGCTCGGTTTTTGGCACCACCACACCCAGCGGTTTGATTTGATAGATCGAAGCATCGGTGCTGTAAAGCCCCCGTGAAAACTCGTCAAACCGCACTTCCGCGGTGGTTTCTCGCTGCAAGCGTTGGAACAGTGAGGAGTCTTGTACAGAAGTGGTGGACATGGGTGAAATCCGTGAGGTGTGCGGGTTAGACCAGTTGCGATTTGCTGAATTTACTTACACAAACCGAAGATTGTTTATACTCTGCTTACGCAGGTGTGAAGGGAGGCTTTCGCATGGTGCGAGGCCACAACATTTCATCCAAAGGCAGACACAATGCAACCACTTCAGAGCGGTCGCCACTTCTTGCAAATTCCCGGACCCACCAATGTGCCGGGTCGGATTCTCCGTGCCATCGAATGTCCCACAATAGATCACCGGGGTCCGGAGTTCAAGGGGCTCGGCTTCGAGGTGCTGGAGGGGATCAAGGAGATTTTCCAGACGAAACAGCCGGTGATCATCTATCCCGCTTCCGGAACGGGTGCGTGGGAAGCCGCGCTGGTCAACTTGCTCTCACCCGGAGATCGGGTGTTGATGTACGACACCGGACACTTCGCCAGCACATGGCACAAGCTGGCTGGGAAACTGGGCCTCGACACACAGCTGCTGCCCGGAAGTTGGCGGGAAGGAGCCAAGCCGGAGGAAATCGAACAGGTGTTGACGGTAGACAAAAACCACGCCATCAAAGCCGTCTGTGTGGTCCACAACGACACCGCCACCGGGATCACCTCCGACATCCCTGCAATCCGCAAGGCCATCGACCGAGCAAGACATCCCGCACTTTTCCTCGTGGACACGATTTCCTCATTGGGTTCCATGGATTTCCAGCACGACGAGTGGGGAGTTGACGTGACTGTTGGGGGTTCGCAGAAAGGTTTGATGCTGCCACCGGGCTTGAGTTTCAACGCGATCAGCAAAAAGGCGCTTGCCGCTTCCGGAGCAGCAAAGCTGCCGTGTTCCTACTGGGATTGGCAGGACATGCTCAATGTCAACAAACAGGGGGTCTTTCCGTTCACGCCAGCAACCAACCTGCTCTATGGTCTGCGAGAATCCATCCGCATGCTGCTGGAGGAAGGACTCGATCAGGTGTTTTCCAGACACCGCCGACTCGCCGCAGCCACCCGCGCCGCCGTGCAGGGTTGGGAATTGGAACTCAACGCACTCAATCCGAACGAATACAGCAACTCCCTCACCGCTGTCCTGCTGCCGCAAGGGCATGATGCCGATGCGTTCCGCAAGGGGGTGCTGGAGTGTTTCAATGTCTCGCTTGGCAACGGACTGGGGCGCCTCAACGGCAAGGTTTTTCGCATCGGACACTTGGGCGATTTTAACGAACCCATGCTGCTCGGCACTTTGGGAGCCATTGAAATGGGACTCGATCTCGCTGAAATCCCGCATCGTCCGCAAGGCGTCCGCGCCGCGATGAGCAATCTTGTGGAAAACAACCGCTGACAATGCCGAATCACGGCCCCTTGGCGGGCGTTCGGGTGATCGAACTAGCCCATGTCATGGCAGGTCCAGTTTGTGGATTGATGCTCGCAGACTTGGGAGCGGATGTGATCAAGGTCGAGAAAATCCCCGGCGGCGATGACACCCGCCGCATGGCACCTCCGAAAATCGGAGAAGAATCTGCCGCCTTCCTGATGATGAACCGCAACAAACGCGGCATGGCGGTCAACCTCAAGCATGATTCCGGCAAAGAGGTGTTGCGGCGCTTGCTGCGGAAATCTGATGTGCTGGTCGAGAATTATCGGCACGACACGATGGCAAAACTGGGCCTTGGCTATGAAACCCTCAAGCAGGAGAATCCGGGCTTGATCTATTGCGAAATCTCCGGGTTTGGCCGCAGCGGACCTTTTCACGACCAAGGTGGTTTCGATCTGATCGCGCAGGGCATGAGCGGCCTGATGAGCATCACCGGAGAAGGGCCGGGACGCCCTCCGGTCAAGGTTGGTGCGCCTGTCACTGACATCACGGCAGGGATTCTCGGAGCTCTCGGAGTCACCGCAGCACTCAACGAGCGTCACTACTCCGGCAAGGGCCAGCGTGTGGACACCTCGCTGTTCGAAGCAGGCATCATTCACACCTACTGGCAGTCCGCAATTTGCCTCGCTACCGGAGTCTCTCCGGGGCCAATGGGGTCTGCTCATCCGCTCAACGCGCCCTACCAAGCCCTGCAAACTGCTGACGGTTGGATCAACCTTGGAGGTGCCAATCAGCGCAATTGGGAGCGTTTGGTGGAGGCCATCGGCAAACCGGAGCTCGCGAGTGATCCTCGCTTTCACGACAACCACGGGCGCATGGCGAATCTCAAAGAACTGGAGGCCGCACTAAACCAAGTGTTCCGGACACGAACCACCAACGACTGGCTGAAAATCCTCAACGCCGTCGGCATTCCGGCGGGTCCAGTGCTCTCGGTTGGCGAAATGCACGAGCATCCGCAAACGCAGGCACGGCAGATGGTTCCGAAAGTCGAACATCCCACCGAGGGGTTGGTGAAAACCTTAGGACTCCCGATCAAGCTCTCTGAAACCCCCGGAGGCGTTCAGCATGCGGCCCCACTTTACGGACAGCACACGCGAGTCCTCATGGAAGAACTCGGCTATGCGAGCACTGAAATCGTTGAATTGCATGAAGCCGAAGTCGTTTTCTGCGCACCCTCCTAAGTGATGCCCGTCTGGATCCCAATCACGCTGGCCGCCGCATTTTTCCAGAACTTACGCTCGGCCCTTCAGAAACACCTCAAAGGTCAACTCAGCGATATCGCCACAACCACCACGCGCTTCTTCTACGCATGGCCGCTGGCGCTGATTTACCTCTGGGGCATGCTCTCCTTCACAGCACAGCCCCTGCCCACGATGACGAGCGAATTTGGCATCTATGTGGTGCTGGGGTCGGTGACGCAGATTCTTTTCACCTTCCTGTTGATCTGGTTGTTCTCGTTCCGGAATTTTGCAGTCGGCAACACCTTTGGTAAAACCGAAACCGTACAAATTGCCGTGCTGGGGTTTGTGCTGCTGGGTGATCCGCTTTCTGGAACCGCGATCCTCGCCATCTTCACCAGCGTCTTGGGAGTGTTGGTGCTGTCTGCTGGCAAGGCCGGACTCCAACTCTCCAACCTTGTTGCGGGTATCACACAGCGCAGCACTCTGATTGGTCTCTTGAGTGGATTTTTTCTGGGAGCATCGGTGGTGCTGTTCCGGGGAGCCTCCCTTGCGTTGGAGGGTGGGGACAGCTTTCTCAAGGCTGCAACCACAGTGGCGGTTTCCACCAGTTTTCAGACACTCCTGCTCTGCCTCTACCTGCGCTTACGCGAGCCGGGGCAACTCAGAAAAATTCTGAAAATTTGGAAAAAAGCAGGGTTGGTGTCGATCGTCTCCATCCTTGGTTCCATCTGCTGGGTGACGGCTTTCACCATTGAAAACGCTGCCCACGTCCGCACCCTCGGACAAGTCGAACTGCTCTTCAGCTTGCTCTTCTCCCTCATCGTTTTCCGGGAGCAAGTCGCCCGGCTCGAAATCCTCGGTATGGCCCTCATTCTTGGAGGAATTGTGCTGTTGCTGCTGTATCGCTGAAGGATTGTTTGGATAGTTCTTTGCACAACGGGCATCCAACAACTCCAAGTTCAAATCACCTTTTTCTCCCGCAACTCCTCAATCTCCTGCGCCGACAAGCCAAACTTCTGGAGGATTGCTGCGGTGTGTTCTCCACGCTGCGGTGGGCGTGTCTGGAGTGTGCTGGGCGTGCGCGTCAGGGTGACCGGCTGACCAACCAAGTGGAGCGGATGCGAGGTTTCGCCGTCAATCGTCTGAACCAGTCCGGAATGCTGCACCTGTGGATCGGCGAAAACCTGATCCATGCGGTTGATCGCACCGCAGGGCACACCTGCTTTGTTGAGACGTGTCACCCAGTCCTCACTGGTCCGGGTTTTTATGATCAGATTGATCTCGGCGTTGAGTGCCTCCCGATGCTTGGAACGATTGTCGTTGCTGGAGTAATTTGGATTCTCCAGCAAATGCGGAGCTTCCAAGGTAGCGCACAACCGTCCCCAAATGTCCTCTCCAACTGCCGCGATGTTGAGGGTGCCATCCTTCGTTTCAAACACTCCAGTCGGGATCGAGGTTGGATGATTGTTGCCTGCTTGCCTCGGAATCTCTCCCTCCACCAGCCAACGCGCCGCTTGAAAATCTAGCATGAACACCATCGCCTCCAAAAGTGAGGTGTGCAGCCACTGGCCACGTCCGGATTTCTCGCGCTCCCACAGTGCCAACAGGACGCCGATGGATGCGAAAATGCCCGAGGTCAGATCCGCAATTGGAATGCCCACACGCACCGGGCCTTGCCCGGGAAGGCCCGTGATCGACATCAGACCACCTAAGCCCTGTGCGATCTGATCGAATCCGGGGCGGTCACGGTAAGGCCCCTCCTGTCCGAATCCGGAAATGCTGGCGTAGATCAGCCGAGGGTTGTCTAGGCTGAGGGAGTCGTAGTCAATGCCGAGCTTGTGCTTCACATCCGGGCGGAAATTTTCCACGATCACGTCCGCCTGTGCGCTGAGCCTTTTAAAAAGTGCCAGCCCTTCCGGAGCCTTGAGGTTGACCGTGAGGCTGCGCTTGTTGCGGTGCAGGTTGATGAAGTCCGAACCCTCCCGGTTTTTAGTGAGGTGGTCGAGATGGCTCAGGCTTTCTGGAAATTCGACCTTGATGACCTCCGCTCCCCAGTCTCCAAGCTGCCGGGTGCAGGTCGGCCCCGCACGCACCCGCGTGAGGTCGAGAACGGTGATGCCTTCCAGAACACTGGAGGCCGCAGGAAAGGGCATGGGAATCTGTGGGTTGAATGAAGTAGAAAACGTACCCGCGCTTACCGGAGGTGCGTCAATCCTGACTGAACATTAGCACCCCTGCTGCAGAAGTTCAACGATTCCCGTTGCACCTGTCGGGGGTTCCGGCTAGGGTTGGCAAAGTTGCACTTTCGAATTGAACCCACAGACCTGTTGTCGGCAAAGGTCGCTGTGGTACGTTGACGGGACTGTGAAAACCTCAACACTGCATTGCCATGAAAGCGTTACATGACCTGACCGCTAGTGAAGCTGCCCGCGAAATCGGCGCCGGGCATCTGAGTAGCGAAGCCTTGGTGTCGTCCTGTCTGGAACAAGTCCGGCATCGGGAAACAACGGTGGGGGCGTGGATCCATCTCAATCCTGAGCAGGCGTTGGCCGAAGCTCGTTTGCGAGATCAGCATCCTGCAACTGGCCCATTGCACGGAATTCCGGTTGGTATCAAGGACATCATTGACACGGCAGATCGGCCCACCTGCTACGGTTCTCCAATTTACGAGGGCAACCGTCCGGCATGGGATGCGGCGTGTGTGACACTGTTGCGACGTGCTGGGGCGGTGATGCTCGGCAAGACCGTGACCACTGAGTTCGCCTGCCGCACCACAGGCAAGACCACAAACCCCCACAACCCCGCCCACACTCCCGGAGGATCCTCCAGCGGATCAGCAGCGGCAGTGGCGGCGGCAATGGTGCCCTTGGCGCTTGGCACCCAAACCAGTGGTTCGGTGATCCGTCCGGCATCGTACTGTGGCGTGTTGGGTTACAAGGCCAGCTACGGAGATCTCCCACTTCCCGGAGTCAAACCACTGGTGGTTTCGCTGGACACCTTAGGGGCGTTTGCCCGCAGTGTTGAGGATTTCCAGCGCTTTCGTGCGGCGTTGCTTGGCGAATCCGCAGAGCTTGCTTTGCTAAACCGCTCTCCGAAAATTGGACTCTGCCGCACCCCGCAGTGGTCACAAACTGAGCCTGCAACGCGGAGTGCGTTGGAAACCGCAGCGGACAAGCTGTCCAACGCGGGAGCAGAGGTGCAGGGGTTGCAATTGCCTCCGGAGTTTGACGGTTTGTGTGATGCCCAGAACACGGTCTTTGTGGTGGAAGGAGCGCGGTGCCTCTGCTATGAACTGACCGAAAATCGTGAGTTGGTCAGCGAGACGCTGCGGGGGGTGCTGGAGCCCGGATTTGAGATTTCACGCTTTGAGGAATTGGCAGCGAGAGCAGTGATTCAATGGTGCCAACGCTCTCTTGAAAGCGTGTTTGCCGATTATGACGTTTTGCTCACGCCAAGTGCCCCCGGCGAGGCTCCAGAGGGATTGGTCGATACTGGAAATCCCGTGTTCAACCGCATGTGGACCGCCTTGGGCACTCCGACGGTGAACCTGCCCGGACATCAAGGCCCGCAGGGTTTGCCGGTGGGAGTGCAGGCCGTCGGACGAATCGGTGAGGATGAGCAATTGCTGTCTGTGGCCACATGGCTGGAATCCCGGATCACCTGAACCGACACACCTTCATTGCTAAAGCCCCTGAAGGAAAAACAGGGTTCGCCTTGTTCTTTTGGTCAAAGTCGATCCTATATTAGGGTTAATCTAGAGAACAAGCAATGAGGGGGTGAATGATCATAGGAGTTCCAAAGGAGGTGCATGCGGAAGAGCGTCGGGTGGCGCTGGTTCCGGACACTGTGGTGAAGCTACAAGAGCTCGGCTTCAAGGTGCTGGTGGAGTCTGGTGCTGGAGTAGAGGCTAGTTTTCCGGACGAGTCATACCGCGCAGCCGGAGCGGAACTGGTCACTGACCCCAGCAAAATTTGGGAACGCTGCGACTGGATCGTCAAGGTCCGAGAACCGTTGCGACACCCCAAACTTCGCAAGCATGAAACAGGCTTGCTCCGCGATGGCCAAATCCTCACCGCCTTGCTCGCTCCCGGACAAAACCCCAACCTTCTGAAAAAACTCGCCCGTCAAAAAGTCACGGCACTCGCGCTGGAGGCCGTGCCGCGCATCACACGCGCCCAGTCGATGGACGTTCTCAGTTCGATGGCGAACATCTCCGGATACCGCGCCGTCATCGAAGGTGCGCATCACTTCGGGCGTTTCTTCATCGGACAGATCACCGCCGCAGGCAAAATCCCTCCAGCAAAGGTGCTGGTCATCGGTGCCGGTGTTGCCGGACTTTCTGCGATTGGCACTGCGCAACACCTCGGCGCGATTGTGCGAGCCTTCGACACGCGCCCAGCGGTCAAGGACGAGGTCCACAGTATGGGAGCCGAGTTTCTGGAACTCGACCTTGCCGAAGATGGCACCGGTGCCGGTGGCTATGCCAAAGAGATGAGCGCGGAGTTCATCAAGGCGGAAATGGCCCTGTTCGCAGAGCAGGCCAAGGAGGTGGACATCATCATCACCACTGCCGCGATTCCGGGTAAAAAAGCACCCGCGCTGATCACAGAAGCGATGGTGCAGAGCATGAAGCCCGGTTCGGTGATCGTTGATCTTGCCGCCATGTCCGGAGGCAACTGCGAGTTGACCGAACCCGGAAAAGTAACCAAAGCGCATGGCGTGACCATCGTGGGACGCACCGACTGGCCAAGCCAGTTGGCGACGCAAGCGAGTCAGTTTTTCAGCAACAACCTGCTCAAGTTGATCAAACATCTTGGAGGAGCGGAAGCCTTCACGCTTGATTTGGAGGATGAGATCATCCGCTCTGTCACAGTCACACATGAGGGCGAAATCCTCTGGCCCCCTCCTGCACCCAAGCATCCCGCGCCCAAAGCAAAACCCAAATCCATCGAGCCGCTTGCAGCGCCACCGGAACCTCTGGCTCCGCAAGCGATGGCTCCGGGTATTTTCAACGGCAAGGTGATGCTTGGCTTTGCCGCTGTTCTAGCCGTATTGGTGGGGTGGGGCGGTTCCTCCGCATTCCTGTCCCACCTCACGGTTTTTGTGCTCGCCTGCTTTGTGGGCTACATGGTCGTTTGGAACGTCACACCCGCGCTACACACACCCTTGATGAGCGTCACCAACGCGATCAGTGGAATCATCGTCATTGGCGGCATGGTCCATCTGGGCGGTAGCCAGCCATGGCTGGCCGCACTTGCCGTGCTGATTGCCACTGTCAACATCGTCGGCGGCTTCCTCGTCACCCACCGCATGCTGGGCATGTTCCGGAAATAGCGGCTGATGACCCGTCTCGCTTGTTACCAGCAATCGAAAACTGAAAACCGAAAACTGAAAACCATAAATTATGCCTGAGGGAATCATCACGGTCGCCTACCTTGCGGCCAGCATCTTGTTCATTTTAAGTCTGGGCAGGCTTTCCAAACAGGAGACCGCACAACACGGAAATCTGTACGGAGTCGTCGGCATGGTCATCGCCATTCTGGCAACACTCTCGCTCATTCAGGACGCCACCGGGTTCTTCTGGTTGCTCCCGGTGGTTGGCATCGGTGGGGCCGTGGGCTGGGTGGTTGCCAAGCGTGTGGAGATGACCGCCATGCCGGAACTCGTCGCCATCCTGCACAGTTTTGTTGGATTAGCCGCAGTGCTGGTCGGCATGGCCAGCTACTTTGAAGCCGGTCAGTTTTCTGGAGGGGCGTTGGTGATCCATGAGATTGAAATCATCCTCGGAGTGCTGATCGGTGCCTACACCTTCACCGGCTCCGTCATTGCCTTTGGAAAACTCCGGGGGCTGCTCGGCAGCAAACCGTTGCTGCTGCCCATGCGGCATCAACTCAACCTCGCCATGCTCGGCGCTTGTGGGGCGCTGGGCGCAGGAATTGTGAACGCAGAACCCGCTTCACAAGCGACGCTGCTCACCGCAATCGCGATCCTCGCCGGGTTGCTCGGCATCCACATGATCATGGCTATTGGCGGGGCCGACATGCCGGTAGTGGTTTCGATGCTCAACAGCTATTCCGGTTGGGCCGCTGCCACTGCGGGATTCATGCTCGCCAACGACCTGCTCATCGTCACCGGGGCACTGGTCGGCAGTAGCGGGGCGATCCTCAGCTACATCATGTGCCGGGGCATGAACCGCTCTTTTGTCAGTGTGATTGCAGGTGGCTTTGGAGTCGCAGAAGGCACCGTGCTCGCCTCTGACAGACCCGCAGGAGAAGCACAGGCTTTTTCGCACGAAGAGGTCGCCGAAGCATTGAGGAACTCCAGCAGCATCGTCATCGTTCCGGGATATGGAATGGCAGTCGCACAGGCCCAATATGTGGTCCGGGAAATCACGGAAACCCTTGTCAAACTCGGCACCAAGGTGCGCTTTGCGATCCATCCGGTCGCAGGACGACTTCCGGGACACATGAACGTCCTGCTCGCCGAAGCCCATGTGTCTTACGACATCGTGATGGAAATGGAGGAAATCAACAGGGATTTTGCAGAAACAGACCTTGTGCTGGTGATCGGTGCAAACGACATCGTCAATCCGGACGCTCTCAGCGATGCTGCAAGCCCGATTTTCGGAATGCCCGTGCTGGAGGTCTGGAAGTCAGGGCGGGTGGTCGCGCTCAAACGCAGCATGGCCACAGGCTATTCCGGAGTGGATAACCCACTGTATTTTCAGGAAAACACCAGGATGCTCTTCGGTGACGCCAAGGAAAGCCTCACCAAGGTCGCAGCGGCACTGAACTGAGTCTCAGATTTTTTCAACGATGAGGTAGGCGTGAACGTAGTCCATACCGTGCCCCTCTGGAGCGTCAAGCACACGCTGGTGGTAGGTGCCGTAGTAGGATTCAATCAGTTCCTGCCGTTCTTCCAGCGGACGCGATTCGTCTAACGCTCCCAGAAAAATGCTCTGATTCCAACTGCGGATGGTCGGAATGTACGCATTGGCGAAGCGTTTGACATTGCCGTGCGTCTTGAATTCCTCCGCAAAAGGGCAGGGCACGATGCGCGTGTGGACATCGACCAACCGTAATCCAGACTGGTAAACCGGACTGGCCGGATCGGTCAGCGGCGCAGAGAATTCCTCGACAGTGTTGTAATACTGCGGCAGGGTCATGCGCACATACTCCTCCCGGCTGATGCGTCCATTCTCCAGAAACTCGTTCCAGATTTCGTTGAAGGTGTCGAACATGTTGACGCCGAAGGTGTTGCCAAGGTAGCGTCCTTCCTCATCCCGCCCAAAATTCACCAGCACCAAGCGTCCTCCGGAAACCAACTCTTTGGAGCGGTTCAGCAGAATCCTCTCCCAATCCCGCTTGCCCTGTTCGGCGAATTTTACAAGGGCGTCTCCTGTGGCTCCGACCATGTGGACGTGGTTCTCAAGATCGCAGGGTTTTTGCCGCAACCAGTGCATGGCAGTCGCGGAAAAACCAAGATTCACGCTGTTGGGCGGACAGATGGGCAGGTAGAACGACGAGGCCGAGAACAGCGGGCGGACATTCTGGAAACGCTCCAGATACGACTCAAACGGACCCAATCCGTGAATCATTTGCACGAGCGCATTGAAATCGTTGCGGGGCTGGTCGGTGTAGATGATGTTGAACACCGCGTCCGGACAGGTTTTCTCCACCCGCTCGATGACTTTGCCAATCATGCCCAGCGACGTGCCCCCGTCCGCACAACCCATGTCCAACATTTGGAACACCGGGAGTTCCGGAGGCAACTTCATGGCCTCGACTGCGTTCAGCACCAAATCGGCGGCGAGGGTGATGACATCCCCAGCCCCTTTGGTGGCAAGCGAATACGCCCCACCTCCGGACATGGTGATGTGCTGGGCTGCGCTTGTTTGACGAGCCATACGATCAGAACTGGTTCCTTATCACAGAAATCCTCAGAAATTCAAGGAGACATCGTGGTTTCCAGAGTTGCAGCCCGCAACAAACAACGCCTGTTCATGCGTCAGGCGTTTTTGCTGGCGGAGGCCGATGGTGCTACGGATCGTGGCTTCATACGCTGAGATCGTGGGCATGAGGGCCGGGGTCGCCTGCGCGCGCCAGACTTTTTGCTCCTCGTAAAGCTTAATCGCCTTGTCCATCTCCTTCAGGGCTTTCTCCTTGCTGGGTTTCCTCGCCTTCAGGGCGCGCCGGGCTTTGGAGAGGTGCGATTTTATTTTCGATGCGCCTTCGATACTCCGGAACTGGCCGGAAAGTGTCTTGAGTGGCACCAGCATATCGGCAGGTTCATTGACTTCCACCTGTTCACGCATGGCGGTCAAATCACTTTCTAGAGCATTGAAAGCTGTGGTTCCATGCAGGGTGTCAAGCAGTTTGGTCGCCGAGCCATAGCCTTTGTCGGCGGCGCGGCGGTACTGCATGCGGGCTTTGTTTGCGGCTTTCCTCAAGGTCGAGAACTTTGCATAAGCATCTGGCCACTCCTCCGGAATGTTTTGGTGCAGTTGCTCACTCTCGGTTTTGAGTTCCACAATCAGTTGCTCCAATGCGATTTTTTGAGAGACTTCCGCGTTCTCGGGGAGGTAGCGGAGATTGGTTTCCAACTTTTTGATTTCTTTGTTGAGGCTCCGGACTTGTCGTTCGATGATGCGGGTGGTCGTGTGCAGAGGACGATACTCGACCGCTCCAACCGTCATCGCCAGACCTGCTTCACGCGCTTTGCCGAACAAGCCGATTGCATTTTCCACACTGTCGAAACCCTTGCTCGTGTTGGAGGCCAGTTTTTTCGGCAGCACGCTCAGGTCAAGCGCACGGACATCGGCGAGGCCGCTTTGAATGGCAGCACCATTTTCGGCAAGTTGCCCAACCACATACTCCTCCACGCAGAACCGAAGCTGGGGGTTGCGTGGTGGTGGAGCGGTGTCGGAGGTCAGGGAAACCCGATTGGGCAGGTAGTTGACCAATCTAGGATACACTGCAACGATGCCAAGTGCGACCAACTGTAAAATGATGAAAACGACCACCCCTCTATACATCTCAATGGTTTTCACAATCACTGGGGCCACGCCTCTTAGATAGAAGAGGGCGAAGCCAAAGGGAGGGGTCAAAAAGGAGGTTTGGATGTTGAGGCCAATCATCACCCCAAGCCAGACTGCAGTGACATTGGCGGAGGGATCGGCGAGCAGGATGGGTGCGGTGATTGGCACCACCACCACGGCGATTTCGATGAAATCAAGAAAGAAGCCCATGATGAAGATCACCCCCATCACAATAATGAACTGCATCCAAAAACCGCCGGGCAGGCTGTTGAGAAATTCCCGGACAAGGTCCTCACCTCCAAACGCCCGGAAGGCGGCGGTCAGCATTGCGGCTCCCAGCAGGATGATGAAGACCAGCGAAGAGGTCTTCGCGGTTTCCACCATCACGCTTTGCAGAGTGTTGTCGATCTTATAAGTTCTCCAGCCGCTCCAACACAAGGCAATCAACAGCAGGATCACCGCAAATACGGCGAGACCCACCACCACCCCATCGGTGCTGGTCTTGATGTTTTTGACGTTGATTTCGAAATTTGCCAGCAGGATGCCAGTGATGACCAGCGCAGCGAACGCGAGGAGCGCCGGATAGTAGGTGCCCTTCTTGCCCTCCATGAGACGGTAGCCCCCCATGAAAAGTGCACCGGTCGCACCAATGGCTCCCGCCTGATTCACCGTTGCAATCCCCGCAATGATTGACCCCAGCACGAGGATAATCAAGCCCAGCGGCGGGATGAGAATGAGCAGCACCTTGAGGAAAAATTTTCCGTCAAACGACTCGTCGGAGTGGATTGCAGGTGCGTGATGGGGCCGGAGTAAGGCGTAACCCAAGATAAATGCCATGTAGAGCCCCACCAACACCAAGCCCGGAACGAAGGCGCCGAGGAACATTTCTCCGGCACTCGTCGAAGCCACGTCAAACTCTGAGGGCATGGAAAGCTCGCCCGTTGTGAACTTGTAAAGTGCCTTACGGGCCGAACTGGCCTGATCCGTTGCACTGGCCAACTGGTCGGCGAGGATGATGAGAACGATTGAGGGGGGGATGATTTGGCCAAGGGTTCCGGAAGCCGCAATGGTTCCGGTTGCCAGAGAATGCGAGTAGTTGTTGCGCAGCATCACCGGGAGCGAAATCAAGCCCATCGCTACGACCGTGGCTCCGACAATGCCAGTGGTTGCGGCCAGCAAGGCACCAACAAAAACCACCGAAATGCCAAGTCCTCCGGGAACCGGACCAAAGAGTTGAGCCATTGTCACCAGCAGGTCTTCCGCAATGCGGGAGCGCTGGAGCATGATGCCCATGAAGATGAAGAGGGGAATGGCGATCAGGGTATCCCGTTCGACCTCCCAGTAAACACCCCGCAGGTTAGTGACTCCTGCACTGAGCCACTGTCCGGGGCCGCCTTGGGCAAAGTACACGTCAACATTGCCTTCGAGCAGATAACCCGTGATAGCGGCAAGACAGATGGTGACCACTGCCGAGCCGGGCAGGGCAAACGCAACAGGAAAACCGGACCCCAAGGCGAGTGCCATCAGGAGGACGAGGAGAGCGAGAAATACGAATTCCATGAGATTTACAACAAGGACTTAGTTTGCAGCGGGAGTGTTAGGCTGGCGCTTTCCCGGTTCCTGGCGGAAATCTGCCACGGCCTCCAGCAAATAGCTCGCAAACTGGATTGCCATCGTGAAGGCAAAGACCCCCAAGAAGGCGGCCATCTGGTATTTGATGTACATGCCATAACCCGACTGCGAGACTTCAAAGTTCATGACGGGACTGTTGAGGATCGAGGATTTTCCGCTGGTGCCGATCAGGATGATGGTCGTACACACGGAGAGGCCGAGAAAGATGCAGCCGATGGCATTCACGAATCCCTTGGTGCGGGATCGGAAGTTGGTGTAGAAGACATCCACCCGGACATGTCCTTCCTCCAGCAGGGTGTAGGCGCTGGCAAACAGGAAGAGCGCGGCATACCAGTAGCGCACGAGGTCGCCCATGAAGGCTTGCTCGTAGGACAGCACAAAGCGCGTGATGACAATGGCCAACTCGGCAACCACGATCAGCAACGTAAACCAGGTGAAGCCCAAGGTGCGCGTGAAAATCGCGGTGACAATGCCCACCACCACGAGCGGCACATGCAGGTACTGCCCCCGGAAGTGCGGGCGTCCCAGTTCCTTCGCCAATTCCTCGCCGACGACCGCAGGCAAAAAACCCTCCACCCGAATGAACGAGACCGCCATGTCTGCAAGCCCAACGAACACCACCGCCCAAAAGGCGGCACGGATCAGGAAGGTGTTGATCTCCGTGATGCGGGCACTGTCCCGGCGTAGGGTCAGTTCCGGAGTGCGCAAGACGTAGTAGCCTGCAACTGCAAAACTAAGCAGGTAGAAAAAGGTCTGCACCCAACCAAGTGTTCCGGACTCACTGGAAAAAATCGCAGCAGCGCCCGGCCATTCGTGGGCGAGATTGAGGTAGTTGTTGATCAGGTAAATCAGCAGGGTGGCGATCACGCACCAAGAAAACAAACGAGTGGACGACGTGAGCCAGTCATTTCGAGAGAGAGCTTCAGCAGGATTTTCCATACTCCATTCCAAAAAAAAAGGACGGAGCGAACTCCGTCCCCAAAGCAACTTTGAGCTTTATGGCTCCAGCCCTCATGTTCAAAGGGCTGAAGCCATGGATCAAATTCCCAGCACGCGGTTGCGTTGCATAGAGAAAGCAACTTCGGCGATCTTCTGCCAGCCTCCGAGTTCACGCAACGTGCTCTGGTAGTGATCAGGTCGCGGACCTCCTCGTACATCTCGGCGCTGGCTTCGCCAAAGCTGTCGAAAGTGTCATCCGAGAACTGCCGCAGTTCAACCCCATGATCGTTAATCAAGCGGGCGAGGTAAGCACCGTTGTTCGCCTGAGCCTCTTCATATTGAGCAGCGTGCTCTTCAAAACAAGCAGCAGTGATTACGGCCTGTTCGTATTTTGAGAGCGACCCCCACCACGAGGCGTTCATTGCGAATGCAATCCCACCTCCTGGCTCGTGAAAGCCCGGATAGTAGTAGTACTTGGCAGCTTCATAGAACTTCATGAAGTAATCGTTGTATGGACCCACCCACTCCGTGGCATCAATGGCCCCGGAAACAAGGTTCTCGTAAATCTGTCCCCCGGGCAGGGAGATCGGGGAAGCGCCAAGCTTCGCCATCACGTCCCCACCCAGACCAGGAATCCGCATCTTGAGACCTTTGAGATCATCCGCCGATTCGATTTCCTTGTTGAACCAGCCGCCCATCTGCGTGCCGGTTGCGCCACAGGTAATCGACTTGAGACCATAAGAGCCGGCCATCTCATCCCAGAGTTCTTGTCCGCCTTTGAACTTGATCCAAGCATTCCACTCAACCGTGGTCATACCAAAGGGAACGGATGTGAAATACGCAAACCCGGGATGCTTACCCTTCCAGTAATAATCCGCAGAAATGTAGGCTTGGGAGTTCCCTGATGCCACTTCATCGAAAACGTCGAATGCGCCAACTCGCTCGCCTGCGGCAAAGTACTGGGTAGTGATCCGGCCAGCACTAATTACCGGGATGCGTGCAGCCAGTCGCTGGGCACTCAATCCGAGTCCAGGAAAGTCTTTGGGCCAACTTGAGACGATCACCATTTCCTTACGGCCCTGGGCGATCGCGGGAGCTGAAACTGTTGAAGCCGCCGCAACAGCCGCCCCGCCCGCTGCTGCACCCTTGATGAATTTTCTTCGATCGATACTCATTGTTCTCTCCTTGCGTGAGTTGAGAAAATGGCACTTCGTGCCGAGAAACCTGAACAAAGCAGGTAAACCACCTTATCCGCTGCTTCAGAGATGTCAAGCAGGAATGTCCGTCTTGCCATGCAAGGTTCACGTTCAGGTGAGTGTCCAATCGGAAAGGGTTCTCTCCACACCGGAATGTGTTCCTGAGGAACATGATCTACGACATCATCAACATCATCGACTTCAAAGAAAAGAATGGTTCCTTGCACATGTGAAGGTTTTCTCGATGGATGTTTGACCAACGCTCCCTCCATGGATTCAGGAGTTTCATTCAGCGTGATTCCTCTTGCCTCATAGGGGTAATCTTTCATATTAAAGAAAGTCGCATTGAAGATTTTTTTGTAGAAAAATTCTGCTCTTTCTAAATCCATACACATAGATTTCAAACCAATTGATTTCAGTACCCATAGTGTTTGAATGATTGATATTCATGATTCATCAAAGTGACCTAATCGCCAGGAATCGTTCAGCTTTTTACATTTATTAACTCTCATGCTTCATCAAACCGTTTGAGAGGGTTTCCATGGATTAGAGGCTTGGGGTATGTCAATTTTCCTGCCCCGAACAATTTCCCGATTTTCATCATACATCGGAAGGTCGCAGATTTCTGCCAAATGCATTTCCCCGTCATTGCAGCGAATCTGAAAGGAATTTCCAGGTTTTCCATTTGGTTCATCGAGAAGAACGATTCCAATTCCACATTCCTGATAGGGGGACCAACTACTCGAGGTCACCCGGCCTCGGATAACTCCATTCTTTTCAAGATGACGTCCGCGCAGAGCAATTCCATCCTCGACACGAGTCCCCCAACATCGACTCTGTTTATCAGCCTTGAACAATGCCTCACGACCAATGAAATCGTCTTTATTGAAATCAATGTAGCGCCCCAACCCAACTGTAAAAGGAGTGGTCGTATAATCAAAATCTGCTCCAGCAGAAAGCAGTCCCGCTTCGATGCGCCTTGCACGGAACCCCGGGGTAGCAGTAAGAATCATCCCCAGGGACTTTCCTGATTCAAGAATCAGATCACCAAGTTTTTCGATATCGTTTTCAGGTCGGATATAGATTTCCCAGCCAAGCTCATTTGTAAATCCTGTGCGGCTGATGATCACTTTTTGACCCCCAATCATCACTTCCGCCCAGTCAAAATAATTCCATGGATTGGGCATTGATCCTTCAATGAGTTTCGAAAGAAGTTCCATCGAAAGGGGGCCCTGGATTTGACTCACCCATACTTCAGGATCCATGATTTTGACATTTAAATCATGTGAATGAGCCTTGTACCAAGAAAAGAGGTCACCATCTGCCTGGGCAAACCAAAAACGATTTTCAGACAATCGGAGCAACAATCCGTCGGTGATCATTCCTCCATCATGGTAACAAGCAAACTGATAACTGCAGCGTCCAATTCTGACTTTGGAAACATCTCTTGGAAAGATTTTATTGAGAAAGACGACGGCATCCTCACCGATGATTTCGAATGGATGCTCCCCAGTATGACGGTAGATCAGTTCCTTCCGGGTTTTCCAGTACATTTCATCCGCTGAGGCCAGATTCAGTTTTTCCGGGGTGAGTCTCCCTGCATAGAGCGAATATTCGGGATCATAAGGTAGTTCCTGGTAGCTGAGTGGATGAACTCGCATGGTCCGAGCTAGTTCAACCGGCCTTAGACTTTCATTCATAATCGGTTTGACAGAAAAACGGAATTTATTCAGAGATTCATGCATTTCGCTATATTTGGTTCATCGTTATTTTTTCAAATCAGATAGATCATTCATTATCGAAATGATTGATCCTGAATTATTCATCATCAGGACTTACGCAAGAGCCATGCTGACTGATGGGGTTCTCAACTGCTCGATCATGTACTGCGAGAGCATGCCGTGCTTGATCTGATAGACGGTTTTTCCACTCTGGTAGGCCAAGTTCTTGAGTCGTAGCCAGACCAGCACGGCACAGCCGATGTGGTTTC
>LWDU01037390.1_pt2 | contig 23880 bp, 24 predicted proteins | sample 727161 | NCBI WGS metagenome assembly LWDU01 (sample SAMN04566230, study PRJNA314399) | hydrothermal vent metagenome | isolation source: deep sea hydrothermal plume seawater | place: Mexico: Gulf of California, Guaymas Basin | collected 2004-07-11
TCGGGACAGTCTGGGGCATCATGAACGCGTTTCTCAACATTGCTGAGAAACAGGACACCAGCCTCACCAACGTCGCAGGCCCGATTGCCGAAGCGCTGTTTGCGACGGGCCTCGGCCTCGTCGCGGCTATCCCGGCGGTCATTTTCTATAACAAGTTCACCGGCGACGTGAACCGGTTCGCAGACCAGCTCGATACGTTCAGCCAGGACCTCCTGGTGCGCCTGTCGCGCCGAGCTTCGGACCTCGGAGCGTAGGTCATGGCTGGAGGATTTGCTGCTGGCCCGTCAGGGCGAAACCGCGGCCGCCGCGCAATGGCCGCAGAGATCAACGTAACCCCGCTTGTCGACGTCATGCTCGTGTTGCTGATCGTATTCATGATCACGGCGCCGCTGCTGACAACGGGCGTCGAAGTCTCACTGCCGAAAGCGTCGGCGGAGAACCTGCGTGCGCCGCAGAGCCAGCCGCTTTCGGTGTCGCTCGACTCCAGCGGGGCGATTTACATTCAGGAAACGCGCGTGAACCCGGAAGAACTCGTCTCGACACTCTATGCGATCGCAGGCGAGGGCTATGAGGAGCGTATCTTTCTGCGGGCAGATGAGGGCGTGAATTATGGGCAGGTCATGAATGTCATGACCCGAATGCAGCGCGCCGGTTATCGCAACATTGCCCTCGTCACGGACCCTCAGGCCGAGGAGTCGCGCTAGGATATGATCCGAGGCCTTCCGGCATCTGTCATGCTGCACGCTGCAGTGATTGGCGCAGGCTATATCGCCTGGCCCTACGTCGCGACGAGCGTGACGGAGGATGAGTTTGTCGTGGTGCCCGTCGAACTGGTCGATGTCGGTGAGATGACGAACGTCGCGCCGGTTATCGAACCGCAGGAGCCGGAGGAAGAAGAGCTCGAGCCAGAGCCGGAACCTGAGCCCGAGGAAGACGAGGAGCTTCCCGTAGAGGATATCCCCGATGAACGGGATATTCCGGTCGATGAGGTCGAAACGGCCCGCGAAGCTGCGCCGCCTGAGGAAGAAGACGATATACTTCCGAACTTCGAGGCAGAAGCCGACGAGGAAGAAGAAGCTCCGCCAGAAGAGCCCAAGGAGGAGCGCCCGGCCACGCCGAACCCGAAGCGCAATAGCAGCGCGCTCGACAATCTTCTGAACTCAGCGGAATCGACCTTCCAGAGTGAGCGTGAAACCCGCCGGGAAACGCAGGCCCCGCGCCGTGAAACACCGCCGCGCGAAGAAACGCCTGCACCACAGGAACAGCGCGCGGGCGCAGGTGAGCGGACGGCCAACACTGTCCGGATCGAGCAGCTGCTCTACAATCAGATCTATCCATGCTGGGACGGGGTTGGCGATCAGCCAGAGCCGGAGCGGCTTAATGTCAGCATGCGGGCAAGACTGGATGCTGAAGGCAATGTGCTCGATCTCGACCTTGTGCGCCCGTCGCGCGCGCCAATCGGGGACCGGCCCATGCAGCTTGCCATCGAACGGGCACAACGTGCGGTCCAGAAGTGTCAGCCTTACAGGCTTCCGAGGGATGATTACGATCTCTGGAAGGAAGCCAATATCAATCTCGGCCCGGCTTTTACGGGTGACTAGACGTCAGGAAAGGGCGATAGCCAGATGATGAAATCAATTGCCGCCTATCTCTTCGCTGCCTTGGTGGCGGTCATTCCCGCCGCGACGGCGCAGGTGACCGTGAATATTTCCGAAGGCACGCTGAAGCCGACGCCGATCGCCATCCCGGTGTTTGAAGCTGAAGGCGCGGATCGTCAGCTGGCGACGGACATCACCTCTGTCATCCAGAATGACCTTCTGTCGACCGGCCTCTTCGAGATCACCCCTGAGAGCGCTTTCATCCAGCGCGACCTGTCGATCAACACGCAGCCACGCTTTGCCGACTGGAAGATCATCCAGACCGATGCGCTGGTGGTGGGCGAAGTTGACCGGGTAACCATCGAAGGTGTCGAGTTCATCCGCGCGTCTGTTCGCCTCTGGGACGTCTATGGCGAGGAAGTCATGCGCCTCGAGGGTCAGGCCGGGCGCCGTTTTACCGCGAAGCCTGAAGACTGGCGGCGGATCGCTCACAAGATCGCAGACACCATCTATGCCCGACTGACCGGTGAAGACCCGTATTTCGACTCGCGTATCGTCTATGTCGCTGAAACCGGCCCGAAGGATGACCGCACCAAGCGCCTTGCGATCATGGATTCCGATGGCGCCAATGTGAAATACCTCACCTCCGGCACGTTCACGGTTCTGACGCCGCGTTTCTCGCCGTCAAACCAGCAAATCACCTATATGTCGTTTGAGAACAACCGGCCGCGCGTCTACCTGTTCGATATCCAGAGCGGACGCCAGGAAGTGCTTGGCAATTTCCAGAATATGACTTTCGCGCCGCGCTTCTCTCGCGATGGCCAGTCGGTGCTTCTGACGCAGGCGGTGAACGGCAATTCGGACATCTATCTGCGAGACCTCGTCACCCAGAGCACGCGCAGGCTGACCGATCATCCGGCAATCGATACATCGCCCTCCATGTCGCCTGATGGACGCCAGATTGTCTTCAACTCTGACCGCGGCGGCAGCCCTCAGCTCTACATCATGAACACGGACGGCTCTGCCATGACCTGTCCGTCGGGTGGCCGCGATACGGCGTGCCGTATCACCTTCGGGTCGGGCCGCTATTCCACGCCGGTGTGGAGCCCGCGCGGTGACCTTATCGCCTTCACCAAGCAGTCGCGTGGCCGCTTCTCCATCGGTGTCATCGGCACAGACGGCGAAGGTGAACGTGTCCTGACGGAATCCTATCTTGATGAAGGTCCGGAATGGTCGCCGAATGGCCGCGTGATCACTTTCTTCCGAGAGCGTGCCCCAGGTGCTGGCCCACAGCTCTGGTCTGTCGACCTGACCGGTCGCAACCTGCGCCAGATACCAACTCCAACGCAGGCCTCGGACCCTGCATGGTCGCCGCTTCTGAACTAATTCCCGGTACGTGTGCCCGGACGAAAAGCCCGGGCACTAAATAATTTTTTCCGGAACCTATCGTCAGCCACGAAGTTGACAAAATCCGACACTAATGGGTCGCGCCAACGACCTTACGAAGGAGTAACCAATGCGTCGTCTAGTTCTCTCTACTGCTTCCCTCGCTCTGGTGCTTGGTGCCACTGCTTGTGCATCCAAGCCAAAACCGAGCGACGATTCGGCGTCGCAAGTTTCCGATAACGGTAGCGCAAATACCGGTCCGGTGCGCGAGTCCGACATTGAAACCCCGAACCGCGTCATCGACTCCGGTCCGGCCGCTGGTTCGCTCGAAGACTTCCGCGTGAATGTCGGCGACCGCGTCTACTTCAACCTCGACCAGTACCGCCTCGACGCTGACGATCAGGCCGTTCTGCAGCGTCAGGCCGCCTGGCTGCAAAACTACCCGAACGTCCGTATCCTCGTTGCCGGCAATGCCGACGAGCGCGGCACCCGCGAGTACAACCTTGCACTCGGTGAGCGCCGCGCATCTGTGGTCCGCGACTATCTTGTGAACCTCGGTGTCAGTCAGTCGCGCATCGACACAGTTTCCTACGGCAAGGAGCGTCCAATCGCACCAGAGTCGAACGAAGCTGCATGGGCGATGAACCGCAATGCCTTCACCCAGATCATGGGCGGTCCAAGCAGCTAGAAGCTGAGGACTGACAATAACTGAATCAGAAAGCCGGGCGTCATAATTTGGCCCCGGCTTTTTTCTTATCTATATGCTGAACTCGTGCATATACCGCCCCGAAGAGGCCTTTTCATGATCCGTATGGTTCCGCTCATTGCCGCGCTCGCCCTGTTTGCCCCGATAGAGGCAAGCGCCCAGTCAAATCGTGCGCCGATCACGCGCGGCGCAACCAGCGGCGACCTCGCGACGACTGTGAACGATATGCGCCAGCGCATGGCGCAGATGGACCTTGAGCAGAAGCGCTTGGACGATGAGATCAACCGTCTCAACGGTGAGATCGAGACCCTGCAGTTCCTGCTCTCTCAATCGCGAGATGAGTCCGAGCGGATGCAGCGCGATGACCAGCGTATCGGCCAGTCCATCCGCGAGCTGACCGAGCAGAATGAACGTTTGCAGCGCCAGATCTCTGCGCTGCAGGAAGATGTCAGCCAGAACCGTGCCGAGGTGGATGAGGTTCAGGAAACGACGCCGGCCACGAGCCGTGGCGAGACCCAAACGTCTTCGACAACCCAGCCGCGCGGAACCAGCAATAGCAGCAGCGCCAACGCGCAAGAGCGCGCACCGGCGGCATCGCAAACCGCGTCGTCGGGTAATCCCGACTATCAGGGATCACTTGGGACGCTCGGCGCGAGTGACCTTCCAGGCGAAGCAGGCCCACTCTTCGCAGCGGCGAAGTCGCGCCTTCTGAAGTTTGATTATGCCGGTGCTGAAGATGCTTTCCGTGCATTCCTCGACCGCTTCTCTGACGATCCTCAGGCCGGAGAGGCGCAATACTGGCTCGCTGAGACCCTGTTCCAGCAGGAAGCCTATGGCGAGTCCGGTGAGGCCTATCTGAAAATGATCCGCGAATATCCAGATGATGCGCGCGCCCCGGATGCGCTCGTCAAACTGGCCCGCTCCATGCGCCTTGTCGGTGATACCGACCGCGCTTGCGAGGCTCTGGATGTCCTGCCGCAGCAATATCCGAACGCTTCGGGCGTGACGCGTAACCTCGCGGCCCTGGAACGCACGCGGGCAGGGTGCAGCGCCTAGACGCCTTTAGCTGTCAGCTCATCGATGCGGTGGCAGCCGGGTCGCAGGGCCCGGTCTGCGTTGCTGTATCGGGTGGGAGTGACTCCCTCAGTCTGCTGAACCTTTCACAGGCATGGGCAGAAAAGAGTGGGCGCGACCTGCTTGTCCTGACGATTGATCATGGTCTGCGCCCTGAAGCTGCCGAGGAGGCGCGATGGGTGGCGGATCTCGCTCGAGACCGTGGGGTCGCGGCTGAAATCCTGACATGGTCGCCGGAGAAGCGCAGCCAGAATGCTGCCCGGAAGGCCCGACACGCCTTGTTGGCAGAGGCTGCGCGTGCAGCCGGCTCAGGCACGGTATTGATCGGTCACACGCTGACAGATGTGGTGGAGACGCTGTTGATGCGGCTGTCGCGGCCCGTGCGACTAGCAGGCGCTGTTGGGCCGCAGCCTGTCTCCGTCTCTCCGGTCTGGCCTGAAGGGCGCGGTATCATACTGGCACGACCGCTTCTTTCTTCGCGACGCGCTGACCTCGTCGCGGACCTTGAAGCGAAAGGGCAAAGCTGGATCAGCGACCCTGGTAATGAGGCGGACTATTACGAGCGGGTGCGGGTCCGCAGGCTTGTCGCGGCGCTGGACGGCGCACGTCTCAAGCGGATCTGTTTCGACGCCATGCGCATTCGGGCGGTTGAGGACTTGCAGCTCTCGCAGCTCCTGATCGAGACAGTGCACACCGATCCGGGCGGCCTGATTGAGGTCGATATCGGGCGGGTGGACGCGGCACCGGGGGTCCGCGGGCGGTTTTTGGACGTGCTCCTTCAGGCGGCATCTGGCACCAGTCATGGTGCGGCGGCTCAATCGGTGACCGATCTAGCTGAGATGACCTTCTCTGGCGGCCCGCGGAGCCGCGTAACGCTAGGTGGCGCATGGGTTCAGCGGCGCGGCAATCAGTTGTTGGTCGGGAGAGACCCGGGCGAAGCGCGGAAAGCATGGGCCGACGGCATATGGGATGGGCGCTATCAACGCCTGCGTATGAGTGAGACGCTCGAACCAGTTGAGAGGATGGCGCTGCCATTTCTCGTGCGCCAGAGTGCGCCGGGTGAGCCTGCTGAGGAAATCATCTCCGCCCGGCTGGCGCAGTGGAGCAGGGCATTGAGACTGGGCGCGCAGTTCAGCGCCGCGATGGTCCAAAACGTCTAAGGCGCGCTACCAGACGCCCCGGCTGAACCCGCTCCAGAGATAGCCCCCAAGGGTTGGGGCGAAATACTGCTTCGATGGCAGGTCGACCTTATGCGGGCGAAGTGAGCCGGTGAGCGCGTCTTCCATGGCGCGCACCACAATGTCACGGCTACCTGCGGCCATCCGCCAGAGATAGGTATGGAAGTTGTCTTCCGGTTCGGGCCGAAGGCGCGACTGGTAAAGGATATCGCCGGTGTCTACGCCCTGATCGACAAGATGGACAGTCGCGCCGAAGTGCTCAGGCTCTCCGTTGGCGAGGGCGAAATAGCCGCCGAACATGCCGCGATAGGCCGGATTGATGCCGGAATGATAGTTGATGAAGGGCGCGTCGATGCTGGCCAGCGTCTTTTTCGAGATCATGCGCGTGGAAACCACGAAGACCGCTTTCGGGTCGAGCGATTTCAGCGCGGCGCGGCACTGGTCGGAATTAACAGATGGCACCTCGATGAGGTTGGTGCCGCTCCTTGGCTCCGGTTCGAGCTTTTCGCGCGCGATGAGCCGGGCAATCGTATCCTGGCTGCCTTGGCTGGTGAGTTTGATCGGGATGCGCGCAGCCTGCATGCTGGCCACGGTCAGCGGCCCGAGAAGCTTGCGGCGGCGACGCCAGAGCGTCGACTGGGATTCGCCCTCTTCGCGAATGACCGGGAAGTCGCCGAAGCGCTCCCTTAGCGTATTGATCATGATCCAGGCGTGCGGGCCGCCTGCGGTCAGCGCAACAATCTTCGGTGCCGTAGCCATGTCAGTTCGCTCCCTGATTAGGACAGTCTGACAGGTGGATTGCAAGTATCAGGCTAGTTGGCGGCGGGGGGTTAGCCTATCGAGCGAACCGCGTCGGCAACTTCGTTGACGGCGGACTCCATGGCATCGGCATCTTCGGCTTCGGCCATGACGCGAATCAGTGGTTCTGTGCCGGACTTGCGGATGACGAGACGGCCCGAGCTGCCAAGGCGTGCCTCGACGGCGCTGATGACCTGTTTGACGCTGTCCTGCTCCAGAGGCGCTTCGCTTTGGTAGCGGACATTGACCAGCTTTTGAGGGACAGGTTCGAAGACGTTCGCGATTTCCGAGAGTGGCTTGCCGGTCTCGACCATGACGGCGAGCGCCTGAAGCGCAGCGATCATGCCGTCGCCGGTCGTGACATGGTCGGAGACAACAATGTGGCCGGACTGTTCACCGCCGAGATTGAAGCCGCCCTCGCGCATCCGTTCGACGACATAGCGGTCGCCGACCTTGGTGCGCTCAAGGCTGAGGCTCATGGATTTGAGATAATTCTCAAGGCCAAGATTGGACATGACGGTGGTGACCACGCCGTCGCGGGCGAGCAGGCCGCGCTTTTTCCAGTCGCCAGCGATCAGGCCGATCAGCTGGTCACCGTCAATCTCATTGCCTTTTTCGTCGATGAGGATGCAGCGATCGGCATCGCCATCGAGCGCGATACCGATATCAGCGCGGTACTTAACGACGGCTTCGCGGAGCGCTAGCGTATGCGTGCTGCCGACTTCCTGGTTGATATTGAAACCATCCGGGGCGACCCCGATCGGGAAGACTTCGGCGCCGAGTTCATAAAGTGCGGTCGGAGCGACCTTGTAGGCCGCGCCATTTGCGCAATCGACGCAGACGCGCAGGCCAGAAAGCCGGCTGCCACGCGGAAAAGTCGCTTTGACGATTTCGATATAGCGGGCCTGCGCGTCATCGACGCGGCGCGTGCGACCAAGCGCAGACGGCGCAGCGAGTTTGTCGTCGAGCGCGCGGTCCATCCGGCTTTCGATCTCAAGCTCGATCTCATCAGAAAGTTTGTAACCGTCCGGCCCGAACAGTTTGAGGCCATTATCCTCAAACGCATTGTGGCTGGCCGAAATCATGACGCCGAGGTCGGCGCGAAGCGAACGGGTCATCATGGCGACGCCCGGCGTCGGCAGTGGCCCGAAAAGGGTCACGTCCATGCCGACCGAGGTGAAGCCTGCAACCAGCGCAGGTTCTATCATATAGCCAGAGAGGCGCGTATCCTTGCCGATCACGACCGAATGGCGCCGTGTGCCGCCGCGGCGGAAATACTTCCCGGCCGCCATGCCGAGGCGCATTGCGATCTCGGGCGTCATCGGCGGCGTATTCGCCGTGCCGCGAATGCCATCTGTACCGAAATATTTGCGCGTCATTGGCGGCCTCCAATCTTCCAAGCGACTTCGCATACATTCACTGAGCGTGCCAAGTCCGTGAAAGCCACTCTAGCCTGAAGTTGCAACAATACCTTTAACCAAAGCGGGTAATCACCTTATCAGGTGAAGCCTGCACCCTTCTGGGGAACGAGGGCTGACATAAAACGTCACGCTTTTTGCAATGACCTGCGGCCTTCCGGTTTTCTAGAGGAAGGCTGAGCACTCACGGAGGCGACACATATATGTGCGGTATTATCGGTATCCTCGGCAACGAACCGGCAGCGCCGCGGCTCGTTGATGCGCTGAAGCGTCTTGAGTATCGCGGCTATGACAGCGCAGGCATTGCGACCATCGACGCCAACGGAAAGATGGACAGACGCCGCGCGCCGGGCAAGCTGAACAATCTGGACGAGGCGATTGCCGCTGATCCGCTCGCCGGAAATCAGGGCATTGGTCATACCCGTTGGGCGACGCACGGCTCACCGACCGTTGGCAACGCACATCCGCACGTGTCCGGGCCGGTAGCCGTGGTTCATAATGGAATTATCGAGAATTTCCGCGAGCTGCGCCAGGAGTTGGAAGCCGAAGGCCATCATTTCGAGACCGAGACTGATACCGAAACGATTGCGCACCTCATTGCGTCCAACCTGAAGAAGGGGATGGGCGAAGTCGAGGCGGTAAAGGCCGGCGTTGCGCGCTTGCATGGAGCGTTCGCGCTCGCGCTGCTGTTTGAGGGCCAGTCGGACCTTCTGGTCGGCGCGCGCAAAGGCTCGCCGCTGGCGATTGGTGTGGGTGAGGGAGAGATGTTTCTCGGCTCTGACGCGCTCGCTGTGGCGCCTTTCACCAACCGCGTCATTTATCTTGAAGAAGGCGATGTCTGCGTCCTCAGCCATGAGAGCTATGAGATCTTTGACCGCAAGGACAAGCCGGTCGAGCGGGCCGTCACGATCGTGCAGGGGGCGGGTGCCGCAGCAGAGAAGGGCAATTATCGCCACTTCATGCAGAAGGAGATTTTCGAGCAGCCAGATTCCACCGGCCGCACGATTGGCGCCTATACGAATATCCTTCGCCAGACGGTTGAGCTGCCCGGGGAGGGCGCTGATGCGATCGACTGGTCCGAGGTAAAGTACCTTTACATGGTTGCCTGCGGCACGGCCCACTTTGCGACGCGGGTCGCGGAGTACTGGTTCGAGCAATGCGCGGGCCTGCCGGTCAAAACCGATATCGCGTCGGAATTCCGTTATCGCGAGCCTGCGCTTGCCAAGGAGGGCGGCCTCGCGCTTTTCGTCAGCCAGTCGGGTGAAACGGCAGATACGCTGGCAGCGCTTCGCTATTGCAAGGAGCAGGGGCTGAAGACGGCGGCGGTGGTCAATGTGCCGACGTCATCGATTGCGCGTGAGGCAGACCTTGTTCTGCCGACACTGGCTGGTCCGGAAATCGGCGTTGCCTCGACCAAGGCGTTCACCGCGCAGCTTGCAGCGCTGGCGGCTGTCGCGATTTCGGCTGGCCGTGCACGCGAAAAGATTTCGCGCGACGCAGAAATCCGTCTGGTACGGGCACTGACCGAGCTGCCACGCCTGATGTCGACGACGCTGCAGCTTGATGAGCGGATTGCAGAGCTTTCGCGCGATATGGCGAAGGCAAGTGACGTCATCTATCTCGGCCGGGGTGTCCACTATCCGATTGCCCTGGAGGGCGCGCTGAAGCTGAAAGAAGTGAGCTACATCCACGCTGAAGGCTATGCCTCGGGTGAGCTGAAGCACGGTCCGATTGCTTTGATCGACGAGGAAACGCCAGTCGTGTTCGTCGCGCCGTTTGATGGACTTTTCGACAAGTCCCTGTCGAACCTTCAGGAAGTCGCCGCGAGACGCGGGGAAGTCATCCTCATTTCCGATGCGGCTGGTGTTAGGGCGGCGGGCGAGACACCGGCGAGCCGGATCGAACTGCCGGACTGCGACCCATTCATTGCGCCGATCCTCTATTCACTGCCCATCCAGATGCTTGCCTATCATGTGGCGGTAGAGAAGGGCACGGATGTGGACCAGCCCCGCAATCTCGCGAAGTCGGTCACCGTCGAATAGCGCCCGGCCTCCTAATCAGAGAGACAGATACGAAAAAGCCCCGTCAGCATTGCGCTGGCGGGGCTTTGTCTCGTTTGCCTGACGTTTTCTAGATCAGGAGCCCGGATCCGAGCATCACGAAAGCGCAGAGGCTGGCGGCCATTGGAAGGCTGACCAGGAGTGCGAAGATACCCTGACGGGTTTCAGTGGAGGAAACGCTCATTGCTTTTTGTGCTTCTCAAAAGAGCCGGGCAGGCGAGCCTGTCTGCTCCGGTGAAAAGGATATAGCACCGGTCAGCTTGGTAATCAATGAATGATTTGAAAATTATTTAGTGTTCAGTCTCCGGCGTCTTTTCGATGCCTTTGGCGAGGCCGGCGATGATGATGTCGAGGACGCCATTCAGCTCGCGGCGAAGCTTCGGGAGGGTCAGACGGGAAAAAAGCTGCGGAAACCGGTACTTCATCAGCGCAGACTGGATCATTTCGGCAGTGTAGTTGCAGTCAGCAATTGGTGCGAAATCGCCGCGTTCGACGCCGTCTTCGAGAATTGTGCAGAGATAAATTCGCTCCTGCGCCAGACCCTCATTCATGAAGAGAGGGCGTTCTTCCCCGAGCACTTCTGCAACTTCCAGGATTTTTGCTTCGCGCTCTATCGCATCGTAAGTCTGGTCCAGATTGTAGTGGAAGACCTGGCGCAGGCGCTGAGCTGGCGGGCCGTTGCTGCGTGCGATCTCAGAATAGGACTGGTAAAGCTCGGCGTTGAACTGCCGCGCCATCGCCTCGGCAATATCCAGCTTGGACGCAAAGAAACGATAGATATTCCCCGCTGACATATCGCAATCGCTTGCGATTTCGGACATGGTTGTTTTGCCATAGCCGTAGTGTTTGATACGGTTCATGGCCGCATCGAGGATCTGCTCACGGGTCTTGGATTTGTCACTCATGGGCTGAAGATACGGAAATCGTCTGAATGATCAATAAATTCTTCAGCGGCCTCTTGGCACAGGAAGGCTGATATGCAGACCATTGGCGTACTTGGCGCTGGCGCCTGGGGGACGGCCCTCGCCGCAACGGCAGCAAAAGCCGGACGAGATGTCCGGGTCTGGGCGCTTGAAACGGAAGTCGCGGAAGCGCTGAGCGCGGGCAAGGGAAACCCTGTCTATCTTCCCGACATCGAGCTGCCTGCAATGACGGCCTCCAGCGACATGTCCGTCCTGGCCGGGTGCGAGGCGATCCTCGCGGTAGTTCCGGCCCAACATGCGCGTGCCAGCTTTGAAAAGCTTGCGCAGCATCTGTCGCCGGGCGTGCCCGTGTTGCTTTGCTCGAAGGGCATCGAGAAGACCACGTTGAGCCTGATGACGGATGTGGTGCATGAAACGATGCCGAAAGCCACGCCGGCCGTCCTGTCCGGTCCGAGCTTCGCGGCAGATGTGGCGCGGGGCCTGCCGACAGCGGTGACGCTCGCCTGCGCCGACGAGAAACTTGGCCAGACGCTGATGCAGGCCATCGGGCGGAGCGCCTTCAGACCCTATTGGTCGAATGATTTGATCGGCGCTGAGATTGGCGGCGCTGTGAAGAATGTGCTCGCCATTGCTTGCGGGATCGTCGAAGGCCTGGAGCTTGGCAAGTCAGCCCATGCAGCGCTGATTTCTCGCGGTTTTGCGGAAATGACCCGCCTCGCGGTCGCGATGGGCGCGCAGCAGCAGACGCTGGCGGGCCTCTGCGGCCTTGGGGACCTTGTCCTCACCTGCTCGTCCACGCAGTCGCGGAATATGAGCTTCGGTAAGGCGCTGGGGCAGGGCCGCTCAGCCGAAGCTATTCTGGCAGAGCGCAATTCCGTCACCGAAGGCGTGGCGACAGCGCCTGCGCTGACAGAGCTCGCCGCGCGGGAGGGCGTCGCCATGCCGATCTGCTATGCAGTCCATGAAATTCTGGCCGGTCGGAAAAATGTCGACGAGGCAATGACCGCGCTTCTCAATCGTCCGTTTACGCACGAAGGTCTCTGATATGGCGCAATTCCTGATCAATGCCCGCGACAAGGCTGGCGCGCTTGCCCTGCGCATGGAGAACCGTCCTGCTCATCTCGACTGGGCGAAAGCGCATGCTCACAGGATCCTGATGGCCGGTCCGGTCTTCGCTGATGATGGCGAGACGTTTGCCGGGTCGACCTTCGTCGTGGAGTTCCCGACCCTTGCAGAAGCCAAAGCGTGGGCGGCTGATGACCCTTACGCGAAGGCGGGCCTGTTCGAGGCCGTAGAGATCCGCCCCTTCAGATGGCTGCTCGGCGGCGGAAAGCCGGAATAGGACGACCTCAGATGCGCAAATTCGTCAGTGGCAACCTGAATTATTCCAGCTGGTCTATCAGGGCGCTCCTGATGGTTCGGCATCTGGGGCTTGAAGTCGAGGAGGAGATCGTCCCGCTGGACTTTCCGGACACCATGGCGCGTCTCGCCGAGATAAGCCCGACGCGAAAGGTGCCGCTGCTGCTGTGGGATGATGAGACGGTCTGGGATTCGCTTGCCATCATCGAATGGCTTGCGGACCGCTTCCCGGACGCGTGGGTTTGGCCTGAAGACCCTAAGGCGCGGGCCAGAGCGCGTGCGATTTCAGCAGAAATGCATTCAGGCTTTCCGACCCTTCGCCGGGAATGTCCGATGGATATCCGCTCACGACATGGCCGCCCGGACATGTCCGAGGCCCTCGCCAATGACATTCTGCGCGTCGATGCAATCTGGAGCAGCGCGTTGGAAACGTCGGGCGGACCGTACCTATTCGGCGGATGGAGTGCGGCCGATGCTGTCTATGCGCCGGTTGTCACGCGATTTCTAACTTATGGCCTGCCGCGTTCAACAACGGCGCAGGCTTATATGGTGGCCGTCATGTCCCATCCGCTGATGGCGAGGCTCGCCTCAGAGGCTGCAGCGGAGCCCTGGTGGATCAAGTATGACGAAAGCGGGCGTAGTGCCGGTTTCAGGCCTTCGGAAGATTCATGAGGTCATAGCCGAGATCGTGGCGGAAGAGCTCCTTCACGCGGTTTCGATAGATCTCCAGCGCTTCGCCTGAGAACTGCTCGCTGAGCGGGGTCTTGCGGAACTGTAATACGTTCGCTTCGGCTTCCGGATCGACCTTCTTGGCCATCGCTTCCTTGGTGCCGGCCTTGAGCGCGCCCTCCAGTGCCTTGGACGTCAGGCTGATCTGCCAATGGGCGGCCATGCCGCCAAGAATAGCCCGCGGATTGGCGCGCGTGTCTTCATAATGGACGCGGTAGATGCGGTCGCCTGCCTTTTCGAGGATGTCGCCCCAGCGGTTCCAGAAGCGGGCGAGCCAATAGAGGTCACAGCGGTAGACTGAGCCTGACGGGTCGCCGCGAAGATAGTCCAGCCAGTCGACCTCAAGCTCATGGTTCCACTTGGCGTGGTGGCTGGCGAGGATAGACATCGGGTGACGCACGAAAAGGACGTAAGGGGGCAGGCCTGCAATGCCGCGCGCCCACGTCCAGTCAGCCAGCTTGTGCGGGATGGTGTGGCTGAAAGCGAGACGTGGCAATTCCTTGAAAGTCGGCTTGTCCTTCGGCCAGCCGATATAAGGACGCACGGCGTTCTCGGAGAAATATTCAGGCCGCGGCACGCCGTAAGTGTCAGCAAGCGCGACCGAGAACATGTACTTTACCCAATGGGTGCCGGAATTCTTCGAAGTGACCAGCACGCCATCAAAGGCGCGGTGGCGCAGGACGGAGAAGTTTCCCCAATTGTCCTTGCGGACACGTTTTTCGTAGGCGTCGCTCATGGGCATGGCTTGTACAGCGCCGCGCCCACTCCTGCCAAGCGGTTCAGTTCAGACCCGCCTTGCGGCGCCAGATTTGGATGAGGTCGCGCTGGTTGGAGTTGGCCCGCCCGTCTGTGACAGCGATATTCTCCAGCATGGCGCAGAGGTCATCGAATTCTTTCGGTCCCATGCCAGGAGAGTGGATAACGACGTCGCTCATGCGAGCCATCACTTTCTGGGGCGGCGGCGCATTCCGAACGGCCCAGCCAGCCTTTGCCATAAGGTCTTCGGCATCCATCTCCGAGTACCCGAAGTGTGCCTTTATTTCGTCCCGGATTGCAGCATCCTGACGGTCCGAGAGGACGCCGTCGGGCCCAGCGATCTGCAGCATCATGATAACTGCCGCCTGACGAGGGTCCGTCACTGATCCCAATCGCGTTCCGTCATGTTTTGGCGGCGTACGTTTGTCGACGCGGCGCCCCGCAAGCGTGCGGGCAGCGCGATAGGAGCCACGTGCTGCGCTCGAGATCATCCGGATCCGGTGATACCAAAGTGCGAGCACGGTCACGACGCCTAAAATCGCCAGCAAAATGTGCATAAAAAACTCCCCGGCGGGTCTGCCGGGGAGCTTATGACTTCCGGTCCTGCAGCGAAAGCTGCAAGCGCTGCGACTTACTGCTCGTCAGCTTCCAGTTCAGGGTCTGCATCCGGGTCCATTCCGGGGCCGACAGCCTCTTCCTGGATATCCTGATTGCTGACACCCTCGCGGTTCATGTGCGCCTGGGTCACGACATAGGCGCGGATCGCTTCGGAATCCTCTGGCGTCAGTACGTCGCTGAAGGACACCATGCCATTGCTGGCGAGGGCACCGTTCATGACGACATTGTTCCAGGCATCCGCACTTGCCGTGTAGGTCGACCAGCGAAGGTCTGGCAGCACGCCCGAGCTGATGCCCAGCAGGCCGTGACAGACGCCGCAATTGCGCGAGTAGTGGATAAGGCCAGCTTCCAGCATCTCTTCATCACCAAAAGGCTCTGCCTTTGGCTCTGGTTCGACGATGAGATCGGTATCGAGTGGTGGGATTTCCGCTTCGCCGCCAAGCTTGAAGGTGATCACCTTGCCGAGTGCTGGCGGGACAGCATCCTTGAACAGCATGCCGGCAGCGAGACCGTAGGCGTGACCCCAGCCGGTGGTGATGGTGACATATTGTTCGCCATTGACCTCATAGGTCATCGGCCCCGACAGCGCGCCAGAATTGAGCTGGTCGCTCCAGAGCTCTTCTCCGGTCTCTGCGTCATACGCAGAGAAGGTGCCGTCTAGCTGTCCCTGGAAGATGATGCCGCTGGCCGTAGAAAGAATGCCGCCATTCCAGCCTGCGCCATGCTCGATGGTCCAGCGTGCTTCCTGTGCGACTGGGTCCCAGGCGACGAGCGTGCCTTTTGCTGCTGCGCGCAGAGCCTGAACCGTGCCTTCAGGATAACGAAGCGGCATGCCGGCGGAGAAGTCCATGCCGGTATTCCACTTGGTTGGCTTGGACTGGAAACGCGGGTCGGTGATGTAGGCCTGACCAAGCTCCATTGCAGGGATGTAGACAAGGCCGAGGTCCGGGTTCATCGCCATCGGATGCCAGTTGTGGGCACCGTATGGGGCAGGGACCTGCACGAACCCGGCATAGGTTGCAGGGTCGTTGTTGCGCGCTTCGGGGTTTTCGATCGGACGGCCGTCCTCATCGAGGCCCTCGGCCCAGTTGATCGCGGCATAGGGCTCACCGGAGATAAGCTCGCCATTTGCTGCGTCCACAACATAGAAGAAGCCGTTCTTCGGGGCCTGCATGGCGACGCGGCGGGTTTCACCGTTCTCACCGACTGGCAGGGCGGCCAGCATGATGTGCTGTGTAGCCGTATAGTCCCAGTTATCGCGCGGCGTGGTCTGATAGTGCCACTTATACTCACCCGTCGTGGCATCCACGGCCACGATGGACGAAACGAAGAGGTTGTCGCCATCGCCGTTCGGGTCGCGGATGTCTGCATTCCACGGAGAGCCGTTGCCGACGCCGAAGATGACCTGGTCGTTCACTTCGTCATAGACGATCGCGTCCCAGACCGTACCGCCGCCGCCGTCGCTGACCCATGCGCCGTCATCGCCCCACGTGTCGTTGGCGAGTTCTGCGAAGATCGCGTCAGAGGCTGCGCCGTCCGGTTCCTTGTTCGGGTTCGGAACCGTGTAGAAGCGCCAGTCGAGGTCGCCGGTCTGAGCGTCATAAGCAGAGAGGTAGCCGCGCACGCCGAGTTCGGCGCCGCCATTCCCGATCAGGACATTGCCTTTAACGATGCGTGGGGCGCCGGTGATCGTGTACGGCTTGGACTGGTCGACCGTGACGATGCTCCACTCGACTTCGCCGGTTTCGGCATCGAGTGCCTGCAGGCGGCCGTCGATCACGCCGACATAGACTTTGCCGTCATAGACAGCGACACCGCGGTTCACGACGTCGCAGCAGGCTTTTACGCCAACGGCGCGGTCGACTTCAGGGTCATGCACCCAGAGCTCTTCACCCGTGACAGGATCGAGAGCGTAGACGACTGACCACGATGAGGTGAGATACATCACGCCATCAACGACGATCGGCGTCGATTCAATGCCGCGTCCGGTGTTCAGCTCGTACGTCCAGGCTGGCGCGAGCTCAGAGATGTTCTCGGCTGAAATCCCGGTCAGCGCCGAGTGGCGCTGCTCATCATAGGTGCCGTTATAGGTCAGCCACTCGGCCGGCGTTGACGCCGCATTCGAGAGGCGGGCCTCATCGACAGCGGCCGCGCCGGTCAGCGAGGCTTCATCTGCCTCGGGTGGATTTGGGGCTTCGACATCGGCCGCGTCCTCAGACGGGTTCCCACATGCCGTTAGCCAGAGTGCAGACAACGCAGCTGTCGCAACCAGGCGCACAGGTTTCATGATCCCTCCAGTGTTTCCTCTAGATCGACCTTATCATTGCCGTGGCCGATGCCTGTGTCATGCTACGGTTTTCGATAGTCTTGTCGAGGTGGACGCAACGTCAGGGCAACGGCGCATTCTCAGCGTGTTGCGGCGACCATGAGATCGGCCTGGGCAGCATTGATCGCGCCAGCAATTGCCGTGCGCCATTCGTCCAGCGTGGAGGCAGACTGAGCTTCAGGCGGAAAGCTGACAGAGCGCGATGCGCTGACCACACCGCCCGAGAGCCGGTTCCCGCGCAGGACAAAGCCGCTCATGGCATCAGCGGCCCCTGCACCTTGTGCACCATAGCCCGGCACGAGGAAGAGCGCGTCAGGTGCCAGCTCACGCAGGCGGCGGGCTTCCTGTGGACCGGTTGCGCCCGTGACGAGCATCAGGCCAGACCAGCCACTTTCGCCCTTGAGGCGGTCGATCATTGGCGCGAGCGCCTCGACAATGCGCTCATAGAGGGGCGCGCCTTCAAGCGATTTTGACTGAAAGTCGGCAGAGCCTGGGTTGGAAGTGCGGGCGAGGACAATGACGCCTTTGCCATTCGCTTCGGCCGCGTTCACGTGCGGCTCCAGCGTGTCGACGCCCATATAAGGGTTCACGGTGAGCGCATCGCTGGGGAAGGGCGCGTTCTCGGCGAGAAAGGCGGCGGCATAGCCTTCGGCGGTTGAGCCAATATCGCCGCGCTTGGCATCCATCAAGACAACCAGACCGGCGTCGCGCGCGGCTTCCAGAATATGGGTCAGCGCGCGCATCCCCTGCCAGCCAAGACGTTCATAGAAAGCAGATTGAGGCTTGATGACGCCGGTACGGCCCTTAGCGGCCTCCACCATTGCGAGGCCCCAGGCCTCGACGCCTTCGGGTGTGTCACCGCCGAAGAGGTCCGGAATACGGCCCGCATGCGGGTCCAGACCGACGCAGAGCGGGCCAAATTCATCTGTGGCTGCGATGAGCCGGTCAGCGAAATTCATGAGTCTGCTTCCGGTTCGTCCACCTTGCAGGCGACTTTTACGACCTGAAGGCTCTGGCGGACACGGTCGGCGGAGCCGCCATAAGTGCCGGGCTCAAAGGGAACGGGGCGTTCACCAAGCGGCACCACGTCCTGCTCGGCCAGGAAAGTGCGGATCGTTTCGGGCGATGCGCTATAGAGGCGGCCGCGGCGCGGGCTCTCAGCAATGATGACACCGCGCACTTTGCCTCCGAGCGTGCCTTCAAGATCAGAGGTGCGGCCTGTCTCGGCCCAGGCAAGCACGGATTCTTCACCAGAACGGCGCCCGCGAGAAATCAGGCGGGAACGGGAGATCAGTCGGCTCGCCGCTTCGCCGGGGCGTCCCTGCGGATAGCCGACATGATAACCATAGCTGCCAACGCGAAGATCATTGGAGATGTCGAGCGCAACCGGCGCCAAGCTTGGCGGGGCATAAAGCAGGGCGAGGTCATTGGTGTCAGAGACAGAGTAGTCGCGAACCGGGAGGTATCGATTGGGAGCGACCAGAAGCCAGACATCATCGCACCCATCGACGACGTGGCGGGCCGTCAGCCAGTAGCCATCGGTATTGATCGAGAATGCTGTACCGATGCCATCGCGAGGTGCTTCCACGCGGACCAGAACGGCCTCATCAAAGGCCGATGGTGGTGGCAGGGTCGCGCCTTCACGCTCTACGGAGTCCGGCGTCGCTGGCGGCGCATCCTGATTTGGCGAAATGGAGAATACGCCAATGACCAGCGCGGCGAGCGCAAGCAGGTAGAATACCCAGTCTGGAAGGTGGCGTAAGATAACTCGCTCCCTTTAGCCGAGGCGCTGGAGCGCCGGATCCCAGAGGCCTGCTGCGAGCAGCATGGCGCTGGCGAGCTTTGTCCCGATCAGGACGATCGCTGCGCCGGCTTCATCTTCCTGAATGCGGCGCGGAAGATCCTTCAGAAGGAGGTCCGTGAAACGATAAGCGAGGAGCTGCAGGATAAGCGAGACCATGCCCCAGAGGATCAGGTCAGGCAGTGACACACTGGAGGCAAGACACGATGCGAGTGGAATTGCGAGGCCAACAATCGCGCCGGAAAGGGCAAGGCCTGCTGTCCCATTGCCGCCGCGCACAAGCGCGAGCTCTTTCCATGGTGTCAGCAGAATATAGATCGCCACGGCGACAATCAGCATGAGGCCGGCCGTGCCGGTCCACATCAGGAATGTCGGAAAGCCTTCCTGAAAAGACTGAAAAACCGCACCCATGGAAACCTCTACTGTTCTGTTCTGATGGTCTGTCCTAAACAAGCCGGACCAACCACTCAAGCAGGACGGATGCCAATGTTGCACAGCGGGAAAACGGCACTCATTACCGGTTCAACCAGCGGTATCGGCAAGGCAGTGGCCAAGGCGCTGGCGAATGAGGGGGCGAATGTCATCCTGAATGGCCTCACCAAGCCGGGCGAAGACGAGAAGCTGGTCGAGGAATTCAAGTCGGAATTTGGCGTCAATGTTGGCTTTTCAGGCGCGGACCTGACCGACCCCAAAGCGATTGAAGGGCTTATCGGCTACGCGCAGCGCGATTTTGGCGGCGTCGATATCCTGGTCAATAATGCGGGCGTCCAGCACGTCGCGCCGGTCGACGAGTTTCCGGTCGATAAGTGGAATCTCATCATCGCACTGAATCTGAGCGCGGCATTTCACACGACGCGTCTCGTTATGGGACAGATGAAGGAAAAGGGCTGGGGGCGCATCATCAATACGGCGAGCGCCCACGCCCTGGTCGCTTCGCCCTTCAAGTCGGCCTATGTCGCGGCCAAGCACGGGATTGCGGGCCTCACAAAAGTTGTCGCGCTGGAAGGCGCCCAGCATGGCGTGCGCTGTAACGCGATCTGCCCTGGCTATGTTCACACGTCGCTTGTCGATGCGCAGATTGCCGATACCGCCAAGGCGCGCGGCATCAGCGAGGAAGAGGTCAAGCAGAACGTCCTTCTGGCCGCTCAGCCGACCAAGGAGTTTGTGACGGTCGAGCAGGTGGGTGCGATGGCGGTCTTCCTATCAATGGTGCTCTCATGCAGATGGATGGCGGCTGGGTCGCGCAGTAAGGCGCTCCCGAAACCCGCCATCCTGAAGTGTCAGTCGTCCTCAGGCTCATCCGGCATGGGGGCGACGCGCAGGCCGGTGATCTGGTTACGCGTCTTGCGGATGATGTCGAAGCGGTGGCCGTGAAAGGCGAAGCGCTGGCCCGGTTCCGGAATGGTCTGGGCTTCGTGGATGACGAGGCCAGCGACCGTGACGGCTTCCTCGTCTGGAAGCTGCCAGCCGGTGGCGCGGTTAAGGTCACGAATGGTGACCCAGCCTTCGGTAATGACCGAGCCGTCTGACTGCGGACGCACGCCCTGAACCGGCACATCATGCTCATCGCGGATGTCGCCGACAATCTCCTCAAGAATGTCTTCAAGCGTCAGCAGGCCCTGCAGTTCACCATATTCGTCGATGACGAGGGCGAAGTGATTGCGCTCTTTCAGGAAGAGATCCAGCTGGTCCTGGAGCGGCGTCGTTTCCGGTACGAACCAGGGTTCCCGCAGCAGCTCAGTCAGGTTCAGCCCGTCAATATTGCCCTTATGCTGGACGACGGCGCGCAGAAGGTCCTTCACGTGGAGGATGCCGATAATCTCGTCATCATCAGCCTGATAGAGCGGGATGCGGGTATGCGGGCTTTTCAAAGCCTGGCGGATGATCTCGCCGGACGGAAGGGTGCCATCCAGCATGGTGATGTTCTTGCGGTGGATCATGACCTCTTCGACGGTCATGTCCTTGAGGTCGAGCGCGCCGACGAGACGATGGCGGTCAGCTTCGTCCACGCCGCCTTCGAAGTGGTGGAAGTCGATGGCGCCGCGAATTTCCTCTTCGGCGGTGAAGTCTGCGTCAGGGGCGCTCGCGCCGATCATGCGGAGCGTGAAGTTCACGATGGTCTGGATGACGGTCACGATCCATGCCGCGCCGGCGACGAGCCACGAGATCGGCTTTGCAACCGACATCGCCATGCGGTCAGCGCGGGTGATCGCGTAGGTCTTCGGCAGGACTTCCGCGAAGATGAGAACCAGAATGGTCATCACAGCGGTCGCGACCGCCACACCTGCAGCGCCCGGTAGAAGCGACGCGAATAGCGTCGTCGCCAGTGCTGATGCAAGAATATTGACGAGGTTGTTGCCGAGCAGGATCGCCCCGATCAGCTTCTCGCGATCTGAAATCAGTGTGGTGACCTTGGCGGCGCGCTTGTCGCCGTCGCGCTCAAGCTGGTGCATCCGGGTGCGTGAGGCGGCCGTGAGGGCTGTCTCAGAGCCTGAAAAGAAGGCCGACATCCCGAGCAGGCAGAGGATGGCGATAAATGTTCCAATAATCATGGCTTAGCTCCGATGGAGCTCCCCTTCTAAGAATTCGCCGACATCGGCGAGATCGGCGTCCGGCAAGATAAAGGACTGACCGAGACCGCGTGCAAGAATGAGCGGAATCTTTCCGGCGCGGCCCTTCTTGTCCTGCTTCATCGCTTCGACGAGCGCGCTGGATGTGTAAGGTCCCCCTGGCACGCGCTTCAACTGTGTCACCAGACCTGACTTTTCAAGCAGGGCCTGTGCGCGATCGGCATCAGCGCTCTCCATCAAACCGAGGCGCGCAGAATAGCGAAGCGCGAGCGCCATACCCGCTGCGACAGCTTCGCCATGCAGAAGCGTGTCGCGAAACCCGTTCACAGCTTCAAGCGCGTGGCCAAATGTGTGACCGAGATTGAGAAGCGCGCGTACGCCGGATTCGCGCTCATCCTGTGAGACGATGCGGGCCTTGGCGCGGCAGGATACGGCGACCGCTTCGGCGAGTGCCTCCTGCTTCAGCGCGACGACGTCGCGGCCATGGCGCTCAAGCCAGTCGAAGAAGGCAGGATCGTCGATCAGCGCGTATTTCACGATTTCGGCATAGCCCGCGAGGCGCTCTCGTTCTGGAAGGGAGGCGAGCAGGCCCGTGTCAGCAAGCACAAGCGCAGGCTGGTAGAAGGCGCCGATGAGATTCTTGCCCTGCGATGCGTTCACGGCCGTCTTGCCGCCGACAGAGCTGTCGACCTGGGCAAGCAGCGTGGTGGGCACCTGGACGAAGGTCATGCCGCGCTTCATCAGTGAGGCGGCGAGGCCTGTCAGGTCACCAACGATGCCGCCGCCAAGCGCGACGAGGACGTCGTCCCGGCCCGCGCCTTCTGACAGCAGCCAGTCGAGCACCTCGCCAAGGATGGCCCAGCTCTTTGCGCCCTCTCCGGGGGAGACGGCCTTGAGGCGCATATCGAGGCCGGAGGCGCGCAGGCTTTTCTCGAGCGTGCCAGCATAGAGGCCGCCGACCGTACCGTCGGTCAGGACAAACACGCGCGGCTGGCGGGTCAGAGGCGCGAGCAGTGCGCCTGAGCTTTCGATCAAGCCAGCGCCGATCTTAATGTCATAGCTACGCGCGCCAAGATCGACGCGCACCGAATGAAGGGCGGTCGCTGTTTCAGTCATTATGCGTCTGGCTCCACTCATCGAGCGCTTTCAGGATAGCGTTGACGGTCGCCCGGTGAGGGCCTTCCTCACTGGTCACGACCAGGTCGGCCTTTTCATAGATCGGCGTACGCTCATCGAGCAGACGGCTGAGCACGCCTTTTGGGTTGTCTGCCTTTAGCAACGGGCGGTGGCTTCGCCGGGAAACCCGCCGCCACAGCGTCTCAAGATCAGCGTTGAGCCAGATCGTGACAGCCCTCTCGCGCAGGAGGTCGCGCGTATCGGGATTGAGATAAGCGCCGCCGCCTGTCGCGAGCACATGGGGGGCTTCGCCAAGCAGGCGTTCCAGAACGCGGTGCTCGCCGCGCCTGAATTCTTCCTCGCCATGCAGGGCAAATATGTCAGAGATCGAAAGGCCGGCTGCCTTCTCGATCTCATTGTCGCTGTCATAGAACTGGCGGCCTAGCACTTCTGCCAGCCGACGACCCACAGTCGATTTGCCAGCGCCCATGAGCCCGACAAGCGCGACTGTGCGTTTAGAGATGGCTTGCCCTATTCGTGCCGGATCTGCGGTGTAGCTACTCTTTGTGGTCATGGGCTTTTAAGCTCGCTCATGAGTGTCCTATACAGGCTCGACGTTGCCGAGCAACAATCGCGGTCATGCTAATGCCAATGAGGTTTCTTTCGAATGCGCAAATGGTTCATCCTGTTCGCTGTCCTGATCATCGCCATTGTTGGCGCTCTTTGGTGGCTGGGCACCGAAGTTGATAACTCGCGCCCGGATGCCGGCGAAGTGCGCATGGAGGTCGAGAATGTTTTCTAGACCAGTTCAGGCGCTGCTTCTGGCAGCGTCGATCAGTTTTGGGGCAGAAGCTCAGATCCGCACCAGCGGCCTTGATGACGTGAATGCCTGGAACACCAACTTGCTGGCGCGCGGTGAGCGCGCGCTGAGTGACCGTATCTGGACCTCCTCTGATCCGGACTTCCTGCTGGACCTGATGGATTCTCTCGACGTCGACACGATGACCGAGGCCGAGCGCGACCTGCTCAGCCGCGCGCTTCGCTCTCCGTCGGCGGCCCCGCGCGGGGAAGGCGCATCTGAGCTGCAGACAAAGCGGCTTGAGCTGCTGGCCGCGCTAGGAGAGCGCGAGGCGGTTTCCGAGCTTGGCCGCCAGGTGGATATGCTGCCAGAGGGCGTCGACCCGGATGCGATCACGTCGGACAACCGGCTCGCGCGCGGCGAACTTAGGCTCGTCTGCGATCAGATGAGCCCTGAAGCAGCCGACAAGTTCTGGCTGGAGCTTCGTATCATCTGCGCCATCGAAGGCGACAATCTTGGCGATGCTGAACTTGCGCTAGAGCTTGCCGCCATCGAGGAAGGTGCTGACCCGTGGGTTACCGAGACGGCTATCGCGATCATTGCCGAGGCCGAAGAGCGCCCCGAGGCGAGGCTGGGCTCTGGCCTGCAGGTCGCATTCTCAGAGC
>LWDU01035614.1_pt1 | contig 23860 bp, 24 predicted proteins | sample 727161 | NCBI WGS metagenome assembly LWDU01 (sample SAMN04566230, study PRJNA314399) | hydrothermal vent metagenome | isolation source: deep sea hydrothermal plume seawater | place: Mexico: Gulf of California, Guaymas Basin | collected 2004-07-11
ACACCCGCCCTCGCCAACGACACTCTGAGTTCTGCTTTCAAAGCAGTCGACGAACGCGACTACGAACGAGCGATAGGAACCCTGACCAGGCTATCCGAGAAGCAACAGGATCGTAATGTGTTGTTTCATCTTGCAAGGGTGCAGTACCACTCAGGTGATTTCGGCGACGCTTCAGACACCCTGGAAGACTTTCACCAGCAGTATCCTAATGATGGCGAAGCCTACTATCTTTCCGGTCTGGTATACCTGGCGCTCATCGGCGAGGTCAACATTTTCAAGAAAATCGGCATGGCGAACAAGGCACTATCGTCCTGGAAGGCTTCCGTTGCCGCCGACCCCGGGAACCTGAATTCCAGGTATGCCATCTTCGCTTACTATACCAATGCACCGAGGATAGCCGGTGGGGACCTGGACATTGCCAGGGAGCAGATGAATGAAATCGAACAGCTGGACAAGGCTTATGGCGCCATGGCGAAAGGCCTGTTGCTCAGCAAGGAAAAAGACGTGGCGGGCGCAGAGGCCGCGTTCCAGGAAGCCGCTATATTGATGAATCGCGCAGGGCCTTACTTTTCTCTGGCTCAGTTTTATATGCAGACCGAGCAATATGAAAAAGCGATCTCTTCCGTCCAGCAGTTCCAGAGCCGCGAAAAACGTTGGTGGGATCCGGATGTGACAGTCGCCTACCTTGTGATCGCAAGCGCGAACGCTGAACTGGGGAACCTTGAGGTAGCCAGGAAGGAAGCTGCTCTAGGGCTTTCCATGAATCCCAACAAACAAATTAAAAAACTACTCAACGCTGTATTGAAGTCCTTATAGCCGCACTTCATCTACTTAAGATTAGATATCTGGCCTGGTGGCCTGTACTTCTTTCACAAAGATCATCATCACAAAACCGTCCAACAGCAGACCGATCAGTTTCGAAAACCGAGTGGCGCCGCCGCCGGTTGCCCGGATATAGATAAGGCCGACAAGATTATTGTTCGGTCGTACCAATTAGTTCTACCAGGTCGCCGCCATCCTGCATGGCCTCTATAAAAGAGGCCTCGTAAGCAGATTCCGGGTTGGTTCGAACTCGTTCATCCAGCCGATGTGCATCTTCACCAACCAGGATTCGCCACCTACCCGCCTTAACGCCGGCCAGGATGATCGTCGCTGCCTCCCCCGCACTGGTAGGGGCATTATCACGAAATGCAATTCCCCTCTGGTGCATGAACTCGCGGATCTGGTCATCAGACAGGTTCATCACTACTTCTGACATCTCTCCACCTGAGTTCATCATTCGCTCGCGTATATCCTTGATGTCCTCTTCACTCATATCAAGAGCCGCTGGTCGTCCAAGAACTTTCCCGGAATTGATCGCTATGGAGGTACCAATGTGCCCCGGCATAACAACACTAACCCCTACGTGGGGCGCATTCATCCTGAGGTCGGTGACCAACGCTTCACTGAATCCCTTTACGGCAAACTTAGCGGAACAATATGCGGTATGCGGCGTGTTCAGGCCAATGGAAGCCCAGAACCCATTGACGCTGCTGGTGTTAACGATGTGTGATTCATCAGCATTAACCAATGATTCTATAAAGGCGCGGCAACCATAGTAGACGCCGTACCAACAGACATTGAAGGTTCTTTCCCAGTCAGCCCTGTCCTCCGGATTCATAAAACTGCCGCCGCCACCAATACCGGCATTGTTAAATAACAAATTAATCTTGTCGCCGTGGGCAGCGATCACTTCATCCCGAAAGTGGTTCATGGCTTCTTCACTGGAAACGTCACATTGATGCAGAGTCACCAGGATGTCGGGATTTACTTCCTGACACAGAGTTTTTGTTTCTTCCAGGTTCTCCATCAGAACATCACAGGTCGCGACATTGCATCCTTCCTTAACCAGCTGCAGGCAGAGCTCCCTTCCCATACCGGTACCTCCACCGGTCACGACTGCTATCTTTCCTTCAAAGCTATCCATCTACCTCTCTCCTCAATTCTTTCCTAATTTGGCAAATTATCGTCTTGTTGCCCGACATCAATGGCTCCAGGCACCATACCATTGAACTGACTTTTTGCCCGCCACAGCATAACGGCCAGCACCGCAAACGGAAGGCCGATTAATGCACCCACCCACCATTCGGTTTCGCTGTAGAGCCAGGGCCAGACCGCCATACCGATAGCTACTTGCACAACATAAAGAGCCGCCCAGGGAAACATCCACCGTTTCATCTTCAGGAAACCGAAGAATCCGGCTCCGTAGATCAACCAATGCAAGGGTTCAGTCACCTTGGCGGCCCAACCATGAAGCATGTATCCAAACCAGACTTCAGCATCCTGGTCGACGGGCTTGTAAAACAAATCAAATGGCATGTAGATGAACGTCATATATGCACAAAAAATCATCAGTGCGTTCATCCAATGTGGACGTCCCGCAAAAAGTTTCTTTAGTTTCTCCACCAGGGCTTGCTCCCGCTCTTATTGAATTTAAAATACTCTTCCCGGCGCTTGTCAAGCAGCTCACAGGCGCTTTCGATTGGTGTCACACCGTCTTTATAATTGATGTAAATAATAATTGATGTATGGAACGACCCGATCGGAATTAGAGTAAGTGAACTCTTTTTGACCAGACCAAAGAACATTTTTAACTGCTCTACCCGGTTGCTTTCACCGCGAGTAAAGACGAGAACTTCATCGAAGTTCTCGTCATCGTTTTGAAGCTTACCAGTAACAGCGACGACTCTTCGAAAGGCGCTTCAAATTGCTTTCTGGCTGAGCTTCTCGTCGTTGGCCTGGTCGACTTCGGGTTGGCATGGACCATAAATTAGCACACCCTGCGGGTTTACGGTCCCGGAAGAAAGAGGGGAAAAGGGGTCAGCGCTGACCCCCAGAACCGTCACCCCTCGATAAAGCTTTTAAGCTGTTCCGACCTGGAGGGATGCCTGAGCTTTCGAAGTGCCTTGGCTTCAATCTGCCGAATACGCTCGCGCGTTACCGAAAACTGACGGCCCACTTCTTCAAGGGTGTGATCAGTATTCATATCAATACCAAACCGCATCCTTAGTACCTTGGCCTCACGGTCGGTCAAAGCAGTCAGCACATTGGTCGTGGTCTCTTTCAACCCTGCATCCGTTGCGTGATCCATCGGGGATTCGGCAGTGGTGTCACTCACGAGATTCCACATGGTGGAATCATCATCATCACCTACGGGTGTTTCCAGTGAGATAGGCTGTTTCGCAACATCTAGCGCCTTCAGGACTTTGTCTTCCGGCAAGTCCATCCTCTTGGACAGTTCCTCGATTGTCGGTGATCGCCCGAGTTCCTGGATCAGCTGCCGAGTCAATCGATTGAGCTTGTTCACCGTTTCCATCATATGGACCGGTACTCGAATCGTTCGCGCCAGATCCGAGATAGAACGGGTGATCGCCTGCCTGATCCACCAGGTGGCGTAGGTAGAGAACTTGAATCCACGACGGTACTCAAACTTGTCGACAGCCTTCATCAAACCAATGTTGCCTTCCTGAATCAGATCGAGGAAATGCAATCCACGGTTGGTGTACTTCTTGGCTATCGAGATGACCAGCCTGAGATTCGCCTCAATCATGTCCTTCTTGGCGGCACGAGTGTTTCCGACCGCCAGGAATAAACGACGGTTAAGGTCCTTGATTTCTGCAATGCTCAAATCAGTTCGAGTCGATATGCGTTTGATCAGCTTGTGACCATGACGAACAGAGATCCTTACTTTTTGTAAGCTTTCTGCAATTTCTGGCATCTTTTCTGCCATGTCGTCGATCCAGTCGACGCTGGTCTCATTGCCAACATAGTTCTTCAGGAACACTTCCCTGGGCATTTTGCTTTTGCGGACACACAAGTCACGAATCGATCGTTCCTGATCCCTGATTAGCTGCATATCACGACGAACAAGCTCCAGTATCGGATCCATCACCGCAGGTACCAGCTTGAACAGGCTGAATGCGCCGGCCATTTTCCCCTGGGCCTTGACTGTCTTCTGATCTAACCGGCCATACTTGGTCCTGGCCCGATCATAAGCTTTGTAGGCCTTATCCAAGATCTTGAATCTTAGATGCCCCAGATCATGGTCAAGCTTACCGGTATTGTCGTCCTCACCAGCTTCATAGTTGCCGCTGGATTTCGCCTCAGCGATCAGGGACATGTCTGGAATGATATCTTCCGGGTCGAGAAACCCTGAGATGACGGCAGAAACCTCGCCTTCATCTTCGATAACTTCTTCGTAGACCGCGAGGACATATTCCACCGTCCCTGGGTAACCTGCCATGATCGACATCGTCTCGCGAATACCATCTTCAATTCGTTTGGCGATTTCAATTTCACCGGCACGCGTTAACAGAGGCACTGTTCCCATCTCACGCATATACATGCGGACAGGGTCCATGGTCTTGCCTACAACACTTTCAATGCCGCCAATGGTTTGGTCTTCATTGTCAGCTATATCGTCCGATGACGACTTCAACGATGCTGGATCAGGCGCCGCTTCGTAAACCGAGACACCCATCTCTTCGAACATTAGAACAATACTTTCGAACTCGTCGGTTTCTTCAATACTTTCGGGTAGTGCTTCAGTCAGCTGATCGTAAGTGAGGTAGCCCTGCTCTTTGCCGGTATCGATCAGGACCTTGAGCTTTGATTCTTCTGGTTCAGTCTCGTCTTCGTCCTCAGACTTTTCTTTCTTGCCGGCCAGTTCTTCCAACGCATCAAGTTCGTCCGTCGTGTCTTCAAGGCTATCGTCATCAAGTATTGTGTCGAAATCACCTTCACTCGAGTTAGTCATAGGGCGTGAACTCCGTTAAATACAGTGCATGTTAGTGGTGCTTGTATGAGGACATTACAACGCGACAAATGGACCTTCGTTTCTGGTGAAAGATATCTCCAGATACGATCAAAGAAAGTTCACTCGGTTCGCCCGGTGAGTCTAATCTGGAAGCATGTAAGGTCTGGGTTTGCATTATACATTTTATCGTAGCTTGGATGTCTACAAGTAAACTGCATTAAGCCACGTTTTTTGGAAAAAAACCGCCCGTTCGTCAACCATTTTCAAGATCTGACCCCCTGCAAGTTCCCATTCGGCAGTAGGCTAAAAAACAACGACAATTTTCACTTATCGAATCGATATCCTTTAATGGGGCCTAAAGAGGCGGATTTCAAGTCAAAATACAAGAAAAATCGTCGTGAAAAAATTTCAATCAAACCTTTTCGCCAAATTCTGTACCTTTTCTTTCCTGAATTCAGCAGCTTAGATTCGAATCCTCAATGTCAAGGCAATAGCGGCACAGGAACCTCCATTTTTCGACCCTTTAATTTAGAAATCGCTGGGGGTATATTATTCAACCTCGCTAGCTGAAGCTGTATACATATACAGTATTGTCCTCGGCAGGATGGATGCGCATACAGCTTCGCTAGCCGAGACCAATCCAGTACAATTCCTGCTTCTACTTGCCTTCAGCAATATTGATTATCGAACCACGGCCAGTTGCGCACAACTCAACAACACTACCCCGCAGTTTTTTCACCGGGTTATCCATACCTACTCAGGTAGCACAACGACTTGTGACAGAACGCCGTTCCAGTCAAATTCCGTGTCGCCTATGACGTATGTATCTAAGCTCTTTCAGCTCTACATCAACCACTTTGCCACCCGCAGCTTCCACCACTGCTTGCGCAGCCGCAGTATCCCATTCCGAGGTAGGCGCCAATCTAGGATACAGATCCGCTTCTCCTTCCGCGATAAGGCAAAGTTTTAGCGAGCTTCCCATATTGGTGGTGTCGATCGATGCGAAATTTTCTCGAAGAACACGGAGGCAGGCTTCCAGCGCTTCACCACCGTGTCTTCGACTGGCAACGACAGTAAGTGAAGCCCGGTCCAGTTTTCTAACCTGAATAGACCCGGTTTCTCCCTCCCGGGTCACTGTCGCGATTCCCTCGTGCTGGTCACCCGTGTACATAACATCTTTCACTGGAACATACACAACCCCTCTCATTGGGACACCTTTTTCTATCAGCGCAATATTGACGGTGAACTCGCCATTGCGATTAATGAACTCCTTGGTACCATCCAGGGGATCAACCAGGAAATACAGGTCCCAGGAAGATCGCTCCGCAAAGCTAATACCATCCGATTCCTCTGACAGAACGGGAATCCCAGGGGCCCTCTTCTGCAGTCCTTCAACGATGATGTTATGGGCGGCAAGGTCTGCCCGTGTCAGGGGAGAGTCATCTGACTTGGTTTGCACACCAAAATCTTCATCAGCATAAACCTGCAGAATAGCGGCGCCCGCGTCCCGCGCCACTGCGCACATTACCTTTATCAACTCAGTCAAAATTACGTACTCATTATTATCGATGACGGATTGAACAATATACGGGTATCAATCTCAACTGGGATAGAATGAGCGCGGTTTATGTTAGAGCCACTGAGGGTTCTAATAACGCGGGGAGTCACATGAGGGGTGTCAGGCTAGATAAGTGGCTTTGGGCTGCACGGTTTTTTAAAACCCGGGCGAAGGCCAAGGACGCTATCGATGGAGGCAAAGTCCATCTGGGTGGACATCGGTGCAAACCCAGTAAAGAAGTAGTCGCGGGCGATATGCTAAACATTACCCAGGGGTTTGATGAAAAAATCATTATAGTGCATCACGTCTCTGAGAAACGAGGGTCTGCCACCCTCGCCCAAAAGTTGTATCAGGAAACACCCGAAAGTGAGGCAAAAAGAGCGCTTCTGACTGAACAGCGGAAAGCCGCCGGTGCTCATATTATGTCTGAGGGTCGACCCACGAAAAAAAACCGCCGGCTGATTCACCAGTTCCGTGATAAAAACCTGTAGCGAACAGGTGAGAACCGGAATAAGACAGATTCCTGCAAGAATGGTAAACGGCATTCCCCACAACCCGCCAGATTTGGCATAATCGCGACATCTCACCCACATGCATCATACTCCTTGAAACCACGACCTAGCGACTCAGGCGAAATAAGCCTTAAAAAACTCGTCGACATTGCAAACGGCGCATTGGTCGTCCAGACCGGTCACCGAACTTGTCGTCACCCACAGGACCGATCATGATATTTATGACCCAGCCGCAAGGACGCTCGCACATAAGTTCGTCGAAAACCTCTGGAAATTCAAAGTCGATGATGACGTCACTAACGCCGGTCCTCAGTTAAACTAATAGAATGCAGTCGATACCCTTACCACTTAGCTCAGCACTAAAAGAAGCCAGCAAGCAGGATCCAGGCCTGCTCGTTTTTAATCGCGGTATCGAAAGGGAAGCTCTTCGTGTGACACATGAGGGGCACCTTGCGACAACCCCCCATCCGGGGTTTCTTGGTGGCAAACTGACCCATCCCAAGGTAACCACCGATTTTTCAGAATCCCAGCTTGAACTCATCACGCCGGTGCATCAGTCACCCGCAGCCGCTCTGACTGAACTGGACGAGGTTCATCGATATATTTACTCAGGATTACAGGACGAAAAACTTTGGTCCGCCAGTATGCCGTGCGTACTCAAAGCTGATGACGACATTCCCCTTGCATATTATGGTGAGTCCAATCTGGGCCGACTGAAGAAAACCTATCGCAGCGGCCTGGGATATCGCTATGGTCGCGGGATGCAAACCATCTGCGCAGTTCATTACAACTTTTCTTTCCCGGACAGCTTCCTGGATTGGTTACGCACTGCCGAGCAGTCAACTGAGACTACCGCAGAGTTTCGTAACCGGCGGTATTTCGACCTGATGCGCAATTTCAGACGCTACTCATGGTTGCTGACCTACCTGTTCGGCGCATCACCCGCGGTCTGTAATTCCTTTCTAAAGGGAAAGCAGCATTCACTGTTGCCCTTTGATGAAGCTACTGCGTTTCTGCCAAACGCCACTTCTCTTAGAAGCGGCAACCTGGGTTACCAAAGTAATACCCAGGCAGAGAATATGAACATCTGTTACAACGGCCTTGAAAATTACGTCTCAACACTGGCCAATGCGATCGGTACCGAACACGCGCCGTATAAAGATATCGGCCTACTGGTTAATCACGAGTACCGACAGATCAACACCAACATCCTGCAGTCCGAAGCGGAGTTTTATTCATCCATCAGGGCGAAACGGGTACCGGATAAAGGCGAGAATTTTCTCGCCTGCCTGCTGGAACAGGGTGTCCAGTACATCGAAGTACGGTTACTGGACGTCAATCCGTACCTTCCGCTTGGCATTGATGAGCAACAAATTAAGTTTCTGGATTCATTCCTCCTTTTTTGCCTGTTATCCGACAGCCCGGAGCACGACGATCAACTCTGTCGTGAGGTCACCGAAAATAGCGCCGCAACAGTTTACGAGGGACGTGACAGCGAACTCATGCTAAATGATCAGGGCCAAAAAGTTTCTCTGCGCGAATGGGGTAGTGCACTACTGGCGAACATTGCAGAGTCTGCAGCGCTTTTAGATACAGACGCCGCTCATTCCTATCAGGAAAGCGTCACAGCGCAACTTGGTCGCCTGCAAAACCCGACTCTCACCCCAAGCGGTTCAATCCTGCAGGATATGCAAACTGACCAGATTCCTTTCTCCAGGTTCGCAATGGATAAAACGCTGGAGCATGAGCGTTATTTCAAGTCTCAGCCATTTACAACCGCGTTAAAAGACAAGTACGAAATAATCGCGCAGAAGTCTATCGAAGACCAAGCCGTCATTGAGGCCTCAGATACACTGGCTTTCGACAAATATCTTCTGAAGATCGCCCAGGAATATATACCCCTCACGGATGCCAGTTGAATTACCTGGCGCACTTCGCCCTGGCAGGCCCAGAAACCGGACTGTTGGTTGGCGGCTTCCTAGGCGACTATATTAAGGGGCGCCTGGAAAATCGCTTCAGCCCCGAAATCGAGCGAGGGATTCGTCTCCATCGGGCGATCGACCAATACACCGATTCACATCCGGTAGTAAAAAACAGTTACAAGCGATTTGATCCCAGATTCCGCCGATACGCTGGCATCATCACGGATATCGCTTTTGATCACTTGTTGGCACAGAACTGGCCTCGATATTACAACGAGCCACTTGAGTCTTATTCCGCTAGTACCCTTGAAAAACTGTTAGCTCACAAAGACATGTTGACCGATGCTGCATTGCAGAGCGCATCGCGAATGCAGGAACACAATTCATTGGCCCACTATGGCCGGTTAGAATTCCTGGAACGATCACTCGCGTACCTCTCAGGGAGGCTAAAACACGCAAATCCTCTCATCGAGGCCTATCCACATTGTGAGGAGCAACTTCCCAGTCTTCAGGAGGATCTTTCAGTTTTTTACCCTGAGCTGATGGAGTTTTGTGATGAATGGAAACAACTTCATTAAAAAGGGGAAGCTCTGATTAAGAGGTTTTTTTGGGAGGATTTTTTGGGAGGACAAGGCGAACCGGCACGGAGTAAAATCACCAATTCGCTTTAAATTCCCGATTTTGTGAGCACGTGTTCAACGCAGGCGTCGCAGAAAAAAGGCCTTAACCAGGGATTGACTAGCGCCGTTATAAACGGTCCAAACTGCACCAACTGCCAAGGAATGAGGAACTGATGTCTGATTACATACCTAATGCCAGGAACCTGAACTGGATAATCGGTTTCGGTTGCATGCTTCTCATGGGAGTCGCACTCTACATGGAGCACATGATGCACTTGGAGCCCTGTCCGCTCTGTATATTCCAGCGAGTGGCCGTAATCGCAGCCGGGCTGATCGCCATCGCTGCTGCCCTGCACAACCCGGCCCAGGTCGGTATCAAGGTCTACGGCCTGCTGGTAGTGTTGGCTTCTGCAGTTGGTAGCGCACTTGCAACCCGGCAACTCTATCTTCAAAGCCTACCGGAAGATCAGGTACCTTCCTGCGGACCCGGGCTCGATTATCTGCTGGATGTGTTTCCCATGCAGGAAGTGATTCAAATGGTTCTGGTCGGTGATGGCAGTTGCGCTGAAGTCGTTTGGACGTTACTTGGCATCAGCATTCCCGGCTGGACCCTGGTCGGATTTATTGGCCTGGTCACGCTAGGGCTATTCCAGGCATTCAGGAACAATGCGCACCAGTAATGCTCACTGGTTTTACTGGGCCGACAGGGAATTCAGGGCCTGTTTTTTTTGGTCGATTGTTTGCTGAAATTGCTCAATTGTTACCATCATTTTCTGAACCCGTTCCGGTTCCGGAATACCTGATGGCACACTCATTGATTCTGAATCAGCTGATTGTCCCGCATCTGACCGCGGCGCCGGCGGTACATAGGCTTCCATCAAATTCACATCCAAAATTTCTATTTCCTCAGCGATCTCGAAATTAGGCGGCGCATTTGAAAAATGCCATTGCTCCTCGTCGTCCTGCCACTTATAGACCAGCATCGGCTGCTGCTCTTGCACGGAGAGGGACTTTTTGGCGCCACTGGTCAAATTACCCACCAGACCTTTTAACTGAACAGGTACCTTTATCTTCCAGTCATCAAGCGTCATTAATGGCTCGCCGCTGGACCCTTTTATAAAAAGAGGGGCAATGCATGCGATAATCACGAATCCAACCATCAATTTAATCAAAACATTTCTCCGAACAAGCGCGTCCAAAACAGGCTCAATATACCCGTACCCCTATGTTAACGCTAACCAATGTATCCCTAAGGCGAGGCCCAGACCCTCTATTTACAGCTGCCAGTTTTACAATTCATCGCGGTAACAAGGTGGGGCTGATCGGCGCAAATGGCAGCGGTAAAACGAGCCTTTTCGAGGCCATTCTCGGGACCCTGGAATCTGATGTTGGCCAGATCGACTTACCGGCCGAAACCCGGATCTCGCATATGGCACAGGAGGTCATGGGTAGAACTCAACCCGCGATCGATTATGTGCTTTCAGGTGACCGGCGCTTTGTAGAGATCACAGCGCAACTTGCCCATGCCGAGCGCGACGAGACTTTCGAAAAAATTGCAGATCTGCATGAACAATTAGACACAATTGACGGATACACGGCCCGCGCGCGAGCAGAACAACTGATGGTCGGTCTTGGTTTTTCGGAACCGGAGTTTACGCGGCCTCTTTCCAGTTTTTCAGGAGGGTGGCGAATTCGCCTGAATCTTGCACAAGCCCTGATGACCCCTTCCGACCTGTTGTTACTCGACGAACCAACGAACCACCTCGACCTTGATGCCATCATCTGGTTGTCCGACTGGATCAGAAATTTCCAGGGAACCCTGCTGCTCATATCTCATGACCGGGAGTTCCTCGATGAATGCGTCAATCACATCGTCTATCTTCATCACCAGACAATTGAACTGTTTACGGGCAACTATTCCGCCTTTGAGAAGATTAAGGCAGCTCGGCTGGCGTTACAGCAAAGCAGCTATGAGAAACAACAGCGCGAGATCGCGCATATGCAGGATTTCGTCAGGCGGTTTCGCGCGAAAGCCACTAAGGCAAGACAGGCGCAGAGTCGAATTAAGGCACTAGAACGACTGGAACTGATTGCTCCGGCTCATGTCGACTCACCCTTCTCATTCGAGATAACTGCACAGGAAAAAGCATCGACGCCATTGCTCACCTTGGTAGATGCCAACCTTGGATACGAAAGTTCTTACCCGGTGATCGATACGGGTTGCTTGGGGTTAATGGCGCAGGAAAGAGTACGTTGATCAAGACATTGAACATGGAACTGCCGCTATTGAGTGGTTTCGAGACCGCGGGGGCTAACCTCAACACTGCCTACTTCTCACAGCACCAGCTTGATGAGCTGGACCTTTCCAGCAGCGCAGTGCTGCACCTGTTTGATCTTGGAAGAAAACTTGGGACAGTTCCCGGCGAGCAGGAGGCGCGAAATTTCCTGGGTGGATTTAACTTCCACGGAGACAAAGTACTGGAACCAGTTGGGACCTTTTCCGGCGGCGAGAAAGCCCGGCTTGCGCTTGCACTAATTGCCTGGACCAGGCCCAACCTGCTGCTAATGGATGAACCAACAAACCATCTTGATATTGAAATGCGCCAGGCACTGACCGTTGCATTACAGGCATTCGCCGGCGCTTTGATCCTTGTATCACACGATCGGTACCTCATGGCAAACGCGGTGGATCAATTCCTCCTGGTTGAAAACGGTTGCGTCAGCATCTTTCCCGGGGACCTCGCGGACTACCGAACCCGAGTATTACCCGGCAAGGAAAAAGATGCACTACCTACAAATCGGGCGGCTAAAACAGTACCGCCAAGAACAGCCACGAGGCCAGGTAAAGAGGTCCGGCAACTAAAAACACGCCTGAATACACTTGATAACAGGATGGAACGGCTACAACGAAAACTCGGAGAAGTGGAGCAACAACTATCTGATCCAGCTATCTACCAAAGTCGTGACGGCCACGCAAAGCAGGAAATAGACCTCCAGTCACTCCTTCGAGACCAGACGGAACTCAAAGAGCAATTAGAGGCTATTGAGGGCGAGTGGCTCGAAGTCAGTACTGAACTGGAATCTATCTAGGGAACTTCTGATTAACTGCATTTTTTTTGTCAGGGCAAGGCGAACCCGCACGCAGAAAATCGCGAATGGTCTTAATTTCGCGAGGTTTCGAGTACGGGTTCAACGCAGCCATCGCGAAAAAAGTGATGCGGGACTCCGACTTTAATCAGATGTTCCCTAGACTTCCAGCAGCACAACTACACCTGGACTTCCTTATTTGGGTCCGCTTCATCTACAACAACACTTCGCCCTAGCGCCGGGAACACAGGAATGTCCTTGTCGTCAGGCATTGGCATGAATTTCTTTCTCGCTAACGCCGCTTCGATATAGGGTGCCAGTTCCTCGGTCTTGTTCGCTTCCCGCTCAGCTTCCCTTGCCTTGAATTCAGGCATTACTTCACTGGCAAAGAGTTCCAGTGACTCGCAGATGTGTTCGTGCTTATTCATACCTGCCTGCTGAATAAACGTCACCTGATCCACACCGACTTCCTCAAATTTCTTGAGGTGATCTCTCATGTCATCAGGCGTTCCGATTCCTCCCCTGGCACCGGTGAGAGATTCCGTGATGTCCACAGGCATCTCCACTAACTGTTTCTCACGAGCTTCCCTGAACTGTTTAAAGAGGTTAGTTCTCCCTGGTTTGTGCTCGCCAAATCCGTACAACGCGCCAAGCGCGTATCCGAAGAACTCAAACCCTTCCAATCCACGGCTAATCGCTTCTTCTCTGTCCTGATGCAGAGAAAAGCTCGTCACCATTGCGATATTGGCATTCACGGTGTGGCCAATCGGCACACACTCATCGCTTTTGATAATGCTGTAGTACTCATCAACCCAGTGTTTGGCCTCCAGCGCCTATTCCCAGCCTTGCAGCCATTTTAATAGTTTCCCTGTTTGAGCAGGCAACCCAGAGTGGTGGATGGGGTCGTTGCGCGGGTTTAGGGACAATGTTTCGGCACGGCATACTAAAGTACTTGCCTTCAAATCCCGGATAAGGGTCCATTGCCAGCATGTTGCAGATTTGCTCAACTGCTTCAAGGTACTGCTCACGTTTTGATTCAACAGGAATATCAAAGCCACCAAGCTCCAAAATAGCCGATGACTCACCAGTGCCAAACTCAACCCGCCCATTGGAAACCAGATCCAGTGTCGCAATACATTCTGCTGTTCGGGCGGGGTGGTTGTAGTTGGTGATTACCTGCCTGATACCATGGCCAAGGCGAATGTTTTTTGTTCGCTGTGACGCTGCGGCCAGGAATATCTCAGGCGAAGACGAGTGTGAATACTCTTCCAAAAAGTGGTGTTCAACTTCCCAGGCGTAGTCAATGCCAAGCTTGTCCGCAAGCTCTACCTGGTCCAGCGCATCCTGGAATAGTTGCTGCTCTAGACCCTCCTTCCAGGGCTTCGGTAACTGGTGTTCATAGAAAATCCCAAATTTCATGTTTATTCTCCCTTAAGCCACAATCGCTTCGAATTGTTCAAATAATGACTGCCCGTCTTTGAGTGCAAGAACGGTTTCCTTCAGCGTCGCAATACTGCGTGGTCGTTGAGTCTCATGCATTTCAACCGCATGCCAGTGCACCATCTTTTCCCAAACCGGATCCAGGATTTCAGCACCGGATATCTCAGACCCATCTACCGCCTTAATCGTAAAGCTTCTGAATTCCGATATTGCCGCGCGTAGCCACGCCACGTGTACAGATTCGTCGAGTCGAATTCGGTTTATCAACTCAACCGCGTGAGCCGCCTCCTTCGGTTTGTCGATGAAAGTTTCGGCTGACTCTATAACACGTTCATAGAAATCAAATGCTCGCTCTGCCCTGACTTCTATCATCAGTAAATTCATGAGGAATGAGATCAGCATCTCGTGTTCAGCAGGAAGCGCAAGCATTTCTCGTTCAGATTTCTCACGGCCAATGCTCGTTGGCGCCTCCGGGATCGGAAATTTTTCTTTCCCAAAAACAAGATCCCGCGCCACAAACCACATCGTATCGTGACCGCCAATACCGGAATCAGGAATACCGCCTTCATCCCAACCGTGGGTTGTGAGGAGCCCTTTGTTCATATGTGCCAGCGCCGTTGCGGAAATGTCCTCAACAATGACCGTTTGAAAGTCAGGAGCCTGGATCTCTGCCAGTGCTTTGCCACGCGCCTCTATCAAACCCGTGATGGTGAGCGAATCCCAGAACGATTGTTCAATTCCATGTTTCAACAACAGAACCTGTTGCGGGACATTGGGAAAGTTAGGTTCAGTCAGCAACGTGGTAGATGCTTCGACGATAGGAACGCAACGATCGTCAAGCTGTTTGTGCCAGTTGTTGATCGCTTCCCATCGATGCCTCGTGCGTGGTGATAGATAATGGCCGTCTGGATCAAAGCCGCCATGCAGCTTCTGTCCGCACTCCACATGCAGGGTTTGATAGTCGTGTTCAGCTTCTATTTCCTGCTTGCTGTATTCCAACTTGCTCATTACAACCTCCCGTTATCGATTGCCTAATCCCCGATCAATAAACATGCTCAGGTCTTCAATCATTTTCTCTCTGTTCAGGTCTCTTCTGCTGGCATAGATCATCGCGTGACGCAGCAAGCCACAGAGGCCGTGGCTGATTAGCTCAAAGTCAAATTCGTCTTGTTGGTCACCTGCTGAATCAGTCGACCGGTTGTTCCTGACCGTAACGCTCACCAGATGACCCAGCCGGTCATACATTCCCCAGGCATTGTCATCCCTGGGCGCAATAAACACAGGATCAAGAAATGCAGCCTGCAACAATCCAGGATGTTCCGCACCAAAGTCCACTACTGCACCGCAGGTCACTCGCCACCTTTCTCGGGATCCACTGATTTCCTGAAGTCGATCGCTCATCACTTCTAGTAATTCATTCTGCGCCTGCTCCGCAAAATCAAGAAACGCCTGCTGCTTGTCAGCGAAGTGCAGGTAAAAGGTGCCGTTAGCGACGCCGGCTAGACGCGCAACGTCCTGTGGTCTTGTCTCGTGGTATCCAAGTTCAACAAATAATTCACGCGCGGCCAGCCTCAGCCGGTCCAGCGTCGCGACTTTCAACGCGGGCTCTTTCTCCGCGTTCTTTTTTCTAACCGGGATGGATGACATCACAATGACAATTTATCAGCGAGCGATAAGTGTAAACTGCTACTGACAATTTGTCATTCCTCTCTGGCTTTATAGGTATACTTCGCGCCAAAGGAGCATGACCCACACTTGGAAACAGACCAGAGACCGCGATGACTAACCCCAAAAGATCTTTCCCAGACACCAGAATGCGACGTCTGCGAACCGATGACTGGTCTCGCCGTCTAACCCAGGAAAACCAGCTAACTGCGTCTGACCTGATTTATCCCGTGTTTGTACATCCAGGTGACAATAGCCGTGAAGCCGTGCCCAGCATGCCTGGTGTAGATCGGCTCACAATAGATCTTCTGGTCCAGGAGGCCCGTGAAGTCGAAGCACTTGGCATCCCGGTCATCGCGCTATTTCCTGTGGTGCCACAAACCAGGAAGTCACTAACCGGGGAGGAAGCCTATAACCCGGACGGATTGGCACAAAATGCAGTAAGGGCGATCAAGGCGGCCTGCCCCAACCTGGGAGTGATGACGGATGTCGCCCTGGACCCCTTTACCAGTCACGGGCAAGATGGCATCCTCGACGAGAATGGCTACATAGACAATGACATTACCTTAGATACGCTGGTCAAACAGGCTGTATCCCACGCAGAAGCCGGAGTCGATATTGTTGCACCTTCGGACATGATGGATGGCCGGATCGGCGCTATTCGACGCACCCTCGAAGCCTCAGGGTTTATGACGACCAAGATCATGGCTTACTCGGCAAAATATGCCTCCGCTTACTACGGTCCTTTTCGAGACGCGGTTGGCTCCGGCAGCAATCTTGGCAAGAGCGACAAGATGACCTACCAGATGAATCCAGCCAACAGCGATGAAGCCCTACACGAAGTGGCACTGGATATTGAAGAAGGCGCCGACATGGTCATGGTCAAACCAGGTATGCCTTACCTGGATATCGTACGCCGGGTGAAGGACACCTTTAACATGCCAACTATGGTCTACCAGGTGAGCGGCGAGTACGCGATGCAGATGGCCGCTATTGAAAAAGGCTGGTTATCAGAGGCTATTATCAATGAGTCTCTGCTGGGGATGAAGCGGGCAGGGGCGGATGCCATACTGACGTACTTTGCCAAAAGAGTCGCGCGAGAATTACGGAACTGACCTTCTATGGTCGTCTACTGACCTAAGTAGGCGACTATAAAGCTAAGCCCCCACCGTTACTTGGTTCAACATAGCGAGACCTGCCATAGAATTCGGTTTACCGACCTCTAGCAGAACGACATAGATAACCTCATAGCGATTTCTCATAGATTATTCGTTGTGAATTCACGGTTGGCAGCTTAGGATTAACCCCTCGAACTACCCATACTTTTTTTCGGAGATAGTAACAATGGCGGATATCCAACATGTGTCTGATGAGTCCTTTGACTCGGACGTTTTAAATTCAGGCGTGCCTGTCCTGGTGGACTACTGGGCGGAGTGGTGTGGCCCCTGTAAGGTCATCGCTCCCGTGTTGGAAGAAATCGCGTCCGAATACGATGGCAAAATAAAAGTCTGTAAGCTGGATATTGATGCTAACGAGGCAACTCCACCGAAGTACGGCATCCGCGGAATTCCAACTCTGATGCTGTTCAAAAACGGCAACGTTCACAGCTAACCGCGTTCCTCGACAGCAACATCTAGGTGCGTTTATTCTGGCTTATTGTGTGCATCACTGGTGGTGATATGCTGCCGGTGAGCGCTCCCAAAGCAGGGCGTCCGTTAAAAAGTAGTTGACTTGTTCTTGAAAACATATCATTTTGTCTCTCGTAGTATGTGATGCTCAGAGCAGAGCAGCAAAAAGAACAGTAAAAAGAACAGTAAAAAGAACCGCCAAAAAGAATAAAAATCAAAACAAAAATTTGGACGCGCATACAATTAGCGCAACAGACATTGGTAACTCTGCTCATTTCCCCCCCCAAAAAACAAATTCAAAACCTGACAACTTAATACTTTCAAAAAACAGCTTCAGCTAAACCAAGTTTTCATCTACGCGATCGCGTCGTCTTTAACAAACAAGTGAATTTATGAATCTAAGTGATCTAAAAACTAAACCCATACCAGAGCTTCTCGAGATTGCCCACGAAATGGGCATGGATAATCTGGGAAGATCCCGAAAACAAGAAATTATCGCGAACGTCCTTCGCAAGCACGCGAAAGGCGGCGAAGCCATTTACGGTGATGGCACTCTGGAAATTCTTCAGGATGGATTCGGTTTCCTTCGGTCACCCGATAGCTCATATCTGGCGGGTCCCGATGACATTTATGTGTCACCCAGCCAAATTCGCCGTTTCAACCTGCGTACCGGTGATACTGTTTCCGGAAAAATTCGCCCACCGAAAGACAGTGAACGCTATTTCGCGCTCCTGAAAGTAGACCAGATTAACTTCACCGATCCTGGCGAAAGTAAGAACAAGATTCTGTTTGAAAACCTCACGCCGCTTTTCCCGGACCGGCCACTATTACTGGAGGCAGGCAACGGCAGCACAGAAGACCTGACCTCCCGAATTATTGACCTGACTGCACCCATCGGCAAAGGGCAGCGCGGTTTGATCGTATCTCCTCCGAAAGCTGGTAAGACGTTGATCCTGCAGAACATTGCCCAGTCAATCGCGCGAAACAATCCTGAAAGTCAATTGATTGTCCTGCTGATTGACGAACGACCGGAAGAAGTAACAGAAATGCAACGATCCGTACGTGGCGAAGTAGTCGCCAGTACTTTCGATGAACCACCGTCACGCCACGTTCAAGTCAGTGAGATGGTAATAGAAAAGGCAAAACGTCTGGTTGAGCACAAGATAGACGTCATTATTCTTCTCGACTCGATCACACGACTCGCACGAGCCTACAACACAGTAATTCCAGCTTCAGGGAAGGTCCTGACTGGTGGCGTTGACGCTCATGCACTTGAGCGACCAAAGCGTTTCTTTGGCGCAGCACGCAATATTGAAGAAGGCGGAAGCCTTACCATCATCGCCACCTGTCTGATTGACACGGGCTCCAAGATGGACGAAGTGATATACGAAGAATTTAAAGGTACGGGTAACCATGAACTGCATCTCGAAAGGAAGATTGCAGAGAAACGTGTTTATCCTGCCATCAACATTCGTCGTTCTGGTACTCGTCGTGAAGACCTGTTGATGTCAGAGGATGAACTTCAGAAAGTTTGGATCCTCAGAAAGATCCTGCACGAAATGGATGATCTCGCTGCAATCGAATTCCTGCTGGAGCGCATGAAGAAGACCAAGTCCAACGAAGAATTCTTCGCGTCGATGAAACGAAAATAAATGTCGGCAAATAGCGTTACCTGTTCGATCAACTCAATTGAGTATTACAACCAGGACACTAGACGCATCCTGCTGGACGTTCCCCCCGAAAATGATATTAGCTTCCGTGCCGGGCAGTACCTGCAGATGGTACTGCCACATACGAAGTGTCCATTTTCGATTGCGAACTCGCCGGACCTGAAGAATCAAATTGAGCTTCACATCCGCCCGACACCGGACTCTGAAGATTCGACGGCAATCGAAGAACTGCTGGATAACGCAAGGGAAATTGAAATTGAAGCCCCCCTGGGTGATTGCTTCATGACAAGTCCACCAGACAACACATTAATTCTGGTTGCCGCAAGTACCGGTATTACCCAGATGAAAAGTATCATTGAGTACCTGGAACCCGATGGGTTCAAGCACCCGGTGCACCTGTATTGGGGAGTTGTTTGCGACCGGGATCTTTATCTGGCCTCACTATGCGAATCCTGGGAATCCAAACACAGTAATTTTCACTTTGTGCCTGTAGTCAGCGAACCTGACACCTCACCCAATTGGGCAGGCCGAACTGGTCTTGTCGGCGTAGAGGCATTAAACGATTTCGAAGATGTCTCTGATGTAACCGTCTACGTATCCGGTGGGCCGGGGATGGTCTACGCAACACTGGATGCCTTTGTTGAACGCGGTATGCCGCAAGCAGGCATGCACTCAGATATTTTTTCCATCGCCCCCCGCTCGAAAAGCTAGTCCAGGGACAGCGCGAGCTTTAAATGCTGCGCACTAGATTCGAATTCTCCATTGTGTGCGAGTAACAAGCCCAGTTTTTCATGGCCTTTACGGGAACCACCCAATTCGACTGATCGAGTAAACGATTCTCGCGCCATATTAGGTTCGTTGGACAGCTCATACAAACAACCCAGGCAATAGTGAAGTGCCGGGTCTTCCTCATGGAGTTTTAGCCAACCTTCCGCAGCTTTGCGTCTGGCCTTAAGCGTGTCGAAATCGGCATCACCATAAAGTGACACGTAACCGGAATCCCAGGACCTCTTGATCGCTGCGCGTAAAAGCGGCTCGGCATGTCCTTTGTAGCTGAGGCTTTTCACATACTGTGACAGCACCTCGCGGGAATTCCGGGCACTGGCCCCGAGGGACTTAAATAATGCATTGAGTTCAGCATCGTTTCCAGCTTCAGCTCTTAACCCGATCAGTGCAATCTCATTTTCGAAGGGTTCGGTATCGAACAGCTTTCTTAATCCAGGTAATGCCGCCATTGAAGCACGCCAGTCATCACTCATCTTGAGTGCCTGAAGCTTCAGCTCCGCGGCATAGCGATTCAACTTGATCGAATCCAACGCGCTCAGGGCAGCAGCAGGATCTCTGCGCCTAAGTGCAAGTTCCGCCGAAAGAACGAACGCTGCACGAGACAGCGATGGGTCAGTCTCAACCGCCTGACGAAGATAGGTTTCACGCGCCTGATGGTCGCCCTGGTTATTCGCAGCCCTCGCCGCTGAAAGAAAGTTTATTCCTTTAGCATCGCTATCTTCACCAGCACCATCCAGGAACTTGCGGTTTTTGAGTCAGCCTGCTCGTCCTTGCTTCTTTTTTTGCTTCACGCCATTCCCTGACGACCCCACTACCATACCTAAAGAGGTTGAATGACCGAAACAGTAAGTAGGCAGCAAGAAAAAAACCAAGAAACAGGCCGACCAGCACCCAAAGGCTTGTCTGCATGGAGTACCCGTCATAGGCTACAAGAACATAGCCCGGGTCTCTTGCGATCAGGGTCCCCAGATATCCAGCTACCGCAATGACAACCAACAGAAGAAGCAATCCACGTTTCATTTTTGCTGTGCCTCCTTGAACCCAGCCAATTGAGACCGGGCTGCCTTCAGGGAGCCAGCTATATCTGGCAAATCAACTGACACCTGGGAAGCAGACAATCGGGTGATTGATTTCAGCATGGCGACGGTGCCCGGGTTTTCGCCGTCAAAGGAATCAGATACCCAAACCTGCGCCTCCCCAAGCGCACTCTGGAATACTCCCTGATTACCTTCCAACAGCGCCATCTGCGCAATCTGCAGCTTCAACATAAGGTTCTGCCTGAGGAAATATTCTTCTTTTGGCGGCAGGATGCGCTTGATCTCTACTTCATCCCGACGAAAGTCCACGAGGTGCGCAAGTTTGTTCCCCGCACGCCGAATTAGTCCCAAAAAACGCGCGAGGTAACCTGCTGCATCATCGCTTTGGTCAGTCGCTGAACTCGGCGCCTGGTAGGTCGGTAGAGTTCGACGGAGCGATGGGACCTGTGAGACGAGGGCAGAAAGCTCAAGATAAACCCCCTGAATGTCTGGTGAGCTCACGGCCTTCAATGCGGCTATGTCCCGTGCAAGCGCCTCACGTAATCCATGTGCCGTAAGTCCATCGGTTTCCCGAATAATTTCATCAGCGGACTGCAACAGCTGCAGAGCTGAGTTCGCATCCTGCTCCATCAGTACCCGCTGGTTTGCCATCCTGACGAGGTATTCGACCTCAGCGTACACCCAGTCCTGTGAACTGGTGCCCATTCGACTTTGAATTGCCACCAGCGACTCTGAAACACCAGCTAGAAACTGCTGCATCTGCTCCTCACCAGCCGTGAGTTGGGCATTCATTTCAGCATTCTTCGCCGCCATGCGGCGTTCAACATTTCGCAGCTCATTACCGAGGGTTTCAACACCGGCTTCAATCTGCTCAACACGCGCCGGTATCGGGTCGACCTGAGCACCTGTGTGCTTCTCTTTGTAGATCTCATAAGCCGGCCAGGAAGCTATCCCAATAGCAACCAGCGCGAGTAGTATCGCGAGTACGCTGCCAATTCCACCGCCCGAAGACTTTTTTAAGGGCGTCGCGGCTTTATCCTGGCCGGATTCAATATGATCAAAAGCCTGTTCAAGCTTTTCATCTACGGGGCCCGTTGTTTGGTCACTCATTTGCTTTACCAGATGTATTTATCACCTTAATCACCGCATCATACAATGCTTCATCCGAAGCTCCACCTGCATTCGTCACTCCCTGAAAAACATAGGTTCGGGCTATTCCCTCCAGGCGAGATGAAGGTACTACTGCGTGGTATCCATGCAAACTCTCACCAGAGAGCGAAGTAAAATTCTCCAGAATTTCAGCACTGGTCAGAATAACGATCGAGCCTGCCACCAGGTCAGAAAAGTCATGCTGGAGTAGTAGCCGACGGTACGTCTCCAGATATGTGACGGATGCACCAGACTCACCAAGGGATTGGCCAAGCAGCTCCCGGCCACCTGCCCCGCGAACAATCAGGATCTGCTCACCTGCCACTTCCTGCAGACCAGCTAGCGCCAAAAGCCCTTCGCTCCCTGCCAGATCGGGGAACGAGGCAACCACGCCATGCTGTTTAAGTGCTTCCGCCGTGCCTGGTCCGACCGAGAACCATTCCAGGCTTATCGGCCATTGCGGCCAATAGTTTTCCAGGATGGGTAATCCAAAACGAACACTACTTTTACTCACAAAGATGATCTTGTCGTAACGATCAAGATCCAAAGCGATTCGTTTCATTTCCAGGTCGACCGGCTTTTCAACCAGTTCAATTAAGGGGCGAACAATCGGCAATAAGCCATCGGCACGAAACAAATCCGCTAGGGATTTATTCGCTCCGGGGGGACGGGTAAGCAGTATAGTTTTCAAATGCATCGATGCCCGACGATTTAGTTCAGTGTTTAATGTTCCGCCATCAAATCTACAGCACCCCTGGCTAACAGGTTATTACCCAGCCTCTCTGCGAGCGAGGCAGAGTCATCAATCCTTCCAGTCACCTGCTCCCTGATGATCACGTTACCGCCCGGATCAGATATGAACGAGTTTAATAGAAACTCACCTGCCGTGGGCTCCGCATACACAGCAACTGGCAGGTTACATGTTGCACCTAGCAACTGCGTTACTTTACGTTCCGCCGTGACGCAGATCCGGGTAAGGGAATGATTAATTGATTCAACGAGCCCAGTTACCACAGGATCGTTCGAGCGGCTCTCTATACCAACAGCTCCCTGCCCTGCAGCAGGGATACAGATATCAGTGGCTATTGCTTCACGTACGCGATTCGAAAGTCCAAGTCTGGTTAACCCGGCGACAGCGAGAATCACCGCATCATACTCACCATCATCGAGTTTACGCAGTCGAGTATCAACATTACCCCGGAGCTCGATAAACTCAAGTCCCGGATAGGCAAGCTGCAACTGCCTGACGCGACGTAAACTGGAAGACCCAACACTTGAACCCTTTGGCAAATCAGCGAGTGATTCAAATCTGTTTGAGACAAACGCGTCCTGCGGGCTGGCCCGCTCAACGATCGACGTAATCGCCAGGCCCCGGGGTAGTTCACCCGGCACATCTTTCATAGAGTGAACCGCAATATCGGCAGAACCATCAAGCAGTGCAGTTTCAAGCTCTTTGACGAAGACCCCTTTGCCGCCCATCTGGCTAAGCGGGGAAGATTTATTCCTGTCACCCAGGGTGGTCATGCCAATAATTTCACACTGCAGTTCGGCATGCGCGGATTCAAGCAGGCTTTTGATGTGATTGGCCTGCCACAGCGCCAGTGCGCTTTGGCGTGTGGCGATTCGAAGTTTTTCCATGTTGTAGTTGTAACCGGCGACTGTTCCAGCCGCCCACATTAATGAGTTCCAGATCATCAATCAACGAAGAGGGCTCACCGAAGCGTAGTTTAAGGGTCCAAAATACTGAATCAGCCAGCAAAAAAAGGCGGCAACTGCCGCCTTTCCTGATTCGGTTGGTGTGTTACAAAGCCCGCACCAGCCTGCGTAGGCCGGAAACATGCCTTCTGCTGACATCCAATCGCTCTTCAACACCGCGCATCCTCACCTGGTAGTGTCCGCAAGGCTCTCTCTCCAACCCCTCAAGATGATCCATCATCACCAGCGCATTCCGGTGAATCCGGACTACCCGATCACCAAACTCTTCTTCAAGG
>LWDU01000207.1_pt1 | contig 23857 bp, 17 predicted proteins | sample 727161 | NCBI WGS metagenome assembly LWDU01 (sample SAMN04566230, study PRJNA314399) | hydrothermal vent metagenome | isolation source: deep sea hydrothermal plume seawater | place: Mexico: Gulf of California, Guaymas Basin | collected 2004-07-11
CCGCCATGATCAGCAGGATGTTGGGCGGCGCCTTTGTTGAGCCGCTTCCGTTCAAGCCAGCGCAGCCCGCGAGCAGCGCTAGCATTCCAATAAGGGCTCTGGTCATCGTCTGGTTTCGCGCAGGTCATTGTCTCTCGCGTTTTCCAGCTTGGTAACCAAGATGGATTGAAAACGCGCGACCTCCTTGCTGTGGGTCTCCAACCCAGCGAGGTTCGTGAATTGCCCGGGATCAACCCGCATATCGAAGAGCTCGACCCCTTGTTTCGCGTCTTCGCCGTATTGGATGAAGGCCCAGTTTTTTTCACGAAGCAAGAATCCTTTGCGCATGGGTGCGACGCTGAAAGCCGCGGTCCGGACCCTGTGCTCTGGATCAGAGAGCATGGGCGAGATGTCCTTTCCCTGCAGGCGGCGTTGCTTGGGGAGTCCACACAGATTGGCCACAGTTGGATATAGGTCAATCAACTCCACCAGCGAATCACAAACTGCGGGTTCCTCGCCAGGCATGCAGATGATCAAAGGCACCTGCGCCGACTCATCCCGCAGGCTGACCTTGGCCCAAAAGTCATGTTCTCCCAGGTGATAGCCGTGGTCACTGGTGAAGATCACAATCGTGTTGTCCGCCACGCCTGATGCCTCAAGTGCAGCCATGACCTTGCCTACCTGGGCATCCATGAACGCCACCGAGGCGTAGTAGCCACCCACGGCCTTCTGCTGGCGGCGCAGGTCCATCTTCATGTTCTTGGAGGTCTTGTAGTTGATGCCCGCTTTGGGAATGTCATTCCAGTCGTCTTTGACCTTTGGGGGCAGCTCCATTTTGGAGTAGGGCAGGAAGGGTTCGTAGTAGGACGCCGGTGCCACGAAAGGCACATGGGGCCGCACAAAACCCACCGCCAGGAAGAACGGCCTGTCCTTCAGCTCTTCGATCAGCTGCACCGCCTTGGCCGCGGTTTTTCCATCCGAGTGGACCAGGTCATCACCTTCGGCTTCCACCACCACAAAAGTGTTGCCTCCCACAACGGGCCGCTTGCCGTCAGGGTTGCCCTCCAAGGTCTCACCCTTGCCGGGTGCTTTCCATTCGGGCCCCGGGCTGTTGTGCCGCTCACTCCAGGAAAGCGCATCGTCTGCCCCGTGGCCTCCTTTCTCGATGCCACCAGGCACGCCCATGTGAAACACTTTGCTCACTCGCGCGGTGTGGTAGCCGTTGTTCTTGAAGTGTTGAGGCCAGGTCGCGCGATCGCCGATGGCCTTGCGCGGTGCCTCGTACCTCAAGACTCCCGTGGCGTGGGGATAGTAGCCCGTCAAGAACGAAGCCCGTGACGGTCCGCAGTAGGTGCCTTGGCAATATGCCTGGGTGAAGCGCGTGCCTCTCGCTGCCAACGCATCAATGTTCGGCGTTTCGCAGACCTTGTTTCCATAACAGGAGAGCGCCGTGGAGGTCAGGTCATCGGAGATGATGAAGAGCACATTGGGCCCACGTGAATCCTCGCCGGTCCCGGGCGCTTCACCAGCGCTCAGGCAAACCAGGCTGATCACACCCAGCAGACACGCAAGAAAGACAGTCCTCATGGACAGAAGGTACCCGCCCCGGGTTGCCCTGTGGTGAATCGGACCTATTCACCGCAGATTCTGTGGATACGGAGGCTCCTGCTTGGGCTGAGATGGGAACTGGCCGGAGGGCGCGCTGTGAGCCGTTACTTGTCGCCTTGTTTTTTCTCTACGAACTTCCGCTCAAAAGCTCTCCAAGTCCCGATCGATCTTGTCAGGTGTTCTCGCGCCGGAAGCGGGATGTTGTAGCACTGCAGGCCGATTGGGCCGCGGTAGCCGCGTTTGATCACTTCCCTGAGAAAGGTGAGGTTGTCGAAGCTGCCCTTGTCGAGTGGCTGGATCAGTTCATTCCAACCAGCGCCTTTGGCATCTGGCCCGCCCTTGGCGCCGCAGAGGGTCACCGAGAGAAGGTAAGGGGCGATTTCGTCCAGCCGTTTGGCCAGATTGAGATCCCCTTCGAGGGATAACCAGTGGCAAAGGTTGAAGGCAGCGCCGAAGTTGCGGCGATTGACTTTCTTGGCCAGACGGATGCCGTCGTCGATGCTCTCGGCCCAAAAACCCACATGGTTGTAGACCGCAACCTTAGCACCGTTGGTGTGTGCCAGGTCCGATAGCCTGGCCAGGATGGGAACTGCGTGTTCGTCACCGGCGGCGTCGGAGGAGGAGAATTTCTTGCTGTGCAGGTGAACGGTGAGGATCACCCCCGTGTCCTTGAGAAAGGTCTCCAGGTATTTGCCGATGCGCTTGTCGTAGGGGTTTGCCTCGGAGTCGATGTCGACCTTGAAGTAGATGGTCGAGACTTCAAGTTTGCGCTTGTGGAGTTCCTCCGCCAATCGGGGCAGCATGTCCAGGTCGTAGCCTTCAAATCCATCGAAGCCGAGTTCAGCGAGCAGGGTCGCCTGTTCGACGGGGCCCGAGGGGCCTCTACCGCGCATGCTGTTGTTGAACGCGTAGAACAGGTTGCTCAGGCCGGTGTCCTGAGTGTACGAAAATGAAGAGAGAGCAGCGCCAGGGGGAGCAAGGGCGAGGGATCCCACTAGCAGAAAAAAAGAGGTTCGTGAACGCATGGACTGTTGAGGTACTGGTGGAAGGGTTCTTAGAGGCCCCAGGCACCGCGAACCGGGCGCGTGAGCAGGGCATCGGCAGCGTTGTCGCCGAGGAATCTCTCCTTGATTGGATCCCACTTGAGGGGACGGCCGAGTTGTGCGGCGATCAAACCAATCTGGCAGAGCGAGACCGTGCGGTGGCCGACCTCCACGGGCTCAAGGGTCTCGCGGTCTTCCTTGATTGCTTGCAGGAAGTCCACCTTGTCCGGCAGGGTCTTCGCAAATGAAACCTCCCCGGATTCGATGGGTGAGTCCAGGATTTCCTTGGAACTGGCGGTGAGGGGTTTTCCGTACTCCGCTTGAAGCCAACCGGCGGTGCCTTCGATGCGCACAAAAGGCCGGTCGATCAGGTAGCGCAGTTGCACTCCATTGGCGTACTCGTATTCCAAATCGAAGCTGGCCAGAGTGTTCCAAAGGCCCTTTGAAAATTCCCCGCTACCCTTCACGGAAACCGGGCCCGTGCGTTCAGTGTCATTGCACCATTGAACGATGTCGTTCAGGTGTGAACCCCAGTTGGAAATCATGCCATTGCAGTAGTCATCCACACGCATCCAACCCGGTCGTGACCAGGCCCGTTGGGGATGGACTCGTCGCTCGGTGTAGGGGGCGTGAAAGGCGGGTCCCAGCCACATGTCATAGTCGAAGCCGTCTGGAACCGGCATGGTCTCTTGCGGTCCGATGGGGTTGCCGTTGAGTTCTTTGGGGACCCCACTCTCGATGCGTACGACTTTGCCTATGCGACCATTGCGCACCAGTTCAGCCATTCGCCAGAAGAGAGGATTCCCACGGAACTCGCTGTCGGTGCGGCTGACCACTCCTGCTTCTGCCACTGCATCGCAGAGTGCGCGGCCGTGGGCCACACAGGTCGTGAGGGGTTTCTCAATGCAAACGTGCTTGCCCGCTTGGGCTGCCATGATCCCCATGGGGGCATGCCAATGATCCGGAGTGGAGATCATCACTGCGTCAATGTCGTCCCGTGCCAGGATGTCCCTGAAGTCGCTATAGGCTCTTACACCTGGATTCTTGCTGCCGGTCTGCTTGCTGTAGAAGGCGTTGGCCTTGTTCTTGGCTTTCTCCAAACGCCAGGGGTCCACATCGCAAACCGCGACCACCTGGGCATCGGGGGACTTGAGAAACTGATCGAGGTTGGGGCGCATGGCTTGACGACCCATGCCCAACATGGCGACCGTGATCTTGTTGCTGGGGGCAGTTGCTCCGAAAATGCTGGAGGGCAAGATCAGGGGCATAGCCGCATACTTCAGAAAGTCGCGGCGCTTGTGGTGAGCAGTCATTGGTTGGTGGGGAGGATACTCTTGCTCGGTGGAATCACTTTAGCTGCTCTCGGGAAGGGTGTTGGATGGCATTGGTGATTTCAGCTGTGGGTTGGCCCGATTGCCTTGAGTCTCATCGAAGTGGTCAGATTCTGATTCCTGATTCACAGAAGTGTACCCGTAGGACGCACCTGATCGATCGGACGGACTCAGAGCCAGGGATCTGAGATGCGAGCAGAAGTCAAAGGCCTCAAAGGGAGTTCTCGTCGCTATCTTGACAAGCACTCCAAGTCCAACAAGAGCGGCCGGGCCATTGAGTACATCATCGAGAATCAGAGCACCATTCCCTTCGGCACAACCCAGCGCAAGCCCCCATGATCACCCACACCGTTTTCCTCACTCTCCATGACTCTTCCTCAGCGTCTGTGCAGGCCTTGATCGCGGCCGCAAGAACTCACCTTGCGCCCCATGACGGCATCCGCCATTTCAGTGCTGCTCCCCGCGCTCTTGGAATGGACCGGTCCGTGACGGACACTGAGTTCCATGTGGCGCTCTGTATCGCCTTTGAATCACGCGCTGCCCATGATCAGTATCAAGAAACCCCTGCGCACCAGTGCTTCATCGACGAGTGTCAGGCAAACTGGGCCGAGGTGCGCGTGTTTGACTCGGAGGGTTAGTGGGCGTTCCATAGTGTGATCCTGGCACCCGGTCCTCTCTCGCGATTGTGATTTTTCCCGGGGCGGGTATTCTCCAGATGTTGTCGCAGCAGTGATCGGCTGCAAATAGAGGGTGTAGAGACCAGAACAGGCTGCTTCGTCGGTGCTGCATGTGCATTCATCCGGGCGATGCTATGATGCCTACCATGAAACCTGCACAAATTCTCTCGACGGCCTGCTTGGCAGGTTTGATGGCATGTGGGACGACCTCAGACTCGAAGAAGGTTGGGCGGTCGGTCTCCATGCAGACACAGACGCTCACGATGCACCAGGACGGAACCTACACCCGGCAGACGGGAAAGCGCCTGCTGGACGGAAACCAACTTGGCGAGTTGACAGGGGCTCAAGTGCGCCAGGTCGACTGCAGTGGCAACGACGTGCTGCTGGTTTGGGGCCAGACCACGGTGTGTTTCCCTGGCATCTGGCCAGCCGACGAGGCTCTTGTGATCAACGGCACGTTCGAGGATCCGCCCCTTCGGTTGACTTTCCCTGTTCCCCTCGATGGGGACGCAAAGCCGGTGCGGGATGTCGTGTGGTCCGCCGACAAGTTGATCGTCGATGGCTCGCCCTACGACCTCGTGCCCGGTGACTCATACGTGTTCACAGAGGACGGCCTCGAAGCTCTGTCGAGTGACGCAGCTGACGAGCGATAGGGGATCTGGGCATCTGTTATGGAATGCAGCTTCTGACCCTGTCCCAGGGCGGCTCGCTCCAGGGCATGGGCCCGGGCGATTGACCATCGAGTTGCTTCAACAACCTTGCGACCCTGAGTTTCTCTTTCTCGGCGATCACTGACAGCGGAGAGCTCGGAGTGATTTTCGATAACCAGTCTTGCGCTTCACTTAGCAGTTTACGCTTCTCCGTTGCGGGGCGACTTCCCGTTGCATAAAACGCAGCTGCAGTTCCCAGAACCAACCGAGCCATTCCAGCGAACGTCTTCGAGTCCGGTAACCGTGCAATTTCTTCCAGTTCAGGTTGAGCTGTACCGAAATGTGGATGCAACAAGTAATAGGGGTTGTAGAGCAGGTCCAGCGCGTTCTTTTCCTGCATCCGCTTGACGACTGCCATCGCCGCCTTCTCGGTTGCCGACGTCGCTACACACTCAAGGAAGAGTACGTTGCTTACCACTCCGTTGATAACCAGTGAGACACGGTAGACCCCCAGTTCCGTGAATAGCGGGGTGCGTCGCGCGAAGTTGAACCCGACAATCAAATCGAATATTTCGCCTCCCGGGTTCGGCCGAAGCACGACCTCGTCATAAGGACACGCAACAGCCGTGGGTTCTAAACACCGATGCTCGATAACATTCATGTCGGGTGTTACGACGCGCAGGAACTTGGATTCTGACGCCCCATCTAGGAGGGTAAGTCTATAGTCTTCGACGATGCCGAAGTTGACGCTCAGGTCCCTAACAGCAACCTGAAACGACACCACCTCCAATGGATGTATAGTCGCCACCTGGACTTTCAGAGTAATTTGCGGCTTCGCTGATCCTAGGTCCCTCGTCTGAGCTGAATCAACGGAAGCACACGCTTCTAGTAGTGCGAGTAGGAGGATCCAGTGGGATTTGGTCATCTTGCTGAATGTGGTGTTGCCATGAAAGCCGTGGCGGATCGCCTGCAAATGGGGAACGGGCCACAATCGAAACGGTTCACGCGTGCTGTCCAAATACCGAGCATGCGACTTTGGATTGTGGAGGATACCGAAGGGGAAGGAGCCGACGAGGTGTGCGCGAATACTGCCTCGGAGTCGGTTGGGCAACGTCAGCAGCGTGTGCCGCATCGTCCCAGCAAGCGGCTTACGGGGGGCATGTCAAGCCTTGGGGGCATCACACCCATGCGAAAGCGTGCGAGCGGATTGGAAAGCGAAATGGAGCGGCTGATGGGACTCGAACCCACGACATTCAGATTGGGAAGCGAGAAGACGCGAACCCAGCAAGCTCAGTAGAAGACCGAGCTTAGGTGCAGTTGGCCCTGTTGTAACTAGACGCAGGCGTTGCAGTTAGACCCGGTAATGGCCGGCATCCACTAGCCCCTCCTAACTGACTGCCCCTAGTCCTTCGCCCTCAGCCTGATCTCTTGCAGGTTCATGCCATACCTACTGCCGGGCGGGTTGGACTCCAGCGGAGGGGGATTCGGCATTCCGACGCTGAAGTTCGCGGCGTAGCACAGCCAGGCCGTTCGGCCGTCCTCGCCGATGAACTTCGACGGGATGTTCACGAAGTAGCCTTCTTCCCCGAAGTGCTCCATGTAGACCGCCAGCTTCCACGGCCCCGTGATGTTCGGCGATTCGAGGATGTACGTGTCGTAGGCGCCGTGATTCGCACTCCCGTCGGTGACGCAGAACAGGTAACGCTCCAGGTACGGGTTGTAGGTGATCGAGGTGGGACCGACCCTGCCCTTCCACTCGATGAGCGGCTTCATCGCCGCACGCTCAACCGTCCAGATCGGTTGGCCGTCCTCGTCGTGTCCGGCAAAGAACTCGTACTCGCTCGCGTCGTTGATGGTCTCCGGGCTCGGCGTGACACGCAGCAGATAGGCCTCGTCGCCCATATTCCAGTGGGCGCGGCGCGCCAATGGATCGGGGTCACGCGCGGTCGTCCCATGCGCTACGAGGTAGGCCTTGCCATCGGGGGAGTGCTCCATGTTCCTGCCGAAGTCCACGAAGAACGGCTCGCCAATTCGAACGGGTATCCCGGTCGGCTGGCCCTCATCGTCGAGTGATCGGGCCGCGAAGAGCGGTGCGGTCGGATCGTTGGGCCCATCCGTCCAAGTCTTGCCGAGGTCGCGGGAGACCCTGAAGCCGACGAGGGGGCCGAGTCCGCCGGGGCCTTCCGGATGACTCCCGTAATACCAGATGCCCTCGTGTACCAGACTTCCCGAGGGGTATCGCGCCTCGTAGGGACCGGTGGGTGTGGGCAGTACGCCCAGCCCGATCACCGTGAGGTTCAGCGGGTCGTCGCCGACGATCTTCCCATAGCCGCAGTTGGCGTCCGCACCCTCCTGCCCCAGGGTCCACAGTTGCTCTCGGCTCCCGTCCGGCAACACGATCTCCACGGTGCCGTCGGAGAATGGGGAGTACATGTTCCCGTCGGACGCCCACGACGGGAACCAGCAGTCCGCATGCACATACTCGCGGTGGCGCCCGGTGAACGTGACCCCAACGATGTCCTCGGAGGGTTTGAACGGGCAGTCGGCAGGGGGCCTCGAGGGCCAGTCGATGGGTGGGTAGCGCTCCGAATCGGGGGCCTGCGCTCGACAGCCACCGAGCAGGAACAACCCCAGATACGACACGAGAGCGATGACGCCACCCCGCAAAATCTTCTGACGCGGATGGGACTTCATGTCAGCGACTTGATCCTGATAGACGAGGAAAAAGAAGTTGGAGCGGCTGATGGGACTCGAACCCACGACATTCAGCTTGGGAAGCTGACGCTCTACCAACTGAGCTACAGCCGCTCTCCGTTGAATGGGGGAGTCTATCCGCATTGGATGTGCTGTCAAGGTGCTGAAGCACGGCTTCCCCAAGCAGGCGACACGCCTGTCGGGGGGCGTTCCTGGGCCACCCGCTTCCCATGCCTCTCGGAGAGGGCCTGGAACCGTGGCCGACCTGGTCAGGCTGCCGATTAGCGTATCCAAGGGATCATGATCTATGCTGGGGGACATGCGATTTGCTCTCTTTGGGTTGCTGGTTTCTGTTTCTATCGCTCAGGCCCCTCGCAATGTGGTCTTGATCCTGGCGGACGACATGGGACTTGCGTCTTTGCATGCAGAACATCCGGGCTCGGGCCTGCCCACGCCAAATCTGGACCGGCTTGCAAGTGAAGGAATGAGCTTCACCGATGCTCATTCGGGTTCAGCGGTTTGCTCGCCCACGCGCTATGGTCTCTTGACCGGTCGCTACTCCTGGCGCACAAAGCTGAAGGCGGGCATCGTGAACAAATGGGGGCCTCCCTTGATCGCGGAGGGGCGACTGACCATTGCCGATCTGGGGGGGAGTGCGGGGCTGCGCACGGCTTGTATCGGCAAGTGGCACCTGGGCTGGCTTTGGCCCAAGAAAGGCGGCGGCACCACACACAAATCCAGTGAGATCGACTACACCCAGCCGCTGGGCGGTGGCCCACTCGAAGCGGGCTTTGAGCACTACTTTGGGGACGATGTGCCCAACTGGCCGCCCTATATCTGGATCGAGGATGATCGAGCCCTCTCGATTCCCAGTGAGACCATGCCAGCGGACAGCGCCAATGGCGTGAGCACGGGGCCCATGACTCCTGGCTGGAGTCTTGAGGCAGTCTTGCCCGAACTCACACGTCGCTCTGTGCGCTACATCAGGGACCGGGCCCGGGCCAGGGAGCGTTTCTTCTTGTACTTTCCCATGACCTCACCCCACACGCCGATCAGCCCATCGGAGGCCTTTCGGGGCCAAAGCGGAGTCAGCGCCTATGGGGACTTCTTGTTGGAGACCGACTGGTCGGTGGGGCAGGTCTTGCGCGCGCTTGACCAGTACGGCCTGGCAGAGGACACCTTGGTGATCTTTGTCACCGACAACGGGACCTCGCCCAAGGCGGATTTTTCCGGTCTGTCGGCCGCTGGGGTGGACCTGCGTGGGATCTGGCGCGGGCACAAGGCGGATGTATGGGAAGGCGGCCATCGGGTTCCGTTCCTGGTGCGTTGGCCAGGGAAGGTGAAGCCGGGGAGTCGTTGCGATCAGCCCGTGGGGCTGACCGATGTGATGGCGACTGTGGCTGATGCCCTGCGGGTGAAGCTGCCCGTTGGTGTTGGGGAAGACAGTCGCAGCCTGTTGGGTATCCTGCGCGGCGGAGTTCAAGAGCCTCTGCCAGACGGCCTTGTCCAGCACAGCTCCAGAGGAAAGTTCGCCCTGCGCGTTGGCTCTTGGAAGCTGTGTTTCTGCCCGGGTTCGGGAGGCTGGTCCACTCCGCGGGGGCCAGCCCAAGCCAAGAAACTTGGACTGCCGGAGGTGCAGCTCTATGACCTGTCAGTGGATCCTGGCGAGCAGAGCAATCTGGCCCTCGAACAACCAGATCGTGTGCAAGCAATGACGGAACTTCTGCGCAAGGTCGTGGATGCAGCCCCCAACGATGGGGATGGCTGGTGGAGTCAGCTGCCTTGGGAGCGCTGAGTCACTGGGGTTCTTGAAGCCAAGGTTCACAAGACTCCGGGTGTCTCGACGAAGGGCTGCCCAGTAGGCGGCCGATGGCAACACCCATGGATTCGATTCAGTGCGGGTAGTCCCAGACCCTCTCCAGCAGCAGGTTGGGGGCAAGAGGCGCACTTGGGCGGGGAAACGGTCTGCGGGTCCCAGGGCAACCGGTAGGATCCACTATCATCAGGTCCAGCTTGGTTCAGTCCACCTCAGCGCTGAGTGTACCCGCAGCTGGGACCAACCGATAAGCGAATGAACCAACCAGAATCAAACAGGCACGAGCAAGCTGCGGAAGTATTCGAGCAGTGGCTCCTGGCTTGCATGGAGGGCCCTGATGAAGATCCCGAGGCCCTCTTCGCCGGCCATGAAGATCTGCGCGACCTGCTTGAGTCCATGCTTGCCAACCAGTCCCTGGCGGATTCCCTTCTAACTGATTCTCAGCGCGGTTCGGCTGCAGATCCCAGTCGGGTCGTGATGGGGGATTTCGAAATCATCAGCGAGATCGGGCGGGGAGGCATGGGCGTGGTCTATGAGGCTCGTCAGCTGTCTCTCAATCGCAGGGTGGCTCTCAAGGTCCTGCCCCGTGGCTTTGCCATGTCCAACGAGGCCGTCACGCGTTTTCAGCGGGAGGCTGCAACGGTTGCCGGCCTGCAGCATCCTTCGATCGTACCGGTCTATGCCACTGGGGAGCATGACGGGGAGCACTTCTTTGCCATGGAACTGGTGCAAGGTCTGGCTCTCGATCAGGTCCTGGTTGGTTTGGAAGGCTTGGAGGTCAGCGACTTCAGTAGCGCTGATCTGGCGGCGGCCTTGGAAAGGCGCGGACTCGATGGCCAGGCCTGGGTTCCTGACGGAACCCGCGGTTGGCTGCGACTGGTGGTGGAGTGGATCGCGCAGATTGCCAGTGCATTGGAATTCGCCCACCGCTCCGATGTCCTGCACCGAGATGTGAAGCCAGGAAACATCTTGCTGCGAAAGGACGGCAAGGTGGTCTTGACGGACTTTGGTCTGAGCCACTCAGGCGATGCCCCTTCGATTACCCAGACCGGAGACTTCCGGGGTACGCCCTACTATGTCTCCCCTGAGCAGGCCATGAGCGGACGCGCCGAGATGGATCAGCGATCAGATGTCTACTCCCTGGGGGTCACGCTTTTTGAACTCTTGACCCTGCGCCGACCATTTGAGGGCATCACCGCCGCCGAGGTCTTTGGCCGCATCATCCACAAGACGCCGCCCGATCCCTCGCGCCTGAATGGAGCCCTGCCGATGGACCTGGTCAACGTGACTTTGAAGGCCATTGATCGAGACCCTGATCGGCGCTATCAATCGGCCGCTGCATTTGAGCGGGATCTTCGTTCATTCCTTGAATACCGCCCGGTTTCCGCCCGCCGCGTTTCTCTTTGGATCACGGCATCCCGCTGGGCCCGGCGCGAACCATTCCGTGCCGGCCTGGTTGCGCTGGGGGTGATCGCGCTCATGGTCACATCCTTGCTGTACGCCAACATTCGGAAGAAGGCCAATCTGCTTGAGGATTCCAATACCGCCTTGCTGATTAGCACACAAGAGGCTGATGCGGCCCGAGTGGATGCGGAAGACTCCTTGGCCAGGGTCGAGCGTGTCGTCGGCTTCCATCGCCAGCAGATCGAAAACGTGGATCTGGAAATGATGGGCATTCGCTTGATGTCCTTGTTGAATGATGCCTTGGTGGCTGGTCTAAGAGAGCGCGAATTGTCTGAAGAGCAGGAGAATCAAGCGGCAGCTGCTCTTGAACTGGTGCGCTCCCTTGTGAATACAACGAATGTCGCCGGTATCTTGTTGGACGAGCAACTCCTGGGCCCGGCGCTTGAGACGATCGACGAAGAGTTTGCGGAGGACCCGGTGGTCGCGGCGGCCCTGCGTGATGCGATGTCTGAAGCCTATCTCAATCTGGGTTTGTATCAGCAAGCACTCGCTGAAGCACGCAAGGCCTGGCAGATTCGGCGTGGGGTGTTGGGCGAGGGGCACGAGGACAGCCTGCACTCTCGGGATCTTGTGGCTGAGGCCTTGAAGGGGCAGGCTAACTTTGCAGAGGCTGCGCAGGAACTTGAGGCGATTCTTGACCTGCTGAAAGGAGCACCTGACGGGCGCTACTTGATGATGGCGGAGACGAACCTGGCACTGGCCATGGTGCAGATGGACAGGGCAGAATATTCTGCTGCTGAGAAGGCATTGAATCGGGCTGCTGAAGCGCAGACCCATTTGCCTGACGAGAATCAGCTGCTGGAGCTCGCGCTGCTCACATGCTGGGCAGAGTTGCGCATGAATGAGGGTGAATTGGAGCAGGCCGAGGGCCTCTTTCGTCAGTCATTGGACCTTGCCCTGATTGATCGGGAGGATGATGATCCCACGGTGTTTCACTTGCGCAACAGTCTCGCGGTGCTGCTGACGATTACCGGCAAGCTCGACGAAGCTGAGGAGCAACTTGATCTTGTCCAGCAGGCCTACCAAAGGGTATTCGGTAGCAATCATCCCTTGACTTTGACTGTCATGGGCAATTTCGGCCATACCCTGACCGTGGCGGGAAAGCTGTCAGAAAGCGAGGCGGTGTTGCGTGATACCCACCTGCGTTCAGCGGAGTCCCTTGGGCCTTTGCACCCCGATACTCTCGTTGCTCTTTCGAATCTTGGGAGCGTATTGGAAACCCAGGGCAAGTTTGAAGAAGCCGAGGTCTGCATCAGGGAGGCACTTCAGGGTTTGCGGCAAGCCATGGGCGATCAGCATCATACGACTCTGCGCGCACTCAACCTGATGGCCCTGATCGCCATGGATCAACGCAAGATGGACCTGGCTGAGGATTCGTTTCGAGAGGTCTTGCTAGGTCTAGAAGAGACTCTTGGACCGGAGCACTACGACACGGTGACCTTGCGCGGCAACCTGGGACTTGTGCTTCGGCGTCGGGGGAAGTTCGCTGAGGCAGAACCCTTGTCCAAGCAGGCCTACGAGGCCAATTGTGAACTCTTTGGTGACAACAGTCGCGCAGCTCTCGATTCCCAGTGCAACTACGGGGCCCTGTTGCGGGACATGGGGCAACTTGAGGAGGCAGAGCGTATGCTGAAGAACGCAGTGGCCTTGGCGCGGGAGCACCTGGTTGACGACCACTGGTCCCTGGGCACGTATCTGGTCGAGTTGGCTCGTACCCGGTTCAAGCAGGATCAATGGGACTTGAGCGTTCAGGACCTGGAAGAGGCGTTCAACATCCTCGGAGGGGCCCTGGGCTCAGATCATCCTCGTGTGTTGGAGGCTGCTGAGGGTCTCTTCCGGGTCTACAGTGCCTGGAATGAAGCCGAACCCACCGACGAGCGGGCCCAACTGGCCGCCAAGTGGCAGAAGGTTTTCCAGGCACCCCAGGAAGGGGGGCGCTAGGGGCCAGGACCTCGCTACTGCCAGTCGAGGACTGGAGTGCCCTCGGTCTTGGCCAGTTTCACCAACTGGTACGGTCTCGTGACCATCGTCGCTTGAGCTTGCCCCGTCGGGGGCTTCGACTCACGCACCTGAACGCTGAGCATTCCTTTTTCGATCGTGCATCCCAGCACCATGACCCCAAAGCCTGCCGTCGGGCGTTGCCCCAAGAAGACCCCGATGACCATCTCTTTCGAAAAATCAACTTCCGGTGCGGCCTTGGCCGACAGGGATGCGGAGTTGACGGCAATCCACAAGGCATTCCACTCCGAGGGGTTGCGGGCGAGGACGATGTGGGTGTCCTCCACCCCACTCGTTGCCCCTTGGGACAGGGATTCAAACGCAAGCTCCGTGGTGCTCGGGCAGGTATCACAGGAGTCACAGCAGTTGCAACCTGCCATGAAGGAGAGTATCAAGGCGCAGCATGCTGCGGAGAGGATTCGAGGGGAGAACATCAGGGGATCTGGCTTGCGGGGGATTCAGTGGCTTGTAAGAGTTGATAGCCCGTCCGGTCAGAAGCACTGGCCGCCGAGCCCGTGAAGGTGCTGAGCAACGGGAAGTCGACCGCGGTCAGGTTTCCTCCGGCCGTCACAGTAAGTGCAATCGGGCCTTCCGCGCTGGGATATATCCCGCAGAGGGGCTCGCCCTCGTCACAGATGAAGCCATCGTTGTCCGCATCGGTGCCTGCCACAACGAAATAGGATCCTGGTGCGAGGCCCGAGAAGGCATAGCCCAGAACGTTCGGTGATTGCACTACATCCTGGGCAATGGTGGTCAGGGTATCGGTCGAGATCGCCAGCACAAAGACCTCGTGGGTCTCTCCGCCTCCTCCGGCACTCGAAAGGGCCAGGGAAACGGCAATGGTGCGAGTTCCCCCGTTGGAGACAACTTCCACAGCGCCTGAGTAGACACCATCCAGCAACCCGGTGATGTTCGCTTGGATTTCGATACTGGAGCTGTCGCTTGAAGTCGGGTTCTGAATGGGCACACTGTTGGCGCTGAGCCAACTGCCACCTGTCTGGGTGCTGATGTTGAGGGCGGTGAGTTCCAGCAGGCTCGCGCCCACATTCGATACCGCCACGGATATGGCGGTGTTGTTGTTGTTGAGCAATACGCTGGTGCTCGAAAGACCGAGCACGGGGGTCACTCCGCCACCGCCATTGGCAAATTGCACCGCTGCGAAGGCATTGATCAACCCCTCTCCATAGATGTCGTCCCGGCCAGGAGCCCCGCGATCGGTGGAGGTGGTGAGCAGGATGTTCTCCAGTTGGAGAACCGTCAGGGTGGGGTCGACCGCCAAAAGCAGCGCGGCCACGCCGGCCACATGGGGCGCGGCCATGGAAGTGCCATCGTAGAACGAGTAGGAGTCGAAGTCCGTTGGGTTGCTCGTGTCCACTGGACGACAGGAGAGTACACCGTCCGCATAGTTGTCACCGGTCAAATCGACATTGACATTGCCACCTGGGGCTGCGATGTCCACGGTGGGATGGAAGCTTGAATAGGGGGCCTTGTTGCCTTGCGTATCCACAGCGGAAACCGAGATCACTCCGTCCAGTCCGGCAGGCGAATTGAATGCGTTGTTGTTGTCGTTGCCAGCTGCTGCAATCACCAGGGTGCCTGCGTTGCGGGCGGCGGTCACCGCGTCCTGTTCGACCTGGATGAAGCCAAGCCCTCCCAGGCTCATGTTCATGATGTGCGCTGCTTGTGCTGGAAGGGCTCCAGTGGAGTTGGCCAGACCTGCCGCGAAGAGGATTCCGTTGGCGATGTCGAAGGCGGTGCCGCCTCCGATTCCCAACACTCGCACGGGCATCAGTTGAGTTGCCCAGGTGACTCCAGCAACACCGAACCCATCATTCGTGCTGGCGCCCACAGTGCCTGCCACATGGGAGCCATGGAAGCTGGAGTTGTTGGTTTGCGTCGTCGAGTCGCCCACATCGGTGGCATCTGGGTCGGGGCCGTCCCCGTCCCCAGACCTGGCTGGGTTCGAGATCATGTCATAGCCCGCGATTGTGCGTGGAGTCAGGTCCTGAGCGGGGGTCGTCCCCGTGTCAATCACCGCCACGATCACACTGGAGTTGCCGGTGGTGATGTCCCAAGCGGCGGGCAGGTTGATCAGGTTGTAGTGCCACTGCAGGTTGTAGTGCGTGTCGTTGGGGGTCGTGTCAAAGCTGGCCGCGTGTTGGATGTGGTTGGGTTCCGCGAAGCGTACCGCAGGATCCGCATCCATGGTGGCGGCGAGGGCCAGGGTGTAGCGGCGCTGTTCCGTAGGGCTCAAGTGGTCAGGCAGATCAAAGCAGACCCGCTGCGCTCCATTCGGAATGGCGGCAGCAACGGTGCCCGCCCGGCTTGCGATGCAGGCGCTGAGCGCGCCTAGCGCCGGGCCAGCAACCAGCACCTCGCCCGTGACGAACTCAGTGACTGGGGCCTGGAAGAAGCGCGCGAGACCGGGGTTTCTGAGTCGTGCAGCTTGGGCCACGGGGTTGCCCCGGCGGGCCAGGGAGAGCCTGACTGCGGATGCCTGGGCGAAGCCCGAGGGGTCCGAGTCCGGGCCCAGGGGCGAGGGGGCGAGCCCCATTGTCAGGGTGTAGGAATCCGGGCCTGAGAAGGGAAAGACCCAGATCTCCAGCAGGGTCATGGCCGGGACGGGCAGGTTGCCCTCCTCAGGATCATTGGCCGATATAAATCCTTGCATAAATACAGGGTTGAACAAGTCAGCGGTCGCATTACTGATCACGACATCGAAGTCCTCGTCGTTCAAGGTGTCGAGGGAGAAGAAGAACTGCCCCGCTTGAGGAACAGCCAGCAAGAAACGGTCGCTTGTATCAGTGGGTCCGGCAGTACCTGAAACGACAAGTCCTTCACCGAGAGCCAGACCACCGAGGAAGTGAGCCTGTCCGGAATCATTGTTGGGCTCGACTTCAGGGATGGGGCTTGGGGCAGCGGTTACAGTGAGCGAGAGCTGGTAGTCTGACTCTCCTGCGAGGGCTCCCAGGACAAGGATGAACGAGCCCTGGGCCAGGAAGCTGCCGCTCTCCACATTCGGTGTGACGGAATCGAAAAGCTCTATGAACTGCAGGCTGACTGAATCGGCGAGGCCCAGGTCAAAGTTGACCGGGGCGCTGGGATTCAGGGCCGTCAGGGTGAATTGCACCGTCGAACGGGATGGGGCATTGACCCGAAAGATGTCCCGAGCACCGACAGGCTGGTTCCCGGGTTCAAGTCTCCCAGGGCATGGGCCTGGCCCAGTTGGTTGTTGGGTTCCGCTTCCAGGACCGAGCCTCCTGTGCCGATCACCGACATGGTGCCGGAGATCGCGCCGGTTGCGCTTCCGCCGCCCCCGCCTCCGCAGGAAGTCAGTTGTCCTGCGCAAGCGAGCAGAAGAGTCGAGAGCAGCGCTGTCCGGCGCCAGGTGAAACGAAGAACGTGGGTCCAGGTCATCATGGGAGGAAGGGTGTGGTGGAACTTGAGGAGGAAGCTGGGTCCAGGACCAAGGCGCGAAGCAGAGTCGGTTCGCACCAGGATACTTGTGAATCGGGTGCAGATGGGGCTGCGCCCTGCGCGGAGCCCCGGCGGGGCCTGCTGGCGCCCTTCATGCGGGTGTTTCTTGGCTCAGAACCCGTAGGTCACGGAACTGCCATCCGAGAACGAGATGTAGCCCTCTGTGTTTCCGGCATTCGAATTGCCTGTGCCGGTGTAGGACCTCCAGAAATTGTCGCCTCCGGCGGCGCCCCTGGAGGCATTTGCCTGGGCCGCTGCATAGAGGTTCACAAGGGGTTGAGAAGTGTTCTCGAGGCCCACATTTCCTTGGGCGTCGAACCAATACCGGCCGGCGGTGGCAGGCATTCCGAGCAGGGCACTGATGCCTTGGACTTCGGTCCATGTCAGCTGCCGTCCGTTGAACCACAGGGGCGCCTGGCCAGAGGATGCGTTTTCTGGCAGGGGACCGAAATCATGCCCCGCAGCCATGAAACCAGCTGCGGGCTGTCCGGCCCCTCCGTAGAGGCCGCTCATCGGGTCATACCAGTAGCTGCCCGCCGTGGGCAGGCCTCCGTAGTGGGTCTCGAGCAGTTGGGCCCGGGCTTGGGTAAGGGGCTGGCCGTTGACATGCACCGAGTCGAGTCGGCGTACTTGATGCTCTTGGGTGCCCTGGGGCGCCTGTTGGGGCATCTGGGTGGAATACTCATCGACGGCGCAGCCACCGCAGCAGGTGCTGGCGGCGAGAAGGGTCAGAAGGGTGCTCAGGGAGGTTTTTGAGGGTATCATGGGTTTAGGTTCTCCAGTCAGACAGACGAGAAGAGGCGCGTTCGGCAACAGTCTCTTTGAAGAAAAACTGAGCCCATTGCCACGCAGTCAGTCCTCCGATGGTCGCAGAACCTGATTCCCTTGATTCCTTGCCCGCCGAGCAGCAGGCGGAAGTCCTTCTGCAGCGTTGGCAGAAAGACGGTGATTTGGAGGCCCTCGATCGGTTGATGCGTGATCAGATCGGGCAGCTCAGGCTGCGCATCCTGAATCAGGGGCCGGGGGGCCTTTCCGCCAGTCTGGGAGCCACTGACGCTGCGAACGAAGTGGTGGTCAAACTGCTCGATCAGGATTCAGTGCCCAAGTTCGTGAACCCGGCGGCCATGCGTGGATACCTCTGGCGTTGTGCACGAAATCTGCTGATCGATCGCTTGCGCGCCAAGCGAGGGGAGAACCTGCGACTGGATGGGACCGCGTTCCGTGGTTCGGAGGAATTGTTGGCAGTGTCCGGGGGGCAAGCTGAGAGGGACCGGGCGGAACTCAATGATGCCTTGTACCTGGCGATGAACCTCTTGTCGGATTCCGATCGCGAGGTCTTGGAGTTTTCCTATCTACAGGAAATGAGCGTGAAAGAGACTGCCGAGGAACTCGGCATCGCGCCAGAAGCGGTGAAAATGCGCCTGGTTCGCGCTCGTCGTCGGCTGGCCGAGAGGCTCGCCCGGTGGCGCGAGTTGGTGGAAGGCGCGTCATCCTGAAGGGTGCTCGCAACAGCTTTCGCTCCTGGCGGCGGTGATTTTCTGCCAAGGCGAACTCCTGCCCTGGGGCCTTTGGAACGTGTTTTTCCAAGGGCCAATGTGGGCCGGCCAAGAAACCCGCCCTTTGGCTGTTGCCTCTTGTGGGTCAAATCGTTCAGCCACTTATCGAACGAGAATCACCATGAAAAACCACCACTCAAAATCACCCTTTGTTGCGCCCTCCAATCCAGTCTGCAAGACCTCACAGGGCGTCCGATCTTGTTGGCCCTTGTTGCTTGTGCTCTCTGCTGCTTGCAGCGGTGGCTCGGACGAATCAGATGACAACTCGGGGCCTCCGGGCGCTTCCACCCTGAGCATGGATCCGATTGTGGTCTACCACGATGTTGATCGGAACGGACTCTGCGACTTTGGCGATACCCTGACTGTTACCTTTAGCGATCGGGTTGTGCTGGCGGTTCCTGCGGCCGAGTTGGCCATTGAGCAGATTTTTGGTCTGTACTCCTATGAAAGCGGCAACAGCGGAGGTCCGGGGCCCAATGGGGGTGAGAGCTTTGGTTATGGGGCGACCTATTTTCTCGGTGAAGAGCCCGGGGTGAATCGCTCGAAGATCCTGACCATCGTGCTTGGTGAGGGTGCATATCTCAAGGTGCGGCAGTACTTTGGCCACGGAAGTGACTCCATCTTGCCGACCGAGTTGTCTCTACGGCAGGACCCCTCTCCCCATCTTCTGGATGGTCGCTTCGTGACGCCCCGAGGGGATAGTGTTCGCCGCAGCTACCCCGGCGCCGACATCATCCCCGGTCTGGTATTTGGGGAGACCCTCTTGGGTTCCATCAATGTGCGTTCCGTCGAGGTGGCTGACTTGGATGGGGACGGGGATCTGGACATTATTTGCGGCCTCGAGGAAGGGCAGCTTGCAGGGGATATAGCCCTCTTGTTCAACGATGGAGAGAGTCCCGCCGGATTCAGCTTGGGCACTGAAGTGTTGGACCTGGGCGTGGGCGGAGATTCAGAGGGCTCCGGTTGGGTAGACACCTTGGAGTGCGCGGATTTCGACGGGGATGGGGACTTGGACATTCTGGGTCTTTGCAGTCGTGCGACTGCGGTCTGGCCCCTTTGGTTGAACGCAGGGGACGGTACTTTCAGTCGGGTGCCGTTTAGCCAGTTGACCGGGATTCATGGTACAGGTGCTTCAGTGGGAGACTTGGACCATGACGGGGACTTGGATCTGGCAGTCTGCGATCGCCAGTCCAACCGTGTCATGCTCTTTGAAAACAGCGGTGCGGGTCTATTTGATTCAGCCCCTGTTCAATTGGATGTCTCCTCCGTGCGTGATGTGGTCCTGTCGGATTTCAGCCTGGACGGCTGGCTTGATGTGATCACCACTGGAGAATTCGCTGCTACCAAGATGTGGCTGAATGACGGCACGACGCAATCCCTTGGGTTTGGATCCGCGTCATCGATCACCTATTCCTTTCCGCGAGAGGGGGACAAAATCTACAGTTGGGATGCAAATCACGATGGCGCGGTCGACTTCATCACAACTTCGCAAGCCATCGATGGTGACACCTGGATTCACCTGAACGACGGAGAGGGGTCCTTCGGCGATGTGCACCGGGTGTTAGGCGTAGCCGTTGTTGCCTGCTACGGGGATCTGGACGGAGATGGGCATGGGGATTTGATCCTGGGGAGCCGGTATTTCAATTCGCTCAGGTTGTATCCAGGACATGATCTTCCCTTTTCGACCAACCCGTTCTGGAATCTTCCCTCGCAGACCTTTGAGGCATCGGCCACTTCCATGGCCATCGCTGATCTCGATGGCGATGGGGATCCGGATCTGGTGTTGGGCAATCGCGATCTATCCTTTGGGGGCCCCGGAGGATGCCAGATTGTGAGCGACAGCCTGAGCGGGGTCTTTGGTCGCCTGAAGTTACGTGCAGCGGAATCGACGCCCGGAGGTGATGTGAGCGACATCCACCTGGCTGATATGGACGGTGACGCTGACCTGGATCTGGTTTCCATCGGTGCAACCCCACTGCGATGGAATGATGGCAGCGGAGCGTTCTCCGCGGGAAATCAAACCTATGGGTTGGATGCTGCCAGTGATATCGCCGTGGGGGACCTGGACCAGGACGGGGACCTGGACATGGCTATTGCCTGGGACTCCAGCACCGCCTTGGCCCAAGGCGTTTCCTTCCTGGCCAATGATTATGGTGATTTCAGTCCCTTGGGATCGGGTCTGCAACTCGTCGGGGTCTCCCGCCTGGAGTTGGCTGATCTCAATGGCGACAGCTACTTGGATCTCTACTGCATCAGTGAGAGCAACGTGACCGAGCAACTCTATATCAATGATGGTTCGGGGTCCTTTACCTTGCTCGTCGACATCGTGCAGGCCGAGAGCCCCCAGCAGTTGGTCTTTGCTGACATGGATCGTGATGGGGATCTGGACATGGTGCGAACGAACAGCTCCGGCAGTCTCGCGGTTCTCTTCAACGATGGACTGGGGACCTTCACCTCGGTCTACTTGACGAGCATGTCTGCCAGCGCTCTGTGCGTGGCCGATGTGGACATGGATGGCGACCCGGATGTGGTTGTTTGCGATGGCTCCAGCCAACGGGTGCTCTTCAATCAGGGAAGCGGTCTGGCCTTCAGCAACGGAACACCCTTTGGGTCGAGCTTTGTCAATGGCATCGTTGCCCGGGACATGGATGGGGACGGAGATCTGGATCTGCTGCTAGCCAGCAATAGTGCGGACGAGCCCATCTGGGTCAACAACGGTGCCGGAGAATTCAGCCCCTCTCCCGTGTTGCTCCCTGGATCCCTGCGTGGTCTCAGCGTCGGCGACATCGACCTGGATGGGGACCAGGATCTGTTGATGGCACCCATTTATGCGGGCGGCACCCTGATGCAGCGCGGGGAGTAGGATCGCGTCCTGGCGGCAGAGGTTTCACTGCCAGGTGAAGCCGATTCCGTTGGTGAAGTTCGAGGTCGTCCCGTCCCGGAACCAAAGCTGGAAGGACCAACTCTCTCCGGGCAAGAAGACTTGTCCCTGGGGGAGTTGGGTCAGGTCGGGAGTGAAGCCCATCGTTCCGCTGGCGCCCGAGTTCAGCACATGGGTGTTGAAGCGATAAAGAGGCGCTCCCAAGCACAATCTGCCGCTGCCCACCGGAACATTGGCTGTGGTGCGGGACATGACGAAATATCCGAACTGGCTGGTGGGCAGTTGCACTGCGTTCAGCTGCAGTTGGTTGTGGCTGACGACCAGACTGCCGTTGGCAGCAAGGGAAGCAGGGAAACCAGTGGAATTGGCCAGGGGCGGGCAGGATGTGTCCACTACGCCGATGGAGCCCTGGACCTCGAAGGCGCCGATGTCGACGATGGGTGAGGACCCTGCTCCCGTGTCCGGGACAGAAGCCACATCGTCGAAGCGGTTGTTGCCCGCCAGATCCAAGCTGATCGTTCCAGGTACCGATGCGTTGTTGCCCGCATCGATTGCTGGCGAGCCAGTGCCCAAGCTGAAGTCGCCGCCCACGCTGTTGTTGAAAGTCGGATCGGAGCCCAGGTTGCCTGTGCCGGTGAATCCGCCTTCCACAATGCTGTACGTCACGCTCGTGCCGCTGCTGATCTGGTTGGCGGAGTTCTGCGCTCCACCTGGTCCCGCGTTGTCCCAAAGGATCGTGTTGCGAACCAGTACGCTGGAGCCGGAACGCAGGAGGCCACCCACCGTGTTGGCGGTAGCGTTGTTGGCCACGATTGTGCAGTTGATCACCTGGGTGCTGCCCCCGGATCCGATCCAGAGGCCACCGCCTCCGCCGCTGCCGGTAGATGTGTTGCCCTGGAACAGGGAGTTGCTGACCACCACGCCGCTGGTGGAAAAGATCTCAAGGCCGCCGGCCCGCGAGGCGCTGTTGCCAAGGAACTGGCAGCGATCAAAGCGCACATTGCCTGCCGTGGCGATGTCAAAGGCTCCCCCGAAGGAGCCGCCGATGTTGTCCTCGAAAATGCAGTCGGTGAAATTGGGGCTTGCGTTGTTGATATAGCCCGCTCCGCCGCCAAAGGTGCAGCGGTTGTCGATGAAGTGGCAGTTGCGGATTGTGGGGCTTGAATTGGTGAGCAGGATTCCGCCCCCCCGGTCATTGTTGCTGCTGCCGGAGTTGGCAAAACCGTCGCGAACAACGAAGCCGTCCAAGATCGCGGTGGAGTTGGTGTTGAAGCCGCGGATCACATGGTAGCTGTTGTCGCTGATCGACCCGTTGCCGTTGGTATCGGCGGTCAAGACGCTGGGCGCTGCGCCGAAGGCGGGCCGCTGGTCGGGGCTGGTCTCGGTGCCCAGGAAACCTCCGTAAATGCCCACGTTGTTGATCATGCGGAAGGAGGTGATCCGTGAGGTGCCGGTGGTGGGAACATAGGTGCCTTCGGCGGTAAAGATCTCATCTCCCGCGACAGCCAACAGCATTGCGTCTTGCAGACCGAGCGATCCTTGCAGGGCGTTGGCCCAACTGCTGCCGTCGTTCAGACCGGTGGACAGATTGGCGTCCACAAAGATGGTCCCGGCCAGGCCGGCGGGGGCTAGAAGCAAGGCGGGAAGCAGGCGCGTCAGGGAAAGAAGCATTTCTGAGTTGGGGGAGGGGGCAGGTATCAGGTCCTGAAGAGACCTGTTTATTGGAATTCAATCCCGATCAGCGTAGCGCGTCCCGCCGAGAATGGGGGCCAAATCGTGGCTCACTGGTGTGCGCTTGTTTCCAAGTGAGACCCCGGGATCAGGATATTCCCTGGACGCCTGCCTTGGGGGGGGCTGCGGGTTGGGAGAGCAGAGGTCGATCTGCCCACTGCTCATCTCCCGCCCCTTTGGAACCGTTGTCTTGATTGGGCTGGCAATGCTCACGTCGAAGCCTGCCTCCTGTCCTCAGTCGGTCACTTTCCGCCCCTTCGGAACTGTCGTACCAGTTCCCTGTAGTCCTCGTACTGGGAGGGTGAGAGCACCCCCTGCAATTCAGTTTGGTGCTGCTCCTCGTTGAGGCGCTTGGTCTCGCCAATTGCTTCCCGATCCTCGCCTGATTGCCAGCGCCGCCCCAGGTCAGCATCCTGGTCCGCCTTGGCAGTCAGCAGATCGTACATCTCATCCGCCTGGTTCGTACTCAGGTTGAGTTTGGGTGTGATGTCCTCCACCGCACCAGCCAGCCACTCGTCGCGCCGTTGCAGGGCTAGAGCTTCCTTTTCGGTTTGCTCTTGTTCGCGGATCGTGGCGAGGGCCTCCTTTACAATGGGGAGCCCGGGGTTTGTGTTGGCCTGCTGCTGGGCCATGAAGGCGCGGACCTCAGTCTCGAATTCCTCTGCCGGTTGGGCCTTGACCACAACGCGTTCCACAGGAGCGACTTCAAGCACATCGATTCGAGAACTCAGTTTGCCCAGTTCGTGACGCAGGGTCAGGACCTCTTCGAGAATCTGGCTGTCCAGGGGCAGCGTGGTCTGGATGGGAGCTGGCTGGGCTGGCGGGTTCGGGCTGAGCAGGTAACTGGTTACCGCGGCGCTGGCTCCACCCAGCAGAACTACCAACAAAAGAGGCATGGGGCGTAAGTCATTCATGGCCTCCAGCATACCCGCGCCGGATCCGACGAATGCCC